>Ga0068877_10001105_pt1 | contig 22701 bp, 26 predicted proteins | sample NOAtaG_FD_66437 | JGI IMG/M metagenome (GOLD analysis project Ga0068877, IMG submission 66437) | Freshwater lake microbial communities from Lake Erie, under a cyanobacterial bloom - NOAA_Erie_Diel6S_1000h metaG | ecosystem: Environmental > Aquatic > Freshwater > Lake | place: USA: Ohio, Lake... | reverse complement strand
ATTATCTTCAAAAAATAGAGGATCAAAAAAGGGTCAACGCTTTCGTTGAGGTATACGCTGAGGAAGCGCTTGCTTCCGCTGCCCGAATTCAAGAGAAATGGTTGGAGGGTAAGGCGGGTAAACTAGCTGGGTTGGTGGTAGGTATCAAAGACAACATTTGTTACAAGGGTCATCAAGTTTCTGCGGCCTCTCTCATTTTGCAGGGTTTTGAATCGCTCTACAGCGCTACTGTTGTGGAGCGCTTACTGGCAGAAGATGCCATAATCATTGGTCGCCTCAACTGCGACGAGTTTGCGATGGGTTCTTCCAATGAAAAATCTTTTTATGGCCCTGTTTTGAATCCCATTGACAATCGATTTGTTCCCGGGGGCTCTTCAGGGGGCTCTGCCGCCGCTGTTGCTGCAGATATGTGTCTTGCTTCTTTGGGAAGTGATACCGGCGGATCCATCCGTCAGCCCGCTGCCTACACCGGAATTGTCGGAATGAAACCCACCTATGGCCGAGTATCTCGCCATGGTTTGATTGCCTACGCAAGTAGTTTTGATCAAATAGGTCCGCTCACCTCTTCCATTGAAGATGCTGAGCTCATTCTTTCTGTGATGGCGGGTCCGGATGAATTTGATGGAACATTAGTGCCTCAGCAGTACCCATCAAGCACTCCTTCTGTAGCACCTAAAAGGTGGGCGATTTTGAAGGATTGTGTTGAAAAGGAAGGGCTCAATACTGAAATCAAGACGGCTTTTGATGAGTTGGTGCAACAGTTAAAACAATCAGGACACACTGTAGAAGAGGTGAGTTTCCCGTTTATCGATCAATTGGTTCCCACCTACTATGTTCTTACCACCGCGGAGGCCTCCTCCAATCTCGCACGATTTGATGGAATCCATTATGGATATCGCGCAAAAGAGGCCAAGGGAATTGATCAAACGTATAAAAAAAGCAGAACCGAGGGGTTTGGAAAGGAAGTAAAAAGGAGAATCATGCTGGGTACCTTTGTGCTTAGCAGCGGATACTACGATGCGTATTATAGCAGGGCGCAAAAAGTGAGGAGGGTATTGCAAAACAAAACCAATGAGATTTTGGCGCAGTATGACTTTATCCTCACCCCAACTACGGCTGACGCTGCTTTTGAGTTAGGCCAAAAATCTGCAGATCCCATAGCCATGTATCTCGAAGACATTTTTACGGTACAGGCTAATTTGACAGGACATCCCGCTATTTCGATTCCGTTGGGAAAAAAAACCAATGGAATGCCCTTTGGTGTTCAAATTCTGGGCCCCGCTTTTCAAGAACCGGACCTTTTCGGCGCAGCCAAAATCGTAGAGCGTTTGGTGGCTCACTCTTAATAAACCTGTTAACAACTGCCGTCTTTTTCAAACTTCCCCCTTTTCTTTTGTTCGGAAATTGTGTACCTGTTTAGGACACATTTGAAGCTCTTGAAGGAATGATGAGAATTTTTAAATTAATAATGCTCGTGTTGGGGTGCATCCTCTCCCAATGGATTTGGTCTCAACCACTCTCTAATAATAGTTTGAATATTCAAAAAGATGACCCCTCTTTGCAGGAGATTGAGCGTCTTTTGGTGGAAGGTTATATGCACCACTATTGCTTTTCAACCGATACCGTTTTGCTCAACGCCTTTGGTTATCAAAAAAATGAACTACCCACATTTACCGCAGAGGTGGTAAGTGCGCGCATGAAAGTTTTAGACGCTAACACCCCTTTTCAATTGGTGTACAACCAATCCGTGCAAAAATTCATTGATCTCTATGCGGTGAGAAGAAAGGATGTAACAAGCAAGGTATTGGGCCTGTCTCAATTGTATTTTCCAATGATTGAAGAATGTTTGACGAAATATAACATTCCTTTAGAATTGAAATATCTAGCCATCGTGGAGTCTGCGTTGAACACAACAGCGCTTTCCAAAGTGGGAGCAGGAGGGATGTGGCAGTTCATGCCTAATACTGCACGCATTTACGGATTGGACATTACCAGTTATATCGATGAAAGATTCGACCCTTATCTAGCGACAGATGCCGCCTGCAAATATTTAAAACATTTGTATGGTGTATTTGGAAATTGGGAGTTGGCATTGGCCGCCTACAATAGCGGTCCTACCAATGTAAACAAGGCCATCAGACGGGCAGGCGGAAGCCGGGATTTTTGGACCATCAAAACGTATTTACCGAAAGAAACCCAAGGCTATGTTCCTGCTTTTATTGCGGTCAACTATATCATGAATCATGTAAATGAATACAATGTTTATCCCAAAAAACCTTTCTTATCCTGTTATCAAGTAGATACAGTGGCGGTCCGTGGGGCACTCCATTTCGAGGCGCTCTCAAAAATCATTGATATGCCTGCAAAAGATATCGCGAGCTTAAACGGTTGCTATAAATTACAAGAAGTTCCAGAAAATGGAGAGTTGCATTTTATCACCCTTCCGATTCCTAAAGTGGGTGTTTTTCTTGCTAATGAAAATCTAATCTATGCCCAAAGTGGATTGTTGATCAAGAAGAATCAAAGTGCTCCTGAAGTCATTGCCGCCAGCGAGCCCATCCCAACAAAGGCAATAGAAAAAACAATTTGGGAGGAGCAATGGAAGAGCCATAAGGTAAAAAAGGGAGAGAATATCGCAAGTGTTGCTAAAAAATACAACGTCACTACAAGGGAAATAAAAGATTGGAATCGTTTGAAGAGCAATAGCTTGAAGTCAGGGCAGACGATTAAGATCAAAACCAAAGTAAAAAAAGCAGCTAGCGGTAACAGCGAAGTGGAATCTACCGATCCGAGTACCAGTACGCCTAAAAACAACAATACGCCCAAGAACACCCCTTCCCCAGCAAAACCAAAAACCTACACGGTGAAAAGTGGAGATACGCTATATAAAATAGCTTCTAAAAACAACCTAAGTTTAGAAGAACTCAAGAAGTTGAATCCTAAAGTATCCACTAATTTAAAAGTGGGCCAAAAAATAATTGTTTCAAAATAATAATCATGATCAAAAACGGCAGCGAAGTAGCAGTAAAATACCAACTTTTCCTTGATGGATTTGATGGTGAAATGTTTGAGGAAACCAACGAGGAGAATCCCTTGTCTTTTGTAATGGGAAGCGGTGAAATGCTTACTGCATTTGAAGAGGCTATCAGGGATAAAAACCCCGGCGATTCCTTTCAAATCCACATTCCTGTAGTTGACGCGTATGGTGAGGAAAAGGAGGAGTTTTTTATGGAATTCCCCAAAAGCGATTTCATCGGAGAAGATGGTGAAGTGCATGATGAGCTGTTTGAAGTGGGAGAGATTATCCCTATGAACACCCCGGAAGGAGACGAAGTGTTGGGTGTCGTTGCGGAAATAAAATTGAACTCTATTATTTTGGATTTTAATCACCCGTTGGCTGATGAGGATTTATTTTTCATCGGGGAGGTGGTTTCCGTAAAATAATCTGCTGTGCCATGAGAAGCCTGCTCAAAACCTCTGCCAGTAAGTCCGCTTCCATATCCTCCTTTGTCGGTACCACTTTGGTGTTGATTTTAGTAGGATTATTGTTTGTTTTCTGGATTTTAGGTAGCGCCCTTTCCAATCATTTTCAGGATCAATTGGTAGCGCAAATCCTATTTATTCCCGACGCTCCAGAAGAGGAGTTGTTATTGTTTAAAAAGCAAATGGAGGGAAAGGCGTATTGTAAATCTACCACTTTTATCAGTAGCTTGGAGGCAGCGGAAATCATGAAATCAGAGTTGGGCGATGATTTCATAGAAGGGGTATTGGGATACAATCCACTGCCCGCCTCTTTGGATATTCAAATCCATCCAGAATTTGCGAGTACCGAACAAATTCAAGGGTTTGTTCAAGAATGGCAGAAAAGTTCTGTGGTGAAGGAAGTGCAAGTGCAGGAAAGTTTAATTGAAAAAATCAATCAAAACATTGCGCACTGGACGCTGGTGTTGTTGATCATTGCGGGTTTATTATTGATGATCTCGATTGCGCTGATCATCAACACAGTGGAGCTCACCATCTTTTCTCAGAGATTCATCATACGCAGTATGCAGTTGGTAGGCGCTACGCAGTGGTTTATCCTAAAACCCTTTGTTTTAAAAAGTATGTGGCAAGGGGCAAGGGCTTCCCTGTTGGCCCTATTGGTTATATTCTTGGGATTATATTGGATCATGAATGATTGGCCGCTCATCATTTCCATTCTCATGGAAAAAGGTCGTTTTGTTTACATCATCTTGGGCACATGTGCGGTAGGCCTTTTGGTCTCTACCTTATCTACCTCCTTGAGCGTGCGGAAGTTTATCTATCTCCGCTACGAGCAATTGCATCAATAAATTTACAAAAAGAAAACACTTTTTATTTTCATTGTAGGAGTTCCTTGCGTATGTTTGGCACCCTAAAACTTTATATTAATTGATATGAGTCAAGCTAAAAAAACACAAAGCGCAGAAAGCAACATTGATTGGTCCGCTATGTTCCCTTACATCGCCATTCCCGTGGCATTAATTGTATCCGCTATTTTATTTGTGAACGTCCTTGGAGACCCCGCCAACTTTGAAGGTGGTGATGCAGAAAAAGGCCATCCTTTGAATGTGTTAGGAACCATCCACAAAGGAGGATTCATTGTACCCATTTTGATTACCGTTAACCTGGTAGTAGTTATTTTCTTTGTTGAGCGCATGATCAGCTTGACCAAAGCGAAGGGCAAAGGAAGCACTTCTAAATTTTTAAAGAGTGTTCGTTCATTGTTGAGCGATAATCAGATAGACAAAGCCATTGCAGCATGTGATGCGCAAAGAGGTTCAGTAGCCGCTGTAGTAAAGGCGGGTTTGACTAAATACAAGAGCATTGAAAACGATGCCAACTTAGACAAAGAAGCCAAAGTCTCTGCGATTAAGCAAGAGCTGGAGGAAGCTACTTCATTGGAATTACCTATGCTATCTAAAAACTTGGTGATTTTGTCCACGTGTGCTTCACTGGGTGTATTGGTGGGACTGTTGGGTACTGTGCGTGGTATGATCACCTCTTTCGAAGCGATGGCAACGGCGGGTGCTCCAGATGCAACGGCACTTTCACTCGGTATCTCTGAGGCCTTGATCAATACCTTCTTGGGAATCTTGGGTTCTGCATTGGCGATCATCCTTTTCAACTTCTTCAGTACAAGAATTGATGCATTGACCTATGCAATGGATGAGGCTGGTTTTAGTGTTTCTCAGACATTTGCTGCAAAGCACAAAAATTAATTTAAAGGAAACTTTTAAGGCCGTTTATTATGCCAAAAGTTAAAATGCCAAAAAGCGCCCCCAGCTTGGATATGACTCCAATGGTTGACTTGGGCTTCTTGTTGGTGACCTTCTTTATTCTTACTGCAAAATTTCGCCCGAACGAGCCGGTAATCGTAGATACCCCCTCTTCAACGTCTGAGTTGTTATTGCCTGAAAAAGTGATGTTGGTAACCATCGATCCAGAAGGTCGAGTGTTCTTCGATATCCATGGAAAGGATGTAAGACGTGAAATGTTGAGAGGAATGATCGAAAGGCACCCGGAACTACAATTGACAGAAGAACAAACCAAAAGATTTGCCGTCATGGGAATGTTTGGAATGTCGCTTGCCGATGTGGGAAATTACCTCAGCGCTGACGAAGCCATGAGAGGTAAAATGGATCAATTAACCAAGGGAATTCCAACAGACTCATTGAACAATGAGCTCGCCGATTGGATTCAAGAGGGATATGAAGCCTTCACCATTGATGCCCAAAACAAAGGTATCAGCGTTGATGATCTCAAGGAAAGCGAAGGGCTGCGTTATGCCATCAAAGCGGATGGAACAACGGATTATGAGAAAGTAGAAAAGGTCATTGATATTTTCAGAGAAAAGAACATTTTTCAATTTAACATGGTAACCACGCTAGAAGCAGGAGTTGATATCTCCGCTCCAAGCGAGTAACAATACGAAACTATGGCAGAAATCATAGAAAGTGGTGGCGGTGATAAACATGGGAAAAAAAGACCCAAGAAAGGTGCGGTCCGCATGGACATGACACCGATGGTGGACTTGGCTTTCCTATTGCTCACCTTCTTCATTTTGGCCACCTCATTGAGCAAGCCCAAAACATTGGAAATTATCTACCCGAAAGAAGTAGAAAACAAAGATGACAAGACCAAGTTGGCCGATGAGTTGGCTACTACTTTGATCATTGGCGAAGATGAAAATCAAATTTTTTACTACACCGGAAAATTCAATCCAGACACTACAACTCTGCTCACCACTGATTTTTCAAAGGACGGTTTTAGAAAAGTGCTGATTGAAAAAAACAGAACCATCAATGAGCAAGTTTTTGAGTTGAAAAAGAGACTCAATGAACAAGGGCTTGGTCAGGAGGAGTACGAGGCACAATACAAAGAGGCCTACAGCCAGATTGTGAATGATGATAACGCTCCGTTTGTGTTGATCAAAACAACAGACAAGAGCAAGTGGGCCAGTGTGGTGAATGCCATTGATGAATTGAATATTTGCAATGTCAGAAAGAGAGCCATCTTAGACATGGAGAAAACAGAGAAAACAGCTTTGGATAAACGAGTGGAAGAGCTCGGATTAAAAAAAGTTGAAAATTAATTGAACGAAATTGGAACTGTCCTGTACAGCGATATAAATACCCAAGATTATGGAAACAATATTCGCCCTCAGTCTCTTCGCACTTGTGATAGTGTTGTTGAGTTTTGAATCAGGTTGGAACAACTTGATGAGCAAGGAAAGGAACGATTTGGTTTTTGAAACCAAAAACCATTCTTACGGCGCATACGCTATCCGTAAGTCTTATGGAAAGTACCTCGCGCTTGCCGTTTTAGTAACCATAGGCTTTGCAACAGCGGTGGCCATGGCTCCTAAGTTGCTCAGTGGAAGTGGTGATGGAGAAGAGGATTTCAGTGTGGAGATGTCTGCCGAAATGATAGCGCCTCCCCCCACAGATCCTAACCAACCACCGCCCCCACCACCCCCACCACCCCCACCACCGCCACCCCCCAAAATACGTCAGGTGCAGTTTACCACGATAGAGGTAACCGAGGAAGAGGTGCAAAACCCACCCCCTTCTCAAGACGATTTAGATAGACAAAACATCTCAACGGAGAATGTGGAAGGAGAAGACGGGTTGGTAGCCCCTACTGAAATGGTGTACACCCCGGTAGATACTAAACCGGAGCCCGCTAAAGTATTTGATTTTGCTGAAGAGCGCCCAGGTTATCCCGGAGGAGAAGCTGCCATGTATGATGAGTTGAGAAGCTACATCGTTTATCCTGAAATGGAAAAGCAGAACCAAATAGAGGGAACAGTATATGTGAACTTTGTGGTGGAAGCAGATGGGTCCATCTCTAACATCGCAGTAAGCCGTGGAGTGGATGAAGGTCCTGGTTTTAACAAAGCCGCCATGGGTGCAGTATCGAAATTAAAGCAGAAGTTCACCCCTGCTAAAATGAATGGTAACCCAGTGAGATTAAGGATGACCATTCCGGTGAAGTTCTCATTGAGACAATAATAAAAAGGGAGGTTCGCCTCCCTTTTCTTTTTTATAACATTGCTCAATGCTTTTCAGCATTATCTTTGCGGCGCTATGATTTTATCAAAGCTAACATTGGCTCACTGGCTTTCGCTCTTTACCATTATATCCTTGATATCGATGGGGAGTTTTGTACTCATCAGTGATGGTTTGCAGGATGTTTTTCCTGGATGGAAAAAATGGTCGTTTGGTTTTGTCACCATAGGGTATGCCATCTTAAGACTATTGAGAATCAGAAAACAAATCTTGTCATGAATAGACTCATTATTTTCACCGTCGTCTTGTTTTCACTCGGATGTGGAAATTATGACAAGAACAAAGAATCCATTTCTTCGGGAACCCTCAAAATAGGCATTGATGAATCCTATAGTCTCATGATGGATGCGGAGATGGACATTTTTAAAGTCAATTACCCCAACGCTCAGCTTTTCCCTCAATACTTACCAGAGACCGATGTGCTTAATCTTTTGTTACAAGATAGCATTCAGGCGGCCATCGTGAATAGGGCATTGACCGATGAAGAACTGAAAATGTTCGAGGCAAAAAAGCGCTTCCCTGAGTCTACTCGAATTGCGGTGGATGGTGTTGCGTTTATTACCCATCCATCTAGAAAGGATTTTAACTTGACCACCGATCAAGTGAAGGCCATCATGACGGGAGAAATTACGACATGGGGCAAACTTGATCAATCGGGAAAAAACATCAACGTGGTGTTAGATAACAAAGGATCTTGCAATGCGCGTTTCATTCGACAAGAATTTTTGCAAAACAATCCCATTCCAGATAACTTTTTTGCCACAGAAAAAAATGAAGACGTTATCAATTATGTGGCGGAGCATGAAGACGCCATTGGTGTGATCAGCGTCTCTTGGATCAGTGATAGAGATGACTCTACTTCTCTTTCCTTTTTGAAAAAAATCCATGTGGTAGGCGTTGTCAATGAATACAACCAAAAACAATCTTATAGTCCGCGATTGCCGTTCCAAGCCTACATTTTAGACCAATCCTATCCTTACCGAAGAGATGTGTATATTATCAGAACCGGATTGAAAGGTTCACTTGGCACGGGCTTTGCCTCCTTTTTAGCAGGAGAAAAAGGCCAGCTCATTATCCACAAAATGGGAATGGTAGCCGCTAAAGCTCCAGTAAGAACGATCAAAATAAAAGAATAAGTGTTATGAAAAACAAGATCCTTTTGGCCTTAGTAGTGATTTTTACTCACTTCAATGTCCTTGCACAAACGCCCACTATTGCTGCGGCCAATTTGAAAAAACAAAATGAGCGATTTGAACTCGCCTCTGGGGAGTACAATAAACTCATCCAATTTTCCGGCGCGGCGATGGCTCGTCAAGAAGATGGAGCCGCACAACAGTTGGCCCTGTGTTACTATGAAAAAGGAGACAACTACCTCCTTTGGGCACAATCGGAGATGGATAATGACGCTATTCGTCAAGAAAAAATAGACAGCGCTACCATGATGTTTGATAAAGGCATCAAGGTAATGGAAACACATCCGTTGAATCATGTCGGATTGGCCCGAGCAGCCGCTTTTAAGCAAGATGTTACCACATTCAGTACCAAGTTGGCTTATGCCCAAGAGCTTATCGCTAACAAGAAAAATAAAATATCCAAAGAGCTCGCACAAGATGCACTTTTGGCCATTGCAGCGGCCTACAATCAATTTGGAACCAAGGGAGATCTTTCCAAGACGATCGTGATTTTGAACGATGTGTTAAAGCGCAATCCGAATAACAAAGAATTATATGTCATTTGGGGAGATTATGAAGACGCCGCCAGAGCTTTCGCTTCAGGAATTGAGGCGAGTAATTTGAGTAACGCGATTGCCAAGTACAACAAGGCGATTGAGCTCGATCCCTTGTACACGGTGGCGGTGTTGAAGAAAGGAAAATTGTACAAGCAAGTAGAAAACTGGGATGAGGCTTTAAAATTTTATAATGAGGCCATCAAAATTGACCAAAGCTTTGCACCGGCCTATCGCGAGAAAGCAGAGTTATTGAAGTCTGCAGGACGATACAGTCAAGCGGTTGAGGCGTATGCGAAGTATTTATCCTTGAATAATAGTTGTAGTGTTTCACAACGCTATGCTACCTTCTTATTCCTCACCAAGGAGTATGCCTCTGCAGTTAAAGAGATTGAAAAAACCATTCCTTGCAACCCCAACAACATCGTCATGTACCGTGTATTGGGCTATGCATGTTTGGAAACGGGAGATTACGCCAAGGGATTGGAAAACATTGATAAGTTCTTTACCATGGCCAATGATCCCAAGGTGGTAACCGGCAGAGATTACGCCATCAAAGGAAAGTTGTTGGCTCGATTAGGTCAAGATAGTGTGGGTGTCAATATGATCGTGCAGGCCATGAAAATGGATACCAGCTACAAGAATGGTTATGATGATATCATTGAGATTTATAAGAAGAAATATGACAAAGCGGCCTATTGGTATGAGCAGAAAATTAAAAATGTTCCTACCAAACCCTTGGATTTATTCAATTGGGGGCAGAATTTGTATTTAGCGAAGAATTATACCCGAGCCGATTCTGTTTTCACGCTAGTAGAAAACAATTTTTTAGAAGCCACTTTGATGAGAGCCAAGGCCAACAATCGCTTGGAGGCGGCAGATAATTTCCAAGGACTCGGTAAGCCCTTTTTTGAAAAGTACATTCAGCTAGTTGGAGGAGCTCCAGAAAGCATAGAGAAAAACAAAAAAGGACTGTTGGATGCCTATGATTATTTAGGGGTCTATTTCTTGAAAAAAGAAGAAGACGCGTGCGCTAAGGCGGCTTGGGCAGTGGTGTTGAAATTAGATCCCAATCACAAGCGCGCCAATGAGATGATGGCACAAAAGGAGTTGATGGAACTAGATCCAACGTTGACCTGCACTTCATTGCCGGTAGTACCCGCTCCGGAGAAATAGTGTTAAGTACGTTTTTCGTGGGTTTGAAAGGCAAGTAAACACCTTGTAAAGCGAGGCGTGAAATGCTTTCTCGCAAATAGCGAAGCATCGCCACACAAAGCACGCGCAATGGCGCTAAGAGAGTGGTTTTTCAATTCAACGAAATCCTTCGTGTACCGAGTAGCGAGATCTCTGCGACCTCTGCGAAACCTCTGCGTGAAACATTTTCTCACATGTCAATACTAAGCACATAAGCTCGGTATTATTTAAGTTTTACTAGTTGAATTCACTCTATTGTGCTCACTTATTCGGAAATATGCCCCCTTATAGGTTTCTTGATTTGTGATCAGACATGTTCTCACTTTGCACGATGGAGCAACATTATCCCGTGCATTATCAAGGAGGACTTTCCCATCAATACTGGTTTGTGAGTGTTGGAAAAAGAAATGTAATCAAATGTATTCAGTTGGATTCACTTTTGGAGGAGGCCCATCATTTCAACCTTTGTTTGTATGATTATGATGAAGATTTTAAAGCGCTTTCAGACACTGTTGTTACCAATAATGGAGATGTCGAAAGGGTTTTTGTAACCATCGCCTATTGCTTGAGTCACTTTTTTATTTTGTGTCCAAAAGCTCGTGTTTTCTTTGAAGGAAATTCAGCTTCCAGAAATCGGCTTTATCGAATGCAAATCAATAAGTATCGACATTTTTGGAATAATAATTATGTCGTTGAAATTGTATCTAAACATCCGGATGGAATTTTGTTTTCTGTTTTTAAAAAAGAACTAAATTTACAATGATGAGAAAGCCATCTAAGAACAATGCCATCTCTGTAGAAGAGCTGCATGAGATCATGAGAAATACCCCTATGCGTACTTCCAAAAAAACGGAAGCAATTAAAAAAGATTTGCCTGGTTTTTTGGCTTTGATCAATGACGAGAGTAGGAAGAAAAGGTTATAGGCCGTACTCTGGTGCTAATGGTATAATCATAGCGTGAAACATTTTCTCACATGTCAATACTAAACACATAAGCTCGGTATTATTAAATTTTTACTAGTTGAATGCACTCGATTGTGCTCACTTATTCGGAAATATGCCCTCTTATAGGTTTCTTGATTTGTGATCAGACATGTTCTCACTTTGCACGATGGAGCAACATTATCCAGTGCATTATCAATACAGAAATAAGCATGAGTATTGGTTTGTCAGCGTAGGGAAACGTAAAGTCATCAAATGTGTGCGTTTCACGATTGTCGATTTATCCGCACAACTGTACAATCTCTCTTTGGTTGATTGGCAGTCTAAGACAAATTCGCTTACAGACCAAGTAATAACGAATAATGGTGACACGACAAAGGTCCTTCAGACAGTGGCATATAGCACACATTGTTTCTTTGAGCGCTTCCCTCTCTCGACGGTATATTTCAGCGGTAATTCCTCGTCTAGAAATCGATTGTATAAAATGAATTTGAATAATAATCGGCATTTGTGGGAAACGGATTATTGCATCAACATCACCAAAAATTCTGGTAATGAAATTGGTTTTTATTGTAAAAAAAAGTAATTTTGAAAGATGGAAAGCAGGAAGAAGGGACTTCAAAGTCAAATTGACGAAGATCTAAAGTACGCTATGCGGCATGCCAGCCATCTGCCTGATCCAAAAGCCGAGAAGGCATTGGCGAATATAGAAGAGATCAAACGAGATTTGGAAAAAATCAAGAAGACGCAAGGTTGGAGTTGATGCCGTCCATCCTCCTTATTTTCTTTGCGAAACCTCTGCGCGCTTGGCGTGAAATAGTTTCTCGCAAAGTACACAAAGCATGCGCAAAGGCGCTAAGAGGACGGTCTTGGAAGGCCAACGAATTCTTCGCGACCTCTGCGAAACCTCTGCGTAGCGATGCATCGCTATCTGCGTGAAACATTTTCTCACATGTCAATACTAAACACATAAGTTCGGTATTATTAAATTTTTACTAGTTGAATTCGCTCGATTGTGCGCACTTATCATGAAATATGCTACCTTATAGGTTTCTTGATTACCAAATAGAAATGGTTTCAATTTGCGGGATGAGTGAAAATGAAATTAGCTTTCAAATTATTGGAGCCGCTTTGAAACTGCATAAAATACTAGGTCCTGGTCTTTTAGAATCCGTTTATGAAGCCACATTGGCCTATGATTTAAAGGAGATGGGGCTCAAAGTGGAGACACAATTGCCCGTTCCTTTACAGTACAAAGAAATAAAAATGGAGCATAGTTTTAGAATGGATATGCTGGTTGAAAACAAGGTCGTGGTTGAAATCAAGTCGGTAGAGCGATTGATGCCTATCCATTTCTCTCAAACGCTTACTTATTTGCGACTAACAGATCGGAAATTGGGCTTGTTAATTAATTTCAATTCAGTGCTTCTGAAAGACGGGGTGCAGCGTGTGGTCAATCAACTACTTTAATTTGAAATTCTTTCTCACAAAGTACACAAAGCACGCGCAATGGCGCTAAGAGGATGGTCTTGGAAGGCCAACAAATTCTTCGCGAAATCTGCGAAACCTCTGCGACCTCTGCGTGAAATAGTTTCTCACAAAGTACACAAAGCACGCGCAAAGGCGCTAAGAGAGTGGTTTTGAAATTGAACGAAATTCTTCGCGACCTCTGCGAAACCTCTGCGACCTCTGCGTGAAACATATTCTCACAAATAGCGAAGCATCGCTACACAAAGCACGCGCAAAGGCCCTAAGAGAGTGGTTTTTTCGCCAGCTATTCTTTTTATTGTCTCGTCCTAAAATTACTTCTCCAAAACCTTCTCCAGCATCCGTTTCAGATATTCATTTTGCTCTTTGAGAAATTGAATTTGATCTTCATACAACACTCGCTCTTGATCGGAAATGCCTTTATTTACCACCAATCCATTTCCGGTTTGGTTGTGCATCACATTGAACACCATTTGCTCATTGAAAGCCGCAATTTCCTCAACAGAAATTCCTAGGATAGACGAGATTTGTTCTAGCTTTTTGTAGGTGATATCGGACTCTCCCATCTCCAACTTAGAGTAGGCACTTTGGGTAACACCCAGCTCCTGCGCCATGTGTTGTTGGGTAAGGTTGCGCAATTCTCGGATTTTCCTGATTTTCTGTCCGATGTTGATGCCTTGAAGATCCATTTATTTGTCGATTAATTTCAAAAATACTTAAACTGACACAAATATATTATTCTTTTAAGGAATATAATACAATCAAAAAATGAGTGTGAAAAACGTGGTGTAGGAGACCTTTGTAATGGTACTATAATTTTTTACACACAATGGATTTTAAAGATGTGGTGCGCCAAATTGGCGACAGAGTTGGGAAGCTAAAAGAAAATATACAGACAGAAGAGGCCACAAAAAACGCCTTTATCATGCCGTTCATTCAGGCCTTGGGATATGATGTTTTCAATCCTTTGGAAGTGGTCCCAGAGTACGTAACGGACATTGGCACCAAGAAGGGAGAAAAAATAGATTACGCCATTTTTAGAGACGGAAGTCCCGTAATATTGGTGGAATGCAAACACTGGGCGCAAAACTTGGACTTGCATGATGGCCAGCTGCTGCGCTATTTTCATGTATCCAAAGCCAAATTTGGAATATTGACCAATGGAATCAAGTACAAGTTTTATTCAGACTTGGTGGAAGCCAACAAAATGGATGAAAAACCTTTTTTCGAATTTGATATCGCAGAGATCAATGATGTACAAGTGGAGGAGCTCAAAAAATTCCACCGCGATTATTTTAAAATTGACGAAATCCTCAACACTGCCAGTGAGTTAAAGTATATCAAAGAGATCAAGCAAATTTTAAACAATGAATTCAGAGCCCCCTCTGATACGTTTGTGAAGTTCTTTGTGAATCAAGTCTACCCCGGAAGAGCCACAGAAAAAGTAATGGCTCAATTTCAAGAGTATGTTAGAAAATCATGCGCACAGACGGTCAATGATTGGATAACGGACCGTTTGAAAAGCGCGTTGAACAAGGAAACGGAGGAAAGTGTTCCGATATCCACAAGTACTGACATCACGCCGGTGATGGAAGAAAAAAAGATAGAAACGACGGTAGAGGAAATGGAGGCCTACTTCATCGTTAAATCCATTTTACGTACCCATGTCGATGCAGCCCGGGTGGTATACCGCGATGCGCAATCTTATTTTTCCATCATTTTAGATGATAACAATAGAAAACCCATCTGTCGATTTTATTTCAATGGAAGCAAAAAGATGATGGGCGTTTTTGATGCCAACAAAGCAGAAACAAAAATAGAGATCAAGACATTGGATGACATTTACCAACAATCCAGCGCATTGAATCAGATCATTGAAACCTATCAACAGAATATATGAAAAAAATAATACTCTCCGTTTTTCTAGCGGTCATGGGCTTCTGCGGCACGGCCCAAACCCTCCCCTCCTACCTCCCCACCAACGGCTTGGTGGCATGGTACCCCTTCAACGGCAATGCGAATGATGAGAGTGGGAATGGGAATGATGGAATGGTGAATGGGGCGACTTTGACTGCAGATAGAAATGGAAATGCGAATAGTGCGTATAGTTTTGATGGGGTTACCTCTTATATTGAAACTGCAAACACTGGCCCATCCGGTTCAGGAATTACAGCGTCATTTTGGTATAAACCCTATGATTTATCATTAAGTTGCCTTATTGGATATGGAGGAAACTCGTGGGGAAGTGTTTTCGAAATTATGAATAACTACTGGTCTGCACAAACTATTGGACCTTGCTACGGACCAGCATTTCACTCTTTTGGTTCATTGGTAAGTCCGGGATTTTTCGATTCAAACTTCATCAACACTTGGCATTTCGTTAATGTTGTAATGCCTGAAAGTTTGACCGATTTGAATTCCATTCAGTTTTATATTGACGGAGTTTTAACTACCTCAACATGCTCATTTGCAAACTATGGATCTGGCTCCCCTAGCATCGGCAGTGATAACCCATTGAGATTTGGAAGGAATTGGGTTCCTAATCATGGAGATTTGCGATTCAACGGCCTCCTCGACGACATCGCCATTTACAACCGTGCTCTCACACAAGAGGAAATCACCGCTTTGTACACAGGAACTCCGGTGAACAACAATGGCGGTAACACCACCTCCAACCCCGTGCCCCCTGGTATCCCTTACCAGGCCGTTATGCGCAATGCCAACGGACAGGTGGCGGCCAATGTTGCGGCAACGACAAAATTCACGTTGCATCAAAATACAACAGATGGTGTAGTGGAATACCAAGAGACCCATGCCCTCACCACCAACGCACAAGGATTGGTATCAGCGGTAATTGGCCAAGGCACTGCGGTGCAAGGCACCTTTGCCGGCATCAATTGGAGCAACACCACCAAGTTTTTGCAGGTAGAAGTAGATTTAGGCAATGGCTATGTCGATCTCGGAACGCAACAACTGATGAGCGTTCCCTTTGCGTTGTACGCCGCCAATGGGCCCGCAGGACCTCAGGGACCGGCTGGGCCACAAGGGCCAGCGGGAGCGCAAGGGCCTATTGGGTTGACAGGGCCGGCGGGAATCAGCGTGCAGTCCGTTACCCAAGCTAACAACCAGTGGGTGATTACCTTTTCCGATGGAAGTACCACCACTTTTCCAATTGGAAATGGTAACTCTGCCACCAACTCCCAAACATTTCACTATTTGAGTGATGGATTTTAATATAACAAAATGAAATACATAAAAAACATGAAACACATCATCGCATTGCTTTTTGCTTTTGCTTGTTATCAGGCAGATGCACAGAATTTACAGTTTAGTCAGGTGATCTCAGAAAATGTAGGAAATGGCGCTACATTAACCGTGCCTAGTGGAAAAGTATGGAAAATTGAATATGCCACGATTAATAGTTCCAGTAATTTAGCTAGTATTCGTGTCAATAATAGTCAAATTGTGGGGTGTTACAGTTGTGCATTTGAAGAACATTTTCCAATTTGGATAAAAGCAAACGATGTTCTTTCGTTCGTAGGTGCCGCGTGTTACATTTCTGCTATCGAATTCACTCTGGTTCCTTAATATTCAAATTGCGATTCGATATTTAGGTGCTATTCATTTTTTTGTTATCAAACTTTAATACTCCTAATTCACTTGATGTGCTCATTGCTTGAATCTTTTCCAGCAAAGGACCCAGTGCAAACGCTAAGAGCGGTTTTGAAATTTAAATAAATTCTTTGTGAACTTTGCGAAACCTCTGCGAACTCTGCGTGAAAAATTTCTCGCAAAGGACGCAATGTAAACGCAAAGGCGCTAAGAGAGTGGTTTTTCAATTCAACGAAATTCTTTGCGTAGCGAAGCATCGCTATCTGCGAAACCGCTGCGAACTCGGCGTGAAAAATTTCTCGCAAAGGACACAATGCAAACGCAAAGGCGCGAAGAGAACGGTATTGGAAGTCTTTCCTATTGACTCGCCGAGAAGGAATATTTGTGTCAACTCACCCGCTCCATCCATCAAAACTCCACCTGAAAATATACCCTCGCCTCTAGCGCTTCAAAGGCTCTTAAAATGGTCTCGAATCTGGCGTTTTTTATGCTATTTTCAATTTTAGAAATTTGCGCCTTTTGCACGCCCATCATCGCTCCCAATTGCGCTTGGGTAAGATTCTTCGCTTTCCTGGTCTCTTTGATCGCCTCCCCCAGTAAGTCCATGCGCAACTCATTATCAAATGCATCACGTTTCGCTGTTCCCTTTTTCCCAATGTGTTTGTCCAACATGGTATCCAAAGAGACCGTTTTGATTTTTTCTTTTTTCATTTTTCTCCGTTTACATTTTCAATGAAATATTTCCTTATTGCTTCTGCCTTGATTATTTCTTGTTTGGGTGTCTTTTTACTTTTTTTGAAAATCCCGTGGGTAGCAATCACCCATGATGGCTCGACACCATTGTTGTACCAAAAAGCAAATAGTCGATAGGATATTCCGTCATACAATGTGCGGAACTCCCAGATATTGTTGTTCAGTTTTTTGAGTAAATCAGATTGCAGCATATACCGAGATTTGTTCATGTTATAGTATATTTTTTCTCGCGGCCTTTCTGGCAATTGGTCAAGAAATTCAACGGCATTTGGCAAAAGTTGGACATTAAATTTGGGATTCATGTGATTGCATTTTACAAAGTTAATATTTCCCAATAAGGAAACAAGTGAAATGAAAATAAATTTCGGCTTGGTTGTTTATCAGAGTTGAATGGAACAAAAATGCATCGAATCAGGTGACCTAAAAAGAAACCTATAAGGTGCATATAAAGCATAATGGAGAACAAAAAAATTTGTTACTGATCCAATGGGAAAGATTCGGCGCGACTTTATTTGTTGTTTCACTTTTTGCCAAATCAAAAGTGAAGGACAATCACCTGTGCTGAAAAGATAGCGATGGATGGCAGCAGAATAGAAATGTATGCTGTCGCTCATGAGTGTCGGTTATCCACCATCCTGTTTTTTCTTCAACAATCGCCCAGGAAAAGAAGTAAAACCCTAATTTTATTCCCCGCGCGTATTGTACACATTTTCCAAAATCTTTAATCATTCTAATGATGAATAGTATCCAATTGTTTCAAGACAAAAAAGTAAGGAGTCATTATGATTCGGAAAAAGAATTGTGGTTTTTCAGCATCGTCGATATCGTGGGGATATTGACCGATCAACCCAGCACAGCACGCGCCCGAAATTATTGGAAGGTGCTGAAAGGCCGGCTGATCAGCGAAGGAAATGAAACGGTTACAAATTGTAACCAGTTGAAATTGGTGGCTGATGATGGCAAAATGCGATTGACAGATGTTGGAAATGTTGAACAAATTTTTAGACTGGTTCAATCCATTCCTTCTCAAAAAGCTGAACCCTTTAAGCAATGGTTGGCGAAGGTGGGATACGAGCGTTTGCAAGAAATCCAAGATCCCAGTTTGAGCATGGACAGAGCGCAAAGGCGCGAAGAGAGTGGTTTTAAAATTTAACGAAACTCTTCGTGAACTCTGCGAAACCGCTGCGAACTCTGCGTGAAAAATTTCTCGCAAATAGCGAAGCATCGCTACGCAAAGCCAGCGAAGCATCGCTGCGCAAAGGGGCGAAGAAAGTGGTTTTGAGATTTAGCGAATTGGCCTGGTGTCTCTTCCTTAACCAGGGCAATAAAAAAGGCGGCTCCAAAGAACCGCCTTTCATTATCATTTCAAAAAAGTCTTACTCAGCTAAGACAACCACCTTGTTTTTCATTACTTCGACAGTGCCTCCTTTTACTTCAAACTTCATCTCTTTTCCTGCTTGATCTTTGATGCGTAGAGTACCTTTTTTCAAGCTGGAAATAAGGGGGGCGTGATTTTTCATGATTCCCAAACTTCCATCGCTTCCTGGAAGAAACACATAGGTGGCTTCTCCTTGAAACAAGGTGGCGTCTGGGGTGATGATCTCAATGTGCATAAATTAAGCTTTAGATTCGGCTAACATCTTCTTACCGGCCTCAATGGCTTCTTCAATAGATCCTTTAAGGTTAAACGCAGCTTCGGGATACTCATCACAAGCACCATCCAAAATCATGTTGAAACCTTTGATGGTCTCTTCAATCGGTACCAATACTCCTGGGATTCCAGTGAATTGCTCCGCAACATGGAAAGGTTGTGACAAGAAACGCTGCACTTTGCGCGCACGGTAAACCGACAACTTATCGTCTTCTGACAACTCATCCATTCCTAAGATGGCAATGATGTCTTGTAATTCTTTGTAACGCTGTAAAATTCCTTTTACTCTTTGAGCGCACTTGTAATGCTCTTCTCCTACAATTTGAGGAGTCAAGATGCGGGAGGTAGAATCCAAAGGATCTACGGCAGGATAAATACCCAACTCAGAGATCTTACGGCTCAATACAGTGGTGGCATCCAAGTGAGCAAAAGTGGTAGCAGGCGCTGGATCCGTCAAGTCATCCGCAGGTACATACACCGCCTGAACAGAGGTAATAGAACCGCGCTTGGTAGAGGTGATGCGCTCTTGCATCGCTCCCATTTCTGTAGCCAAAGTGGGCTGATAACCTACCGCTGAAGGCATACGACCTAACAAGGCCGACACCTCAGAACCCGCTTGGGTAAATCGGAAGATATTGTCGATGAAGAAAAGGATGTCACGACCACCTGATTTTTCATCTCCATCACGGAAATGCTCGGCCACCGTCAAACCAGACAAGGCCACACGTGCACGCGCTCCGGGAGGCTCATTCATCTGACCAAACACCAATGTTGCTTGGCTTTTGGCTAATTCTGTTTTATCTACTTTGGTTACATCCCAGTCTCCTTGCTCCATTCCGTGAACAAACTCTTTACCGTACTTGATAACGCCGGATTCAATCATCTCACGCAACAAGTCGTTTCCTTCACGTGTTCTTTCACCCACACCGGCAAATACTGAAAGACCTTCATAAGCTTTTGCAATGTTGTTGATCAACTCCATGATCAATACAGTTTTGCCTACTCCGGCACCACCGAACAATCCGATTTTTCCTCCTTTGGAATAGGGCTCGATCAAATCGATTACCTTGATACCGGTAAAAAGAACTTCCGCGCTGGTTGTCAAATCCTCATAACGAGGAGCGCTGCGGTGAATCGGATATCCCCCTTCTTTTGAAACTTCACCAATACCATCAATGGCAGTACCTACCACATTGAAAAGGCGACCTTTGATTTGCTCACCTGTTGGCATTGAAATGGCTTGACCCATGGCCACCACTTCAGCTCCTCTTTGCAGCCCTTCTGTGGCATCCATCGCAATGGCACGAACGGTGTCTTCACCGATGTGACGTTGACACTCTAATATCAATTCCTGACCATCAGGACGCTTGGCTACCATGGCATCTAGGATGTTGGGAAGTTTTTGTCCAGCTGGGAATGTGACGTCCACAACCGGACCGATCACTTGGGCTACTTTACCATTTTGTTGAGACATAAAAAGGTCTGTTTTAAAATTCGGGGCAAATATACACAACAATAACTTTGAGAAGAAAGCTTTTTACTCCGAAAATCAAGACGAAAGTCAGCCTTTCTGGATTATAAACAGGGATTTAGAAGAGAATCAGCCAATTTTGCTGTAAAATTGCAACTTAGAAAATAAAACGGATCCAAGGCCGTTTCGATGTATTTTGAATTATGCAGTCTAACATTTCCTCCGAGAACGCCACCAATATTTTGGTAGTTATTTTAAAGAATCGCAAGAAGCTATTGCTCATTGCTTTGGTAGCCGCGGTATTGTCTGCCGTTGTGTCTTTGATCATCAAGGAAAAGTATAAAAGCGTCGTGGTGATGTTTGCCACCCAACAACATTCTTTTGGAGAACAGATGTTAGAAGATTTGAAGAAAGAAGATGTATTGGCCTACGGAGAAGAGGAAGATGCGGAAAGGTTGATGCAGATCATCAATTCTGAGCAGATCAAATCCAAGATCATCGAGCAATTTGATTTATGGACGGTGTATGAAATAGCAAAAACAGATCCTGGAGCTTATACTTTGATTGGTAAAGAGTACAATAGCAATGTCAGTGCGAGTCTCACCAAATTTGGGGGAATTGAAGTAGAGGTAATGGATGAAAACCCGAAGAGAGCCATGGAAATGGCCAATGCCATTGCTACTTACACAGACACCGTCAGCAACAGAATGCGCAGCGAGAGAGCGCGAGATGCCTTTGCCTATGCCGATGCTACGCTCAAAGAACAAGAGTACCGATTGCGATTGATGGAGGACAGTATCAACGTACTCAGGAGAATGGGGATTTATGATTACAAAGATCAGATTGAAGCGTTGATGAAAGATTACAGCGCATCGATTTCAAAAGGCCATCCCGACCGGGCAAAGGAAATCAAGGCGGAAATGGATCGCATCTCCAAGTACGGAACGGTGTTCAATAAGTTGGAATTGGATATTGAGGCGGCGCATGAGAAATTGGACATTTTGAAGAAGCGGCATGAGTTGATGAAGATTGATATTGATACTGAGTTGCCCGCCAAGTTTATTGTGGACAGTGCGGCAGAGGCCGATAAGAAGTCGTATCCCATTCGATGGCTGATCGTGGTGATGTCCACTTTTGCCTCCGTTGTTTTTGGATTGTTTGTTATTTTGTTTTTGGATTACTGGAATACTTTGAAGAGCGCAGGTCAGGTGTAAACCATGCGAGCATTGTTTCAGGATAAAATAGGGATTGCATCGCTATGTTTCATTGCGGTGATGTTGGTTTTCTTATGGGCAGAGGTGTATTACATACTTTTGATTCCCCCATTTTTGATGTTGGTTTGGTGGATGTTTACTCGCTTGGAGTGGGTGTTTTACGCATTGCTTTTTTTTACTCCGGTAAGCTTAAACATCATAGAGTTGGGGATAGAGGGTTGGGGCTTGTTTGTTCCAACCGAACCCATTTTGTTGTGTTTGACTTTGTTATTTTTCTATCAAGTGACACAAGGGAAAATGAGTTTACCCAAAGAGCCATTGTTGTTTTGGGTGTTCGGTTATTTTACTTGGCTGATCATTACCACCATCACGAGCGAGATGCCGCTGGTTTCTGCTAAGTATGTGTTGAGCCGCGCTTGGTATGTGCTGCCTTGTTTCTTGTGGATGATCCAGATGTTAGCGAAAGGCCTCAGCTTGCGCAAGTTGTTTTTGCTGTATTTTATTCCATTATTGGGCGTTATCATTTTTACGGTTGTTCGACACTCCTTCCATGGCTTTGACAAAGATTCAGCGCACTGGGTGATGGAACCTATATTTAGAGACCACACCATTTATGGCGCTGCATTGGCATTGGTGTTTCCTTTTGTTTTGTTGCAACAGTTTTCGAAAAGACATTCAGCTTTTTTACGATTTTTTTATGCCGTCGGATTGGTCATTCTAACCGTCGGATTAGTGCTTTCCTACACCCGTGCAGCATGGCTGTCTATAGTGGGAGCAGCGATGATAGGAGTGGTGATGTGGCTGCGCATTCCGTTTAAAACGGTGCTTGCTTTATTCTTGATTTTTGGAGGACTTACCTTTTATTATTTTGATGATATTCAAGTGGCATTAAAAGGCAACAAAAAAGAAAGTTCAGACCGCATGGATGAGCACATCAAATCCATTTCCAATGTATCCTCCGACGCTTCTAACTTAGAGAGACTCAATCGATGGCATTGTGCAATGGCGATGTTTGAGGAGCGCCCTATCGTGGGCTGGGGACCGGGAACCTATCAGTTTTT
>Ga0068877_10001103_pt1 | contig 22737 bp, 17 predicted proteins | sample NOAtaG_FD_66437 | JGI IMG/M metagenome (GOLD analysis project Ga0068877, IMG submission 66437) | Freshwater lake microbial communities from Lake Erie, under a cyanobacterial bloom - NOAA_Erie_Diel6S_1000h metaG | ecosystem: Environmental > Aquatic > Freshwater > Lake | place: USA: Ohio, Lake... | reverse complement strand
CTGAACGGCCCTGCAAGGCCCAGCTCACTTCGATCCAGCCCCCGCCGCTGCCCGGCATAAATGCCGTGCCGGGCAGCGGCTCCCGTATCGCACGAAAGCCGGGGTTCACATTAAGAGAAGGATCTCGCGTACCGATCTCTAGTCGCGTGCTCGACCTTGCGGGCGGCGACCTGCGAACGTACGGCATCATCGAGACCGCGTCCCGGCGAAGGGACATCGGAGGACCGGGCATCCCGGTCCAATTCGGGGGGGCAGCGGGCAAGCGGCGCTCCGGTCAGCCGGCTCGGGTTAGCGTCGTAACGCCGCCGCGTTGAGACTGCCCGGATGGGTCAACCTGAAGGTCGTGCCATCGCTCCACATCCGGTGCAGGACGACACCGAGACGCCGGGCGACAGCAACGACCGCGCGTTTCATGCCGCGCCGCTTGGCGACTTGCATACCCCAAGCTTTGAGCCAGCTCTTCGTCTGCGACTGGTAGAGCATCACCGTCGCGGCCTGGAACAGCGCCGTGCGCACGTTCTGGTCGCCGGCAGCGCTGATCGCCCCAACCACGTCACGTTCACCGGACTGCTCGCTTCGCGGCGTCAAACCAAAGTGCGGGCCAACCATCTTCGAGGATCGGAAGCGAGCGGGATCGTCGATCCCCGCCTTGACCTGCAACGCCACGACGGCGCCCATGCCGGGAACCGTCATCATCAGTCGGCACACCTGATCGGCCCGCGCGATCCGGCGCAGGCGGTTCTCGAGCTTGGCCAGTTCACTGCGCAGGGCGGCATGGCCGCGCAGCATCGCGGTCACCATCGCCGTCAGCATCTCGTTGCCGTCCGCAAGTTCGCGGGCGCGGTCCGGTAACCGCCGCCGTGTGATCTGGCCGAGCTTGAGGCCGAACCCGCGCAACATGCCGCGCATCGACAGTTCGATGCTGATCATGGACTTCTGAAGCGTCCGGCGCGCGCCAAGCAGCGCCCGGAGTTCCTGCATCGAGACCGACTTGCAGTGTACCGGGCGGAACCAGCCCATACGGGGCAACGGCGCGATGCCGAGCGCATCACGGCGATCGGTCTTGATCGGCATGGCCTTCAGCGCGCCCTTCACCTGGCGGGTTTCCATCAGGACCGCCTCCAGCCCTGCCGCGCAGAGATGTCGATGCAGCCATTGCGACAAGGGTCCAGCCTCAAGCCCGATGCCGGTGATGGTTAGATCCATCCCGCGCAGAAAAGCGATCAGCGCCTCAGGCTCGCTGGCAACCTTTGCTTCCCGCACCACGCTGCCAGACTGCCCCACGACGCAGACGGAGCAGCTCTCAAGTGACACGTCGATGCCGACAAAATGATCCATGGTCTCATCTTCCCGTTCAGATCTTTGCCACCGACCAGAACGGTCGGCCGTGACAGGACGATAGCCAGCCCCTTGACCGAACAGACAGCGCAACGTCAGGCCTGGGAACGACTCGCCCATGACGGCATCTCTGTCCGCGATACTTATCAACGAGATAAGCGCATGATCTTGCATGATAATCGGAGCCGTCAATGCAGGGCATGAGCGAGCGCCAGTACGCCGCCCATGTCGGGCTGTCGCGGGGCGCGATCCAAAAGGCGAAGGCGGCCGAGCGGCTGGTGCTCTATCCCGACGGCAGCATCAACGCGGTGGCCAGCGACGCACGCCGGGCGGAAACGACCGATCCTTCCAAGACGCGCAAGCCGCCCGCGCCGAAGCTGAAGCCTGTCCCCGAGACGACCGTGGCCGCTGTTGGCGACACGCTCCGCGAACAGGGTCTGGCGGTCCCGGCTGTTGGCGGTGGCACGACCTTCCTGCAGGCGAAGGCCGCGAACGAGGTGCTGAAGGCGCAGGAGCATCGCATCCGGCTGCAGAAGCTGAAAGGGGAGTTGATCGAGCGGGCCCGGGCGCTGTGAAGGGCCGGTTCATCCCGTTCATCGGCAGAGCCGGGGCATCGGAGCGAGGCGGGCGCGGTCAGGGCCGAGGTCCGGCCTGCCGCCGGGGAGCCGGATGTGGGGGCTGACCTGAAGCGTCAGGCCTGGCGCACACCGCCGGCCCCGCCCTGGGGCGGCGGGACGACCCCAGCGTTCCCGCCACCGCCGGGCCCTCTGCCGTCACCCGGCGCAGCGCTCTGCGAAGGCGTGGGGGCGGGCGGGGGAGGGGGAGGGGGAGGGGGAGGGTCGAAATTGATCGGGGTTTGCACGACGCCTCGGGCAGCGGCCTGGTCCGCCGTCTCGGTCGGTCGCTGCGGGGGTTCGGTTGGGATGTTGGCCTGGGGATTGGCGCTGACGGCACGGATGCGCTGGACACTGTCGGCGGCAGCCAGGCGGTTCAGCGGCATGTAGTCGGAATGGAAATGCAGCTCGATATCGGCATTCATGTTGACGCGCTGGTTCATCTCGTCGCGGCGATGGGACTGCGATGTGTTCACCATGCCGATTGAGTTCGTCATCGAGGCATTCACCGACCACCCCAAAATCTGTCCCGAACCGCCCACTGTGGAACTGTGACGGACTTCCGAACGCCGGCCACGGTTTTCCTCGGCGGCGGAACGGGCATCGATCGAGAAGTTCATCCCGGCCTTGATCTTGCCGTGATCGACGACCAGCCGGTTCATCCCGAGCGTCAGCAGCGAGGCCAGCACCTTTTGCCGCTGTCGCGAGAGAAAGGCCCGCACCTTTCCGAGCAGCCCCTCTTCGGGTTCCTCGGGGTCGAGTCCTTCGGCTTCCCGACCGGTCAGGCCCAGGAGCCCGGCGATGTCGGCGGCAGGCGGCGCATCCTGCCCGTCGCGCAGGCGCAGCCGCATCGGGCCGTTGGTCGTCTGTTCGCCCCATTCGCCTTCGCCGGCGGCAAGCTCGTAGGCGTCGGGAAACTGCTGGACCAGCCAGAGCCTGGCCTGATCGGCCCCGGTGGCGCCCTGACTGTCGGCCGTGGCAGCGGTAACGCCTGCGATCATGTCGACATAGGCCTGGATCTGCTGGGCATTGGCATCGATCAGCCCGCGGAAGACACCGTTCACAAGCTCGGTCACGAAGCGCGGAAAGGCGATGGCGTCGAGCGTGTCGCGCGCGACGCCGGCAAGCTGCCGGTTCGCACCCGGATCGAAGCCGCCCTGGGCCGACAGACCGGTCGCAAAAGGCCCTGCCACGGGAGCTGCGGGATCGGAAACGGCTTCTTCTGCGACAAGGCCGATGGCGGTTTCGGTGATCGACACCAGCCCATGCGCCAGTTTGCGCCTTTGTTCGGGGCCGAGTTTGCCAAAGGCGGGACTTGCCTCGAGAAGGGAGCGCACGGCCGCACGGACCGTCTGGCGGGGGGCCGGGGACCGGGGGCCTGCGCCCGCTCTGCCCTCTGCCACGGGGCCGCCAGCCGTGGCCTGTGCCAGGGAGACCGGTTCAGGCCGCATTGGCGGCAGTCTCCTGCACTGACAGAAGGGCGAGCGTGGCCTCGAGCCAGGCCGTGCCTTGCGCGAGCACCGCCTCGTCCCGCGAGAGGGTGATCTGGCTGATCCCGGCGAGTTCTGCCGCGTGATCGGCAAGCCATTGCAGAACCATCATGCCCGCACGTCCGCGTTCAAGATGGGCGCGGGCCGCCGTCGAGACCGTGCCGAGTGGCACCCGCCGGCCGCCTGCAAGACCACGCCCGGCTGCTTCGACCGCTTCCCACAGGCCGCGGACACCGAGTGCGCCCTGCACGGCGGGATCCTGGAAGACCCGTGTCGCGGTACTGATCAGCGACAGAGCCTCGTCGGCCATGTAGTGGGACGCCCCTCCGCCGCGCATCACCAGGCTTTCACCCAGACGGCGGGCCGCACCGCGGATCTCGCGCTGGGCGGCCAGCGGGGCAAGCTCGAGCGGGCTGAGGTTGGCGTAGCGGTGCATCGCTTCGGCCAGGCTCAGCATCGCTTCTTCAAAGCCGGTATTGACGGCATCGGCCGTCGCAAAGGGAGCGGCGCCTGGGGGTGCCGTGCCGAACAGGCGGAGATAGGTGGCAAAGCGGTCGTCCGAGGGTCTGCGCGCTTCGTAGCTGCGGTGATGCTGGATCAGCCGGTCGGCCGTCGGCCCCGGGGGGACCCTGAGCGCGCCTGCCGCAAAGAGGCCCGCAAGGGACGAGAGGGCGCGCGTCAGACCTGCGGTTTCGATTTCCATGGCGAAGTAGAGCGGCGCAATCGCCTGCAGGATCGCCCGGTCACCGGCGGCGGCGAGCAGCGGATCAGGCAGGACGGGGAGATCGATCCGCGCCAGGCTGACGCCCAAGACGACCGAGCCCGCCAGCAACTCGGCCGCTTGAGCGAGCGACTGCGATAGGCGCGCGGCGTCATACTCCGGCCTTGTCGGCCGGGCGTTGGCGGACTGGCTGAGCTGCGCCACCGCCCTTACCTCGGAGCGGCCGCGCCGGCGGCGGCGGAACCAGAGGACGCCGGCGGGACCGGCGCGGTGCCCGGGGGCTGGGCCAGCCTGGCCGGCTGCTGCGGGACTGCATTGCCCTGGATCGCGGCGATCATCTCGGGCGTCGCCAGTTTCTCGGCAGCCAGGAAATCGCTCTTGAAATTCAGTCTTACCTCGCCGGAAAGGTTGGCTTTGAGTTCGGCATTACTGGTCGAGGTTTCGTCAAGCGCCGAACCGACGGTCGTCATGTGGCTTTGCTCGTTGACGTTCACCGAACCGCCGCCAATGCCCAGAAAGCCAAACCCGACGGCAGAGACGTTGGTATTGCGCGAGGATTGCCGGTCATAGAGGGATGCTGACGACGTACGTTGCGCTTTGTCTTCGGCTCTCATCCCGAAGACGACCTTGGCGCGGATCGACCCGTCGGTGACGACGATGCGGTTGATCCCCAGCATAACCATCGAGGCAAGGAGCTGCATCCGGCTTTTCGCCATCGACATCCGCGCGCCCCTGACAAGAGCGGCTTCGCTTTCGGGATCGGAGATGTCGGTCAGTGGCTGCGGCAACATCATGTCGCGCGAAATCGTGGCCAGGCGGGTTTCGCTGTCATCGCCCCGCGTCACCAGCCGCGGCTGCGGCGTGCCATCTTCTGCGTCATCCGGCGACGGGGCTTCGATGGCAAAGACATCGGGATAGGTATCGACAAGCCAGTCGCGGGCATTGTTTTCGCTGATGTTCTCGCGGGCGAAGTCATCCACCGATTGCGAGACGCTCTTGAGCATCTCGGAATAGGCCCGCATCTGCTGGATCGAGGAGGTCACGATCGCCTGGTAGACGTTCTGGATGAGACCTCCGACGAACCTGGGAAAGTCAACCTTTCCGACAAGTTCACCGAATTGCTGCGTCCCCTCGCGCATGGCACCGCCGACGAAATCCTGGCCGGCGAAACCGGGATCGCTTGATGCACGGTCGGCCGCGCTCTTGACACCGCCCGCGGAAGGCCGGGACTGTTGCTGAGCCAGGTTCGGCGAAGCGGTCGGGTGTTCCGCGCTTAGCAGTCCGTCGGGATCGGCCATGTAGCTGCCGATGCGCACCATCTGATGGGCAATGTCGCGGCGTTCCTGCGGTGTCAGTTCGTTGAAGGCTTCGCTGCGTTCAAGCAGTTCGCGCACCTTGCTGCGTGTCACAGTCAGAGTGTCGGGAACAGGTCCGGACGTCACCGAGGGCGGCTGTGGGGCGGGTAACTCGGTCATGGGGGGACGCCTCTGCGTTGATCAGGATGCGGGAGCCGGGGCAGGCGCCGATCCGGGCACCTGCCCCGCGGGCTGCCCGGCGGGCGGTGGCTGCGTTGCCGCCGCGCCCGAGGAACCGCGAAGCGGCTGGGCTGCCTGAAGCATCCCGGCGGCCCCCTGGATCTGGCTCATCTGGATAGAGTCGGCGATCCGGTTGAGATCCACCGATTCGGTCTTGAAGTTGATGTCCACCGACCCGGCCAGGGCGGCCGTCGTCTCCAACGACCCCGACGTCTGCGTGGTCGAGACGCTCATCATCTCGATCACCGGCTCGTTCACCGACTGGTATTCGCCCTTTGACCAGCGCTTGCCCTGGTTGTAAGTTCCCTTGTAGCCTCCGTCCTTGTCGTAGCTGGATGATCCGGTGTAGCCGTCGTCCCCACTGTCCCATTGCCCGGTATTGGTCGTCTTCGTGCGGTCGCCATAGTCGAAATTTGTCGCCTTCACAGTCGAATTGGTGACGTCCTTCGACTTGAAGTTATACATGACCTTGGCGCTGATGCGCCCGTCGGTCACGACGATCTTCTGCAGCCCCATCAGCAGGGTGGTCGCCAGAAGCCGCTGGCGCGAGAGCGCAAGCTGCATCTGGGCAGCGGGGACAATGATCTTTTCCAGCGTATCGCTGTCGAGCCCGCGCAGGGCCTGGTCGCCCGAGAGGTTGAAGCTGCGGTTGATGCGGTCCGCCGCCTCGCGTTCGTCGACGCCTTCGCGGGGGACGACCCGGGGCTGACCCTGCCCTTCGCCGAACATGTCGCCCTCGGTCGAAATAGCGAAGAGATCGGGGAACTGGTCCACCACATAGTCGCGGCCCTGATTGGCCGAGATATTGTCGCGCTTGAATTCATCGACCGACTTGGCGACCGACGACACCATTTCGGCATAGGCCTGCATCTGCTTGATCGATGCATCCACGATCGCGACATAGACGTTCTGGATCAGGCCACCCACGAATTGGACGAAGGAGACCGACTGCAGCAATGCGCCCGCCACGGTGGCCCCTTCACGGGCGGCACCAGCGCGGAACGCGCCCTGCGGCGGCTCGGCTACCTTGTAGTTCGGGTCCATTGCCTTGGGTGTGCCCTGCGCGGCATTGGTAGAGACGGGTTCGTTCAGTCCCCGCGCCAGGCCTGCCGGAGCCGCCATCGCCTGCGCGGCTCGCGGGCCGATCATCGCAAAAGGCGCCTGATCCCCCAGGAAATGAAAGACGTTGACCGTGTCATGTGCCACCCGCCGACGCTCGTGCGGTGGCAGTGCGAGGAAGGCTGGCGACTGCAAGAGCATGTCGCGGACCCGCGCACGCGTGCCGGCCAGACCGGGATCGTCGTTGCCGGGAACCCGGGCCTGGCCCGGTTCCGTTCCGGTCCGTGCCATCCCGTTCAGAGTGTTCGTGCTTGGCATGTTCATGTTTGCGGTTCCCTTGTCTTGTCCGGGTCGGGTGCCGGTTCGGCGTGCGCAGGTGGCGGCGCCTGTCCGACAGGTCCGGCGCTGTCACGTCATCTGCTCGGCGATTTCAAAGCCCATCGGGCGAAGGTAGAGACCGACCTGAGCCGGCGACCCCCGTGTCAGGACGATCGAAAGGACCGAGAAGTCCCCTGGCAGTCGTTCTCCGGGCGGGGTGAATGCGCCGACCCAGTGATCGAGTGCCCGCAGGTGGCGCGGTCGCTCGGCCAGCCCGAGCCTGAGAAGCTCGACAAAGCTCTCGGGCACATCGGGGATCGCTGCGATCAGCAGTTCGATGTCAAGCTCGGGACCATCGGGGCCGTCCGATATTCCGATCAGGATGGCCCCGTCCGGGGCTTCGAACAGTCCGCCGAGCGCGAGGCCGAAAAGCCGCGTGACCTGGGCCATGCGGTTTTCGAGCCCCAGAGCGGCCAGCAGCGGGCGCAGGTCCTCGATCCGCACCGGACCCATGACGCGGAACGTGACCTTCTGGCGCCCGGTTGTTTGCCGGACCGACAGCATAAGGAACAGGGGCTGCAATCGGGGCAAGGCCTCGCGGGCGCGCTGGATATAGTCGCGAAGCGGTCGCTGCAGATCGTCGAGCTGGGCGTCGCGGAGTTCATAGAAGGCGCGCGAATTGTAGATGCCGTCCCGGTCGAAGGCGGCACCGTACCAGCCGCCGAACCGAAGGCCCGCCCCTCCAACAGGGCTGCGGAAATCCTCGGACATCCGGTCGAACCAGTAGAGCGCATCCGGACCGAAGATCGGCCCCACGATCTGGCGCATCTGCCGCGAGACCTCCTGCCGCTTCATTCCGGCAGATGCATCGGGCCCGAGCGGCTCCATAGTGAAGCGCAGGCCGTAGGGTTCGACCTCGGAAAACGCGGGTTCGAGCGGGGCCGCACCCGGGCTGAGCGTGTTATGACGGTACCGGCCATCGCCGATCGGCAGGTCGAAGGCTTCATCGATGGCCCGCCCGATATAGAGGGCGGGGTCGACCGTCCCCAGCATCCCTGCGGCGCGCGACAGGGTCGATCGGACGGCGCCGGACAATTTGGTATTGCGCATGGTGGTGCCCTTTCATGGCATGGCAAAGAGGGCCGCGCGCCTAGTGCGGGCGCGCGGCACCGCTGCGGAAGCCGCCCGCCGGACCGTTCTGCGGATCGTGCGAGAAGCCGAATGCGCCGAGAATTTCCTGCGCCGCGGGCGGGATGCGCACAGGGGTGGTATTGCTGATTGCCGAGGGCGAGGCAGAGGCCTTGGCCTCGACGATGTCGCCGCCGACGCCTTCGATCGCGAGCCATTGTTCGCAGGCCGTGAGCAGATCGTAGTCCGAGGGATCGTTGATCGAGTTGACAGTCGTACGGCTTGGCGGATTTGCGATTTCGCTCGGGTCAACCAGCACCGATCCGGGCTGGCCCAGTGCGGCCGATTTCTTTTCCAGCCATCCGATGATCGTGGCACCGGCACTGGCCATGGTGCGGGCACGGATCGTGTTGGCTGGCCTGCCGAATTCGAGCAGCGAAATCTGGTCGATGACCTGCCACATGTCACGCGCACCATAAAGCCGCTTGATTTCGGGCGAGGAGAGCAGATCGACATATTCCGCGATATCCTTCTGCAGTTCCGAGGCGACGAACCACGTCCCGCCATAGCAATAGAGCGAGAGGTTGGCGGCAAGATCGAGCCCGGTCTTGCGCAGCTGTTCTTGGCTGGGCACGAAACGACCGCTGCTGGCGAAAAGGCTTTCCACCTGCTGCTTGCGGTACCAGTCAGAGACCGCCGACACGAAGCGCAGCCAGAGGTCGTCGAAGTTGCGGAACCGCGCGCCCGGCGCATTCGGATCACCGGTCGCAACACCAAAGACCCGGGCATAGGTATTGCGCCGTTCATAGGCCGAGATGCGCTCGGGAGTATTGCGGATATAGCGGTAGAGATATTCGCCCGCCGGCCCCCGTTCGAGCGGCAGCGCACCGATCTGGAAGAGTTCGGCCATCTTGTCGACAACGTCGAAAAGCCGGGCCTCGTCCATCATGGCCGCAAAGTAGATGGCCTGGGCTGCCTCGAGGTTGACCCGCTGGACTTCCTGCGCGGTGTTCCGTTCCAGATCGGGGATGACGATCTGGGCCGTGGCCGTCACCTTGGCTTTCGACGGCGAAAGCCGGTCCTCGATCGCGGACCGGATGCGACCGGCAAGCGACGGCGTCTTCTCGCCCACACCCTTGCCGATCAGATTCCGCGTGACGGCAACCCAGTCCCGAGCATTGATCTCGCCGGATTCGTTGACGTCTGCTGCACTTGCCATCACGGCCAAAACGGCCTTGTACAGGCCCTGGTTGCTGGTGAACTCGGCAAAGGCCGACGTCATCGCCTGACTGAACTGGGGCGAAGGCTTCTGCAGGGTGATCTCGCAGTCATCAAATGATTCAGCGTCGAGTACGGCCGGAGCCACCACACCGTCACCCGTCAATGTGCCCCAGACGGCAGCCGTGGCCAGTTCGGGAAACTCTTCGGCGTTCCCGAACGCGCCGTCCTTGAGAATGGGGACCTCTGCATTTCCGCCCAGAAGCGGCTTCATCTGCTGGCGAAGCGCGACGTAGGTATCCTCTAGGGCGTAAGCGGACCCTTTTTCCTCTCTGTCTCTCATGGCCTCCCGTATCTTTTTCAGCAGATCGTATTTCTTCTGCTCATCGACACTGAGGTTGGCTCGTCTTTCGCCATCGCGGCCTTCGGCAGACCGGTACTCGAGGTTCCTGAATTCACGATTCAGGCGTACATTCGCTGCATCTTCAGCGTCTCTCGCGTCGATGAATATAATCCTGGGCATCTTCTTGCCTCCTTGATTGATGTTGCCGCCCCCAGATCCGGAGCCGTTGTTGGATGAATTGTCATTCCCTCCGCCCTGGGCGGGCGGGTTCTTGCTGTTGTCGGAGCGGTCCCCCGCGGCCGGGCCAGCCGTTTGGCCAGGATGCGCGACGCCGCTGGCGTCTGGTCCGGTGTCTTCTTTGGGTGCCGTTCCGCATACGTTGTCCGGGTCGGGCTGATCCTTGCCCCTGTCGGGCCCGTCTTTTGCCGGAAGATCGGGCTTGACTGGCTCTGATGGCAGAAAGACGCCTTCCTTGCGCATATGTACCGCCATTGCGTAGTAGATGACCGGGCGCAGCTTGTCGGGCTTGCCCTCTCCGTAGGTCGTGATGACGAAATCCAGATCGCGGCGGGTTTCGTCGTCATCATCGACGGCGAGCACATTGCTGATGCTGCGGCGGAGCCTGTCCATCTCGGCTGGATCGGATGCCGCGACACGCATCTGGTCCTTGCGGAAGACGCCCGGCTTCAACCGCGCGATCACGGCCTTCAACAGCGTGAGATCGGGTTTTCCCACGATGGCCCCGAAATACTTCCGCAGGTCCTCGGCACAGTCCGAAATCAGCGCGCTCTCACTGCTGCCTGCGGTTATTTTGGTCGGTTCGGACGGCTCCATGACAGGTTCCTTCTTTTCAGGTGGCGTGGCCAAGGGTCGAAGCTGTGGTGACCTGCCGGTCGACTGCGTTCAGTGCAGCCGGCAGGTCGAGGATGCCGGCACCTGCCTTGCGGTCGGGCGGCTGGGGAAAGGGCGAGGCGGTCTCGACCAGCACTCGGCGCAACGAGGCGCTATCTATTGGCCGGGCCGAGCGACGGGCGCGCGCCACGATCAGAGCGGCCGCGCCGGCCACGAAGGGGGCGGCAAAGCTGGTTCCGGTCACCCGGTCGTACCCGTCGATTGACGGGCTCAGGATCGCCTCGCCCGGTGCGCAGATCGCGACGTGCGGACCCGTCGTCGTGAAGGCACTGACAGAGCCCTGCGGGCCGACTGCGCCGACTGCGATGACGCCGTCGGCTGCCGCCGGGAAGTAGCGTTCCTCGCGACCGGAATTGCCGGAAGCGGCCACCATCACCACGCCGCGATCGAGTGCATAGGCTGTGGTTTCGGCATGCGGCGGCGGATCGCCGGGCAGGAGCGTCGCTTCGGCGGTTCCGAAGGAACAGTTGAGCACCTTGGCGCCGAGATTGACGGCGCGGTTGATGGCAAAGTCGATGTCGCTGAGTGCGCCAAGCCCCATCACCTTGCGCGCGGGGCCGTTTCCGGGGGACTGCGCCGAGGCGAGCACGCGCACGGGCATGAGCGAGGTGGCCTGAGACAGGCCAGGTGGCATCCTCGCTCCCCTGCCGCCGATGATCGCGAGACAGGCCGTGCCGTGGGGATTGGTGTTCTCGTCGGGGTCGGTGTCCCGATCAGCATAATCCCCCAGGAGCGAAAGCCCCTGCGCGAGGTCGGATCGAGAGAAGTTCACCGCGTCAAAGCCCGAGGACAGCCTTCCGGCAAGTTCCGCATGCCGCCGGGCTGCGCCTGTATCGAGTACCGCCGCCGTGATGGCTGCATCGCCGCTTTCCATCTGGCGGGCGCGATCTGCACCGATCATCTGCCAGGGCCATAGATCGGCTTCTGAGACCGCCCGACCGTCGTGGCGGGGGAGAAGGGATGCATCTTCTTCGGTGATGAAGTAATCGGCCGATGCCGAGCTGACGATCGAGAGCTGGCGCAGGGCGTCGAGCGTTTCGTCAATGCGTGTCACGTCGGAAAAGGCGGCGACATATGTCCTGCTCATGCCGCGGGCGTGTTCGATCATGTCGAAACCTGCCCATGCATCGGCCGGATCGAAGAGCCGCGACAGAGCCACATTGCCGCCGAAGTCGCGCAGAACGCGGTCGAGCGCACCGTGACCAGAGGCTTGGGCCGGTTCGACCCCGAGGGTGCGGACCAGGCTGCGGGGCGGAATACGGTCCGGGTCTTCGCCAAGGGCGAGGGTAAAGATCAGCCGCTGGGGCGCACAATAGCAACGGGCCGCGGGGGCCCAGGGCATGGCGAGAGCGGCGGTCATCGCGTGCCTCCGCCGCCGATGTCATGCTGCAATTGTTCGCCGTCGGGCCAGGTCAGGGTCATTGCCCCGGCCAGGGCTGTCGACGGCACCGCCACGACAAGACTATCCGGCCCGGCTTCGAGCAGGCGTGCCGACTGGCCATCGATACGGATATCCGGGGCGGCCCCGCCCCGTGTCAGGTTGCGGCCTTGCACACGCAGCCGCAGCAGCGTTGCGGGGTCGAGCGGGCGGACCGCGGGCGCATCGGGAAGAGAGGTTTCAACGCGGTGGACTGCCCGCCGTCCGGCAAGGTCGAGCGCCTGTTTGAGCCGGTCAGTGGGAAGGTTCGACAGACGCCGCAGATTGCTCATCCCTCCGCGCGCCTGTGCTGCGTTCAGATCGGGCAGGTTGCGCACGCCGATCCATTCGAGGCGCCGCACCTCTTCTTCCGACAGACCCTCGACAGCGTCCCTGATCGCCGGTTCCTCGGCGCGAAGACCGACGGCATGTTCTTCGAGCATCGGGCGCGTCACTGTCGTGAAGGCGAGCTTCAGCAACGAGACGTCGCGTTCGCCCGGCAGCGCAGGGCGCACCTTGACAACCGCATCCTCGACAAAGACGGCGGCTCTCAGGTCAAGGCTGAGATCCTTGACGGCAAAGGTCAGACCGGTCGTCTCGGTCTTGAGCGCAAGCGCGGCCTGGGCGCGATCGAGCTGCGCCGAAATGGCATTCAGCAGGTCTTCGAGCGGCAGGGCACCTTCAGTCGCCGACATGATCAGCTCCTCCGAATGCGAGGCTGAAGCGCAGCCGTCCCGGCGCGACCGCAAGGCCGCGCAGGGCCACGGGATCGGGCGGTGCCGAAATGATCGTGGCTGTGCCGTTTTCGCGGTGCAGCACGAAGTCCATCGGCAGGAACATGTCCACCCTTGTGACCGCGACGGGCGCGGCATCAGCGGCGGCGATCACCTCTTCGCAAAGGCCGGTCAACGTGCTGGCGAGGTCGGGTCTCATGCGGGGCCCCCCGGAAGGCTGTCAGGAGTGCCGACCGCCGGCGGTGGCGGCAGAGCGCTGCCAGGGCCCGGGCGTTGACCCGGCGCGGAGATGGTGCGGGCCGGTGACGCCGGGGTTCTTGCCGCCCGTTCAAGGAGCACCCGCTGTGCGTCGGAGACGAAGGCTTCGAGCGGCACCGTTTCGGACACGAAGACGATGCGGACTTCGCCCTGCAGTTCGGCAGAGATCGCCGCGTCCGACTGCGCATTGACCGCGGTCGAGATCATGGCTTGGGCGGACGGCGCCGAGAAGCCGGCACGCCCCGACCAGGATGCCTGCGAGGCGGGGTCTTGGTTTTGGGCATGGTCGAGACGTGTCGTGTCAGAAGCCTTGGCCCGGATGCGGATCCGGGCGCTGATCTCGCCGCGTTCGACCCGCACCTTGTGCAGACCCATCAGCGCCATGGAGGCGAGCGAACGCATCCGTTCTTCGCCCAGTCTTTGCCGGGCGACCGGGACAAGCCGGGTTTCGATCAGCTCTTCGCTCAGGTCTTCGCCGGCAAAACCGTAATCGGCTAGCCAGTCCGGACTCTGGGCGTCGTCGTACTGACCTGCGCGCGGCAGAATCCGCGGGGCCTGGCCGGGCGAGCGCGGCATTACAAGCTGCAGATCGGCAGGGTGGCGATCGATCAGCCAGTCACGCACCTGATTGGTCGAAACATTGTCACGGCTGAAATCCTCGACGGTCTGCGACAGCGACGAGACGAGTGCCGAGAAGGCCTCCATCTGCCGGATCGACGAATCCACGATTGCATCGAACGTGCCCTGCACGAGCGAGGCGACGAAAGAGGCGAAATCGAGCTCTTCGACCATGGCACCGGCGGCGGACGGAAGGTCGTTGACGGTGCGCAGCATGGACTTTGGCGAGACCGCGGCAGAACCGGCTGGTGCCGTGTCAGGGGATTGCGGCCCCATCAACCCGCCCCGGACAGGGGGCGGAGCGGACATCGCGGTGGCGAAGACGTCGGTATCATAGGGATCGGCAGAAGCGGTGAAGGCCTGCGGCGTGGCCATCAGGGCCGACCGGACCCGGGTCAGGCGGTTGCGCAATGTGTTGCGGTTGTCATCCTCGAGCGCCTGGAAGGCCGGAGCGTATGGCAGCGCCGCCTCGGCCTCGGCCAGGGCGCGCGCCGCCGCGGCGGCTGCTGCCGTCGGCGAGCCTGCGGTGAGGTCAGGCCATTCGGTCATGTCACGCAATCCCCGACGGATCGGGCCGCCATTCGGCAAGCTGGCGGTCCTGCATCAGGCCCGACAGGCGGGGTCCTGACGCGGGAACGGAGGCCGCAAGCTTGTCGCGCAAGGCGGCGACACTGTCCTGGCCGCCGCCGGACAGCGCTGCCGACAAAGCGGCCAGCCCGGCTGCGCGGCCCGCCTCGGCCAGCACATCGAGCGCCAATGCCAGCGCGGTGCCTGATGAAAGCGCAGGATGGCGGGAGAGGAGTTCAAGGGCGGGGCGCAGGAGCTCTTCGACCGCGTACTCGTTCTGGGCCGCCCTGAAGACATCGAGCGCGGCCGTCTGTGACAGGAGCGGCTTCCACCGGGGCGACCAGAGTGCTGCGCCGTCAACGGGTTCGCAGCGGGCTTGCGGCGTATCGGCCAGGACGGCCCCGATGACATCTTCTGCGCCCTCGCCGAGCGTCGCCTCGACGGCACGATGGTTGCGCGTCAGGGCAAGCTGCATCGCGCCACCCATGTCGCCGGTATCGAGCCTGAGGCCGAGTGCCCCGAAACGCAGGCCGGCACCGGGCGGGTCTTCGCCGATATAGGCGTAACCGGCCGCCCCGGAGATGCCGCGTGCGACAGGTTCGACGATGCGCAGCAATGCCCCGACCGGAAGGTGAGCACGTCCTTCGGGCCGGGCGCGCATGGTCGGGGGATTATCCTGCCGAGCCAGCCCGGCATCCGGCAGTTCGCCGGGTGCGGATGTATCGAGCGCGGCGGCCCGCTCAACGGGTTGCGGCAATTGCCGATGTATCTGCCCTGCCGTTGCGCCAGTCGCCATCGCCGCAGAAAGCGTCTGGTCCCGCGCGACGGCCGGGGGAAGCTGCCGGACCAGTCCGGCCGCTTCCAGCGTGGCTGCACGAAGGTCGGGATGCGGGACGCGCATCTGGGTCGCGGGAAGAAGGCGCGTGATCTGCAGGTCCGCAGCCCCCATCGCCTGCGCCTGTCCGGGCAGGCGGCGCGTGACGCAGACCGGCAGGATGCAGTGCATCGCCTGAGCCTGGGGACCGGACATCACCGCGACCTCGGATGCGCGGTATAAGTCGTGTCGGTCTGGCTGAGGACGGAACTGCCGCCGCGCACGTTCGACTCATAGGTTCCGTCGCCGTAGAAGCGGTAGATGACGGTGACCTGGTCGTTGTCGTCGAACGTCCACTCAAAAGTATACATCATCCGGACCTCGACACAGGCCACCTGAACGCCTGTCCGGACCATCGACGGGAAGGTCTCGTTGAGCGGAGCGATCTGCATGTCGATGCGCATCCCGCCGGTCAGGTTGTCGTGTGACTCATAGGGGGCAGGTTCGATCAGGATGCCGCCGACACCCGTCCCGTCGAATTGAAAACTCAGGTAGAAATGGGCATACATCTTTCCCTGGAGCGTCCCTTGATAGACCGGCGAATTGATCTCGACGTTGCTGCGCGTCTGGATCTGGGCTCTGGGAATGGTGATCGTCGGCGTTGCGTGGCCGCGCGCCGGCAGCCATCCGTCCATCTTCTGCAGATGCCAGGTCAGATCACCGGACGCGGCATTCAGCCCTGCAATCCCCGCCGTTGTCGCCGTCCCCACGAGATCGGCGACAACCGGTGCCCATGCCGGCACGCCCATCGGATGGGCATAGGCGTCCCCGGTCTGGTCGTGATCCGCGTCCTGGTCGACGTTTTCCCAGCTTTGCTGGACGGCCAGCTGACCGCCCGACAGGGCCCAGTCGCGCTTGTTCGGCGTCAGGCGGACACCGTGATTGCGCCAGGCATCCTGTCCTGAGGAATGGACCGCGATGACCTGCATCAGCTGTGTCGGGTCGTCGCCCTGTACCGATCTTGGCGCGATGAAGACCGGAGAGCCGGAATTCCCGGCGAGAGTCTGGATGTTGTACAGGAACCCCTCGCCGTTGTTGGTCACCTCGCGGATGACGTCGGCATCCATGTGCTGTTTGAAGTCTGCGCGGGCCTCGGGCAGAAGATCGGGAAAATCAAATGTATTATTGTGCTGGGCATTGCTTGCGGCGGCATAGCCGCAGACGGCAATCTTTTGGCTCTGACTCGGCGTGAAATCGGCGATCCGGAAGAACATGCCACGGGGAGCGGCACTGCGCACGCGGACAACGGCCAGATCATGGGCACGGCTGACCCCGGGATCGCGGTTTGTGTAGAGCGGATGGATGGTGACCGCTGAAGCCGGATTGATGGTTTCGACCGAAACCGCGTCAGAATTCGTCGGCAAAGCACCCGGCCCGCGGGTCGAATTCAGACCCGCCATCAGCGTTGCGCTGTGAGCGGCGGAAAAATTGCTGCTTTCGGCAAAATTATGCGCTGCTGTCAGAAGCAGATTCGGACCGATGTAGAAGGCTGTTCCGATGGCCCCGACCTCGGCCCCGTCCGATTTGCGGCGTCTGCGGACACGCAGGCACACGATGGACGAAAATGGGAACTGGCGGGTATCCGAGACGCTCGCCGTGAAGGACTGATACCGCGACCAGGCTTCTGACAGGGTCCGGACGATGTCGAGCGGATTGTAGCTGCGGAATTCAGGCAGGACATATTCCAGCGGCTGGGACCACGCCTGTTCGGTTGCCGTCTGGGGTGGCCTGGCGCTGTCTTGCGCCGGAACATCCCAGCGAGCGGGTGACGGCGCAGGTTCTGCCGTGTCGGGGTCGGGTTGGGTCCGTGCGAAGCGAGCGTTGCCGGAATCCGCCGGAGGCGGCGGAGTGTCGTAGCCGTCATCATAATCGGCAACCTGTGGCGGCCCTCGCCGCGGGTCGGGCTGTGCGGGCTGCACCGGCATGGGCTGGCGGTAGGGGGCATTGCGGTGCATGAAGCCATTGGACGGATTCATCGTTCGATCTCCTTCTGTTGTGGGACCCGATACGCGGCGGGGAACGGGGGTTTGCCGGCGACTGGCCGGGTCGGGAACGGGCGTTGCACCAGGCAATGGATGATCGCCGGCCCAGCGCAGCGCGCCTTGGGCAACCGACGCGTCGCCCGTTACGGAAGGCCGTCCGGCAAAGCCGAAACGCTGACGGGCACCTGCGCCCGAGAAGCCGCCGGATGCCACATAGACGCTGTTGCTGTCGGGCCGAATGATGGCGGCAGGGGCCGGATCGGCCGGGCCGGCATAAAGCGCAGCACCGGCATAGATACGCCCGCTTCCCGCGAGGCAGAGGAGTGCCTCGGGCGGGACATGGAGGACAGCTTCTCCGTCGACTAGCGGAAAGCGTTCGCGGAAGGTGACGAAATTCGACGGCGTCCTGTGAGCAACCGCATCGGGAAGAAAAAGGCCTGGATCGTTTGCCAGAGCGATCTCGACCCAGTTGCGGGCACCGCGTACGGCCTCGTCGACCGTCAGACGGTAGCTGAGTGACGGGCGATGATCCGACAGAGTCATGCGGGTGGGCTTGAGGCGGAACATCTAGGCCGTTCCCTCTTCGGTGTCCGGGGTCTTGCCATTTGTGCTGCCGTGAAGGTGCAGCAGGTCATGAAGAAGCCCGGGCAGGGCCGACAGACCAAAAAAGACATGCGGCGCAGCGATCCGCCCCGGATCACGCGGGTCAGTCTCCCAGACCATGCCTTGCACGTCGTCGGCCGTGGCCTGGGGCACCCTGGCGGGCTGACGCCAGACCGACACCAGAAACCGGCGGTCGCGGGGCAACGAAGGAGGCGGCGAATCATTCATGCGCAGAGCATTGCAGACGGTCCTCTCACCGTTCTTCCGAAGCTCTCACACAAGTCTCACGGTCGGGAATGGCCTGGAATTCGGGTTCGACACAGACCGAAAGGCTGCGTTTGCCGGGATCACCGGCCAACGCAGCCTGTCGATGTACGACGTATCGGATTGTGCAGGGACCAAGGATCAGGAGAGGGGTGGCCGCCGCATCAGGCTGTCGCGTGCCACATCAAGATGATGCAGGGCGATTTCGACCGCGCGGATCGAGGGTGCATGGCTGAGGCGAGGCTGTGTCTCCGGGGCAGGCATGTCGGTGCCAGCGACACGGATCGGGGATCGGGCGATCCGCAATGCATCGATCGCGGCGGCCGTTTCCTGCGACGGCCCTTCGCCGAGGCTGTCCATGAGGACGCGTTCGAGCACCTTGTAATGGCGCAGGGCCGACTTGTAGCCCCGTGTCTTTCCATGCAGTTCGATCAACTGCCTGTGACCGGCCTCAAGCGTCGGATCGAGGACCAGGATACGTTCGACCAGTTCACTGACGCGGCCCCATCTGCCTTGCGCCCGCATCTGCGACATCAGCGCCTCGAGCGCCATCAGCAGTCCTGACCGCAGCGATTCGCGCGTCAGAATCGACCAGTAATCGGACGCGAAAGGCAGGAAATCAGTATGGCATGCATCCACGCAGGCAAGGCATTCCTCAGCCATCTGGGGGCTGTCAATTCCACCCTGCAGCAGGCGTTTGGCAAGTGCCGAAACCCTAAGCACGTCGCTTTCGGCGGGGTGCCCCGGACGATACATCAGATAATCGTGGTGATTGACAAAACATTCGCTTCCCCCGCCCGCTTCGGTCACGATCCGGCGCAATCGCCAGAGCATGGTATTGATGCGGTCGCGGGAGCGATCAGGCATTTCTCCGTCCCACAGGATTTCTCCGAGCCGGTCACGCGGAACGGGCCGGTCATGGTTCATCACCAGTACGGCTGCCAGTTTGCAGAGCATGCCTGAGGGAATAGAGATCCTTGCTGTCGGACCGTGCAGAACGTTGCCGTCAAGAAATATCCAGTACATGGCGCGCCTCTGAGTGTTTACGGGATGCCTGACAATACCTGGAGAACCTTTGTGTCCGACCGGATCGGAGCCCCCCCGCCGGTCGGACCTTCCCCCGCACCAATTCCGCAGTATGGCGGGCGCGCCGCCCGATCTGGGCGGCGGGGATCCGACGGATGCAAGGAGCGTCGTGTCCGTTCACGACACCTTATTGACACCCGGCGCTCCCGGTGCCCTGCCCGGGCTCGCAACGTGCAGGCCCGGAGCCCTGGGGCGGTTCATGGGATTTGCCCCAAGCGGGCAGAGAGGGTGACATCACCCTGTCCGGGCGGGTGCCGTGACTGCGCCCGTGACCCGTCAATCGGCCTTGGCCAAGGCCGCTGACGAAAACCGGTCCAGAACAGCCACCGAGGACGCGCGGAGCGAGATGATCGCCTCTGCAAGTGCCACGCCGCCACCTTTCGCCATCGCCCCGCGCAGCCGCTGCGTGTCGAGGCCAGAGACGAATTCCTCGTCCGGCTCGGGCAGCAGCTCGCGCAGCCCGACGAGAGCGCCGCCCGGTGCGATGTCGAGCAGCGGCATCACGGTCAAACCAGCCGGTACCGTCGTCGCTGTCCTGGTCGCCATCGATCCAGGGGTCGATATCCGCCACGAGTTCGGGTACGGTCGGCCTGATCACCAGGTCCAGCACCAGCATGACCGTCTGGCAGGCACCAACATGACGACCGAGGACATCGCGCGCGTGTTGCCCGATGCTGCTGAAGACGTGGGTGCGCGTGTCCTTTAAGCAGATCTCGGTCTTCGACAGCACGGCTTCCATCACGCGTTCGTTCCATACCAGGCCGTAGATCAGCCTGGAATTCATGCAGGAGATGGATTCGGGCCGGGCACGCCAGACCGCCAGGTTGCGGAAATGGGTCTTGACCTGCTCGAAATCCGCCTGACCGGCGGGAGAGAGGAGAAAGCCAAGCCGCCTGGGCGAGCCCATCAGCGCGCCGCTGTCGCCGATCAGATTGACGTTGACGACGTGGTGCCAGGTCGCGTCGGTCACGACACGCCCGATGCCTGCGCGGTGTCCATCATAGGCGCAGATGCCCCAGAAGCTTTGCGGCGTTGTAGGGGCCTTGCCGCTTGACGTTGTTCCCGACAAGACACCCGAGACGGAGATGATCTCGGGCAGGGGCTGGCTGCCAGCGCCGCCGACCACAGAATATTCCTTGCCGAGCGGACCGCCGAAGTCGAGGTCGAGATCGGTGACCGGAGGCTCGATGCATTCGCCCTCGTGCGGGTGGTCCGGCATGACGCGGATGGCACCTGCGGGCCCGCAGAGCAGAGGGTGCGGAAAGCTGTAGCGGAACAGGCCCTGCCAGCGGCTGTAGAGCTTTTGCTGGATATCTTGAGGCACGTCGTCCGACTGGTCGTCGAATTGCGAGCCGACATCCCCCAGGCGGTTGGTGTCATCGCGGCGCGGGCCGGCCATGCTGACCTCGTCATCGGCGACCTCAGCAGACGTGCTTTGCCATAGCCGCATGTTGCGCACGCGCGGAATCGCATGACACAAAGCGCGGCCCAGCGCGCCATGATCGCCCGTGGCAAAGAGCCCGCCGCCGTCGTTCATGACTTCCGTGACGGCGCGAAGCTCGGTGTCCGACAACCGGTCGGTGGGCGAAGGCGCGACGTTGGCATCATTGCTGCGGCCAGAGAAGGACGTTTTGATTCCGAACAGGAACACCACGTCATACTTGCTGGAACCGAAATGCGCCGGTTTGTCGAAGCGGAACCTTGTGATCCGGTTGGCAATGCGGGGCTTGGTATCCATCATCTGGTTCGCTGCGGCGACGTCGATATGTGCGAGCGTGATCTCGAACCGAACATGGCGGCCCGGCATGTCGAGGAGCGTGCGCACGAAGGCTGCAAGCCCGAAACCGTAGGCATCCGAGAAGTCGAGGCCACCGTCTGTCACCAACAGAAGCTTGACGGTGCAGGGTTTCAGGAAGAGCCAGAACTTGCCGTGTTGCAGGACGGTCTCGCGCTCGAGCGCTTCGCGCAATTCGAGGAAGCAATGATTCTCGACCGAGAGAAAGGACCGGTCAAAGGGTAGGTTCAGGGGTTTCATAATCTTGCTCAAACGTTGCACGGCGATGACCATGTGCCCGCAGCGTCAGCCGCGCGCCAATCCGTCGTCAAAAGTCAACGATTTCGACGCAGTCCGTTTTTTGACGCTGACTTGACGATCAGGGGTGATGATGTGACCATGGATGGCAGTGCAAGATACTTATTGTGTGATTTCGGTCGGGGCTTGCCGCCGGTGGTGTCGCGTTTGCGTGGCATGAGTTCCCTGGACGGGCGCAGGCTGCAGACGAAGGAAAAGACCTCGGTGAGAGACAAGTCCGACTCTGCAGCGATGAGCGGCGCGGGCCGGCCGCAAAGGGTCCTGGCCAGTCTCTATCTGACAGGACCGTTTCGCATCGAGGACGCGGACGGACGCGACCTGACGCCCCGGTCGCGCCGGGCTCAGGCCCTGCTCGCCATGCTTTGCCTTGCTCCGCGCGGCCAGCGATCGCGCCTGTGGCTACGAGACAAGCTGTGGTCGGATCGTGACGATGTCCAGGGTTCGGCGAGCCTGCGCCAGGAGATTCTGATCATCCGCAAGGCTCTGGGCGTGATCGCCGCTGATATTTTGCTGGTCGACCGGCTTACGATGGCGCTGGCGCTTCAGCATGTGCGGATCATCAGCGAGCCGGGCCATACGGGAGACGACGGTCACCCTGCCGAGGAATTCCTTGAAGGTATGGACATCAGGGACGAAGAGTTCGAGGAGTGGCTCCGACTTGAACGCCAGAACCGTCTGGCTGCGGCGGCAGCGGTTTCCGCGCCGCGCGCAGCAGAGCTGCGCCCGGGCTTGGTGGAGACTGCAGGGGCCCATCCCCCGCGGGATGAGCCCCGGCTGCGGGAGCGCTGGCGCGTTCTTCTGATGCCGCCTCCGGGCGTTGGCCAGTCCGGTACCCCGGCGCTGGCGGCCGCTGCGGTGATGGGCATGTTGCGCACCGGCCTGATCGAGACGGGCGACCTTGATGTGGTGGAGCCTTCGGGCGGCATCGGTCATCTCTCTGAGCTTGCCACGGACCCGTCGATGGCAGCGACTCTTGTGCTGCAATCCCAACTGACATGGGACGACAGGCAGCTTGCCTTGCGTCTCCAGCTCAAGTCGCGCGCGACCGGGTCTCTTGTCTGGTCGGGTCAGTGCATGGTCACCGCATCGGATGTCATCAATGGCAAGAGCGCGGACCTTTTCCGCCTCGTCTCTCAGGCATTTGACGAGACGCTGGGGTATTTCGTGCGCATCGACCGGGAGAGGGCGCTGGCCGAGAACCGCCTGTTCACCGCCATCTCATCGATGTTCCAGCTTGACCGGCGCCATCTTGACCGCGCCGAGCAGACGCTACGTGCGCGGCTTGGCAACGAATTCGGCAAGACGGAGACCTATGCCTGGCTCGCCTTTCTGATGACCTTTCGGGTCGGCCAGCGCTTCAACGCTGATGACCGGCCGGTGGTCGAGGAGGCGCAGATGTTCGCGCGCAAGGCGCTTGAATCCGGTCGCGGGTCGGCGATCGTCAATGCGCTGGTCGGCCATGTGCATTCCTATCTTTTCGGCGAATACGACCTTGCCTCGAGCCTCTTTGCCGATTCGCTGCGCATCCAGCCCGAGAACCTCATGGCGCTTGATCTTGCCGCAACG
>Ga0068877_10001098_pt1 | contig 22778 bp, 26 predicted proteins | sample NOAtaG_FD_66437 | JGI IMG/M metagenome (GOLD analysis project Ga0068877, IMG submission 66437) | Freshwater lake microbial communities from Lake Erie, under a cyanobacterial bloom - NOAA_Erie_Diel6S_1000h metaG | ecosystem: Environmental > Aquatic > Freshwater > Lake | place: USA: Ohio, Lake... | reverse complement strand
AGGCCTGAAAGTAGGGAACTTGAGGTGAACACGTGAAGGGATGGAAAATGTCTGGCACGGCATTTGGCCTTCATGGGTACGAAACCAAGGACCGAACCATGAAAAAGCTGCTTTCCCTTGTCGCTCTCGGCACCGTGCTGAGCACTGCCAGCGCCCAGTTCCAAGTGAACCCCCAGATCGGACTTACCTACCAGAACATGACCTCGCCTCCCGAAGGCATCAAGTACCAGGGCGCTGCCGGCTGGCAGTTGGGTGCCGACCTGCGCTTCGGGGACAAGTTCTACTTCCAGCCCGGTGCGTTCATTGGCCGGAACAGGACGATACTGAGCACTGGAGACTCCATTACGTTCGAGGAAGGTGTTTCCCGCACCAATTTCCGCTTGAAGGCGATGGTCGGCTACCGCATCATCGACAATTACCAGTTCGACATGCGCTTTGCGATCGGTCCCACCTACGACGTGGTGATGAGCGTGGATGATGGCGACCTGAGCTTCGGGAGCGATGACTTCAACTCCGGGTCCTTCAACATCGATGCGGCCTTGGGCTTCGATATGGGCCTGTTCACCCTGGAGCCGAGCGTGAGCTTCGGCCTGAGCAGGGTGTTCGACCAGGACGTGATCGTGCTCAGCGAGATCGACAGCCGTTACATCACGTATGGCCTGACCATCGGTCTGAACATCGGCAACGACGACTGATCACCTATCGGCCAATCATACAAAAGCCCCGACCGAAAGGCCGGGGCTTTTGCGTTAAGTCGCGTTCCGTTCAGGCAGCGGCCTGCTGAAGTTGTTGCACAAGCTCATCGGCCTGACGCACGCCACTGGCCCGCCATACGATCTTGCCATGGCGGAAGATCAACAGGGCCGGAATGCCCCGGACACCGAACTGTTGCGCTGCTGCAGGGTTCCTGTCCACATCCACTTTGATGACGCGGGCCATATCCCCCACCTGTTCCGCAACCTGTGCGATGATGGGCGATTGGTAACGACAGGGGCCGCACCAGTCCGCGTAGAAATCGACCAGGACAGGCTTGTCTCCATTAATGATCTCCTGAAAGCTTCCCATGTGCTGTGCTTATTTGGTGACCGGCAACCCGGCGTTCATCCACGCACCGATGCCTCCATCCAAGTGTTGTACTTGATAGCCTTTGGAACGCAGGTACTCCATGGCCTGCCCGCTGCGGCCGCCGGAACGGCAATACAGAAGCAAGGGTCTGTCCTTGGGCAATTTGGCGAACTCGGCCTCATGGCCGCTCGCGGTCCAATCCACGTTCAGGCTACCCTCCAAATGACCGCTGGCATATTCGCCAGGTGTGCGGACATCAACGAGCAGTGCTTCGTTCTTGTCAATGGCTTGCTTGAAGGCTTGAGGGGTCAGGTCCACCGTGGTCTGTACCGTGGACTGCTCGGTACCGGTCTTGGAAGACTGGTCCGCGGGGGCCTGGGAGCAGGCCGTAAGGGCAAAAAGGCCCAGCACTACTGCGGAAAGGAGGTGTCGTTGTTGCATGAGCATGTTCGATGTTGGTTCAGTTCGGCTCCTTACTGCCTGGAGGTCGCGGCATTCACTTGCATCCATCCGCCACCGTTGTACACCTGCTCCAGGCCATGCTGTTGCAGGAAATAGGCGGCCTGGCCACTGCGATTGCCACTGGCGCAGCAAAGGATCAAGGGCGCTGAGAACCGGCGCAGTTCGTCAATGCGGTCGGGGATCTCGTTCAGTGGGATGTTGATGGAGTTGGCCACATGGCCACCCATGAATTCCATCGGGCTTCGGACATCAACGATGGTTGCTCCAGGCGTACTTACAAGCGTTCTCAAGTCCATGCGAGTGGTTGTTATTCTGGCACAAAGGTCCGACCGGAAGTACAGGCAGTTCAGTGATCCCGGTCACACGGACCACAACGTCTCCGCTTACACGAGCTCCACCCGTTGCCTTCCGAGCTTCACCATGCCACTGCGCTCCATGCGTTTGAGGAGCCTGGAGATCACTTCGCGCGACGAATGCAGTTCCTGCGCGATCTCCTGGTGCGTGGTGGTGATGACATTGGAACCGGTGAGGCGGGAGCGTTCACGCAAAAGGTCCAGGATCCGGGCATCGAGGTTCTGGAACGCGATGCCATCAATGGTGCGGAGCAGTTCATCGAAGCGGCGCTGGTAGGTCAGCATCACGAAGCTCTTCCACGAGCGGAACTGATCGGTCCAGTGGTCCATGTAGCGCACCGGTACGGCCAGCATGGTGGTATCCTCCTCGGCCACTACCTTGATGGTACTTCGTGCGTCTCCTGAGCAGCAGGTCAGGCTCATGGCGCATGTTTCGCCAGGGCCAACGAAATAGAGCAGCATCTCATCGCCATCAGGACCTTCGCGCAACAGCTTCAATTGACCTTCCAGTACAAGTGGGATGGCCTTGATGTACGCGCCAATGTCCATCCACGTTTCACCCGCCTTCAGCTTTACCACCTTGGAGGCAGCCAGAATAGCGGCCTGAGCCTCAGGCTCATAGATATCCCGGAAGGTGGTCCTGAGCGCTTCTGCGATCTCGGGGTCCTGGATGTGGATCTGTTCCGTGCTCATGCTCCAAAGATCGCCTATCGGGCCGGGCATGATCGATGACCGGTGATGAATTTCCTCAATTTCGCGACACCGGGGCTGTAGCTCAGTTGGCCAGAGCGCGTCGTTCGCAATGACGAGGTCGAGGGTTCGACTCCCTGCAGCTCCACCACGCCCGAGGTCCGTTCAAGGTCCTTCGGGCGTTCGCATTTCTTCACTTGGCGGAACAACAGCAGGGCCGATCGCGTAGGACGGTGCATGTTCCACTTGCGATATCCCTCGGCTGCCCTGGTCCTTGTCCTATCGATAAGCTCGGCGGCTGCCCAGTATGGTGACCTGGCCTATGCAGGGACCAAACGGACCTCCAGGACGGCGGATGTGCCCACCATAGAAATGGTACCGACATCCGTTCCCGGTGTTGTGGAGCTCACCCTGCCTGCAGGTACCGTTGGAGTGGATGTGCTGAACGCCCGTGGCAAGGTGTTCCGGGAACTGGGGAATGACGAACTGGACCAACTGGACCTGAACCGACTAAGGCCCGGCACATGGACCATTCGGATCAGGACCACCAGCGGTTATCTGATCCGCAGGTTCGTTGTATTGGGCCGAAGCAGCATGTACTGGAGCCCTGCCGACCAGCGTAGTGTGCGCGGTCACTGAGGGCGCGGCACCTTGAGACCTTTGTCCTGCAATCGTCCCAAGCCCTCTGCGGCGAGCGTCATGTCCGGGGCCAGTGCAATGGCCCGTTGGTAGTCGGCCAACGCACTGTCCAGACGGCTTTCCCGCTCGTAGCAAAGCCCACGGTTATAGTAGGCCTGGGCATAGGTGGGCATCAGTTGGATGGCCTTGGAGAACTGTTCGCGGGCATCGGGATAGCGGGCCTGATGCTCGAGCAGGATATATCCGGTGTTGTACCAGGCCGTGGCGTTGCGCGGGTCGATCTCCTTGATCCGGTTGTAGCACTCCATCGCAAGGCTATCCTTCCCGTTCTCCTGAGCGAACATGGCCTTGTTGTACCACGCCTCAACGCTTTTGGGTTTCAGGTCGATGGCACTGTTGTAGTACTCGAGGGCCAGGGGGTCACGCTTTACCGCATGCAGAAGGCCGAGCGCGATGAACGCATCATACTGTGATGGGTCCTGTTCGATGGCCGTGCGGTAGCTGCTGATCGCCAGGGCCGTATCGCCTGCTTCCATGTGGATCCAACCCTTGAGGAAATAGCCACGGGCGTTCTGCACATCGATGCGCAGGGCCTCATTCGCCATGAACATGGCGTCCGTGTACTGGCGTTGCAGCAACATGATCTCGCTCAACTTCAAACGGGCCTCCACATTGGCGGCGTCCACGGCAATGGCCTCACGGAACTGCTGATCGGCCTGGTCGATCCGGATCTTCCGGTAGTACAGGTCGCCCAATCCGATGTGCCAGCGCGGGTCGGAAGGTGCCGCAGCAATGGCCCGTTGCCAGTCCTTTTCAGCCAGTTCGGTGCTGTCGCGCTGTTCGTTCAGCTTGGCTCGCTCGGCATAGAGCTCGGCATTCTTGGGGTCGGCCAGGATCTTCTGTTCGACCGCGTTGATGGCGGCTTGCAGTGGATCGGCCACTTGCTGAGCATCATCAGCGGGCCCACCGGTGTTGCAGGCCACGCTGACAAGCACTGCGCACACGGCGATCGAAAGGTTCTTCAGGGTCATGTAAAAAGGAGGAGGCCCTGGGAACACTCCGAACCAGGGCCTCCAAAAGTAGCGGGTGATGATGATCAGGCCGTGACCGGAGCTTCGGTCTTGGCTACCGCTTCCTTGATCTTTTGTTCAAGCTCGTCGCAGAGCTCGGCATTGTCATCGAGCAGTTGGCGCACCATGTCGCGGCCCTGTCCCAGCTTGTTGTCCTCGTAGCTGAACCAGCTTCCGCTCTTCTTGATGACACCCAGTTCGACCCCCATATCGATGATCTCGCCGGTCTTGCTGATGCCTTTGCCGAACATGATGTCGAACTCGGCCTTGCGGAACGGGGGGGCCACTTTGTTCTTCACCACCTTGACCTTGGTGCGGTTACCGGTGACGTTCTCCCCATCCTTGATCTGGGTGGCGCGCCGGATGTCCAGACGTACGCTGGCGTAGAATTTCAGGGCATTACCACCCGTGGTGGTCTCGGGGTTCCCGAACATCACGCCGATCTTCTCGCGCAGCTGGTTGATGAAGATGCAGCAGCAGCCGGTCTTGCTGATGGTGCCCGTGAGCTTGCGCAATGCCTTGCTCATCAGGCGGGCATGCATGCCTACAGCACTATCCCCCATCTCCCCTTCCAGTTCGGCGCGGGGCGTCAGGGCCGCCACACTGTCCACCACCAGGATATCGATGGCGCCGGAGCGGATGAGGTTGTCGGCGATCTCCAATGCCTGTTCGCCGTTGTCGGGTTGGCTGATCAGCAGGTTCTCGGTATCGACACCCAGACTTTCGGCATAGGCGCGGTCAAAGGCATGCTCCGCATCGATGATCGCTGCAATGCCACCACGACGCTGGCACTCCGCAATGGCGTGGATGGCCAGGGTGGTCTTACCGGAGGATTCGGGACCGTAGATCTCCACGACCCGTCCTTTGGGATAACCTCCTACACCCAAGGCCAGGTCCAATCCGATGGAACCTGTCGGGATGACCTCCACCTGTTCGATGGCATCATCGCCCATGCGCATGATGGCCCCCTTGCCGAAGGTCTTTTCCATCTTGTCCATGGTGAGCTGAAGGGCCTTCAGCTTCTCCTTGTTGATCTCTGCGGCCATGTCGTATGTGTGTTTGTTGGTTGAGATTTGATGGGTGTTCGGGCTTCAGCCCTTCAACACCTGGTCTGCGTGATCCTTGGTCCGGACATCTGAAATGATGCGCTCGATACGCCCCATCCCATCGATGAGAAAGGTCGTACGCAATACGCCATCGTACGTGCGCCCCATGAACTTCTTTGGGCCCCACACGCCGTAAGCGGAAGCAGTGGCATGGTCCGCATCCGCAAGTAACCGGAACGGCAGGGCATACTTATCCGCGAACTTGCGATGCCTGGCTTCCGTGTCCGGGCTTACGCCGATCACATCGAAGCCCAGTTTGCGCAATTCCTCGTGAGCATCCCGCAGGCTGCATGCTTCCGCAGTACAACCAGGGGTGTCATCCTTGGGGTAGAAATAGAGCACCACCTTCCTGCCGACGTAGGTAGCCAGATCGACCGGAAGGCCGTTCTGGTCGTTGCCTAGTAGCGCTGGGGCCTTGTCCCCGATCTGCAGCTGGGTCATCTGCGTTGCTTGACGTAAATACTGTCAGCTTGATGACGTGCAAATAAGCGACCGGTTCCGGGTTTGCCAAATTTTCCGGCAGAAAGTTTTTAACAAACAGGGCCCATTCGTTCGGCGGATGATCCTGAACGGGTTGATCGACCGGTCCATTAATTCATAGATGAAATGCCTTTTTATACCTACCAAGGCGCCGAATTGTATAATGGAGGCTTGACAGGCGAACATGGTCGGAACTATTTTGCCGTCCGTTCCGCTTCAGACGACCAGGCTACTTGGACGAGTTAGCCAGCCGCATATGAAGACCGTGAACCTCCTCCTGCGCTCCTATGCAGAGCGCCGCACTTTCGCACTCCGTTGCAAGCGTGAGCTGATCGACCTTGAACTGTGGGGCCTGTTGGTCCTTGGCCTATTGTTATTCCTGCATCCTTGAGCAAGGCCAATGGGTGGGTTGCACCCCGTTAGCATACCCTTTCCGGGCTGGGCCTACCTTCGCGGGCCCGCTGGCCATGGACCCGTATTCCCCCCTTGCCGAACGCATGCGGCCCAACACCTTGGACGAGGTGGTAGGCCAGCACCACCTGATCGGTCCTGAAGGGGTGCTCAGGAAGGCGTTGGCCGGAGGTATGTTGCCCAGCATGATACTCTGGGGACCTCCGGGAGTGGGTAAGACCACGTTGGCGCGGTTGATCGCCCAGGACCTCAAGCGGCCCTTCTTTACCCTGAGCGCCATCAGCAGCGGGGTGAAGGATGTGCGGGAAGTGATCGAGAAGGCCGGTGGTTCCGGTCTGTTCTCGCGCAGTGCGGTGCTGTTCATCGATGAGATCCACCGGTTCAGCAAGGCGCAGCAGGACAGCCTGTTGGGGGCGGTGGAGAAAGGGACCATCACGCTCATCGGTGCCACCACGGAGAATCCCAGCTTCGAGGTGATCGGCGCACTGCTCTCGCGTTGCCAGGTCTATATCCTGCAGCCGCTCACCGAGGAGGAGCTGTTGCATTTGATGCATCGGGCCATGGAGAGTGACGAGCAGCTCCGTTCGCGCACGATCGCGCTGAAGGAGACCGACGCCCTGATGCGTTCAAGCGGCGGGGATGCCCGAAGACTGCTGAACACCTTTGAACTGTGCGTGAAGGCGTCGGGGCCTGGTGAGGTGGTCATTACCGATGCGCTTGTGCACCAAGTGGTGCAGACCAATGCGGCCCGCTACGACAAACAGGGCGAACAGCATTACGACATCGTCAGCGCCTTCATCAAGAGCATGCGCGGCAGTGACCCCAATGCGGCCGTATACTGGCTGGCACGCATGGTGGAGGGAGGCGAAGACCCCTTGTTCATTGCCCGTCGCATGCTGATCCTGGCCAGTGAGGACATTGGCAATGCCAATCCGAACGCCCTGTTGATGGCCACCACGACCATGCAGGCCGCCCAGATGATCGGTTGGCCCGAGAGCCGCATCATTCTCAGCCAATGCGCGATCTATCTGGCCTGTTCGCCCAAGAGCAATGCCAGTTATATCGCCATCGGTGCGGCGCAGGCCAAGGTGCGCGAGACCGGTGATCTACCCGTACCGATCCCGTTGCGCAACGCCCCCACCAAGCTGATGAAGGAGATCGGCTACGGCAAGGAATACCAATACAGCCACGAGGGCGATGGCAATTTCATCGAGCAGGAGTTCCTGCCAGCGCAATTAAGCGGTACCCGCTTCTACCAACCCGGAAAGAACCCAAAGGAGCAGGAATACGCTGCCTTGTTGGCCAAGCTTTGGAAAGGCAGGTACAGCGGATAGGCCTCAGTTGGCCCGCTCCTGCTCGAGGAAACGCTTGTGCATGTCCCAAATGATGCCCAGGCTTACGGCCAGGCCGCCCACCCCCTGCTCGAACATCTGCCAGACAATGTCCACCACCACGTGCATTATGCCGTGCTTGGTGAAGGTCATGCCCATGACGAAAATGACCAGGTAAACGAAAAAGCCGACCGCGGTCCCCATCAATGCCGATGTCAGCGGGAACGGCCCTTTCAGCGAAACATATTCGTATTGGACCGCCTTGTGCACGCCGATGGTGAGAATAAGCCCGATGACGAGATAAACGATGGCGGCCAAGGCCAGATAGAGGCCCAACGGAATGGCAAGCTCCTGCAAGTCCGTAAGTGCTAGACCATGCCAGAGGTATGAGACCACGTACATGGACACCGTGGAGAGCAGCCAAGGCAGCAGGATATGGCGGGACCAAAGCATCAATCTCCAAATTCCCTCTGTTCGGCAATAATACGTTCACCGGACAACGTGTAACACGACCAGTGTCACACGAGGCGTAATTTGCCGCTCCATATGGTGAACGTACACACCCTTGTCCGGGTTGCCTCCGGAGCCTTCCTGGCATCGCTGCTTTTTTCCGGCTGCCGCAAGGAAGGTGAGCGCCCCACGTGGGATGTGGACCTGTTGGCCCCCTTGGTGACCAGCACCTTGACCATCCGGGACCTGGTGGCCGATTCGCTGATCACCACGGACGGCGCCGGTGCAGTGACGATCGTTTACCGCAGCGACCTGTTCTCGGTGGACCTGGACACGCTGCTTTCCGCTCCCGACACCTCGTTCATCTATCCGTATGCACTGCCGGTCACCGGCCCGTTGAACTTCCCGCCGGGCATCAACTTCTTCAGCCAAAATGATGTGCAGCGGTTCGACCTGGGCGATGTGGCGTTGCGCCGCCTCGTGTTGCGTGAAGGGCGGTTGGACCTCCGCATGAAGAACATGGTGGCGAGCGCGGTGATCGGTCAGCTCGAACTGCCGGGCGTTACCCTTGCCAACGGTAGCAACGTGCTGAGCACTACGGTGGGCGCTGGTTCGCCGCAGGCACCGGCCTACAGCACCGACCAACGGGACCTTGCCGGCAGTTCGTTCGATCTGCGCGGCCCTCAGTTTAATCAGGTGAACACGATACAGACCATTCTGGGCGCACAGCTCGATCCCAATGGTCAAGGCGCAACGGTGACCGATCAGGACAGCGTGATCCTGGAAGCCAAGTACAGCGGTCTGGTGCCGCAGTATGCGCGGGGGTACTTCGGTGCGCGTACGGTCGAGGTCGGACCGGATGTCTCGGACCTGGGGCTGTTCAATTCGATCATCGGTGGCACCCTTGATCTTGACGAGGCCACACTGCGTTTGCGTGTGGAGAACGGGATCGGTGTTGACATCCAGGTGGCCATGCGCAGCTTCCAGGCCGTGAACACGCGCACCGGTGCCACGGTGGACCTCACCCACGACATCCTCGAAGGACCGATCAACCTGAACCGCGCGCTGGACCTGGGCAACGGCTTCACCCCGAGCGTGTATCAGAACACGTTGAACACCTCGAACAGCAACATTGACCTGTTCCTGGAGAACATGCCGGACCAGGTATCCTATGCCTTGGATATGCGGTTGAACCCGCTGGGTGATGTGAGCAGTGGCAACGATTTCCTGTACTACGAAAGCAACGTGAAGGCCTCGCTTGAACTGGAGGTGCCCCTTCGCATCATGGCACAGGGGCTCACCTTGGAGACCTTCTCGGCACCAGACCTGCCCGGTTCGGCCGAAGGCCACGCGCTGCGTGAGGGCACGCTGGACCTGTTCGTTACCAACGGGTTCCCATTTGTCGGTCAGGTCCAATTGGCCATCGTGGACGCTGCTGGCCAGGTCTTGAGCGAGGTGCCCGTGGAAGGCACGATCCCTGCCGGTCCTTTGGGCGCGAACGGCCTCGTCTCCTCCCCCGCGAATGGTACACTTACCGCGCACCTCGATCCGCAACAGGTGGACCTTTTGTACCAAGGAACTCGCATTCGGACGCGGGTGATCCTGAGCACCAGCACCCAGGCGATGCACCTCCGCATTTTGGACGCGTATGCATTTCAGGTGCAGATCACCGGGAACTTCAACTACCTCGTGAACGGTGATGAGTAGGTCGCTGGTGCTTGCTATTTGCAGTGCTCTATCCTGCCCGGCCTTTGGCCAGGTGCCCGTGCTGGCGCCTGACCCGGTGCTGGAGCGCGGAGCCATGATCGATCGCACCCAGTGGATCACGCTCCAGGCCATGGGCGACCAGAACGCCACGGCCATCCGTAATGAAATGATGCTGGGGCTTTGGCTGGGCCGCGATCTGGACCGACCACTGCGCGAACGTTCCTGGGGAACCAGCCAGTTCGGGAACCGCTTCGGTTACGAACTGAAAGGAGGCCTCTCATGGACCGGCGAACGGCTGGGTGGACCTGAAGGAAACTGGCGCCCGACCGTTGGCCTGGAACACACCGAGGTGCTCGGGGTGCGATACTCGCGCGATCTGTACGCCCTCACCTTCTTCGGTAATGCCGACTACGCGGAACGCACAGCCGACCTCTCGAGCTCGGCGCACGAGAACATCCGCTATCAATCGTTCTACGCCGGTCTCGTGGACCATCGGAACGGCCGTTCGTTGCGAGTGGCGCTGGTGAAGGGACAGTTCCTGAACGCCAGCGACATTGACCAGGCCAGCCTGTATACCGCTGCAGATGGCCGAACGCTGGACGTGGACCTGAACGCTCGGTACTGGCAGAGCGACACCGCACAACTGGGCCTCAGTGCCTGGAACGGAACAGGCATGTCCGTTTCCGGTTCGTGGAGCTGGCAATTCGCTTCGGAGCCAGGTCCGCTGTGGCTGATGGCCTCGGTGACCGACCTCGGTGTTGTGCGCTGGAACGAACGCTCGTTGCGCGTAGACCAGGATACGACGGTATCCTACAACGGCATCACCGTGGCCGATGTGTTCGATCTGGACGCGGTGGTGCTCGGCGAGGCCCAATTGCTGGATACGTTCGGCATCCGTCCCTCCCATGCCGCTTTCACACGGGTACTTCCCTTTCGTGCCTCACTGGCCCTCTGTACATCGCCCGAGGAGCGCTGGCAAGGAGGCTTGCGGATCGACCAGCAATACCTGCCCGGCTATGCGCCCCAACTCACCTTCACCATGGCCCGGCGCATGGGCCAGATGGCACGCCTTTCGGCCAATGCGGCCAGCGGTGGTACCGGTGGCTGGCGCTTCGGTGTTGCGGGCCGGATGAGCGTTGGCACGAACTTCAGTGCCGACCTTTCCATTTCGCAGGTGTCGGGCCTGATGAATGACCGCGTGCGCGGACTGGGCGCGGCGTTGCGGGTCCAGATGGGCTTCTGACCGTTCATGGGCCTTTCGGTGGTATGCCGGTGGTAGCTTCGATCCATGAACTGGGTGTTACTGGTGATCGCCGGGCTGTTCGAGGTCGGTTTCGCATCGTGCCTGGGCAAGGCCAAACAGAGCGAGGGCCCGGAGGCCATGTGGTGGCTGGTGGGTTTCCTTTTGTGCCTTTCGGTGAGCATGGTGCTGCTCTACAAGGCGGTGCAGACGATCCCGATAGGAACGGCCTACGCTGTATGGACCGGCATCGGTGCTGCGGGAACGGTCATTGTTGGCATCACGCTGTTCAAGGAGCAGGCCGATGGTTGGCGCATGTTCTTCCTGTCCACGCTGATCATCTCCATAGTCGGCCTGAAAGTGCTGGCGAAATGATGGCGTCCTTTGCGCCATGCGCATTTCCATTGTTGGCTGCGGCAACATGGGCACCGCCTATGCACGCAGTTTCCGCAAGTACGGTCTGGTAAAGGCCGAAGACCTCCTGTTGGTTATCCGTGGTTCAAGCCGCCGCGTTGAATTGGAACACTTCGGCCAGGTGACCGACGCCGTTGATGAACGGGTGTCCGGCAGTGAGCTTGTGATCGTGGCCGTGAAGCCGCAGGACTTCGGCGCCATTGCACCAGCGCTCGCTGCAGTGCTCCGGCCGGACCAGGTGGTGCTTTCCATCATGGCAGGGATCACGCTGCAGCGCATGCGCGAGAGCCTCCGCCATGTGACGGTCGTTCGCGCCATGCCCAATGCCCCCGCGCAGATCGGCATGGGTATCACCGCCTATGCCACCGGTGCCGAACTGACCATGCGCCAGACCCTGATGGTGGAGCAGTTGCTGAACTGCACAGGCCGCGCCATGCATCTGGCCGACGAGGCTCTGCTAGATCCCGTGACCGCGCTGAGCGGCAGTGGACCGGCCTACTTCTTCGAGATCGTGCGGGTGATGGTGGAGACCGGTGTTCAGCTTGGTCTGGAACCGCACGTGGCCAGCGCGTTGGTGAAGCAGACCATGCTCGGCAGCTTTCACCTGATGGAACACGCCGACCGTACGCCCGAGGAACTGATCAAGGCCGTGATGAGCAAGGGCGGCACCACTGAGGCCGCGTTCACGGTCTTTGCCCAACAGGGTCTGGCCGACACGCTTCAACGGGCCATTACTGCGGCGAGCGATCGCGCTACGGAGCTTTCGGGCTCGTGATCAAAGCACAGTGACCTCGGTGCGCCGGTTCCGGGCCCTTCCCTCTTCCGTATCGTTATCTGCGTCTGCCACCGGCCGCGTTTCGCCGTAGCCCTTGGCGGTGATACGGGTGCCTTCAATGCCCTTGTTGACCACGAATTCACGCACCGCTTGGGCGCGTTGCTCGCTCAGCTTCTGGTTGGCGGCATCGTTGCCCACGTTGTCGGTGTGTCCACCAAGTTCGATACGAAGCGTTGGGTTGTTTCTCAGCAGTTGCACGAGCTTGTCCAATTCCGCGTTCGAGGCGGGAAGAAGCTCATAGCTGGCCGTGTTGAAGAAGATGTTGCGCAGGGCGATCACACTGCCGGCGGTCAGCGGGCTCAGCCGAACATCCAGTGTGATGCCTTCCCTGGGTGCGTTGGCCGCCACATCGTAGTTCTCCGAGAAGAACAGATAGCCTTCCGCACCAGTGTTCAGTGCATAGCTGCGTCCGGTGGGCAGGCAGACGAGGAATTCCCCTGTCTTGGGGTCGCTGTAGGCAGCGGTGGCCAATTTGCCGGTGGTGAGGTCCAGCAGTTCCACGTCGGCCTCCACGGGCTGTCCGTTGGTGCGGTCGGTCACCTTACCCCGGATGAAACCAACTGCCAACGGTCGTGCTTCGGGATACAGTTCGAAGCTGTACAGATCGAGGTCGCCCAAGCCGCCGGGCCGGTCGCTCGCGAAGTAGGCGATACGTCCGTCCGCACCCACCAACAGGCTGTTCTCATCGGCGCCGCTATTGATCGGATGGCCCACGTTCAGGGCCTTGCCCCAGGTGCCATCGTCCTGCAGGCGGCTCATGTAAATGTCCAATCCGCCAAAGCCAGGGTGTCCATTGCTGCTGAAGTAGAGCGTGCGCCCGTCCGGATGGATCTGTACGCTTTCTTCCTGGTAGGGTGTGTTCACGTTGGTCCCCAGCTTCTCGGGTTTGCTCCACGTGCCATCGGCCTGCAACGCGGTCGTGTAAATGTCCATGTCGCTGACCCCATTTCCCGCACGCCGCCCACGCACGAAGTAGAGGGTGCGTCCATCGCTGGCCATGCTGGGCTGGCTCTCCCAGTTCATGCTGTTCACCGGCGGACCCAGGTTCTCCGGTGGGCTCCATCGCTCACCCACCCTTCGGCTGATGAACAGGTCGCAGCTACCCAGGCCACGCATGACCCCGCCGTAGGATCCATCCTCCAATGCGCATTTGGTGAAGATGATGAAGCGCCCGTCCGGCGTAAGCGTGCCGGCCCCTTCGTTGTAAGCCGTTGTGCTCACCGTGGGAATGGCCCTGGCCGGTTGCCATTGTCCATCGGAACCACGGTTGCTCACATAGAAATCCTCCTGCATGCCATAGATGGGGATCTCCGGGGCCTTCACGCGGCGGGTGTAGATCAGGGTGGCATCGTCCGCAGTAATGCACGGGTAGTACTCAGGGTCGGCGCTGTTCACCGCAGGACCCAGGTTCTTGGGCTCAAAGGGCACTGGTTGTTGTATGGCACGCGCTGCGAACGCGCAGTTCTCGATGCCAAGGCGGGCCCTGGCCTTGCGCTGGGGCTCTTGCTCCTTCTCCAAATACCCCTTGTAGTTGCGCTCCGCCTCGGTGTACTGACCACTCCGGAATTCCAGGTCCGCCAGGTGCAATTGGGCCACCGGGAAGAAGCGTGGCGCAATGCTCATCACTTCGCGGTAATAGCGGATGGCCTCGGCATCATTGCCTTCCTGTTCGGCGATCTCGGCCAGCATGATGCGGGGTTCCACGAACCGTTCATCGGCCTCAGCGGCCTTGGTGAACTCGCTCCTGGCACAGGCCGCGCGCTGTTGGCGCATGCACTCCACCCCGCTCTCGTACTGCTTGATCGCCTTCTTGTCCGTGGTGGAATAGCCGCCTGGCTGGGCATGTGCGCCCCACACAAGCAGCACCGTGATCAAGGAAAGAAAAGCCCGCATCGAACGGATGCCAGCGCGAACGGCCTGCGGTCGAATACCGGTCATGGGATATCCAGGTACTTGTGTGTCTGAAGCGAGATCCTCCAACGGGGATGTGTCCGCACATGTTCCACGATCAGAGGCATCATGGCCGCGCGCTTTTCCCATTCGGGCTGCAGGAAGAGCATACACCCTGATAACACCTGCGCAGCATGTTCCTCGGCCCATTGCAGATCGTGCTTGTTGAAGACGATGACCTTCAGTTCGTGCGCCGCCGGATAGATCTCCGGCAGCGGCGCCTTGAACTTCTTTGGGCTGAAGCAGATATGGTGCCAATCGCCCGTGAGGGGGTGTGTACCGCTGGTCTCGATGTGCGTGCGGAAGCCGGCCGTGCGCAGTGCGGCGGTCAATGGGCCCAGGTCGTGAATCAAGGGTTCGCCTCCTGTGATGACCGCGATACGGGCCGGGTAGCGCAGTGCCTCCTCGACCAACGCCTCAACGGTGAAGCGCGGATGAACATCCATGTCCCAGCTGGCTTTCACATCGCACCATGTGCATCCCACATCGCATCCTCCAAGACGGATGAAGTAGGCTGCCTGCCCGGTGAACAGGCCTTCGCCTTGTACGGTGTAGAAGGCTTCCATCACTGGCAAGGGATTGCCGGGCCTGGTGGATGATGTTTCGGGAACGGCTGGAGAGTGGTTCACGGCAGGACAAAAAAAGCCCACACAGGACCGAAGTACAAAGAACCCATGGATCACATGAGCGGATCGGACAGAAAGGGGTCAGTAATCCGCGTTGTCCCGAAGGATCATCGCCCGAAGGTGATGCGCGGCCCGCCTTTGCCCTTTGGATCTTCCGACCCTGAGCAAGAATTGTTGGTTCTGAGACTTATGGCCTGTGTGGGCTGTGCGTTGATCAGCACACAATGGCTGAGAAAGAACGGAGCAACGCACCAAAAGTAAGGGGGGCATGCAGGTGTTGCAACGCACGGTGGAAAACTCGCTGTCACTGTGCGTCGGGCGATGCGAGGGGTTCGAGTGCGCCGACATAGCGAACGGGGCCATTGCCGCCAAAATGTACTTCCATGGTGTCCCATGTGGCCTCGCCGATGTTCCCAACGACCTTTACCGCTCCGGACCTTATGGGTAACACCAGGTCCACTGCGGGCATGCTGTTCATCGGAGCGCGCAACCGTCGGCCGGTCTGCCCGATGAGCCCATACTCCCGTTCGGAGTCAGGCAGGTCGGGCAATTGCCAGTCCCAGATGGGAAAGGTGAACAGCACGCGCATGCTCCCCTGCTTCCAGGTGGCCACACGATACGTGTTGGTGTTGGACCAGTCCGCGTTATCAAGCACGTAGCCGACCTCATCACCTCCATCACCGTCAAGGTCGCCTTCGTTCACCAGCAACGCCAGTCCAAAGCCACGCCCCCGATCATCCAACGTATCCACGGCACCGTCCGAACGACGCAGCATCACCAACGCTTGCAGATCATAGGTGCGGGCCACCAGGCTGTCATACCCCATGTCCTGGACGTATTTCGCCACTTCGCGCCCCAGGCTACGGGAGTAGTACACTTCGGTCAAGGTGTCCACCCTCCCATCGCCAACCAGATCGGCCGTGATCCGGAGTCGATGGCCGAACAGATCGGTGTTGCTCGTTGCTTCTGTTGGCGTCCCATCCTCGGTCGCAGTGGGAGAACAACCAGTGATCCAACACCCGGCCAGCAGCCCCAGGCAAGCCTTGGACCAGTTCATGGCTCAAGCATCGCCCTTCTGCCCCACGAAGTGATCCTCCTTGTCCTCGAACAGGATATTGAACGTGGTGAGCGAGCCATAGCACCGGGTGATGTACTGCTGTAGTTCCACCTTGTCCTGTTCGCTCAATTTGTCATGCGCATTGATCTTCTGTTCCAGTACACGGAAGCGGTCGCGGATCATGACGATCTTGTGGAAGAAGTCCTCCACGGGCAGTTCCTTGCTCTTGAGCGAAGGGTCCTTGGGCTTGATCTCCAGCACGCCTCCTTCGTAGCGGGGTGCCATGGTCACCGGCCGCTGGGGCAGTTGCATTTCTTCCAGCACCTCGCGGATGGCATCGCGCACATGGTCCAGGTCCAACGGTTCCTGACCGATCTCCACACCGGGCGCGATCACCACCAACCCCTCGAAACTGCGGCTGATGGACTGTTCACCTTGGTCCTTGAAGAACACGTGAACGGTGCGGGCATCCAGGTCGTACACCACGCCAACGCCCATGGTGGGGTGCTTCACGCGCGCCCCGATGCTGATGTCATACAGTTCCATGCTGGTCCAGGGCCTTAGTGTGCCCTGCACCTGCAAAGGAAATGGAAGGAGGGATCAGAAGATCGCCTTGATCGTGTAGGTGATGCCATTGACCGTGGCCTGTTCGCCGACTTTCTTGCCGTACAGGGCCTGGATCACCGGAGCCTTGGGTGTGACCCCCAGATATCGGTAGCCGCCGGCATCGAACTCATCCATGCTAGTGGCGATCAGGAAGTTGCGTTGATCGGTGTGCACCACGGCGCCATACTGCACCGTGTTCATCGCTGCAGCTTCCTCAACAGCCTTCAAGCGCTCCAGTTCCTGTTGCACATGCACCAACTGTTCGCCCAAGGAGTTCATCAGTTCCACATCGGATCCGCGTGTGCTCTCGGTCTGGCTGGCGCTCTCGGCGTTCTCGTCGCCGATGGTCACGGCCCTCAGTTCCGAAATACGCTCGCGCAGTTCGCCAGCGTTGTTCTCCAAATGGGTGCGGGCGGCCTTCAGTACGCCACGCTTTAGCGCTACGGGTTCCATGGTCTATTTGCGGCCCCTGAGTGGGTCCACCGCAAAGTAGCGACACCGGACCGGGACCGGACCTGATCTTCCTCAGGGTTGCCGGGCTATTTGAACGAGATCGTACCGAAGCGATACTCCTTCTTGCGTTCCGCGTAGATGAACATGCGGTCATCCTCCAATTGGAAACATTCCTTGGGGCGAAGGATGGCATCCCGCTTATCCGGGGCCAATAGCGCCTCCCTGGTCACCCTTCCCGTAGCATCCACCGTGACCAATGTGATCAGCGCCTCCTTCCCTTTCAGGTCGAACTGTTCCACCTTCGACCCTTGTGATAGGAAGAGGTTCTTTCCATTGTCGTTGAACACGAAGTACATGCGGTCCCCTTTCACGGTCAGGCCATAGGAACTATAGTAGCCACCATCATTCGTGGTGTGTTGGCGCTTGGGGACCTTTACCGCCCATTCAATGTCGCCCTTGCGATCAATGCTTACCACAATGATGTCGTTATAGACGTAGTGGTACACCGTGCGGCTGATCATGCGTCCTTGGGCGTCCGTTGAGGTGATCGTTTGAACGTAGGAGTAGTACTGTTCGCCAACAAGCACGGCTCCTCCGTCGTCACGCAGTATGATCTCATCCAGGTCATATTCATAGAGTTCAAGGTCCTCGCCCTTCTTATCGGCCTTCTTGGTCGCTTTCCGCTCTTCCTTCTCCGTCATGTAGGAAGTGATGAACTCACGGTCGAATTCCTTGAAGTTCTGGTGCTTGACCGCTTTTGTGGTCCTGTCGAGCTTCATCACGAAGGCCCCACGAACGCTCCAAGAGCCCTTGTTCCCATAGAACCCGGCGCAGATGATCTCGTTCTGTTCCTGGTCAAGTTCCATGCGCAGGTCCTGTAGGAAGTGTTCGCCGGCATCGAGGGGATACAGCGCCGGTTTCCCAATGCCTTTGTCATAGACGGCGAGCACCATGTCGTACGATGGTTTTCCTTCCCGCTTGCGCTGCTTGGTCTCCCGCTTTTCAGGGTATTTGCGCACCATTACGTAACGTGTACCGTCCTTCTCAATGAACGAGGTCTCCGTATCGTATTCATCCGGCGGGTATGGCCGTTCGAACCATTCCTCTGCTTCGCGCGCAAGCTTCAGGTCGGATGAATAGTACTTCACTTCGCTCATCAGCGATCGATGCTCACCCTGTCCGGCCGCGGTGGCCCAAAGCCTGAACCCTGTGCTGTCCGGTTCCGCTTCCAATCGGAACCAACCACGGTCTTTCTTGCTCTCCGCCTCCAATACCAGCAGTTCCTGTAGTGGCTGCAATGAATGAAGGTCGGTGAGGTCGTATGAACGAGCATACAGGGTGGTCCGCTTCTGGTCCTTCCGGTATACCGATGTGAAAAGAAGGACCTTGTCCTTCAGGAACATAAGGTCCTCCCAATCGTGTTCCACCCGACCCATTTCCAGTGGGAGGGCTGTTTCCCCGAGCATGACCAGGTCGGTGTTGCAGACCTGCAGCCATGGTTCCCCTTTTCGGTAGACCATGATGTACACCCTGTCCGCGGTGTTGTACTCCACGCCACCGAAGGCTCCGTGTTTCTTCTCATCGCGTGCGGCCCCCCAATTCACCTCGGCACGCTCGGTCTTGGATTGGGCGAATAATTCCTGCGAACAGAGGGAGGCGACCATGTAGAACGCAAGCCACCCGGGACGGAAGAAGCTGGTCAGTGCCATTTCAGGGGATCAGGTTGATCACCAAAGAAAGGGAGAACGGCACAAGCGTGGAAGGTACTTGCGCCTGTAAGAAAGCGCACCCCGGTCCTTGGGCTAAGGGCCGGGGTGCAGCTGCGTTCGGTCGGGGAACAGATCGGAAACGGGTCAGGCCACAGGCCACGGTTGGCAGTCGGTCTCTTCAGAGGCAGGGGCCTCAGTGGGCGCAGCCACCTCCGTCCGAACTGCTTCGGGCATGGTCGGTAATTGCTGGGCAAAGAGTTGCTCCTCGTCGGTGAGGCACAGGAGAAGGGTCAGGGTTTGTACAGGCCACATGGGGTTCGTTTGCGTTTGTCGGTTTGCGGTCGTTGACCCTGAAGAGTGACGCAAGTTGTCCCCATTTCAAACTTTTGTCAAGACGAATCCCTGTTTTTCTTCGACGAATCCACTTTTCTTGGAGCAAGAGCGACCGCCCAAGGGGGCGTATGGTCCTTTCAGGAGGCCACGATGCGGCCATCATCCATGGTGATGATGCGGTCCGTTCGCGAAGCCAGCTCATCATCATGGGTGACCACCAACAGACTGCGATGGTGTTCAGACGAGATGCGCTTGAAGATATCCTCCACGATGGCACTGTTGCGGCTGTCCAGATTGCCGGTGGGCTCGTCGCACATCAGTATCAATGGGTCATTGATGAGTGCCCGGGCGATGGCCACACGCTGCTTCTCGCCACCACTGATCTGGTTGGCCATTTTGCGTGCCTGATGGTCGATGCCCATGGTGCGCAGATGGCCCATGGCACGCTCCTCCAGTTCGGCACGTGAAAAGCGGCCAAGCTTCAGCCCGGGCAGGATGATATTGTCCAATACGCTGAACTCTGAGATCAGGTAGTGGAACTGGAACACAAAGCCGATCTTTTCGTTCCGGATCCGGCTCAAGCGGTCGTTGGAAAGGCCTGTGATCCGCTCGCCATCGAGGAACAGTTCACCCTCGTAGTCGGTGTCCATGGTGCTGAGGATGTACATGAGCGTGCTCTTGCCGCAGCCGCTCTTGCCCACGATGCTGGCATACTCTCCTCGCTGCACCACGAGGTCCACTTCCTTCAGCACCTGCGCCGTTACCGGATCGTGGAAGTACTTGCTGACCTTGCGGGTCTCGATGACCGGATCGCCGTTGCTCATTTTCCTCGGATGATCTCAACGGGATCTACCTGGCTGGCCTTGCGAGCCGGGAACCAACCTGCAACGAAGGTGGTGATCAGCGCGAACAGGATGCCGATCGTGGGGTACATGGGATCGTAGTCCACCGGATAGGTGGTGACCGTTGGCAGCGCCTCGAACTTGAACGGGATGCGATCGATGACCAACTGCAACAGCCAGCCCAAAGCGAGACCTACGAGCCCCCCACAGATGCCGATGATGAGCGAGAGGTTGATGAAGATGGTCCGCACATCCCCCCCGCTGAAGCCGGTGGCCTTCAGGATGGCGATGCTGTCCAGCTTCTCGTAGATGAGCATGTTCAGGATGTTGTAGATACCGAACCCGGCCACGACCAGGAGCACAATACTGACCACGTAGGAGATGATGTTTCGGACGGCACTGCCGGTCTCGAACTGGGCATTGGCCGTTTGTATGTCGATGGCGTCCACACCGAACCGTGCGGCATACTCGCGTGCCATGGCCGGCGCCAGCGTGAGGTCATGCAAGCGCACCTGGATGTCCGTGATGTAGTTCCGTGGTCTCACCAGCAGGTTCTGTACCGTGGAGACCGTGGCGAAGCACTGCACATTATCGAAATCGGCCATGCCGCTCTGGTAGAAGCCCACCACCTTGAGCATGGTACGATCGCCCTGGATGGAGGTGACCTGCACCACATCGCCCAGCCCAACCTGCATCTTGTCCGCCAGTCCCTTGCCCAGCACGATCCCGTTGCCGGTATTGGCCAGTTGCGCCACCGTGCCCTGCACCAAATAGTCGCTGAAATGCAGCAGACGGTCCTCTTCCTTGGGGTCGATCCCGTTCACGGCTCCGTTCACTTCAATGGTGCCCACATTGAACATGACCTGCGCGGCCACCTTGGGTGCAATGCCCAGTACGCGCGGATCCTTCCGCAAAGCGTCCATGATACCCAGGGCGTTGCGGACACGGGCCTCATCCCCCTTGGGTTTGATCCGGCTGATGAAATGATGGGCCTCGGCGTTGCCCCCAGCGCTGTAGTGATCGAATGCGCGCTCCAGGGGTTGCTCGTCCACCGGCCGTATCTCATTGTAGAGCCGGATATGTGGTGTACGGTTCAAGATCAGGCCGTCCAGCAGCGAGTTCAATCCGTTCATGAAACCGCTGAGCGCGATGTACATGGCGATGCTGAAGGTGACCCCCACGGCGGCCACGATGCTCTGGCGCAGCCTGGCGCGCAGTAGCGTGGAGGAAATGCCGAGCAACAGCCGGAACGCCATGGCCGATCAGGGGTGGTAGAGCGTGACCGTGGTGTCCAGCCCTTCGAGCACCTCTACACGTTGCAGATCGCGCAAGCCGATGACCACCTCCTTGCGCTCATCCGGCGCTACGAGCACGTAACGGTCCTGCACGAGGTATTCGGCCGGAACGGTCAGCGCGTTCTCCTTGCGAGCGATCACGATGTTGGCCTCGAGCGTGAGGTTCGGATAAAGGACGGCCGGAGGTTCCTTGAGAACGGCCTCGACGGTGAAGGTGCGCGTGCGTTCGTTCATCAGCGGGTCCACGCGGATCACGGAGGCCTCCAACACCTGGTCCTTGTAACTGTCCATGGTCACCCACACCTGCTGTCCCGGAGCCACGCGTACAATGTCGAACTCATCCACCTGAAGCTCGATCAGGAACGCATCGGACCGCCCGACGATCGCCAACGGACGCTGGGTGGTGGCCAGCTCGCCACGTTCGATGAGCACATCGTACACCCGCCCATCGATCAAACTGCGCACGGTGTGATCACCCTCGGCCGCTCGGCGCAGGGCCAGTTCATTCTCCGCCATGCGCAACTCATTGCGCAACCGCGTCCGTGATTCGGAATATGCTTTCAAGGCCGATTCGTAGGTGTTGCGTGAGCTGGTGTAGGCCAGTTCCCGGTTGTCGAGCTCCACCTTGCTGCCCACTTGCTTGTCCCACAAGGCCCTTTGGCGGGCCAGCATCAGGCTGTCGTTGTTCAGGCGCGTGCGAGCCTGCTCCACGGCGAGGCGAAGCTGTGCCAGCACTGGGGAATCGGGACTGGCGTTCTGGCGCACCAGGTCCACTGCGAGCTCGGCGCGCTGGCTGCCCAGGTTCGATGCACGGTCGTCAATGGTGAAAAGTGCATCGCCCTTCAGCACGGTATCACCAGCGGCCACATGCACATGGGCCACCAATCCGTTCAACGCGGCAAAAGCCTGGTACTGGTCACGTGCCTTCACCACACCGGATGCGTAGACCGCTGCGGTGATCGGGCCCATGGCAGGGCGTGTGGTCTCCCGCTTCTCTTGACATGCTGCGAGCAGTACGACAACCGAGATCAAAAAGGCATGTCGGAGCATCATGATCACAAAGTAAGGACCGCACGACGATCCCCGAGGTGATGTTCGACAAGCCTCAGTGGAAGAACTGCATCACCTTGCTCCACAGCTTGCGGGTGACCAGCAATGGCGGGGCCTGCAGGCCGTTCAGTGCCCAGGACCGGCGCACCTCGCGGTTGGCACGGAGGATGTGGCGAACGCTGCCATTGCTCATGCCGCCCAATCGGAAGCGTACCAACACTTCGCGGAGATGTACCGTGCGCACGTGGTGCTTGTACAGGAACCGGAGGAGGATCTCGTAATCGGCTCCGATGCGCAGGTCGGTGTTGAAATGGCCGAAGCGATCGTACACGCTCTTTCGGATGAAGGTGCCCACGTGCGGAGGCATCCAGCCCTTGCGGAAATTGTCGCGGTGGTAGGTGCCGCTGAGCCAGGTGCGGTGCACTTTGAAGATGTCGTGCTCGTCCACCATGATGATGTCGCCATACACCGCATCGGCATGGCTGCGCTGGAACGCGGCCACGATATCCGAAACGACAGTGGGGGTCATCAGCAGATCGCCGGCGTTTACGAAGCCGATGACCTCGCCCGTGGCGCGCGCCAGGCCCTTGTTCATGGCGTCGTA
>Ga0068877_10001096_pt1 | contig 22793 bp, 14 predicted proteins | sample NOAtaG_FD_66437 | JGI IMG/M metagenome (GOLD analysis project Ga0068877, IMG submission 66437) | Freshwater lake microbial communities from Lake Erie, under a cyanobacterial bloom - NOAA_Erie_Diel6S_1000h metaG | ecosystem: Environmental > Aquatic > Freshwater > Lake | place: USA: Ohio, Lake... | reverse complement strand
CACCCCAACCCCACGACTCTCGACCTACGCTCGCTCAATCATGGGTCTCGCCCGAAACGTTCTCAGCTCGTTCGCCAAGCCCCTGGGTTATCGCGTGGTCCGCGCGAAGGAAGCCCCGCCCGCCGACCACGACCTCGAGCCCGAGTTCAAGGCCATCCTGAAGCTCTGCGCACCGTTCACCATGACCAGCCAGGAGCGCATGTACGCCCTCTGGCAGAGCGTCCGCTACGCCATCAACCGAAACATCCCGGGCGACTTCGTCGAATGCGGCGTCTGGAAGGGCGGCTCCGCGATGCTCATCGCCCACACGCTCAAACAGCTCAACGCCCTCGACCGCACCATCTGGCTCTACGACACCTTCGAGGGCATGAGCACCCCGACCGAAAAAGACGTCCGCGCCCACGACGGCGAGGTCATCACCCCGCAGCGCCTGCAAGAGCTCATCAGCAGCGACGAAGCCTGGAAGAGCCTGGCCCAGCCGCTGGACGCGGTCAAGGCCGCCCTCGCCAGCACGGGCTATCCCGCCGATCGCTTGAAGTTCATCAAGGGCAAGGTCGAGCAGACCATCCCCGCGCAATGCCCGGACCGCATCGCCCTGCTGCGCCTCGATACCGACTGGTACGAAAGCACCCGCCACGAGCTCGTTCACCTCTACCCACGCCTCCAGCCCGGCGCGCCGCTCATCATCGACGACTACGGCTATTGGCAAGGCGCCCGCGACGCCGTCGACGAGTACCTCAAACAAAACACCATCCACCTGCTGCTCAACCGCATCGACCAAACCGGCCGCCTCGCGATCAAGCCCTAAACTCCAAAGCTTCAGAGCCGTCGACTTCAGTCGACGGATTTCTTCGCCTCTCGATGTGTTCTCGCACCACACACAACAAACCTCAAATTCACGCATCCCCGAGAATCACACCATGCTCAAAGTCCTCCACGTCGGCCTCGGTCCCCTCGGTCAGCGCATCGTCAAAGACCTCTACGACCGAAAAGTCGGCAAGGTCGTCGAAGCCGTTGACATCAACCCCGACCTGACCGGTAAACCGCTCTCCAAGGCCGTCGCGGGTGTGAAGTCCTCAACGAAGATCAAGGCCTCACTCAACGACATCACCAACTGGGGCGGCTTCGATGTCGCCATCGTCACCACCGCCAGCGACCTGCGCAACTGCGCCGACACCTTCCGCACGATCCTCAAGGCCGGCGTGCCGATCGTCAGCACCTGCGAAGAACTCGTCTGGCCCTGGCTGCGTCACAAGAAGCTCGCGAACGAACTCGACACGATCGCGAAGCGCTCAGAGTCGATGCTGCTGGGCACGGGCGTGAACCCCGGCTTCCTCATGGACGCCGCCGCGGTCTTCGCCACCACGCCCTGCAAATCCGTCGATTCGATGGAGATCCACCGCATCCAGGACGCCACCACCCGCCGAATCCCCTTCCAGAAGAAGATCGGCGCCACGCTCGACGACGCCGCGTTCAAGGCGGGCATCAAGGCCGGCTGGCTGCGTCACGTCGGTCTGGGCGAATCCCTCTTCTTCGTCGCCAACGCCATGGGCTGGAAGATCGACTCCTGGTCCGAGACCATCGAGCCCGTTAAAGCCACCAAAGCCATGTCCTGCGGCCTCGGCGCAATCAAAAAGGGCAACGCCTGCGGCGTGCGCCAGGTCGCCATCGGCAAATCGAAGGGCAAGACCGTCCTGAAGTTCATCTTCCAGGCCGCCATCGGTCAGAAAGACCCCGCACCCGGCGACCGCGTCATCGTCACCGGCGAGCCGAAAATCAGCATGGCCTTCGAGGGCGGCGTCCACGGCGACATCGCCACCAGCTCCATCACCATCAACTCCATCAAGCCCCTCCTCAGCGCCAAGCCCGGCCTCCACACCATGGCCACCATCCCCCTCGTTCACTTCACCCGCGGCAAGTAAACCATCAGAGCGCTTTTCAGAGCCCACCGCTTCAGCGGTGGGTGCCTTCTCTTCCCTCTTCCCTCCCACTCTCCCCCAAGCGAACCACACCATGCCCACCCCTCCCCTCGCCCCTCACCGCGCCCTCGTCTGCGGCTCCACCGGCGGCATCGGTCTCGCCTGCGCTCAAGCCCTCGCACAGCAAGGCGCCCGCATCACCCTCCTCGGACGCGACGCAACCAAGCTCCGCTCCGCCCTCGCCTCCCTCGCACCCGCGACCGACCAGCCCCACGACACCGTCCACGCCGACCTCGCACAGCCCCACGCCGTGCAAGACGCCCTCCGCAACCACTTGCGCTCGCAGCCCGGCGACTACACCATCGTCATCAACAACACCGGCGGCCCGCCCCCCGGCCCCGCCCTTGAAGCCACCGCCGACGCGCTCCTCGCCGCCGTCAACAGCCAACTCATCGCCGCCCACCTGCTCGCGCAGCTCCTCGTGCCCGGCATGAAGGCCGCCAGCTACGGGCGCATCGTCAACATCACCAGCACCAGCGTCAAACAGCCCATCCCCAACCTGGGCATCAGCAACATCGTCCGCCCCGCGGTGGCCGCCTGGGCCAAGTGCCTCGCCACCGAGCTCGGGCCCTTCGGCATCACCGCCAACAACATCCTCCCCGGCTACACCGCCACCGACCGCCTCGCCAGCATCGTGAAAAACCGCGCCGGCAAAGCCAACCAGAGCGAAGACCACATCCGCGCCGAGATCATCGCCGCCACACCCACAGGCCGATTCGCCGAACCCTTCGAGATCGCAACCGCGGTGGCCTTCCTCTGCTCACCCGCCGCCGCCTACATCAACGGCATCAACCTCCCCATCGACGGCGGCCGCCTCGGCTCGCTCTGAATCCTCACCTCACCGAAAAGTCAGTCAAACAGGCTCCCGCCAAGCAACCCAAAAAAAGACAACGCCCCGGCGATGAACCGGGGCGCTGCGTGTGACGCTGTGCTTCCCAAACCACAGGCTCTTGCCAAGGGCTCACGCCCGCAAGGCCTGTGATTCATCTCACTTCTTGCTGCTCTTCTTCTCGCTCTTCTCGCTCTTCTCAGCCTTCGCGGCGGGCTTCTCGGCGCCCTTGTCCGCGCCCTTGTCCGCACGCGGAGCCCACGTGCCCGGCTTCGACTCGGCCTGCGCCGGTGCCGCCGCCTCGCCCTTCTTCTCACCCTTCGCGCTGCGGTCCTTGCTCCGCTTCTCGCTCGGGATCGCGGCCTCGCCACCCTCGCCGCCGGCCGCCGCCGCCGCATCGCCCTCGGGCGCGGCGCTCAGCTCGCTGCTCTTCTTCAGATCCAGCGGGCGGTCGCTCTGCACGTCGAGCTTCACCGTCGCGTCCAGATCGCTGTCCAGCTTCACGTGCACGTCATAGTGATCCACGCGCTTGATCGTCTGGCCCAACCGAACCTCGCGGTCCTTGATCCCCGCAAACCCCGCCGCACCCAGCGCCGTGGCGATATCGTGCTGCGTGACGGCCGCGTACAAAATCCCCATGTCGTTGCACGACCGAACCATCGTCAGCCCAAAGCCCTGGAGCTTCTTGATCAGCTCCTCACGCGAACGCCGCAGCTCCGCCAACTGCTTCTGAGCTTCCGCACGCTTCCCCGCCAGGCTCTTGATCATCTCGTCCGAAGGCTTCGTGGCATACCCACGCGGCAACAGAAAGTTCCGCGCAAAGCCCTTCCGAACCTTCACCACGTCGCCGACAATGCCCGTGCCTTCAACGTTCTCAGTCAGAAGCAGCTCAAGATTCTTCGCCATAACGATGCTGTCCTTTCAGACCACGCAAACCGCGGGTCCAAGAGTTAGGAGCCGGGCCCATCCTCGGGCAACTCACCCGACGATCAACCAAGCCCCAACGAAAACCGACCTAACCCGGTCGGCAAGGGGAAAAGCATAGCGCCGCCCAGCCCCCATTTCGAGCCGACAAGCTCACCCACATTCGGCTCTATCCCGCGAGCAAAACACGCGGCCAGCGCGCGCCGTCGCCATCGCCGCTCAAACAGCCGGCAAACCAACCAGCACCGCCCGCGCACTCAACGAACCCCGAAGACTCAGAACGGAATGTCCTCTTCCGCAATCTCCTGAGGCTGCGGCGCCGCACCGGCGTTCGACGGGCGCGTCACCACCCGCGCACCACCCGCCGGTCGCCCTCCACCCCCACCGCCACCGCCGCCACCACCCTGATCCATCTCGTCGTACCCGCCCGAGGCTTCCACATCCCCGCCCCGCCCACCACCGCCGCCGCCCGGCTTGCTGTCGATGAACTGGAACGTATCGATCACGACCTTCAACTTGCTGCGGTTCTCGCCGCTGGTCTTGTCCTGCCACTGATCCAGCCGTAACTGCCCCTCAATAAAGATCGGGCGGCCTTTGGTCAAGAACTTCCCAATCGCCTCCGCCGTCTTCCCGAACGCGTCGCAATCCACGAACAGCACGTCTTCCTTCATCTGCCCGTCCGCGGTGCGGTACTTCCGGTTCACCGCCAGGCCGATCTTCGCGATCGCCATGTTGCTCGCCGTATAGCGCACCTCCGGGTCGCGCGTCAGGTTGCCCATCAAAATCACCTTGTTGAAGCTCCCGGCCATACGTCATCCTTTCAAAAACATGTCGCTGAACGTCGCCGCCGATCACACGTTACGCGGCGAACTGACCCCGACCCACCCCGCCAAGCCCACGCCGGGCCAGGCGATGTATTCGGTCGTCGTTCGGGAGTCTATCACCCCCAAGCCCAACCCGCAAGCCCATACCCAAAGCCCCACCAACACCCCAAGAACCGACAACCCATCCACCGCACCAACACGCCACTGAGCCACTCAGCCACTTTGCCACTTCACCACCTCGCCACTGTCGCCCCAAAAGCAAAAAAAACCCCGCCAAAGACCAGCGGGGTGAAAGAACTCAAAGAACCAACCGAACGTCCCTACTCAGCACTCAGCACCGACCACCGAATCACTTGATAAACAGCAAGTCCCGGTACGTCGGCAGCGGCCAAAGCTCGTCCGCCACGATCTCCTCCAGCTCATCCGCAACCTCGCGAAGGTCCGCCATCGCCGGCTTCACCTCATCGCGGACGTGCTTCGCATGATCCAGCGGCGTAGCCCCGTCGCCATGATGCGACAGCGCCAGGTCCAACGCCTCCGTCGCACTCACCAGCCGTCCGACCCGCGCCACATACTCCTCAAGCTGCGCACGCTGGTCCGCCACATCAACCCCCGCGCCCTGCGTGGCGGCGATCGCCTCCGCCATCCGACGCTGGTGCTCCATCGCCGCCGGCACGATCTGCGTCCGCGCGATCGACACCATCGTCTCGCCCTCGATGCTCACCTGCTTGACATACTTCTCAAGGAAGATGTGCCCACGCGCTTCCGTCTCCACCCGCGACAGCACCTTGTACCGGCTGAACAAGTCCCCGGCCTTCTTCTTCAGGAACACCGGCAACGCATCCACGCTGTCACGCATGTGCGGCAAGCCACGCTTCTCCGCCTCCTCGTGCCACGCCTGGCTGTACCCGTCGCCGTTGAAGATCACCCGCTTGTGCTGCTTCACGAGCTTCTTCAAGAGGTCGCTGACGACCTTCTGCACCTTCGCCTCGCTGGGGTTCTTCCCCAGCGACTTCTCAAGCTGCGAAGCGACATAGTCCAGCGACTCGGCCACGATCGTGTTCAGAACCGTCATGGGCCAGGCGCTCGTTTGGCTGCTGCCCACCGCGCGGAACTCGAACTTGTTCCCCGTAAACGCGAACGGGCTCGTGCGGTTGCGGTCGCCCGCATCCCGCGGCAGGTTGGGCAGCGTTGTCGCCCCCAGATCAAGCTGCCCGCCCGTCTTCGTCCGACGACGCATCCCCGTCTCGATCTGCTCGACAATGTCCGTCAGCATGTCGCCCAGGAAGATCGAAATAATCGCCGGCGGCGCCTCGTTCGCACCGAGTCGGTGGTCGTTGCTCGCGCTGGCGATCGACGCCCGCAGCAAATCCGCGTGCAGGTCCACCGCGCGGATCACCGCCGTGAGATAGACCAGGAACTGCATGTTCGTGTGCGTGTCCTCACGCGGGTCGAGCAGGTTGATCCCCGTGTCGGTGGAGATCGACCAGTTGTTGTGCTTGCCGCTGCCGTTGATCCCCGCGAAGGGCTTCTCGTGCAGGATGCACTGCAAGCCGTAGCGCGGCGCCACGCGCTTGAGCGTCTCCATGATCAGCATCTGGTGATCGCACGCCACGTTGGCGTTCTCAAAGATCGGCGCGATCTCGAACTGCGCCGGCGCAACCTCGTTGTGCCGCGTCTTCACCGGAACGCCCAGGATGCACAGCTCCTTCTCGCTCTCGGCCATGAAGCTCAGCACCCGCGCCGGGATCGACCCGAAGTAGTGATCCTCAAGCTGCTGACCCTTCGGAGGCTTCGCCCCAAACAGCGTGCGGTCACAGTGCAGCAGGTCCGGGCGCGCAAAGTACAGGTTCCGATCAACCAGGAAGTACTCCTGCTCAGGCCCCAGCGTCGTGTTGATCCGCGACACGCCCTGATCGGTCTTGAAGATCCGCAGGATCCGCATCGCCTGCGTGCTCAGCGCCTCGATCGACCGCAGCAAGGGCGTCTTGTTGTCCAGCGCTTCGCCGGTCCAGCTCACAAACGCCGTCGGAATGCACAGCGTGGTGTTGGGCCCGGAGCGGTTCAGGAAGACCGGGCTGGTGGGGTCCCACGCCGTATACCCGCGCGCCTCGAACGTCGCGCGAAGACCGCCCGAGGGGAAGCTCGACGCGTCCGGCTCGCCCTGCGTCAGCGCGCCGCCAGAGAACTGGCTCATCACGCTCCCCGAACCGTCCGGCGTGATGAACGAGTCGTGCTTCTCCGCCGTCAGACCCGTCAGCGGCTGGAACCAGTGGGTGTAGTGCGTTGCGCCGCGCTCAACCGCCCAGTCCTTCATCGCGCTGGCGACCACGTCCGCGAGCTGCGCATCCAGCCGCTCGCCCTTCTTGATCGTCCGCATCAGCCGCTGAAAGACGTTCTTGGGCAGCCGCTCGCGCATCGCCTTCTCGCTGAAGACGTCCGCGCCGAAGAGCTCTTCGACCTTGTACGCCTGCTGCTGCCCCGGCACGTGGTCACGCCAACTTGTCGCCGCGGAAATCGCCTCGTAACGCGCCTTGGTCATGGTTGCCTCCAGCGAGCCAAAAACAAAAACACACACGCCGCGATTCCAGGGCACACGCCCGAAACCGACGGCAGGACTGACCGAGCTTGAACTTGAAATCCCGGTCCCCCGATCGTTGCACCCAAACCCACCGCGTCAAGCACCACACCTCCGCACCACCACGCATTGTGGATAACTCCGACCGTTCATGGCCCACACAACCTCAAACTCGCCCACCGTCGCACGCTGCTCATCAACATGGCCCACCGCTGCGCGCAATCTTCTGCCCATCGCCACATTCGCCGCAAAGCCCGCGTGTCTCACGCGAAACGTCAAGTAAACTCCCCACGCCAGCGGGACCAACGGGGGAACCGCTGAGCATTTACACACCGGGCCCGGCCATCGCCCACGCGCACATGCCGGCCCACATTTTCAGGGGGGTTCCCATGTTCTTGTTCTTCCGTCCGTTCGCACGCGTCGCACGCGCACCGCACAGCCGAGGCGCCTTGCCGCTGCTCGTGCTGAGCATGCTCGCGCTCGTCACGCTGATGAGCGCCTGCGCCGCGCCGCCAAGCCTTGCGCCGCTCGCAGGCGCGACCCACGAGCTCACCGTCGCCGCTCGATCACTGGGCCCGAAGGTGCAGAACACACTGAACCTTGCTGGGCTGAAGACGCAGGGCGATCGCTTCGAGCGTCTGTGGTCGGCGCGTGTCAACGCCCTTGAAGCGCTCGACCGGTATGCCCAGAACCTGCACACGATCGCGCAGAGCGCCGACGCCGAACACGAGCGTGCAAAGCGCTACAGCGATTCGCTCGCGGCACTCGCCGGCGCGTTCACGCCAGCCCCGGGGGCCGGCGCGATCATCGTCGCCGCATCGTCGGCGGCGGACCTTCTGAGTCTCCACGCCGCCCGAGCACGCGCCAACACCTCGCTCGCGCACGCCGCGGCCCGGGCGCATCCGAGCATCGAGCTGCTGGTGGAATCTCTCCGTGACGACTTGCTCGATATCGAAGAACTGATCCGAAGCGCACACGCCGCGGCTCTGCTTGACGCCTCGCAGAGCGATTCCTCACAGCTCGACCGGTCATTCACGCGTGCGACCGATGGTCTGGTCACTCTGCGTGATGCGCTGCGAGCGTGGATCGAACTTCACGCCGCGGCGATCGCGGCCATTTCCAGCAACACCGAGCCGGACGCCCGCGAGGTCGAAGCCGCCGCGGCGCGCCTGCGCTCCTTGATTCAGAAAGCGGGTGGGCAATGAACGAACTGGACACATTCGGCAACGGGCCCGAGAAGTCGGGCGAAACCTTCGCGGCGTGGCGCACTCGGCTGATCGAGCACCTGCGCTCGATCCCGCCGATCGACCCAGGACCCGAAGGCTCGGCGCAGCGGGCGCTGATCGAGTCGCTGCGGGCAATCCTCGCTCGCGAGATCGACGCTCGGCTTGATCGGCTCGAAGCGCGGACCGACGCGGTGAACGCCGCGGGAACATCGCTGCGTCAGTCGGCCTCGGGTGCGGACTGATCAACGTCGAAGGTGAAACGCAGAGGCGCACGGCCCTGGAGAGCCGTGCCACCTTGCGACAGAGTCAACGGCAAACAACAAAGCGGCCCCGGTCTTTCTGACCGGGGCCGCGTTCTCGGGAGGCATTCGTGCTGACGCAGATCGGCTTACACCTTGAAGCGACCGACCAGCGTCGCGAGGTTCTGGGCCTGCTCGGAGAGCTGCGTGGCCGCTTGTGCAGCCTGCTGCGCACCGGCGGTGGATTCACGCGTCACCGCGCTGATCTGCTCGACGCTCTTGGCGATCTGTTCGCCCGCGGCGGACTGCTGCTGGCTGGCGGTGGCGATCGACTGCACCATGCCCTGCAGCGACTTGGACCCGCTGACGATGGTCTCCAGCGCCGAGCCGGCGGAGTTGGCCAGGTCAACACCCTTGCTCACCTTGTTCGTCGAGGCGTTGATGATCTGGACGCTTTCGCCCGTCCCGGTCTGGATGTCGCGGATGCTCTTGGCGACTTCCTCCGTCGCCTGCGTGGTCCGCTCGGCGAGCTTGCGGACCTCGTCGGCGACCACCGCGAACCCGCGACCGTGCTCGCCCGCACGCGCCGCTTCGATCGCCGCGTTCAGCGCCAGCAGGTTTGTCTGATCCGCGATGTCGTTGATCACGCTGATGATCTGGCCGATCTGCTCGCTCTTCTGACCCAGCGCGCCCACGGCCTTGGCGCTCTCGGTGACCTGCGAGGCGATCTGCTTCATCTCTTCGATCGTCTGGTGAACCACCGCGCCGCCGCTGGTGGCCTGCTTGCCCGAATCCTCGGCGGCCTGGGCGGCGTCGGCGGCCTTGCGGGCAACCTCCACCACCGAGGCGCTCATCTCCTCGACCGCGGCCGACACCTGGCCCGTCTGCTCTTCCTGCTTCGACAGGCCCGAGGCCATTTCCTCGGCAGAGCTGGCGATCTCGCTGGCGGCGGCGGCGACCTGCTGGCTCGACGCGGCGCACTCCTTCACGAGTTTATGCAGGTTGCCCGCGACGGTGTTGAAGCTCGCGGAGAGTTGACCGATCTCGTCCTCGCGCTTGGTCTCCATGCGGACGGTCAGGTCACCGCCGGCGACCTTCTGGAAGAGGCCGACCAGGGTGGCGATCGGCTGGCTGATGGTCTTGCGGAGCATAAAGACGAAGAACCCGATGGCACCGACGACGACGGGGACGGTCCACATCATGCCGGACTTGAAGAACCCCGCGACCTGCTCGTCCATCTCGGTCAGGGGCATGGCGATCTCGAAGGCACCGTGCATATCGCCGACCTTCCAGCTTTCCATCTTGACGCCGAGCGGGTCGAGCCCGTCGAAGGAGCCGTCGGCGTTGCGTTTGTCGTACTTGGCGGGGTCGCCGTGACACATCATGCAGTTCGAGTCGAGCTTGATGGCGCGGACGTAGTGGAGGGTGTTGGTCTTGGGGTCGATCCGGCCCAAGTGCTCTTCGCCGCCCTTGGCGACCTGGGCGGTGAGGTCTTTCAGGAGCTGCTCGCGGAAGGAGCCCGGTTCGGGCTCGTTCTTGGGGTTGCGGGCGTCGAAGGCAACGACCTTGAAGTCCACGTTCTGCTTCTTTGCGGCGTCGCCGGCGGCCGTCCAACCCGCCACGACGGGGATGGCGTTGAAGAACTTGGTGTCCTTCATCGGCTTGCCGGCCTTGACTTCGCTGAGCGCTTCGGCGACGAGCTTGTCGGTGTCGAAGGCGCCCATGGCCATCAGCTTGCCGACGTGGTTTTTGGTTTCGTCGGCGAGGGCGGTGAACTGCGAGGCTTCGTTGATCAGTTCGTGCTGGATGTCGCGCTTGTACCCGGTCATAAAGACCGTGTAGTTGATGGCCACCACCGCGACGAGGATCGTCACCGTTGCGGCAATGATCTTGACCGACATGCTGAGTTTCTTCAGTTGGACCATGGGCTGTGCCTCCGCCCCGCCTTACGCGGGCTGTTTCTCGCCGACTCACCGCAAAGTCCCGGCACACTCACAAGACGAGCGGTGCGCGGCCGCCGGAGATCCGGCCCAAGCCGCAGGGCGTGAGGCAGATTTCGACTTGTGGAAACCCCTCGATCACCTCTTGGAAGCGCGCGAAAGCAGAATCCACCCAAAGAAGGGGGTCGACAGCACGGGATATGCATCCGGTTCCGCACAGCCCGTTTTGAACGAATCGGTCTTTATGAGCGAGAACACGAAAAATCGGGCCCAGAACCGTCGTTTTCGAGGTGTCCGCGACCCGCGACCACGCGACGGGTTTTTTTGTACACTGTCGGTTCACGTGGCGTTCGGGCTCTGCTTCGTTCTGGAGTTGGGTCCTGCGTCTGGTCTGATGTTTGGGCCAATCGGCCCGGTGGTTCTCTGCGGGAGCCGTGAGAATGCGTCATTCGTGTGTGCCGACGGTCTGTGCCGAGAGTGCGATTGGTTTCGTGAACGGCGAAAGCACGGGCAAGCCTGTGACTTCGAGCGGTCGAGCTCGGCATGTGTGGGTCTGGGCGTCGATCGCTGGGTTGCTGCTCAGCGCCGGTGGATGCGGCAAAGGCGGCGGCGAAAGTGCGACGGCGAAATCGCGCAGCGGCGAAGCGGCGCCCGTGGTCGTCGGCACCAAGCCCAAGTCGTGGACCGGGTACCTCGACGGCAAGCCGGTCGAAGTGGCGCAGGGGACGCTGGGCGATGAGGCGACCATCGAGCGGATCATCGACGAGGGGATGAAACGCAATCAGGTGATGAGCCATCTTGAGTACCTTTCGCAGAACATCGGCTCGCGCCTGACGGGCAGCAAGCGGGCCCAGCGGGCCAACGAGTGGACGCGCGACCGCTTCGCCTCCTGGGGGCTGAGCAACGTGCACCTGGATCAGTGGGGCACGGTTGGACTGAGCTTCGATCGCGGGCCCAGCAGCGGCGATCTGTACGTTGAAGAGAACGTGCGCATCCGGCGGCAGGTGGCGGAGGAGCAGGGCAAGGAACCCACCGCGCCGCCCAAACTGCGCAAGGCGCGGGCGCTGGAGTTCACCACGTTGAGCTGGACGCGCGGGACGAACGGGCCCGTGCGCGGCGAGGTGATCCGCATGCCACGGACGGCGGAGGAGTTGGAGCAGATCAAGGAGAAGATGAACGGTGCGTGGGTGCTGATCCCGGCGGGTGCGCCGGGCGGGATGCGGGATATCCGCGGGCGGGTGGCGGATCAGTACGCCGACCGGGCGAAAGCGCGCGAGGCGGCGGCGAAGGGTGAGGAGTTGAAGGACCCGACGATGATGCAGCGGGTGGCGGTGCTGCCCGTGGCGGGGTTCATCAGCAGCAGCCGGGATGAGCGGGTGTGGACGGGCGGCATCCGCGGCTGGCGCGAGCTGACGATGGAGACGATCCCACCCGAGGTGCACGTGCAGGTGCGGATGAGCGATTACGACTATCTCAACTCGCGCATCGCCGACGGCGAGCGGGTGTGGGCGGAGTTTGATCTGAAGCACGAGTTTGCGCCGGGGCCGGTCCCGGTGTACAACACGGTGGCGGAAATCCGCGGAACGGAGAAGCCCGACGAGGTGGTCTTTGTCTCGGGTCACCTGGACAGTTGGGACGGCGTGGGGAGCCAGGGCGCGACGGATAACGGCACGGGGAGCGCGGTGACGCTTGAGGCGGCGCGGATCCTCATGGCCAGCGGGGCGAAGCCCAAGCGCACGATCCGGTTCATCCTGTGGACCGGCGAAGAGCAGGGTTTGCTCGGTTCGCTGAGCTATGTCGAGAGGCACAAGAACGAGTGGGCCAAGTGGTCGGCGTGCTTTGTCGACGACGGCGGGACGGACAGTCAGGGCGGGCTGGGGGCGTCGACGGACGAGATGGCGCGGATCCTCGTGGCGGCAACGGCGCCGGTGAACGGGCTGTTCTTTGATTCCGCCGACGGAAAGGCGTTGAATGTGAATGTGCGGATGGTCAAGAGCCTCAGCGACGGCGTGGGCGGCAGTGACCACGCGAGCTTTGTGCGATCGGGCATTCCCGGGTTCTTCTGGGATGAGGTCGGGCGCGCGGATTACGGCTTCGGCTGGCACACGCAGAACGACAAGATCACCCTGGCGATCCTGGAGTATTTGAAGCAGTCGGCGACGTGCTCGGCCATTACGGCGTACCGGTTGGCGAATGCGCCGGAGCTTTTGCCCAGGGAGCCGAAGAAGGCCGAGAGCGAGGGTGAGGGGGATGCGCCGAGGCCTCGTCGTCAGCGGGAAGGCACGGGTGGTGCGGGTGGTGCGGGGGGTGCGTCGGGCGGGAGTTCTGGCGGCGGAGCTTCTGGTGGTGGGAGTTCGAGCGGCGGGTGAGCGCGTTGGGCTTTGGTGATGCGAACGATGGGTTGGTGGAGTGGGGTGATGCGTCTTTGGTGAAGTCAACTTTTTCATGTCATGGATTTGGGAACTGACCACATGATGAACAGCAACAGTGTCGGCGGGAACAAGAGCAACGGGAAGAACGTGGATTGCGCCGGTGGGCAGGGCCGGGTGATGCGCGGGGGATTTGTGCGGGCGGCGCTGGCGCTGACGATCGCGGCGGGGTCGCTGGCGGTGGTGGTGGCGGGGTGCCGGGCGTCGGAGAATGCGCGGGGGAGTGCGGGGACGGTGACGGGCGGGTCGAACAGTTCGGCCGGGGCGTCAACGGGCGGGAAGGGTGCGCGGGTTGATCTGGCGTTCAATGACGAGGCGAAGGCCAAGGCGATGGTGGGGTTCATCCAGTTCCCGAGCATCTCGCCCGACGGCTCGACGATTGTCTTCGCGTGGCTGGGTGATCTGTGGGCGATGCCGAGCAAGGGCGGCGTGGCGACGCGGCTGACGGCGCACGCGGCGGATGAGCGGCGGAGCGCCTTCTCGCCCGACGGAAAGATGATCGCCTTCGAGTCTGATCGCGAAGGAGGGCGGAACCTCTTCGTCATGCCCATCAGCAAGGACGGGGAGACGATCATCGGTGGGCGGGCGCGGCGTGTGACGGCGTTGGATCGCCCGGCGAGCCTCAGCGGCTTCACCAGCGACGGCAAGGCGCTGCTGTTCAACGCGAACCTTGACGCGACGCTCTATCGCAGCAACCGGATGTACCGCGTCAGCATCGAGGGCGAGGACCCGCAGCCGATCACGCGGCTGACGGACGCCTTCGGCTTTGGGGCGCGGATGAGCCCGGACGGGAAGTTTGTGACCTTCACGCGCGGGCGGGCGGATTTCAGCAGGCCGAAGTACGAGGGCTCGGGCTCGACGGATGTGTACCGCATGAGCCTGGAGGGTGAGGGGAAGTTTGAGCGGCTGACGAGCGCACCGCGGACGGACGGCGACGCGTTCCCGCTTGCGGACGGGTCGGTTGTTTTCGTTTCATCGCGCGACGGGACGAACAACGTCTACCGGCTGAAGGCGGGTGCGAGCGACGAGCGGGCGGAGCAGCTGACGAAGTTTGCACCCAAGGCGGAGGAGATCACCATCGGGCACGGCGTGCGCGATCTTTCGGTGAACGCGCGGGGGACGCTGGCGTGCTTTGTGGTGTGGGACACGCTGTACACGCTGGATCTGACCAAGAGCGGCGCGGAGCCGACGGCGGTGACGGCGATCGCGTCGCCCGATGCGCAGGACGCCGAGACGATGCGGATGAACCTTGCGCGGGATGTGACGGAGGCGTCGCTGAGCCCGGACGGGAAGACGATGGCGGTGATCGCGCGGGGTGAGGTCTTTGTGCGGAGCGTGGATGAGGGGAGGCCGACGCGGCGGGTGACGTTCACTGCGGGGCGCGAGCGTGGGCTGACGTGGTCGCCCGATGGGCGGATGCTGTGGTTCGGCTCGGACGAGACGGGCCCGTCGCAGATCTATTACGCGACGGTGAGCCTGGCGCGCGAGGACATCACCCCCAAGGACGAGAGCAAGAAGGACGAAGAGAAGAAAGACGAGGAGAAGAAAGACGAGCCCGCGAAGAAGGACGAACCCAAGAAGGACGAAGTCAAGAAGGAAGAAGTGAAGAAGGACGAGCCGACCGGGGCGGGTACGGCGGCGGCGAAGGCGGATGAGGCGAAGAAGCCCGAAGAGGGCAAGAAGGACGAGAAGCCCGCGGCGCCCGCGAAGAAGAAGATCGACCACGGCAAGCGCTGGGCGGAGTCGATCCGGTTTGACGTGAAGCACTTCGACACGTCGATGATCCCCGCGGGGCGGAACGACGGGATGCTGGGGATGGAGGTGCGGTCGCCGATGCTTTCGCCCGACGGGACGAAGCTGCTGGTGACGCGCGGGCTGGGCGATCTGGTTCTGATCGACCTGAAGAGCAAGTCGGCGCGGGTGCTGATGGAAAGCTGGAACGACGCGGAGGTGCAGTGGGCCAGCGACTCGCGGCACATTGTGTATGCGGTTGAGGATCTGGATTTCAACAGCGACGTGTTCATCATGGATACGGCCGCGGACGCGACGGGGCCGCTGAGCAAGGGCGTGAACGTGACGCGGCACCCGGATTTGGACGGCTCGCCGCGGTTGAGCGCGGACGGGAAGGTCCTGTACTTCCTGTCTGAGCGTGGGAACGAGAACTTCACGTTCGATGTGTACGCGTTGATCCTCGATAAAAAGGTTGAGGCGCTGCGCGGGTGGGAGCTGGATGACTACTTCAAGAAGGCGGCGGAGGCGGCGGGGAAGCGGAAGCCGATCGACCCGGTGATGTGGGACGAGCCGGCGGGTGCGGAGGCGAAGGCGGAAGCGAAGGCCGATGCAAAGCCTGCGGAGGGCGATGCAAAGGCCGGCGAAGCGAAGGCCGAGGGGAAGGGTGAGGAGGGCAAGAAGGACGAGGCGAAGGTTGCCAGCAAGAAGCCGAAGGGCGCGGAGCCGCTGAAGTTTGATCTGAGCGATCCGCACCTGCGGGTTCGCAAGATTGTCGGCGGCGGCGGGAGCAAGGCGTCTCTGGCGGCGACGCCCGGCGGCGAGCGGGTGATCTTTGTCGGCGACGAGGGCGCGGACCGGGCGCTGCAGTCGGTGTCGTTCAAGGGCGACGACAAGAAGGTGATTTCGCCCGGCTCGGCGAGCGGTGTTGAGGTGTCGCTGACGGGCTCGCGGTTGAGCTTTGTCCGCGGCGGGGCGGCGTCGCTGGCGGGGCCGAGCGGCGGGAAGGTCGACACTGTGGCGATTGATGCGCCGGTGGTCTTGCAGGTGAGCAAGCAGCAGCGGCAGAAGTTCCTTGAGGCCGCTCGGATCATGGGCAACACGTTCTATCACCCGACGCTGAAGGGCCTGAACTGGAAGGGGATCAGCGAGCGGTACCTGACGCTGGCGCAGAAGACGCGGACCAGCGGCGAGTTCGACCGCGTCTTTGAGCAGGTGATGGGCGAACTTGACGGCTCGCACACGGGGATCAACTCGCCCGGGTCGTTCTCGGCGCCGTCGCAGGCGATCGGGTATCTGGGGATCGAAACGGTGCCGGTCAGCGGCGGGTACAAGATCACGAAGGTGATCTTCCAGGGCCCGGCGGACAAGGAAGGGACGCGGCTGAATGTCGGCGATGTGATCACGAGCATCGACGGGCGGGCGCTGGCGGAGAACGAACAGTCGATGCCGAGCATCGACCTGCACGCGGCGATGGCGGGCAAGGCCGGGAAGGAAGCGTTGATCGAGGTGAACCGTGCGCCGGCGGCGGAGGGAGCGACGACGCTTCCGAAGGCGATGCTGGTGACGCCGATCTCTGCGGGCGAGGACGCGAACCTGCGGTATCAGGACACGGTGCGTGAGCGTGCGATGAAGGTGGAGCAGCTCTCGGGCGGGAAGCTCGGGTATCTGCACATCCGCTCGATGAGCCAGCCGAGCGTTGACGACTTCGAGCGCGATCTCTTCGCGGCGGCGAGCGGGAAGCTGGGGCTGGTGATCGACGTTCGTGATAACGGCGGCGGCAGCACGGCGGATATTCTGCTGTCGTCGCTGACGGCACCGAACCACGCGTATACGGTGCCGCGGGGTGCGGACCCGAAGACCACGCCGCGGGACGCGTACCCGCGCGATCGGCGGCTGATTTATGGGTACGGCAAGCCGATCAACGTGCTGATCAACGAGAACTCGTTCAGCAACGCGGAGATCTTCGCGCACGCGATCAAGACGATCAAGCGTGGGACGCTGGTGGGGACGGCGACGTTCGGCGGTGTGATCTCGACCGGTGCGGCGAGCCTGCTGGACGGGGCGTCGCTGCGGACGCCGTTCCGCGGGTGGTACCTGCCCAACGGCGCGGACTACGAGAACAACGGCGCGAAGCCGGATGTGAGCGTGGCGCAGACGCCGCAGGATGAAGTAACGGGCAAGGACGCGCAGCTTGAGGCGGCGGTGAAGGAGTTGCTGGGGCGGGTGGAAAAGTAAGGGCGTAGGCACTGGGCACTGGGCACTGGGCATCAGGCACTGGTGAAATCAACTTGAGAGTTCATTGAGCCCCTCGCGATTGCGGGGGGCTTTTTTCGCTTCTGCACGGCTGCTGCTCACTGCGCGGCGCTACGCGGTTGAGCCCTCGGCGACACTTGAGCCAGTTCGGTGTCGAGCTCGGCTCGGTTTGTTTCACGGATCGGTTCGGGGTGACGATGGCGGCGCGACCGCGCGATGGTTCGCACGGCACGCGGCTTTGGAGAGCCGTGGCACCGAGGAGAGAGCGTGCGGCGAAGTGGATTTAGCTGAGTGTTCGCAGGCTTTGTGCGAGGGATGCCAACCACTCGGGGCTTGGCAGGGAGTATGGGCGGAACTTTTCGACCACGCCGAGTTCTTCGCTGGCGAGCAGGGCGCGGTTCTGACCGATGAGGCCCGTGGATGCGCCGGGGGAGTCGACGAGGGTTGAGGCGTCGGCGGCGGCCATTTGGAAGAGGACGCGGAAGTCGAACTCACGGACGGTTGCGCGGTCGAAGGTTCGGTTGAGGGTCGCGACGGTGTCGCTCCAGATGATCGTGTGGATGCCCAGCGGCGGACCTTCCTTGATGATGCGGGCGAGGGCGCGGTCGGGGCGGGCGCTGGCGGAGCTGTCGGCGGAGAAGTCGAACTCGTCCTCGGGCTTGCGGAGGGTGCGGAAGCGCTGCAGCCCCTGGATCACGAGGTAGTGCGCGGGTTCGTCGGCACCGGCGTTCGGGCTGGCGAGGCGGCGGTCGACCTCTGCGGCGAGTTCGATGATGGCGGCGTCGGTCTCGCGGAAGGGGACGCAGCGGGCGGGTGTGCGAGCGGGGAATGTGGCCGCGAGCGCGGGGAGAAAGCCCGTGCCGGGCGCGTCGGCGGTGGTGCCGTCGAGGATGGAGAAGCGGGCGAGTGTTGGCGCGTTTGATGCGGCGGCTTTGGCTGCGGAGAGATGCTGAGCCGCGAGACCCGCGGCGCCGACGGCGAGCATGGCCATCGCGCTGTCCTCCTGCTGACCGGTGATGAGCAGGGACGAGGCGGACTGGCGGCGGAAGACGGCGGAGACGGGGTCTTTGATGGCGACGGGATCGCCGAGGTAGAAGTGAGCGCGCGAGAGTTGGCCTGTGGGTGTTGCGGGGACGGGGACGATGGGGCGCCCGCGGAGCATCGAGGCGAGGATCTCGTTGCGTTCGGCCCGCGCGGGGACGTTGCCCTCGAAGATAATCGGCGGCAGAGGCGTCGAGCGGATGGCCGACGGCGGCGTGGTGGCGATGGCGCGCAGGGCCTGATCACGCTGGTGGTCGTCGAGCCAGGAGATCTGGAAGAGGCTGTTGCCCTCGAGTGCGCCGGAGGCGTCGTTGTAGATCGCCTCGCCCGGGCGTGAGAGCAGGCGGGCGGCGGCGTTGTCTTCGCTGAGGATGACGTACGAATCGGCCTCGGAGCATTGCAGAGCGATGCGCACGCCCATCTGCCCCATCGTGGCGCGGGCGAGCGAGTAGGCCCCGCCGAGGGTCTGCGAGCCGAGGACCACGTGCATGCCGAAGGCGCGGCCCTGACGCACGAGACGGTCGAGCAGGAGGCCGGCTTCCTGTGCGAGCTTGTCGTCTTCGACGAAGAGCTCCTGGAACTCGTCAACGATCAGCAGTACGCGCGGCAGGACTTGTGCATTCGCGGTCTTGCGGTAGCTTTTCAGGTCCTGCACGCTGGCGTCGCGGAGCAGTTCGCCGCGGCGTTTGAGCTCGGTGTCGAGCTTGCGCAGCACGCTGAGCCCGAACTCGCGTTCGCTCTCGATGGCGATAACGCGGGCGTGGGGCAGGGCGGGGGCGGCGGATTCGCCCGTGCCGGTGTAGCACTTGAACTCGACGCCCTTTTTGAAGTCCACGAGGTAGAGCTCGACCTCGTCGGGGCTGTACCACAGGGCCAGGTTGGTGATCATCACGTGCAGCAGCGTGCTCTTGCCCGAGCCGGTTCGGCCCGCGATGAGCATGTGCTGCGCGGTGCCGCGGCCGAGGGTCATGTTGAGCAAACGCGTGGCGCCGGCGCGGCCGAGGGGTACGGTGACTTCATCGCTGCTGGAGAGGCTCCAGCGTTTGTCGGCCGCGGGCGAGATCATCGAGAAGGGCACCTGCACGCGCCCGGCGTCCTTGGCCCGCTTGCCCACCTCGCGGACGATGTCATTAAAGAGCTTGTCGTTCGGCGGCTCGGGCTGGGTGAAGGTGAGTGATTGCAGGTCCGAGTCGTCGACGATGAAGCGGCCCGTGTTCGCCGCGGGATTCGCGGGCACGGACGATGATGAGCCGGTTTCGGGCTGGGCCTTGCGCCATGAGAGGCGCAGCCCGGCACGCTTGAGATCGGTGGTGGTGAGCCCGGGTGGGAGTTGCTGTCGGGTGTCCTGGAGGATCAGGGTGTAGACGCCGCATTTGGGCCCGCTGGAGATGATCGAAGCCAGTCGCTTGGCGCTGGTTTCCGAGAAGCTCGCGGGCAGGTCGGCGATGACGAGGAAGCGGTAAGGCTCGGCGACTTCGCCGGCCTTGGTGTTGTACTGCTCGATGGAGGCGAACTCGTTGCGGAGGTACTTCTGGATGACCGTTTCCATGTGCTCGGTGAGATCGGTCAGGCGGGCCTCGATGTGTCGCGGCTCGGTCCAGATGCGGTCGCTGACGAGCTGCGGATCAAAGTCCGCCAGGTGCATGAAGGCCGCGAAGTTCTGACCCAGGCCGACGGGGTCAACGATCGTGAAACGCAGTTTGCCCGGTGGGAAACCCAGCAGCAGGCGGAGCATCGTTGTCCGCAGCAGTGAAAGCCCCGCGGCGCGGCCTTCCACCGCGCCGGCGCCGCCGAACTGCACGAGCATCGAGCAGCGGTCGGGGATCTCCATCAGCGAGGGGATCGGGATTTCGTGAGTGTTGCTGACGTGCAGGCGCGGATCCTCGGGGATCGCGTCCTGGATGCGCTTCAGATCGAGCGTGAGCTGGCCCGCGGTGATGCACGGCGGCGTGGCGGAGGGCGCCGGGAACTGCGCCAGCGGCACGTCGGCGGCCGCACCGGGCCAGCGCTGCGCGCCCGGCACGCTGAGTGCGTGTTTGCGGGCGTGCTCGATGGCGGTCAGGGCGGCGGTCATCCCCTCGATCCACTTCGTGCGCAGCGCGTCGAACGAGGTTGCCTCAACGCTGATGGCTTCGTCGCGCACCACCTGATGCTTGTGTTTGGCCTGCTGATTGGTGCCGCGGAAGTCCGTGTCGGCCTGCGCCAGGCGCGTGCGACGGTCGGCCTCGATCTTCGCGGCGGATTGCTCGCGAGATTGGGCGGCGGTTTCGAGCCTGTGCTTCAGGGTTGTTTCAAGCTCCGCACGCTTGCGGGTATAGGCGGTGTTGACTTCGCTGACGATCGTGTCGCAGGCGCTGCGGGCCTGTTTGACCTCCGCGTCGCGGGCGGTGCGGATGGCGAGTTCTTTCGCCTTGCGTTCGTCGTCGGCGACGCGGACGAGCGTTTCGGCGAGATTCTCGGTGGTCAGCAGCTCTTTGGTGATCGAGCTGCCAAGGGCCATCACGCGGGCTTTCTGCTGGCGTCGGATCAGCTCACTGCCGACGGCACCGACCGCCAGACCAAGAAAACCGGCGGCGTACGCCGCTTCGGTGATGGCGCCGCTCTGCAAATAGACAGCGGCGCCGGCGGAGGCGAGCCCGAGCAACGCGCCGTAGACCGCGGGAAGTGGTGATACGAAAGCGCGCGGTGCGCGAAGGTTCAGGAGACCGGAAGCGTGTTCTACGAACGTCTGGGCGTGCTGATTGAACGACTCGGCGAGGGACTTGGACGAGAGCGGCTCGGCGCTGCCTGAGAGCGAAGCGATCTCCGCGGGGGTTACGCCCGCGGCCCATGGCCTGGGGTTCTTGCGTGAGGGGCGGATGAGTTCCTGCAGTTCGCGTTCCACGCGCTGCGCCACGATGCCAAGCTCGCTCATGCGGCGCTCGACCTCGGCCTTGATCTTCGCGAAGGCCGCACCGGGCTTGTCGATGTTCGTGTCGTGCACGGTCTCGGCCATCCAGACCGCTTCCTGCATGGCCTTTTTGGCGGAAGCGACGTCGGCCTCGCCGCGTTCGCGGAGCTGGCTTTTGTCGATCTCGAACTGGCGTTTGGCGTTCGCCACCGCGTCGTCGGCGTCCTGACGTGCTCTCGCGGCGGCGGCGTCGCACTCTGTGCGGATCGCGCTGAGCTGCGATTCGAGGTTCGAGAGTGCGGCGGAGAGGGCGGTGCTGAGCTCGGCGTCGGCGTTGGTGAGCGTTGAGCTGAGCGCGTGGCGCGTGGCGGATTCAGCCGCCGCTCGCTCGGTGCTCAGTCGCGCGATGGCCCGAAGCGACTCTTTGCACGTGAGCGTGAGCCGCCCGTCGGCAAGGCCCGCGTTCGCACCGGTTGCAGCGCCAACGGGACCACCGGGCGATGAGCCCGCGCCGGCGCGTTGGGCGCTTTGAGCGGAGATCGGATTCACCGAACCCGGGCCCGTGCCCGAGGATTCAGCGGTCTTTGTCACATGCTCGCCGGGCGGCATCGAGTATCTCCGAGAGGCGTCCCATGGCCCCGATGGCGGCGGAGGCCTTGCCGTCGATGGGGCTGAGGAACTCTTCCTCGAACTTGGTGCTGGCGGTGTCGTCCCAATGCTGCTTCGCCTGCGCCCAGGCGATCTTCAGCTCCTTCAACGCGTCCTTGATTCGGGCTTGCGCCACGGCGGTGCTCATGCGTCTTCCCTCCGTGCTTCGGCGCTGCGGCCGGTTGGTGATCCGGATTTCTTTTCGGCGCGGGGATCATCGGTTGCGTCTTCGGTCTGGTCGTCGCTGGGTTGATCGGGCGTGCTGGCACGCTCGCTGGCGTCGATCGCACGCGTGTCGGTCTCGTCCAGCACCGCCGCCAGCGAGCCGGCGATGATCACGGAAAGATACCCGATCGGCAGGCTCAAAAGTGGGCCGGCCCAGGGTCGGAGATTCAGAAACCAGGAGATCGGCACGCGGACGAGCCCCTGCGAGGTGTCGCTGGTGGCGATGAACTCGACGGTGCCGACGAATATGCCGGTATCGCGATCGTCGGCGGGGGTTTGTCGCACGAAAAACCAGTCGCGCCCGTCGAGCACGCCCGCGCCGAGCGTCAGCGTTGGTTCGACGCCGGGCTGACCCGGTGCACTTGTCGGCGGAAAGCCGGTTTCACCGAGCCCGGCCAGCACATCGAAGGCGCCGTCGGCGCACGTCGGCTGGAGCACCCGCCCCGGTGCACGGTCCAGCGAGACCGACCAGGGCCGAACGAGCGAAGGGTTGATCGGTGCCGCGGCCCGGGCTTGGGCGCTCGGGCACAACCGACGCAGCCTCGCCAGCAGATCGGGCATCTCGGTGACGATGCCTTCACCCTCAGCGGCATCGTCAACCCCGCGCGGCGTGCCCGAATCCGCGTTCATCGCGTGGTGATCGCCGGCAGGGTCTTGCGACGGCGCACCGCCCACGTCCGAAGTGTTCTCGGCATCTTCCATCAACTCGGCGATCGACGCCGCGTTCAACTTCGGCGGCTGCTGACCGATCTGGGCGTACTCCTCAAGCCGACGGATCATCGCCACCAGTCGAAGGCACGCCTGCACCATGTCGCGCTGGGCGACATCGGAAAGGGCCGAGACCGCACCGCGGTAGAGCGTGTACTCGCGGTCGACGTGAACGAGCCACTTCTTGACTTCGCGGACCTTTTCCTCGGCCGTCGCGAGCGACTCTTTCGCCCGTTCCAGGGCCTTGCGCTCGTCTACGCACGACGGGTCGTCCTGCATGCTGGAGAGTTGCTTGCGCAGCAGGTCGCTGCGGGCCTGGGCGATTTTCT
>Ga0068877_10001094_pt1 | contig 22796 bp, 17 predicted proteins | sample NOAtaG_FD_66437 | JGI IMG/M metagenome (GOLD analysis project Ga0068877, IMG submission 66437) | Freshwater lake microbial communities from Lake Erie, under a cyanobacterial bloom - NOAA_Erie_Diel6S_1000h metaG | ecosystem: Environmental > Aquatic > Freshwater > Lake | place: USA: Ohio, Lake... | reverse complement strand
GTCTACCTTGTATTCGCAGGTATAGGGATTATCGACGGTATCGATATGCACGAACCAGTATATATCGGCCCGCTTGGGTTTCTTATTCAAGATTGAGTAGACGATCTTGTGTTCGATCTCGCGTGGGTTATTGGCACTAGTGAGGTACACCAAGTGGGTTGCATACTTGGGAACGGAGCGGTCACTGCTCAACTCCTGGATTTTGGGAATATAATGGTCTAGTCTTACGAACTCCACATATCTGTTTTTGATCTTGCGGGCGCGGTACCACACATACATTACAATAAAGACCAGCAGTCCAATAATGAGCGTAATGTAACCGCCATGGGTAAACTTGACCATCAGTGCCACCAGGTAGCTGATCTCAACCAAGAGGTAACCAGCTAAGAAGAGATAGATCCAAAACGATTTGATACGGTGTAAAACAAGATAGTTGGCGAACAATATGGTCGTGGCCAGCATGGTTACGATGATGGCCAGTCCGTAAGCCGCTTCCATATTGGCCGATTTTCTGAAATACAGTACCACCCCCGCGCATCCCAAAAACATCAACAGGTTGATGGTGGGTACGAAGAGTTGTCCCTTTGCTTCCGAAGGATAACGGATACGAAGTTTGGGCCAAAGGTTCAGTCGCATGGCCTCACTGACCAGCGTAAAGGCGCCCGATACCATGGCTTGGCTGGCAATAATGGCCGCCGAGGTAGCGATCACGACGCCGGGAATAATGAACCATTGGGGCATCAGGTCATAGAAAGCATTAATGCGGAGCTGACTTCTGAGCGCAGCAGTGATGGGTTGCTGTAATTCCGGCAAGGTCAACCACTGGCCATCGACCAGATAAGGTTGGGCCAGCAGGGACGCTCCTTGTCCAAAATAATGGATCAGCAAGCAGAGTTTTACATAGGTCCAGGTTAGCCGGATATTCTTACGGCCGCAGTGCCCCAGATCGCTATAGAGTGCTTCGGCTCCCGTAGTGCATAAGAAGACCGCACCCAGCAGCCAAAATCCGCCCGGGTACGTTCGTAAAAACTCAATGGCATAATGCGGGCTGATGGCCCTGAAAATAGAGAGATCGTCAAATACATGAATACCTCCCAACACCAGCAGCATGCTGAACCAAATGAACATGACCGGTCCAAAGAACTGGCCGATAGAGGCGGTTCCGAATTGTTGTAAAAAAAAGAACAAAGCTAAAATGGACAGTACGATAATTACGACGGTATTACTTCCTTCTTTGATGCCTAATGCCGGCAATTCCTTAAGTCCTTCAATGGCGGAGGTGATGGAGATCGGTGGTGTGATGATACCGTCGGCCAGCAGCGAGGCACCCCCCACCATGGCGGGCAATACCAGCCATTTTCTTCTTCGTCTGACCAGGGCATACAAGGCAAAGGTTCCGCCCTCTCCCCGGTTGTCGGCCCGCAACACCATCAGCACGTATTTTAAGGTGGTCTGCAGCGTAAGGGTCCAGATGATGCATGATAATGTTCCCAAGATCAGCTCCTCGGTAATGATCCGATTGTCGATGATAGCGTTGTAAACGTAAAGAGGGGAGGTACCGATGTCACCATAAATGATACCTAGGGCAATCAATAGTCCGGCACCTGTAACCTTGTTGGTCGAGAATTTCACCAAACAAAGGTATAGGCAAAAATGTTAAATTTTTCTGCATCGTGCGAACCGGCTGACCCAAACAACCGTTTTTACGTTTATTAGATACCTTTACCATCAATATGCGGCTCGTCTTTTTTATACTTTTCACACTCTTGTTCTTACAGGCCCCTCAAAGCCTGAACGCGCAGCGTATCGTCTATTCTGACCCCGAAACGGCCGATACCCGACGACTCAACTACGAGATCATAGGCAAGGTGGGCGGAAAATTCCTGATTTTTAAGAACAACCGATTGCGTAGCTGGATCTCGGTGCTAGATGAAGAGATGCAACCGTTGGGTCGCGAGGATATCGGCTATATGCCTACCAACGAAAAGACCCTGAACGTTGATTTTTTTCCTTACGCGGACTATGCCTGGATGATCTATCAATACCAGCGACGCAATATCATTTATTGTATGGCCGCCCAACTCGACGGTAACGGAAAGCGAATGGGGGAGCTGATCGAACTCGATACCACGCATCTCAATTTTGCCTCCGACAATAAGCTCTATGCGGTTGTCAGTAGCGAAGACAGAAAGCGGATCGCCGTATTCAAGATCAACAGCAGCGACCGTGATGAGTATAGAATGACCAAATTGCTCTTTAACGAAAAGCTGGTACCAATGGGGCGAGCCGAGGTGCTGATTCCGATGTCGGATCGCGGCGATCAGTTAGGCGATTTTGCCCTCGATAACCAGGGCGATCTACTGTTCAGCCGGTTTTTACGGAGCAATAATGATAACATTACAAAGGCCTCCATCTTGGTATTGCCCTCCTCGCAGTCACGCTTACTAGAGACGCCGTTACCGGTTGGTGAAAACGGACCCTTTCTCGACGAGATCAAGATCAAGGTCGATAACGTCAATCAACGCTATATTCTAGCTTCGCTCTACAGCAACGAAAGAAGGTCGGGTATCGATGGTTGTTTCTTTTATGTGTGGGATAAGAAGACCCGTCAGCCCGTGGTAAACCTCTTGCATGAGTTTTCGGATGAGCTTCGCCAGGAGGCCAAGGGGAACGCAAGCACCCGGACGGCCTTTAATGATTTCTTTATTCGGCAGATCATTGTAAAAAGAGATGGTGGATTTATTGTGGGCAGTGAGGCTTATTATACCACTTCTCGCGCCAATAACTGGAATCGATACGACTATATCTATGGTTCTCCCTTTATGGGGTTCAATAATTTTTATTATAGCTCTCCTTACTTTAATCGGTACTGGTGGGGCGTTCCCGGAGGCCGCACCAACACGGCCGTGCGTTATCATGCCGACAATATAATGGTGCAGTCGTACGACCCCGAAGGGCAATTGCAGTGGAGTCGGGTGGTGAACAAGACCCAGTTCGACGATGAGGTCGACGACCTGCTCTCCTTCAACATGATGGTATTAGGCGGTGAATTGCATTTGCTCTATAACCAGCAAGACCGTCGAGATAAGCTACTCAATGATTTTACCTTGCAACCGGCAGGAGAGCTAATCCGTAATACCGATCTAAAGAACCTGGAGAAGGGACACCAGTTTATGCCCATGCGTGGAAAGCAAGTTAGTGCCCGCCAATTGATCATTCCAACCGTTTATCGTAGTTATATTTGCTTTGCTAAGCTGGAGTATAACTAAACTGACCGTCTGCTTTGATCGCCATTTTTTTAAAGAGGAGTCCGCTCAACGTGTTGTTGTTGTTGCTTTTTGCGGCAGTGATCAAGATCCCCTTGCTCAACACGCCAAGATTGCCCATTCGCAGCTCCTCAGATGGAGCTCTTTATAGGGAGCTACTGTCTTTTTTGCAGGGTACCGGTGTCGCCACTCCACTTTTTTATTCTACGCTGGCTTTTTTGCTCCTGTTCGGGCAGGCGTTGTTGCTGAACTTTTTCTTTAGTCAGCAAAAAATGCTGAATCATTCCACCGATCTGCCTGGTATGGCCTATTTGCTGCTCACGTCTTTGTTCCCGCAGTGGAGTTATTTTAGTGCGCCCCTTTTGATGAATGGGGTCGTTCTCTATCTGTTGTTTTTGTTATTCAGGTTATATAACCGTGGCGAAGTACGCGCCGCGCTTTTTAACATGGGACTCTTGATAGGCACTTCTTATTTCTTGTATACCCCTTCTTTTTTGCTGGTACTCTGGGTGCTCCCCGCCATTGCCATCATGCGTTCTTTTACCATTCAGGAGTGGATGGTAACCCTGCTAGGCTTAGTTACGCCCTTCTATTTTTTCGGGATCTGGCTTTTTTTGACTTACGGCTGGCCGCTGCCACCTTTTTTGATGGCCGCCGGTTGGAAACTGCCTAGTCTTACCGATATCGCCTTTTGGAAGGCTGGCGCCCTACTGTTATTACTGTTGCCGTTGTTATCCGGGTTCTATTATGTGCAAAATTATACCCGAAAAATGCTCATTCAGGTCAGAAGGGGTTGGTCTGTATTATTCTTGTTGCTATTGTTAACGGTCGCCATGGCCCTCTTCTTAGATGAGACCCCTGCCGGTTGGATGCTGTTGTTATTGCCGCTGGTCTTTTATCATGCTTGTTTTTATTCGTTGTCTACGTTTCGGGTGGTTCCCTTACTGATTTTTTGGCTGTCCTTCTTTTATGTGCTGGCCGGTCAGTTTTCGGGTTCCGGCTGGAAAATCTAAGTGACCCGCTCCGCTACATTAGTTATCTTTGTCACTCTAATTACTACGATCATGAAGTTTGGTATTGTCGTTTTTCCCGGGTCCAATTGTGACCAGGATATGTATGACGCCCTGCGTTACGATCTAAAGCAAGACGTTCGTATGCTTTGGCATAAAGACAGGGACCTTAGTGACTTTAACGAACAGGATTGTATCGTATTACCAGGGGGATTCTCCTACGGCGATTACTTGCGCTGTGGCGCTATTGCCCGGTTTAGCCCAATGATGCAATCGGTGATCGAGTTTGCCGGTAGGGGTGGAAAGGTATTCGGTGTTTGTAACGGTTTTCAGATCTTATGCGAATCGCAGTTATTGCCGGGAGCCTTGCTTCGTAATGCAAAACAACAATTCGTGTGCAGTAATACCTTTTTGTCTGACCAGGCCGGTCGCATATATAAAATTCCTATCGCGCATGGCGAGGGCCGCTATCATGGATCAGAGTCTTTACTCGATAGCCTCGAAGCCAACCAGCAGGTCCTTTTTCGTTATTGCGAGGCCGATGGACGTGTTACCGAAAGTGCTTGTCCCAACGGGTCAAGCCGCAACATTGCCGGAATTTGTAATGCTACCCGTAATGTATTTGGCATGATGCCTCACCCTGAGCGTGCTTGCTCTGCCATACTCGGTAATACGGACGGAAGAGCGATCATTACCGACCTCCTGATCAATAATGTTCTGCAATCTGTCTGATGGCTCAAATTATTTTTATGATTAAGTCAGTTTTTTCTTTTCTTCTGTTGTTGGCTTTTTCTGTTGCGCATGCGCAACTGCAGCCTGTGGTTTGGAGTTTTGGTGCTAAAAAGACCGCCGATCGCACCTATGAGGTAGAGATAAAGGCCACTATCAAGGAAGGCTGGCATCTGTTTTCCCAAAATCAGCCTGCCGACGCCATTGCTATTCCAACGGCGTTTATCATAAACCCCAATCCTTTGTTGATTCGTAAGGGAGCCATTCGCGAGGTCGGTAAACTCGAAAAGTACAAAGACAAGACCTTGGGAGTGACCGCCTATCAGTATTCCGGGCAGGTTCGTTTTGTACAGACCGTAGTGCTCAAAGCAAAGGCCAAGACCGTGTTCGCGGGTTCCGTGGAGTTTCAAACCTGTGATGATGAGAAATGTCTGCCACCCCAGAAAGTTAATTTTTCAATCCCTCTTCAATAGGGTATGGCTAATCCGTATCGTCTGCTTGCCTCCATTTTTTTTGTATTACTGCCCATAGTTGGTTGGGCACAGACAACCGTATTCGTGCCCGAATGGAAGGTGGTGGCTCAACCCCAAGCAACGGGGCAGTATACAGTACGTTTCTCAACGCAGATCTCCGATGGGTGGCAGCTCTATGCCCCCGATCAGGTATTACTTGATGTGCCTGTGGCCTTGTTACAGTTTGCAGATAGTAGCATAGGCGTCGATCCCAAAATAAATTTTACTCCGACCGCCACCACGGTCCCGAGTGAGTTGTTTGGCCAGCCTGTTGCCATTCAGCAAGGACAAGTTCAGTGGGAGTTCTCCATTCGTATAGATGGGCCTGTTCCCTCGGCTATTTCGGGGCAGCTTTTTTATACCTATGGCAAAGGCGATATCTTTTATCCGTCCAGCATCTTTTCGTTTCAGGTGCCCTTGCAAGGTGGTCAATCGACTACTGTTGCCGAAAATGAAAATCTACTAAACTCCGTGCCACTGGCTGCTTGTGGTGATGAATCACCTGGCAATAAAAGCTTGTTACAGATTTTTTTACTTGGCCTATTGGGTGGATTAATTGCGTTGCTCACGCCTTGCGTTTTTCCCATGGTGCCGGTAACAGTAACTTACTTTACCAAGCGTTCGGTCAACCGGCAGGCTGGCATTATGCAAGCGGGCCTCTATGGTCTATTTATCTTTCTGATCTACGTGCTGATCACCGTTCCCTTTCATGTGGCGGGCAATGCCATTAGCCCCGAGATCTTCAATAATATTTCGACCAATGTCTGGTTGAATCTGCTCTTCTTTGTGGTTTTTGTCGCCTTTGCGCTCTCCTTTTTCGGGCTATATGAGATCGGGTTACCTGCTTCATTGGCCAATCGCACCGATGCACGCTCCGGGCTGGGTAATTTGGCGGGGCTTTTTTTTATGGCCTCGACCCTGGCCATTGTTTCTTTTTCCTGCACAGGGCCCATTCTTGGTACTCTATTGGTAGGGGTGGTTGAACAAGGAGCTTGGCCTCTTACAATAGGAGCCGCCGGTTTTGGTTTGGCCCTGGGTTTGCCATTTGCCTTGTTTGCCATGTTCCCACATTGGTTACAATCATTGCCTCGCAGCGGTAGTTGGATGACCGAGTTTAAAGTCGTGTTAGGGTGCATTGAGTTGGCACTTGCCATCAAGTTCTTGTCGAATGCAGACTTGGTTGAGCAATGGGGATTGGTAAAGCGCGAGGTGTTTTTTGCCCTATGGATCCTCATTGGCTTGGCCATGGTGGTCTACCTAAGTGGCTGGCGGAGGAACATTCATAAAGGTGCCGGCACTAAAAAGCCCTATTTGCGATGGGCATTGATAGCCCTGGTTGGGGCCTTTACCTTGTATATGGTGCCAGGTCTCACGAATACTGCTTGGGCCGACAGAAAACTCATCAGTGGATTTCCGCCTCCGCTTACGTATAGTATTTACTCCAAAGAGAAAAGTAAGGCCGGCTTGTTGCAGCCCTTACACAACGATTATGAGCAGGCCCTGCAGTTGGCACGCACCCAAGGCAAGCCTATTCTCATCGATTTTACCGGATGGGCTTGCGTCAATTGCCGAAGAATGGAAGAAAAAGTATGGCCCGATCCTCGCGTGGAGCAGTTAATGCGAGAGGAGTTCGTAGTGTTGTCGCTCTATGTGGATGAAAGAAAGAAGTTACCCCTTACCGAGCAACAGGTAGTATCGATGCCGGATGGAAGTACACGAACGTTATTGACCGTAGGAGATAAGTGGGCCCACTTTCAGATCAAGTATTTTGGGGCCACCTCGCAGCCACAGTATGCAATGATAACGGCCGATGAAAAGATCCTGACTCGACCAAAGTTCTACACGCCCGATGCTACTGAATTTGCCGAATGGCTGTCGTGCGGGCTGGATGCTTATCGTAAACTACCCTGAGTATTTTTTTGGGTCATCATTTTGCGCAAATTAATAAGCCCGTATCGCATACGCCCCAAGGCCGTATTGATGCTGCAGTCGGTAAGGCGGGCGATATCCTTAAAGCTCATATCGGCATAGTGGCGCAGCACAATGACCTCTCGCTGGTCCTCGGGAAGCTGCAATAGCATCTCTTTAACCCGATCGTGACTTTGTCTTTTGATCATTACGGTTTCGGGGCTGTCTTCGGTAAATTGAAGTACTTCGAACAGGTCTTGGTCTTCGCTGTTGCGAATTACGGGGCTGCGCTTAACTTTTCTAAAATGGTCGACACAGCAGTTGTGTGCAATGCGCATGGCCCAGGGCAAGAACTTTCCCTCTTCGGTGTACCGGCCGGCTCTTACTGTGTCGATTATGCGGATAAAGACATCCTGAAAAATATCTTCAGCCAAAAATTTATCTTTTACTAAAAAGTAGATCGAGGTATAGAGCTTATCCTTGTGACGCAGCACCAGTGTCTCCATGGCCATCAGGTTGCCTTCTTGAAAAAGACGCACCAACTCGAGATCAGTTTGTTTCGATAGGGGATGCATGACTTTTACGCTTTGTACTGCCTAAGCAGTGATGTTTCAATAAAGGGCTGCCGGGGCAGCGGTTTTGCGTAAAAGTGGGCGATAGGCCGTTCGTTTTAGTTAAGATCCGGGTTACCCGGGTCTGTGAAGATAGTATTTGCCAATAAAACTACCAACTCCCCGGCAGACCTTTTAACGAAGCGCTGCCAAAAAAATGTTAATTGCCGTTACCTTTGACAGTCAACGCTATGTCTTTGCAATCTCCCATACAGATCCGTGGTGCCCGCATGCATAATTTAAAAAATGTATCGGTAGACATCCCCAGAAAAAAACTGGTCGTTATTACGGGTGTATCCGGATCGGGTAAGTCTTCGCTTGCCATCGATACGCTGTATGCGGAAGGACAACGACGTTACGCAGAAAGTTTGAGTGCTTATGCGCGGCAATTTCTTGACCGGATGAACAAGCCGGAGGTCGATCTGATAAAGGGCTTGAGCCCGGCCATTGCCATTGAGCAAAAAGTCATTACCCGTACAGCACGCAGCACAGTCGGAAGCCTAACGGAGATCTATGAGTACCTGCGTTTATTGTTTGCCAGGGTAGGCACCACGCTTTCTCCGGTATCAGGTATGCCCGTTAAAAAAGATCAGCTGAGTGACGTGGTAGAAGCTATCAGTGCAATCAAAAAAGGAGATAAGGTTTTTATTCTGGCGCCTTTTTTAAAGACCGGCAAGCGACAGCTTCGTGAGGAATTATCCATTTTACAGCAGAAGGGATTCACTCGCGTAATGGTGTCTAAGGGAAAGAAGGATGACCTCTGTACGGAGCAGCTAGAAGAGTTGCTCGAACTTACCGACAAGGTTTTGTCTTCGTACAAGCTTAAGCATGTAGTGATAGATCGTATCGTGGTCAAGTCGTTCAGCGAAGAGGATCTGCATCGGTTAGCCGATTCGGTAGGACTGGCCTTTGCTGAGGGCGAGGGACATTGCTCACTCTTGGTAAACGAAACTCGCTTCTTACATTTTAATAACCGCTTCGAGCGAGATGGCCTATTGTTCGAGGAGCCCTCTCCCCAACTCTTTTCGTTCAATAACCCCTATGGGGCTTGTCCGGTTTGTGAAGGTTTTTCACAGGTGCTGGGCATCGATCCCGATCTGGTAATTCCCAATAAGCAGCTGAGTGTGTACGAAGGAGGAGTAGCCCCCTGGAAGGGAGAGAAAATGGACTGGTGGCGGCAACAGTTCGTGAAAGGCGCCAAAAAGATCGATTTTCCCATACACAAACCCATTGCCTCCCTTACTGCCAAACAGTACAAGCAACTCTGGGAGGGTGCCCCCGGCATTTATGGCATCGATGATTTTTTCAAGGATGTGGAGGCTCATCTTTATAAGGTGCAGTTTCGGGTAATGCTGAGTCGTTATCGTGGACGCACCAATTGTCCATCATGTCAGGGCTATCGCTTACGCAAAGAGGCGCTGTATGTACAGATCGATGGGCGTCATATTGGGGAATGCTGTACCATGCCTGCCTCGGCACTAGCGAGCTGGGTCAGAGGTCTCGAAAAAAAGCTAGATCCTCATCAACAAAAGGTTGCCTCCCGGATTCTGATCGAACTCAATAACCGGATAGAGACCCTGCTTAAAGTTGGATTAGGATATTTAACGCTGCATCGGCTCGCCAATTCGTTGAGTGGAGGGGAGAGTCAGCGTATACAATTGACCCGAAGTTTGGGTTCTACCCTTACAGATTCGCTGTACATACTCGATGAGCCCTCCATCGGGCTTCATCCCCGCGATACGGCCAATCTTATCTCGGTACTCAAAGAGCTGCGCGATCTGGGTAATACGGTATTGGTCGTTGAGCACGATGCACAAATGATGCAAGAGGCCGATCACATTATCGATATGGGACCTTTGGCCTCTCATTTGGGAGGAGAAGTAATCGCGATAGGTCCGCCTGCCGAGTTGCTTCGTAATAAGGATAGCTTGACAGGACGATACTTGAGCGGTGCGCTAACAATAGAGATTCCGCAAAAGCCTCGGATCAGCAAACGTTCGCTCGACATTAAAGGGGCTGCGCAGCACAATCTAAAAAATATAGATCTGTCTATTCCCCTGCAAGTACTCTGTGCTGTATGTGGCGTAAGCGGAAGTGGTAAGACTACATTAGTTAAGCAGATCCTCTATCCTGCTTTAAAAAGAAAGTTGGGTGATTATAGTGTGACGCCCGGCATTTTTTCAGAGCTCTCGGGCGATCTAGATCTGATCAATCAGGTAGAGTTGATCGATCAAAACCCTATTGGTAAATCATCTCGTAGCAATCCGGTCACTTATATAAAGGCCTATGATGAGATCAGAGAACTTTTTGCCGATCAACCACTGAGTAAGATGAGAGGATTTCAACCCCGTCATTTTTCGTTCAACGTAGATGCCGGACGCTGTGACACCTGCAAAGGCGAAGGAGAGCAGATAGTCGAGATGCAGTTTTTGGCCGATGTGCACTTGCGGTGTGAATCTTGTGGCGGTAAGCGTTTTAAGGATGAAGTACTGGAAGTGACCTATAATGAAAGATCAATTCATCAGGTGCTGGAGATGAGCGTAGATGAAGCGATCACTTTCTTTGCCGCCGAAAAAGCCGTTGCCAAGGCATTGCAACCACTGCAAGATGTAGGGTTGGGCTATATCAAATTAGGGCAATCAGCGGCCACTTTATCGGGTGGAGAGGCCCAACGGGTCAAGCTCGCTTCTTTTCTGGGCAAAGGCAAAGCCGGTCATTCCATCTTATTTATTTTCGATGAGCCAACGACCGGGCTGCATTTTCATGATATCGGCAAGCTGCTTCAGTCTTTTCAGGCGCTGATCGCCCAAGGTCATTCCATTGTGGTCATAGAGCATAACACCGATGTGCTCAGGGCTGCCGACTGGATCATTGAACTGGGTCCGGACGCCGGCGATAAGGGCGGCACGGTAACATTTAGCGGCACGCCGACGCAATTGAAAAAATCTGCAAAGAGTAAAACGGCTCCTTTCTTGTGAGTAGGCTAGGGTAGTTGATGTATGAACTTAGCTGAGACGATCTTGATCGCGGATAAGTTTTTCATCGGCACGAATTCCTCTCCAAGCCATCAGATATCCCACCCATTGTGCAATGGGCAGCAGTGCCGTCAAAGAAGGGATGAACTCATTTAGTTCATAAAGCAATACGCGTATATAGAGGGCGCCCAGTAGGGTGGTCAGTAGCAGCCCTAATAAGCAATACCACTGTTGGCGAGTGCGATTCCCAAATAAAAATATGGTCACCAGCCCTAGCACGATCAACAGTAGTGTAAGTATCGTTAGGTATAGTTGATAACCGGCATCTACCTGTACTTTTATGGGGGTCGCATCGGGGGGTATCGTCCAACCGGTGGCAAAGGGAAATAGGAAGCTGAGTCCGGAGGCGATCACAGAGAGCAACAACCAAAGTGTTTGGGGACGTTGTATCATGGCAACTCTTTAGGATAGTTCGGGATAGAGCGGAAAGCGCTGCATCATTGCTTGCACATGTTCACGAACGGCAGACACGACCTCGGGCTGATCGGCATGGGTCAATACCTCATCGATCATCGCTACAATGTTTTCCATATCGGCCTCACGAAGTCCGCGACTGGTTATGGCGGGCACACCTACACGAATGCCTGATGTCACAAAGGGCGATTTATCGTCGAATGGAACTGCATTTTTATTGAGCGTAATATGCGCTTGGTCTAAAATTTCCTGGGCTTTTTTTCCAGTGATGTTTTTGTTTCGAAGGTCGATCAACATCAAATGATTGTCGGTACCCCCGCTAATCAAATGGTAGTCTCGGCTTACAAAGGCCCTGGCCATGGCTTGTGCATTTGCCACGATCTGTTGGGCATATTGCTTAAATCCATCTTCTAAAATTTCTCCGAATGCCACCGCCTTGGCGGCGATCACATGTTCTAGCGGACCGCCCTGTGTGCCGGGAAAAACAGCTAAGTCTAGTGCTGCGCTCATGGAGCGAATATTTCCTTTGGGGTCTTTGGCACCAAGCGGATTATCAAAGTCATGGCGCAGCATGATGAGTCCGCCGCGCGGCCCTCGCAACGTTTTGTGGGTGGTCGACGTAACAATATGGCAATGATCGAGTGGGTCGTTAAGTACTCCCGTGGCGATTAGTCCGGCAGGGTGAGCAATATCGGCCAAAACCAGTGCACCCACTTCATCAGCAACGGCTCTAATGCGTTTATAATCCCAGTCACGGCTGTACGCAGAAGCTCCACAAATGATCAGCTTGGGTTTTTCTCTGCGGGCCGTCTCTTCGAGTTGTTCATAGTTGATGAGTCCGGTCTCTTTATGCACGCCGTAAAAAAAGGCGCGGTAATGTTTGCCGCTATAGTTCGCCGGGCTTCCGTGCGTAAGGTGGCCACCCATGCTCAGGTCGAGGCCTAAAATTGTATCACCCGGTTTAAGGCAAGCTAAAAAAACAGCGGTATTGGCCTGCGCTCCACTATGCGGTTGTACGTTGGCCCAACTGGCACCAAATACTTTTTTGAGTCGCTCTATGGCAAGCGTTTCGATCTCGTCTATAATTTCACATCCTCCGTAATATCTTTTTCCGGGATACCCTTCGGCATATTTATTGGTGGCCACCGATCCCATGGCTTGCATAACGGCAAGAGAGGTAAAATTCTCGGAGGCAATCAGTTCTATTCCTGTGCGTTGTCTTTCGAGTTCGCGATCGAGGAGCGAAAAAAGAGCAGTATCCTTTGGCATGGTAAATATGAATAAGTTGATTTGCCGACAAAGTTAAGTTACTTTTGTACACTGCATGAAAGCCATTATTCCCGTTGCCGGACCCGGCACCAAGTTGCGGCCCCACTCGTATACCCAGCCAAAAGCATTGATACCGCTGGCCGGGAAATCTATTTTGGGGATCATCATCGATCAGCTCAAAGAGGCCGGCATCAGCGAATTCATTTTTGTGGTGGGTTATCTGGGCGAAAAGATCGAAGACTTTGTAGCGCAGCAGTATCCAGGTATCCATGCGCATTTCTTACACCAAACCGATCGTCAGGGAGTCGGGCAAGCCGTATTGCTGGCTCGAGAACTGGTCGCCGGTGACCAGGTATTTATTGTTTTGGGTGATACGATCTGTGAATACGACATCAAGTCCATGATGGCAACGTCTCGCTCTGCCATTGGGCTGAGAAAAGTCGACGATCCCCGCGATTTTGGCGTAGCAGAGATCAATGAGGATGGAGCGATCGTGAGATTGGTTGAAAAGCCCCATATGCCAAAGTCGAATTTGGCGCTCGTAGGGATCTACAAGATCAAAGAGAGCGATGAGTTATTTCGTTGCCTGGAAAATAATATCAGCCACGGTGTGCGCACGCATGGCGAGTATAGTATTACCGATGCATTGGAGTGTATGATCCAGCAAGGGATCGTGCTGCAATCATTCAAGGTCGACAGCTGGTTTGATTGTGGTCGTAAGGAGACCTTGCTTGAATCGAATGCCCTGTTATTAAAGAAATTTGCCCCCGGGGTTGATACTACAGGGTTTGTCAATACGGTTATTGTACCTCCGGTGAGTATCGGGGCCGGATGTCAAATTAGCAACGCCGTGATCGGACCTGATGTTACCATTGGCGATCATACCCGCATCGATTGCTCCGTGGTGCGCAATTCTATCATTGGATCGTATTCTCATTTGCAAGATATTGTAGTAAGCGATTCACTCATTGGCAGCGATACCGAGTGTAAGGGAGAAGCCCGCTCGCTCAATATCGGCGATAATGCCTCTATCGATCTGGGATAATCAAGTACTCGCATTATGACCCCGTTCTCTAATCGCATTACCCGACTGTTTTCTATCGATTACCCGATCGTTCAGGCCGGAATGATCTGGGCCAGTGGCTGGCGATTGGCTAGTGCCGTTAGTAACAGTGGCGGCTTGGGTGTCATCGGTGCCGGCTCTATGTATCCTGATGTATTGCGGGCGCACATTCAAAAGTACAAGCAGGCATCTACTCGCCCCTTTGGCGTGAATCTTCCCTTGCTCTATCCCGATATTGATAAGCATATCGATATAATTATTGAAGAAAAAGTCCCGATCGTCTTTACATCGGCGGGCAATCCTTCGTTGTGGACGCCCCGGCTAAAAGCAGCGGGTATTATTGTAGTGCATGTAATTAGCTCGGCCAAATTTGCCCGCAAGGCCGAAGCGGCCGGATGTGATGCCGTGGTGGCGGAGGGGTTCGAAGCCGGGGGACACAACGGTCGTGAAGAGACGACCACCCTGGTGCTGGTACCTGCTGTTTGCTCCGCCGTTTCCATTCCGGTTATTGCCGCCGGGGGTATTGCTAACGGAAGACAGATGTTCGCCACCATGGCGCTCGGTGCAGAAGGGGTACAGATGGGATCGCGTTTTGTAGCTTGCGAAGAGGCTTCTTCGCATCCGTTATTCAAAGAAAGAGTCATTAGCTCGCAAGAAGGAGATACCAAACTCAGTTTAAAGAAACTAACGCCGGTTCGATTACTCGATAACGAATTTGCCCGGCAGGTGCAAGCGGCCGAGGCGTCAGGGGCCGATACAGAGACTTTACAACAACTACTCGGCAGAGGCCGCGCCAAAAAAGGAATGTTCGAGGGTGATATGGCCGAAGGAGAATTAGAGATCGGTCAGGTCAGTGCCCTGCTGCGCGATATTCTACCGGCTGCCACTATTGTGCGCAACACGTGGAATGAATTTCAGCAAGCGTTGGCTCATCCGCTAGGCAGTTAATGCCATCATCGATTTTAAGAAAGCGATAGAATCCTAATTTTTTCGTACGATCCATTTGAGCATCTCGCCCCAGGTGATCTTTTTACCATACATGAGGATGCCGGTACGGTAGATCTTTCCGGCAAACCATACCATGGCCAGAAAGCTCAATACTAAAATGGCCATCGAAGCCAGCAGTTGCCACCAGGGTACAGTGCCCGGCACTCCATAAGGAATGCGTGCCATCATTACGATGGGAGAAGAGAAGGGTAACAAGCTTCCCCACACGGCAATGGGACCCGAGGGGTTGGCGATGGATGCCGTCATCATGGCAATGGAGAGTATCACAAGCATGGTGATGGGAAAACTAAGCGATTGCGCTTCGCGGATATCTTCGTTGACCGCGCTGCCAACCGCTCCATAGAGTGAGGCATAAAAGAAGAAGCCGGCCAAAAAATAAAAACCAAAGCAGCCTAAGATCAGTGGCACATCTACCTTGGTAAAGAGTCGTTGCATGTTGCCCACCATTTCGGCGGCGCCCATTTGCGTGCCTGCTTCTTTGGCCACATTGTAAGCGACTAAAATAAAGGCGATCCATAGTAGAAATTGAGTGAGCGCCACTGCGCCAATACCAATGATCTTACCCAACATCATCTGAAAGGGCCTCACCGACGAAACGATCACTTCGGCAATACGATTGGTCTTCTCTTCCATTACTCCCATCATCACCTGCGAGCCGTAGACCAACAGAATAAAGTACATCAGAAGGCCGGCCACATAGCCGATACCTTCGGCCGTATCGCTATCCGATTTTTCGTCGATCACATTTTTGGCTTTAATGCCGATGCGACTTTGTGTTAGTATCAATTGTTTGCCTAGATCGATCTGTAAGCTATCGTTTACCACTTCGCTCCAAATACGATTGATCTTGGCTTCTACAGCCGCAGTGGTGGCGCTGCCGTACGATTTGTACGTGTGCAACGGCAAGCTATCGAGTCCGCTTTTCCAGTCTAGTGCAGGAATTATGAGGTATCCCTCGTAGCCACCTTCTTTTTCCTTGAGTTGCGCTTGACTCTTGTCGTTGACCAAGGTCAGAATAGAGCTTGAGTCGAGTTGGTTCTGTTTTTCGAGAACGGAGGCACTGAAATAGCCCGATGAATCGATAACGGCGATCGAAAGGGTCTCGCGGCTATTTTCTGCAATAAAGCCCATGCCAAAGATGAGTCCTACATATAGTACCGGTAGCAACAAGGTCGCTATAATGAACGTCTTTTTTTGTACCCGTGTTAAGTATTCTCTTTTAATGATGATCCAGGTCTTGTTCATGGCAGATCTTTTTTCGTTTCAAAGGAGCGGCTGACCGGCGTACCCTCAACCAGTTTTATAAAAATATCATTCAACGAAGGCAAGATCTCTTTGAATGAAACAATGCCTATTTGTTGATCGAGCAAGAACCGAAGCGCTTGGTTACGCGATTGCCCTTCGGACAGTTGAATATATAGCTTGGAATCGGTTTGTTCGACCAACGTAAAGGGGCTGTTGCCAGCCGACAGAGCAGCGGGTCCTTCGGTCTCCACCAGGAATAAATTTTCCTTGAATTGCTCCTTGACACCGGTTACGGTACCATCCAGAATTTTTTTGCCTCGGTTGACTAGTGCAATATGGTGGCAGATCTCCTCTACCTGTTCCATTCTGTGGGTGCTAAAGATAATGGTCGCACCTCCGGCCGCGAGTCGATAGATCTCGTCTTTGATCAAATTGCTATTGACCGGATCGAGACCACTAAAGGGTTCATCCAAAATGATCAATTTCGGGTCGTGCAAAACCGTGGTCACAAACTGCAGTTTCTGCCCCATTCCCTTTGAGAGGTCCTCCACTTTTTTGTTCCACCAACTCTCCATGCCGAATCGTTCGAACCAAACGCCGATCTTTTCTTTGGCTTCGCGGTGCGAGAGTCCTTTTAGTTGAGCTAGGTAGAGTGCTTGTTCGCCCACCTTCATTTTTTTATAAAGCCCTCTTTCCTCGGGCATGTACCCGATCTGACCTACGTCGTTGACAGGATCGAATTTCTTTCCGCGAAAGATGATATCGCCTTGGTCGGGATAAAAGATGCCCGTGATCATGCGGATCAGGGTGGTCTTACCGGCTCCGTTAGGGCCCAGTAGTCCAAAGATCTGTCCCTCTTCTATGGATAGACTGATATCGTCGACCGCTTTTTGTGATTCAAAATATTTTTTGAGGTGCTGTAGCGAAAGAATGGTAGCCATAAGCAAAATTCAGGATACAAAATTAGTCAGATCGTGCAGATTGACCGGTTATTTTACAGGAGTGGTTAACTGGCCACGCGGGCGGATATGGCTGCTACAACAGCATCGGCCACTCGTTCGCCGTCCATGGCCGCACTTACAATGCCACCGGCATAGCCAGCGCCTTCTCCACAGGGAAAGAGTGTCGTTAACTGCGGGTGATGTAGTTTTTCGGGATCTCTGGGAATGCGAACGGGAGAAGACGTGCGTGATTCTGTCGCTACCACAACGGCTTGGTCGGTATAGTATCCTCTTATTTTTTTTCCCTGTTCACGAAAAGCGGTCCGTAGTCGGTGTAAAATAAATTCGGGTAGAACGTCTTGCATAGGAGCGGCGCGCAGGCCCGGTAAATACGAGCATGGGGGCAGGGTAGCAGAGATCGTTCCCTCGCAAAAATCCGTAAGCCGCAGTGCCGGAGCAACCAGTGCCCCACCACCTGCGTTGAATGCTTTTTCTTCTACCGCCTGTTGAAAGCGCAGCAACGAGAGCGCATCGGTCGGATCTGGTTTTTTCGACTCTCTTTTTTTGCGATGGTCGTTTAGCAGATCCGGCAAGTCGACAGCCACTACAATACCGCTGTTAGCATAAGGATTGTTTCGCTTTGACGGGCTCCACCCATTTACCACTACTTCGCCTGGAGCAGTGGCTGCCGGCGCAATGATGCCGCCCGGGCACATGCAAAAAGAAAATACGCCTTTATTTTGTACTTGCTGTACCCAACTGTAGGCGGCCGGTGGTAGCCACTCGCCTCTGGTTTCGCAATGATATTGGGCCCGGTCTATCAATTGTTGGGGATGCTCTACGCGTACGCCCAGCGCAAAGGGTTTAGCCTCCAGTAAAATTTCGTGGCGATGCAGTAAATGAAATATGTCGCGAGCCGAATGTCCGGTAGCCAGTATACAGGCAGCGCCCTCAAACACATCACCGCGGCTTGTCTTTACCGCCTTGAGTTTTTTTTCGGTGATAATGAGATCAGCCACTCGCTGTTCGAAATGAATCTCACCTCCGCACTGCAAGATCTGCTCCCGCATAGCGGTGATGATACCGGGTAATTTATTGGTGCCGATATGCGGGTGAGACCGGTAGAGAATACTCTCGTCGGCGCCAAATTGAGCAAACAGTTGTAAAATACGATCAATATCTCCACGTTTATTGCTGCGCGTGTAGAGTTTTCCATCGCTGTAGGTGCCTGCACCTCCCTCACCAAAACAGTAATTGCTGTCTTCGTTGACCACGCCCTCTTTGTTAAGTCGGGCCAGATCGCGTCGTCTTGCCCGCACCTCTTTTCCTCTTTCGAGGACAATGGGTCTGATGCCTTGTTCGATCAACCGAAGGGCCGCAAAGAGTCCGGCCGGTCCGGCTCCAACTACCACTACGCGGGTTGCTCCCGCAGGCAGCGGCTTAAATAATACAGGATGCGAAGGACGGCTACAAAAAGGTTCATCGATGAATGTCTGTACCGTTAAGTTGACCCAGGCTTGTTTTCCTCTGGCATCTATGGATTGTTTGGTCAGGTAAAACCCGTTGACCCGATCGGGGGTAACGCCCGTTGCGGAGGCGAGCAACGCCGTGAGGGTGTCATTATCCGCGGCTTCGGAGGGTAGGAGTCGAAGCGAAATTTTTTTTTGCATGTGTCAGGTGTTTATCCTGAAAAACTTAAGCAAAGATGCGTTTTTACCCGATAAAAGTTGATATCTTACTCACCTCCATTTATGATTCGACCCTTTTTCTTGAGACTTTCCTTACCAGTGCTGCTGATCAGCTTTCTGGCTGCCTGCCGCACAGGGTATGCTCCCACGCAAGCCAACTATGGCAACCAGCGCATAACCCGTGATCTTGCCACCGATTCAGCTTTATTCTTTTTGATAAAGCCCTACGGCGACAGTGTTGACAAAAGTATGAGCACGGTAGTAGGTACTGTTCGCAATACACTAGAGAAAGACCAGCCCGAGGGAACACTTGGTAATTTTATGGCCGATGCCTACCTGACCATGGGTGCTCGTCAATTTCAGCAGCCTATCGATGCAGCTTTTGTAAATTATGGGGGCATACGGTTAAATCAGCTCCCCGCCGGCCCGCTCACCCTTGGAAAGATTTTTGAGCTGATGCCTTTTGACAATGTTCTGGTGCTGCAGCAGCTTAGCGGAGTAGAGCTTCAGTCTTTTTTAGACTTGGTCGCTGCCAGAGGCGGATGGCCCGTAGCCGGAATTCGGTTTACCATCAAGAACAAAAAGGCTATTGATGTTTATGTAAAGGATAAACCCTTGCAACCAACGGCTCAATATTGGATCCTCAATTCAGATTTTGTTGCTTCGGGAGGCGATAATGCTGAGATGCTGAAAGTTTTGCCGCAACGCTCCACCGGCTACCTGGCTCGAAAAGCGTTAATCGATTATGTGCTTTTTCAAAGCCAGCAGCAAGGTTTTGTTGGGGCTGTTCTAGAAAATAGAGTACGCTATGCTCAGTAGAAAAAACTTTTTACGGCAATCGGCCTTACTGGCAGGGGGATTGCTATCAGCTCCACTGGTTGGAGAGGCGCTGGAAGGCGCTTCTGCGTACCGGCTGGTCATCTTGCACACCAACGACACCCATAGCCGCCTGGATCCCTTTCCCATGGATGGAAGCCGTAACCAAGGTTTAGGCGGTGTTGCAAAAAGAGCTCAAATCATTAAACAAATTAGGGCCCAAGAACCATATGTACTCTTGCTGGATGCCGGAGATATCTTTCAGGGCACCCCTTATTTTAATTTTTACAAGGGGGAGCCAGAGATCAAGGCCATGTCTTATATGGGTTACGATGCCACCACTATTGGCAATCATGATTTTGATGCCGGAATGGAAAACCTGGCCACGCAACTGCGCCTGCATGCCCGCTTTCCGATGCTGGTCTGTAATTATAAGATAGATGGCACCCCTTTAGAGGGAAATGTGAAGCCTTATCAGATCTTTAGAAGAGGGCCGTTGAAGGTCGGCGTATTGGGGGTTGGTATAGAAGGTAAAGGGCTGATACCCGATCAACTGTTCGGTTCTACCGTCTATCTCGATCCCATAGCCGAGGCTAATAAGGTGGCCGATACCCTGCGAAAAAAGGAGCATTGCGACCTGGTTATCTGTCTTTCTCACCTCGGAAACCGTTATACGACAGAGCGTAAGGTCAGCGATGAGGACCTGGCCAAGCAAACGGAAGAGATTGACCTGATCATAGGAGGCCATACCCATACTTTCTTGGATAAGCCCCTTGTCTATACCAATAAAAAGGGTAGGGATGTACTGGTCAATCAGGTGGGTTTTGGAGGGATCTTGTTAGGGAGAATTGATTTCGAATTTTCCAAATTTTCGGGCCAAAAAATTTTAAAAACAGAAAAAATCTTGATTTCCTCAAAAACAGTTGGGTAAATTTTTTTTGTTTGGTGCGGATTAATGATATTCGCCTTCCCGCGCAAGTTTTTTTATTGACAAATGTGGACATGTGGATAAAACCTGCGCGACCTGTTACTAACTACCGTTAAAACACGATAAACTGTATTGCAAGCGATGGACAAGAACGCGGAAAAAGTCTGGAGCAATTGTTTAAAGATCATCAAGGATATAGTAGAATGGCAACATTATAAAACCTGGTTCGAACCCATCACACCCGTTTCACTCAAAGGGAATGTGTTGGTGATTCAGGTGCCCAGCCAATTCTTCTTCGAATATCTTGAGGAGCATTATGTAAATCTGCTGGCCAAGACACTCAAAAGAGAGTTAGGTAAAGAAGCTCGTTTGGAATATCGGATCATGGTCGATAGCGGTAACAGTCGTAGCAAGCCTGTTACCATGGACGTGAGCGGGCAGGGGTACAAGTCATTTTCTAATAACGAAATGGATTTTCCCCTGGTGATCAATAATCCCGTCAAGAATCCATTTGTTATTCCGGGTCTTAAGAAGATGCAGATCGACCCGCAATTAAACCCTGCTTATACATTCGACGCTTTTATAGAGGGGGATTGTAACCGTGTGGCGCGTCGTGCCGGTAAGACCGTAGCCGAGAAGCCCGGGGCAAATTCCTTTAACCCGCTGGTGATCTATGGAGGAACAGGTTTAGGCAAGACCCATTTGGCGCAGGCCATTGGTAATGAGGTCAAGCGTGTTCATCCCAATAAAGTGGTATTGTACGTGAGCTCCGAGAAGTTCATCAACCAGTTTATGGATCATAGCCGCAACAACGCCATCAACGATTTCATTCATTTTTATCAGTTGATCGATGTGCTGATCCTGGACGATGTTCAATTCTTTGCCAAGGCCGAAAAATCGCAGGATGCCTTTTTTGCCATCTTCAATCACCTGCATCAATCGCAAAAGCAGCTGGTACTTACTTCCGATAAATCGCCCAAGGATCTCGAGGGTGTCCAGGAACGCTTACTCAGTCGTTTTCGCTGGGGATTGAGCGCCGACCTCCAAGTGCCCGATTACGAGACCCGTATAGAGATCTTGGAAAAGAAAATGAAGAATGATGGTCTTGATATGCCTAAAGAGGTGGTCAAGTACATCGCCTACAACATCAATAACAACGTGCGTGAGCTGGAAGGCGCCTTGATCTCGCTGTTGGCCCAGTCTTCGCTCAATCGCAAAGAGATCGATCTGGACCTTGCCAAGAAAGTACTGCGCAATTTTGTAAAGTCATCGAGCAAAGAGATCACCATCGATACCATTCAAAAGATGGTTTGCGAATATTTCGATGTGCCTTACGACAAGTTATTGCAAAAGACCCGCAAGCGGGAGATCGTACAAGCGCGTCAAATTACCATGTACTTGGCCAAGGCCTTTACCAAAAACTCGCTCAAGACCATAGGCGATCATTTTGGCGGCCGTGACCACACTACGGTGATCCATTCTTGCCAGACCGTCAAGGACCTGATGGACACCGACGGTATCTTCCGCGAAAATGTATTGGAACTGCAGCAGAAAGTGCAGTTGGCAGCCATGTAAATTCTGTTTATTTTTGCCCTCCGCCGGTAAATAAGGCGGTAACGGAGAGGTGCCTGAGTGGCCGAAAGGGCCGGTTTGCTAAACCGTTGTACGGACTTAAATCTGTACCGAGGGTTCGAATCCCTCCCTCTCCGCCAGTTTGAATCGATGCCCCCTTGGGGGCATTTTTCATTAGGTGAGCGTGGAATGCTTGCATTCCAAAGTGAGCATAATGAAAAATGAAGTGGGGCGAAGCCCTGCATCGATTCTGATTGTCGGAGTCCCACGTTGTCCGAGCATGCGACATCTTTACTTTACTCGCACGGGCTTTACCCCACCGATCGAAATAGCATGATCGGATACTGCATGGCCTTTACAAAGTGGTACAACGTAAACGTGATCATTTTCCTTTTCAAGAATTTTTACCAGACTGGCCACTATCGCTACTCGTTTGCAGTGAGCCTCTGCGCACCAAATGACCCACTGGTCCGATTTCATATGCCAGTGTTCCATCCAGCTCTCGTACGGGTATGGACTTAGGGGTAAACCCCTGTAAACTTGAATGATGGCCATAGCAAGGCTGTTGATTTCAATGGTTTAATGAACCAACTGCAAGATCTTACTTGTGCGAAGGGGGGTTATAGGTATTTTATGTAGTGAGGCTGCGTATTTTTTCGTTTTTAGCGACCGTTTTGTTGTTACTTTATATTATCCTATAAAGACCTAACTAATAAGCGCGTGAGTAATTTCATTTCATTGGAGAAGGCCATACAAGTGAGATCTGCCAGTGATGCCTTAG
>Ga0068877_10001092_pt1 | contig 22818 bp, 14 predicted proteins | sample NOAtaG_FD_66437 | JGI IMG/M metagenome (GOLD analysis project Ga0068877, IMG submission 66437) | Freshwater lake microbial communities from Lake Erie, under a cyanobacterial bloom - NOAA_Erie_Diel6S_1000h metaG | ecosystem: Environmental > Aquatic > Freshwater > Lake | place: USA: Ohio, Lake... | reverse complement strand
AGGCTGAGTTTATTAAAGAGAAGGCCATGCACGATGCAGCAGCAGTAAAGCAAGCGGCAATGGCCGAGGCGTTCGGCATCAAAGCTGCGGCTATTGCTGAAATGGAAAAGGCCAAAGAAGAACTGGCAAAGATTAAGGCCGAGCACCAGGCTGTGAAGGTTGATCTTGTCGCATCACTCGAGCAGCTTGCTGCGGTTAAGAGTGAACTCGCACGCATTAAAGAGAGGATTGCACAATGAGCTTCTCGAACTCGACAGAAGAAGATGTTCTTCAGCAGGTGTTTATTGGCACCGCTTTACCTTGGAACGGCAACACGAACCTGTGGCTTGCGCTATACACCGCATCACCAGGTGAAGCTGGATCGGCGACCACGAACGAGGCGACGTATGGCGGTTATGCCCGCGTGGTGTTGACTCGAGCAAGCGACTTTACTGTTAGCGGCAACAGCGTTGAGAACGCGAACCTTGAGCAGTTTAACGCTTGTACCTCTGGGTCGAACGTCATCACTCATGCGGCAATCGTGGACAGCGCATCTGGTGCTGGCAACGTGATCGTGTACGGCGCACTGTCGTCGTCGATCACAGTCACTACTGGTGTTCAGCCTCAGTTCGCGGCTGGCGCACTGTCGTTTACATTGGATTGATGCGTGGCTGGATTCACTGGCTTCCGAGCGATCAAGGATTCGATGCAGTCAGACGGCAAGTTCTGGCACGCATCGTTTCGTAAGGTCGTCTCGAACGCCACTGTCGCCGGAGTGTGGTGCGATCTTTCGTACTCGCCTGGCAATCCGCCCGCGAACTTTTATGCGACTGAGCCTTTGGTGTCGGCCACGCTGTCGGCCACGAAGGGAATTGATAACGGCGGTTCGGTTTCGCCGGATCGCAAATTCGTGAAAAAACTCTTGGTGTACTCGCCAAGTACCGCATTTCAGTCAAGCACGCTGATGCTTTGTGATTACCTGCTGTATTATCCGTTTATCGACGGCGACGATACAGCAACACAGACATTCACAAACAGCGTGAGCCTGTCGCGCTCTACTGATGGCAAAGGCGTTCAGGCAATGCTTGTGAGTCAGGGTTCATACACTGGCAACGTCACGTTTCAGATTCAATACACGAATCAAGACGGCACCACAGGTTGTGTATCGCCACTCGTGACCACAAACACGGCAGCTCTTGCGGCAACAATCGTGAACTCTGGTACTCAGGTCGACGGCTCTGGTCCGTTTATTCCGCTGCAATCTGGCGACTACGGCATCAGATCTGTAGAGTCGATCACGTTCACATCACCAAACGGCGGCATCTTATCGCTGGTCTTGGTGAAGCCTTTGTTTGAGATCGGCATCGAAGAAGTGACGGCGACATTCAACACGCCATCGCAGCTTGAGAACTTTTACGATCAGATGAACGGCGCGGTCATTGAAGACGGCGCGTACTTAAATTTTATTTGCTTACCAAACGCGAGTCTTTCGGCAGCAGTGCTGAGCGGAATGCTCGTCACCACATGGAGATGATATGGGCTTCTCATCGCTTGATGATCTGGTTTCTGAGCTGACAGCTGGCAAACGATGGCGAGCTGACTTCAACAAGACTGTGGCCAACGGCGCTTATGTCGCTGGTGCATGGTACGATCTCTCAATCTTGTCCGGTTCGCCCGTAGCCAACACATACACAGGCACCGCACTGACATCACAAGTCCCGACCGAGACGACAGGGTGGGGCATTTATCACGGCGGCAACGTCAGCTTAGACACAAAGCATTTGCTCAAAGCTGTGGCAGTCAGCAACACAGCGACGGCATCACCTGGAACACTGCTGCTTGTCGATACGCTTCTGTATTATCCAGGCATCTCGTCGACATCTGCGTCTCTTCAAACGCTCACGAACTCTTCATCGCTGTCGCGGTACACGACTGGCCAGGGAAACAGAATGTACCTTGTGCATACTGTTGCGTCTGGTACGAACACCCCGACAGTGGCGATGAGCTACACGCGCCAGAACACTGGCGGAACTGACACGGGTCGGGCGCTTGGTGCTACGACTGCGTTTGTTGCGTCGGTTGGTATTGGTCGATTCCCGCATTCAGGTACAGCGGCAAACAATCGTGGTCCATTCTTGCCGCTTCAGTCTGGTGATACAGGCGTGCAGTCGGTGCAGTCTGTGACAGTGACGACGCCACACGCGACCACTGGTACGATGTGCTTGGTGATCTGCCAACCTCTCGTTGAGATTCCGCTGACGACGGCAAACGTGCCTGTGATCGTGGACTTCTTAAGCGCAGTTCCGAGTCTTCCACAGATTCAGGACGGCGCATGTTTGAACCTTCTTTATCAGCCAGCAGGTGCCGCAGCCAACGGCTCGATCATCTCTGGATCACTCGAATTTGTGTGGGGGTAATTGATGGCTTTGCGTACAAACCGATTCAACGCTCAGGGGTACATTGGCGGGATTGCCGCTGGTGGGGCCGAGGCGTGGTCGCGTAAGCGCAAAGACCTTCTGATAAACCTGTACGTCGATGAGCAGTCAGACATCAGCGATAAGTCTGGCGTGCCTAATGGATACAACATGGGTGCGCTGCTTTTGCCGCTTAAGCCTGGCGGCATGTCGTCGTACCGCACGAGCCGCATGGAACTGACGTGGGTCGAGGCCGATGCCAAGATGGGCAGAAACCTCGAACTCACAGCAAGCTCTGCGATCTCGGTGGTCAACGCAGACCTAGACCAGATCATCGCTATGATCGCGAGTGGCACGATGAGCTTGGCTGTTGCTTCGGCGCAGCTGAGCGCAGGCGTGCAGATGGAAGCCTCGTCATCAATGGCGATCTCTGTATCGGTGGCGCAGCTTGGCGGTATCATTCCCGCAGAGGTGTCCGGCACGATTACGCTATCGCCGTCTGTCGTGATGTCGGCTCTGGCTAACATTGAAATGACCGCAGGCGGTGCAACGCCACTCAGTCCCGAAGGTTTGGCCGCAGCACTGCTAGATGAGAACGACATCGAGACAGGGTACTCTCTTCGTGAAGCATTGCGTCTGATGCTGTCATCTCTTGGTGGCAAGATCAGCGGTGCAGGCACGACCACGATCACAATTAGAAATGTGACTGATGACAAGAACCGGATCATCGCGACTGTTGACTCAAACGGAAATCGGACTAGCGTTACATACGACGTGAGCGACTGATGTTTCCAGCTGGGTACTTTCCAAAGACGATGTTCACTGGTGGGTACTTTCCGCCCACAACAGAGTTCACTGTCATTGATGAACCAGCGAGCTTTCCTTACCCGCTCTTGCGTCGAAGGACGAGACGATGAGTCGAAAGTCGAATGCTGCTGATGAGGCCGCGATTAAAGAGCGCGAGCTGAATGCTCGTTTCTCACGCAAGCAAGAACTGGCCGATCTCCGTGAGCTGCTCTCTTTGCCAGCTGGTCGCCGTCTTTTCTGGCGATACCTCACCTATACAGGCGTGTATCAGCTGAGCTTCACAGGCTCGAGCGAGACGTTCTTTCGAGAGGGTCGACGAGACGTTGGTCTGAAGATGCTCGCTGATATTACCGAGGCAGACCCAGACGGATTCATTTTGTTGATGCAAGAAAACAGAAAAGGAGTTGAGAATGAGTGAAGCGAATCCAGCGGCTACAGGTACACCGAGCGCCGCTGAAGCACCGCAGGGCAATACAGTGTTGACCGCAAGCGCAGCGCCAGCACAGCAACCCACCCCGAACGAATCAGCGAATGCACAGGCGACTGAGCAGAAGCCACCGGAACAAAAGCCCGACGTTAAGTACGAGCTGAAGATTCCAGACGGCTCACCTCTCGATGCCAGCGTTCTTGCCGAGGTTGAAGCCTTCGCGAAAGAGAAGGGAATCTCGCCAGAGATCGCACAGGCAATTGTCGAGAAGCAGCACGCAGCAGCCAGTGCGTATGCCACGAAGCTCGCAAGCGAGTACGAGGCGACCAAAGCAAAGTGGGTCTCAGCAGTCCAGACGGACAAAGAGATCGGCGGCGAGGCGTTCAAGGGTAACGTCGAGATCGCACACCGAGCGATGAAAGCATTCGCATCCGATGAGTTCGTGTCGATCTTAGAGACCACAGGTTTAGGGAATCACCCTGAGCTTGTTCGTGTGTTCTACCGAATCGGCAAGCAAATGGCTGACGATAAACTTGTGACTGGCGCTCAGGCACAGCCCAAGAAATCGGCAGCTGAAGCATTTTACGGAAAGTCATAACTTAAAAGGAGATTCAAATGGCAACGATTGGTGCAAACGCATTGACGCTCGCAGATTGGGCGAAGCGTCTTGATCCGGATGGCAAGGTTCCGATGGTCGTGGAACTGTTGTCGCAAACAAACCAGATGCTCGACGACATGTTGTTCGTCGAAGGAAACCTGCCGACAGGTCATCGCACGACTGTCCGCACAGGTCTTCCGTCTGTCAGCTGGCGTCGATTAAACGAAGGTGTTGCGCCTTCGAAGTCGACCACAGCTCAGGTGGACGAGCAGTGCGGTATGCTCGAAGCGTACTGCGAAGTCGACAAGGACTTGGCTGAGTTGAATGGCAACACTGCTGAGTTCCGCTTGTCGGAAGCATCTGCTTTCATCGAAGCGATGTCGCAAGAGATGCAGTCGACCATGATCTATGGCAACGCATCGACTGCGCCGGAAGAGTTTAACGGCCTGGCTCAGCGTTACGCTGCGCTTGGACAGAACTGTATCTCTGGCAGCGGTAGTGGTTCCGATAACTCGTCGATCTATCTCTGCTTGTGGGGTGGCCAGACTGTGCATGGTCTCTTCCCGAAGGGGTCGAAGGCTGGTCTTCAGCACGAAGACCTCGGTCTTGTGACTGTTGAAACGACTGCTGGCGTGGCTGGAAACCGCATGCGTGCGTACCAGGATCATTGGCAGTGGAAGTGTGGTCTGAGCGTTCGTGACTGGCGCTATGTTGTTCGTATCGCCAACATCGACATCTCAAACCTGGTCGCGAAATCTTCGGCAGCTGATCTGATCGAGCTGATGATTAAAGCGATCCATCGCATTCCGAACTTGGGCGCTGGTCGCGCTGCGTTCTATATGAACCGCACTGTGTTCCAAATGCTCGACATTCAACGTCGTGATGATGTTATCACTGGCGGCGGCTTGGTGTACGCAGACGTGGATGGCAAAGTGGTGCCTACATTCCGTGGTATTCCGATCCGCATCGTCGACGCGCTTCTCGAAACAGAAGCAACAGTGTCGTAAGGCAAATAACGAATAAAGGAGTTTCAAATGATCGTGGATAAATTTAACACATACAGCGATGCACAGGCGCTTACTTCGACTGGCGCATCGACAGACTTGATCGACCACGGGTCCGATCGCAATCTTGGTATGGGTGAGCCGATGGTCGTCGAGATTCTTCTCGATGTCGCGGCTGACGCTGGCAACTCTGACGAGACGTATTCTGTTGCGTTGCAGACAGATGACAACGCTGGTTTCTCGTCGCCGACCACAATCGGAACAGCAACGATCACTCGCGGCGACGCTGCTGGTACTCGTTACGTCATTTCGGTTCCGCCGAATACAGCGTTTGAGCGATACTCTCGCTTGAACTTCACGCTCGCTGGAACAACACCCAGCGTGACTGTGACGGCGCATCTGGTTCCGCAATCGTTCGTCGATAGGTATGTCCAGTATCCTGACGCGATCACTATCAGCTAACAACTGAGGGGTGACGTATGAAGGTGAAAGCGAAACGTCTCGGATGGTACAAGTCGCGACGGATTCAGCCTGGACAAATCTTCGAGCTTGCAAGTGAGGTTCACTTCTCTGCGAGCTGGATGGAGAAGGTCGAGGCGGCGAAGTCCGAAGCGGTGAAGGAAAAGCCGAGTAAAGCGGCGAAGACAATCGCCGACTCAGAAGTGATCTGAGAATCAGCGGGGAGTTAACAGCTCCCCGCCTTTTATGAGGTAGGCATGGCGACAGATACAGTCATCTGCAACATGGCGCTTGGGCACCTTGGCTCAACGAAAGAGATCGGCGATCTCGAAACCGAGCGTTCAGCTGAAGCCATTGTGTGCCGCAGGTTTTACGAAACGATTAGGACTCAGACTCTTCGCGACTTTCCGTGGCCATTCGCCACGAAGATCGCAGAGCTTAATCTTCTCGACGAGAGTCCAAACGAGGACGAGTGGGCGTATGCGTATCGCTACCCGACCGACTGCCTCAGTATTCAACGCATAGTATCTGGCATTCGCAACGAGGCTGCCGGGCAGCGCGTGCCATACAAGATCGTGCGTGACGACGATGGCCTGGTGATCTTGACCGATCAGAGCGAGGCCGTTCTTCAATACACAGTCGACCTTGATGATGAGTCACAGTACCCACCCGATTATGTGATGGCGCTCTCGCTTCACATCGCTGCGGTGATTGCACCGAAGCTGACAGGTGGCGATCAGTTCCGTCTCGGACAACGAGCGCGGCAGCTGTATGAGATCGCGCTCACGAAGGCAGCGGCAAACTCGCAGAACGAACAGCAACAAGAAGTCGACCCAGAGAGCGAGTACATTCGCGCAAGAATGGGGTAACAGATGCCGTCATTCACTCTTCGTAGCTTTGCAGGCGGTGAGTTATCGCCTGGTCTTTACGCTCGAACTGATCTCACCAAGTACGCCACTGGTCTTCGCAAGGCGCGAAACGGATACGTCTTGCGGTACGGCGGTTTTACGAATCGCCCTGGCAGTGTGTTCGTGGGCGAAGTCGAAGACTCGTCCAGCGTGGTGAGACTGATTCCGTTTGTTGTGAGCGACACGACGAACTACATGCTCGAATTCGGCGATCAGATCATGCGCGTCATCAAAGATGGCGAGTATGTGAAGGCGTCGAGCCAAGCGATCACCGGAATCACGAATGCGAATCCGTGTGTCGTGACATATTCCGGAACGGATACATACGCGAATGGTGATGTGATCTATATCTCAGGCATCGTCGGCGCGATCGGCACGTTCTTGAATGGCCGCACGTTTAAGGTGGCCAACGTCAATACAGGTGCCAACACATTCGAGCTTGATTACATGGACGGCGCAAATGTGAACTCGACGAGCTTCGGCGCGTACACGTCTGGCGGAACGATCGAAGAGATTTACTCGATCACGACGCCATACGCTGCGGCTGATCTGGCTCGCGTGCAGTACTCGCAAAACGGCGACGAGATGTATCTGGTGCATCGTGAATATGAACCACGAAGCCTGACATCAGCTGGTGACACATCTTGGACTTTGGCAGCAGTGGCCTTTGCTCCGAACCTCAATATGGGTATTGCTGGCTTGTCGATCACAAACAGCGGCACGAAAACATACTACGAAATCACAGGCGTCGATTTTGAGGGTTCAGAAAGTGAAGGATTGGATACTGGAAACACTTTTGGTTCATCTCTGACTCCATCTAGCTCGCATAACATCACGCTGGACTGGTCTTTGAAAGGCGGATCGACAGCGCCATTTAAGTACTACATTTATCGAAGCGATTCTGGCGTCGATGGAACGTATGGCTTTATTGGGTCGGTCGATGGAGATGTTGGGTCATTCATTGATCGCGGTATTCCACCGGACTTCACCAAGAACCCGCCGACAGATATAGATCAATTCGGTAGTACTGATCTTTATCCTGGCGTGGTGTCGAATAACCAGCAGCGACTTTGGCTTGGGTCATCGACGACATACCCGCAGCGGGCGTGGGCGTCTCGAGCTGCGGCATTCAAATACTTTTATCGAGAAGCGCCAATTACCGATGCGTCGCCAATTGAGTTTGATCTTGCTGGCACAAAGGTCGTGGAGATTCGGCATATCGTTGATCTTAATCTTCCGATCATCTTCACAAGCAATGCGGAGTACGCGCTTCAAGGTAACGGCGGGGTGATTACGCCATTTGACATCAACCCGAAGCGATACTCGCAGTACGGCGCAAGCTACTTATCGCCGCTCGTTGTCGGGTCATCCTGTTTATTCGTTCAAGCGCGAGGCAACATCGTTCGCGATCTTGGCTTCGATTACCAGGTAGACGGATACCAAGGGAATGATTTGACCCTATTCTCGTCGCATCTCTTTGATGGATACACGATTGTCGACTGGGCTTACCAGACTGTGCCGCATTCAATCGTGTGGGCAGTGCGAAGCGACGGCACGTTGCTCTCTCTGACGTACATCAAAGAGCAGCAAATCTTTGCATGGTGTAAACACGATCTCGGTGGCGATGCCATTGTCGAGAATGTGGCTGTGATTCCTGGCACGACCGAAGACGTGGTGTATGTTGTGGCCAAGCGGGTCATCGACGGACGCTCTGTGCGCTACGTTGAGTATCTGAGTTCTCGTGACATCACCGACATTAAGGAGATGATCTTCATCGACTCGTGCCTGACTTACGATGGACGGCATACTGGTTCTACAACGATGACGATCTCAGGCGGCACGAATTGGGATGAAGACGAGACGCTGACGCTTACGGCATCGGCGTCGACATTCGCGTCAAGCTGGGTCGGCGACGAGATTCACGTCACGTCTGGCGACGACATCATTCGTCTGTCGATTGAGGCATACACGTCGGCCACTGTGGTCACTGTGCGACCAAACCGAACTGTACCTGTGGCAATGAGATCGACGGCGCTCTCGACATGGGGGCGGGCGGTCGACTCTGTTTCAGGACTTTGGCACATCGAAGGTGAGACTGTTTCTGTCCTTGGTGATGGCTTCGTGGCGGCGAGCGCAAACAACAGCGAATATACGCAGGTCACAGTTTCGGATGGCCAGATCACGCTGGATCAGTGCTACCAAGTCATCAACGTTGGTCTTGCCTACACGACCGACATGGAGACGCTGGACATCGACATCGCAGACGGCGCGACGCTGGCCGACAAGAAGAAGAACGTGACGCAGGTCACTCTTCACATGGAAGAGACTCGAGGTGTGTTCGTCGGCGGCTTTGCGCCCACGGACGACGACACCGATCCGCTCGAAGGTTTGATGGAACTGAAACTCAGAGACGAAGAAGGGTACGACGAGCCGACTGAACTTACGACTGGGGTCACTGATGTTGTCATTGACTCAGCGTGGGATAACGGCGGTCATGTATTCGTTCGTCAAGTTGATCCGGTGCCGATGACGATCTTGGCGATTACGCCGAGCGGCTGGCATCAGATCGGGGGGTAATGTGGCAGCTACGACGACACTGATTCTTGCTGGCGTAGGCGCTGCGGCGTCGCTTCTGGGCGGTGTTCAGCAGTACGGCGCACAGCGAGCACAGGCTGAGTATGCAGATCGAATGGCTGATCTCCAGGGGCAACTCGATGAGATGCGGGCACGCAGCACAATTGCGCAGGGCGATGCGGCGATCAGCGATGTGCGACGAAAGTCGGCGATGGTCGAAGGCTCACAGATCGCAACAGCAGCAGCTCAAGGTATTCGCTCGGACACCGGAAGCATGGGTGCGATTCGCGAAGAGTCGAGATTGATGGCGCTTCAAGATGAAATGATGATCCGGAACAACGCAGCTCTTGAGGCGATGGGAATCCGAACGCAGTCGGCGCTCAACATCGGAGACATCCGAATGCGAGCCGAAGGTGCGCGTCGATCTGCCGCAGCTTCGCTGCTTGGCGGTGGGCTTGATGCCGCTCGAATTGCGATGGGTGCTGGACGACAGGGTGAGTTTGGCGGTCAACCGCTTCCGCAGAATCCTCGGCCAATGGCCATGAATTACCAGCGTGGAGCTGGCTCGAATATCGCGTGAGGTACACATGCCAGTAGTTCGTTATGAACGACAGGTCGCTCCAGCAGGGCAGCCAAACCTTCAGGTCAATCCGTCGTCGCCAGCAGAGGCATTCGGCGGTGGCCAGATTACTGAGAACACTTTTGGCGCAGCTCAACGGCTCGCATCGACCGCGTATCAGTATGCCGCTGAAGAGAAGCGCAACACCGACGAGATTCAAACTCTGGACGCGATCAACAAGCTGAAGGCAGAGAAGAACGATCTGCTCATGCATTACGAGCGAGGATTCCTTAATCGTCGTGGCCGCAATGCATTTGAAGGTCGCGATACGACGATCGGTGAGTTCGAGAAGAAGCGCGGCGAGATCATGGAGACGCTCGCGAACGATGCTCAGAAACAGGCGTTTCTGCGGTATGCGTACAACGAGCAGGCATCGGTCATTGAAGATGTCGATCGCCATGTGTTTCGCGAGCGCGAGAAGTTCGACCAAGAGACGACCGATGCGTCGCTCAAAATGTTCTATAACGACGCGATCAATAACTACCAATACCCGCAGCGCCTTAAGGCTGCGATGGATGCGCAGCTTGCTGTGGTGATGGATCACGCTCGTCGCACTGGCAAGTCAGACCAGTGGCTCATTCAGCAGACTGGTGAGATTACGTCTCGCACGAATGCAGCAATCATCGAGCGAATGCTGGCCAACGGCGAAGACCGCAGTGCCGAGGCATTTTATAAACAGAACGAGAGCCGCATCATCGCAAGCGAAAAAGCACAGATCGAGAAGGCGCTCGAGGTAGGTCGGATGCGTGGCGACTCGCAGCGCATCACCGACCGATTACTTGGACAGTACGACAATTTGAACGACGCACGCGACGCGATGAAGCAGATGCTTGGTGGCGATCCTAAGCTGCGTGACGAAGTTGATTCACGGCTTCAGCGCGAGTTCTCTTTGCGAGACCAGCAGCGTGAGGCGCAGTCTGAGATGATGTTCTTAAATGCGTATAACCTTCTTCAGAAAAATAACAGCCTCGACGATATTCCGCCGACAATGATGGGCCGCCTATCGCCGTCGCAGCAAGAACAGCTTCGTCGGATCAGCAAGACACCTTCGGCTGAGAAGGATAACGAGGCTGTGTACTTAAAGTACCGCTCGATGCCGTACCTCGATCTAGCAAAGTTGAAAGAGAGCGAGATCGTATCACTTCGCCCGAAGCTCACAGAATCTTCGTGGAAGGAGATTGTTCGTCGTCGTGCCGAGGCAAAGGACGCGATGAAGAGTGGTAGCAAAGAGAAGGTCGAGAAGTTCGACGGACTTCGCACCGAGCAGGATTTGGTTGACGATGGTCTCGTCGCATCTGGTGCTTTGAAGTGGAATCAAGTAAAGGCCGCAAGGTCAGGACGCGACAACACGGCAGCCGAGAAACTGTCGACGTTTGAGAAGGCGATCGAGCAGCGATGGCGTGAAGAGTACGAGGCGACGGGTAAGAGTCCGAGTATGAAGCGCAAGCAAGAGCTGGTCGATGAGATTGTGAAGCAGCAGGTCTTTGTTGCTCCGCGATTCTTCGGTTCGCCAGAACAGAAGTCGGTGATCGCTTTGAGTGAAGCTGAGCGCAATCGTGCATTCGTTAAGGTCGATGAGATTCCGCCGCGTCAACGCTTGCAGCTTGCGAACTATCTGACTTCGCTTGGAATCAGCACGACAACAGAGAACCTTGAACGAGCATACGGCCAGATGGTCGTGGGTGGCCGCTCAGGTCTCGATACTTGGATCAAGAACAACAGGGGTCGATAATGGTCTTGAACGACAGCGAGTTTGATTCTCTTCTCGGCGGCGCTGAGTCGCCAACACTGATCGACCAGCCGTCACCTGTGCCTGAGCCCGAAGCTGCGCCAGCGCCAGGTCGTCCAACGCTGTCGGATGATGACTTCGATTCCGCGCTTACTGGTCGGCCAGACGCAAACCGCGTCGGTCTTTCGATGAAATATGGCCAGGAAATTGAGCCTGATCGCGCAGCGAAGGTGCTCGACATCCAGCGCAAGACCGGAATGCCGCTCGATTTTGTTGAGCGAAACGTCGACGATCTCGAGAAGCAGGTCACTCAAAGTCAGTTCAGGCCAGACGAGTTAGCTCGCGAGTACCCGAAGTCTGCGTCGATGATCGCCGAGCATCCGACGAAGGCGGCGTTGATCCGCGACGACATCGAGCTACTGAAGCGCATCGAAGATGCAGATCGGCAGCATGGCTTCTGGCGTGGCGTCGCTCGCTCTGCTGGCGTCGGTTTAATGAACATCTACCAGGGTATCGCAAAGATTCCAGCTCAAGCCTACGACATCGCAGCGATGCCACAGAACGCGCTGTTCAAGGCAATGGGTCGCGAAGACCTACTCGTCGAATCTCCAGAGTGGGCGCGAAAGAATGCGTTCACAGAGTACTATCGCCAGTCTGCCGAGGCGCAACAGCAATTGGTTCCGGACTTGAACAAGTCTGTGACAGAGCAGGCGCTCAACGGAAACTTCAGCGGTGCCGCTCGCACGTTTGCGATGCAGCTCTCTCAGCAGGCGCCTCAGTTCTTGATGATGTATATGGGCGGGGCAGCAGGTCTGGCAAACCAGACGGCGGCTGGTGCTGGTCTCATGCAGGCCGCAGAGACCGCAGAGCGTGGCCGTGAGGCTGGTCTTGATCCGTTCGAGGCGCAGATCGCAGCAGTCACTCAAGGCTCAGCAGAGGCGCTGTTTGAGCGCATGGGCACGATGGCCATTGTCGAGCGATGGGGTACTGCGCTTGCTCAACGAACGAGCAAAGAAACCGCGCTTCGGATCATGGCCGACACAGGTAAGGTGATCGCAGCGAACGCAGGCCAAGAGGGTTTGGAAGAAGCCGCGACATCTGCGGTTCAGTCGGCGTCGGACTTCGCGTCTGGCATCAATCCGAACATGACATTTACAGAGGCGCTGCTTCGTGGTGCCGACGCGTTCGTTCTTGGCGCAGGTATGGGTGGCTCGGCTGGATCGGTCGGTGCTATTCCAGGCATAACGTATCGCACAGAGTCGTATCGTGCGGCAGTGCAAGATCGGAACTTTTATCTCGCACTGATGGACGGCGTTGAATCGTCTCGCGCACGCGCACGTCTGCCCGAAGCCACGCGAGAAATCGTGGCTAAGATCACAGAGAATGGTGCGGCTGAGAATTTGTACATCGCACCAGAGGACATCAAAGAATACTTTCAATCGAAGAACATCGACCCCGATGTGGGTGCGGCACAGCTCGGCATTCAGGTCGAGTACCGCGAGGCGCTCGAGACTGGACAAGACATTAAGGTCAAGACCGCAGACTGGGCAGCGAAGGTCGCAGGCACAGAGGATTCCAAGGCTCTCGCTGAAGTCATCAAGTTCTCGCCTGATGGCGTGACGCCTAAGCAAGCTCGCGAAGAGGACACGAAGGTTCAGCAGCTTCTTGAGGAAGCGGATCGCAACGCGACTGCCGAAGCGAAGGAATCTGCTGACGAGGTGAAGAAGGTCATCAGCGAGCAGCTTGTGGCAGCAGGTTACACGTCGGCAGACGCAAACGCGAATGCTGAACTCTGGCGTCGCACATTCCTGTACTTCTCATCTCAAGACACGAAGGGTCGCACACCACGACAGCTTCTCGATCAGTACGGCGCACGCATACGTCGAGTTAACGACACAGATGTCGTGATTCCGCCGACGCAAGGCTTCGTGTCGCAGCAGTCGGCCACACCTCTGATCGCTCGACATAATTTGACTGAAGGCAATCTGCTCCACGCGATCTCGATTGGTGGGCTGCCTGTGCCGTCGCTTGCGATTGCGCCGCTTGATTTTCCGATGGAGAACTTCGGCGAGATCACACTTGTCGCTCCGAGCGAGTTGATCGACCCACGATCCGGTCAAGGTGCGCGAGTGTTTGGTGCAGACGTGTACTCGCCTCGGTATCCAAGCGTTGAGTACTCGTTTACATCGGCGGCTGAAGCTCGGCTCAGTAAACTTGTGGCTGAGCAAGAGAAGGTGTTTGGCCGTGGTATTGACCGCGATGAGATTCGTCGCGAAGGGCCAGCGGCGCTTGAGAATAACGTCGTATTCATGGCGACGTTTTTAGCTGGCAAGGGTGTCACTCCGAACATTGAGATGGACACACCTAACCAAGAAAAACTCGATGAGCTGAAGAAGTTCGGCCTCGATAAGTACTTCGGTCAAACGCAGTACGATCTTCAAATTGATGCGGCATTCTTAACCGACGCAAATCGCTTCTGGGAGTCGGTACTATCTGACATGCCGGATTTGCTTGAGAGCTTCCGAGCTGATCCAGGGAGACGTATTCGGCAGCTTGCTCAAGATGTCGCCGTGGTCGGTGAGAAGGTGCTGAATCCATCGCCGGATGCTTATGGTTCGCGCAACAATCTTCGCGACCAGATCAAAGAACTTGGCCTTCAGAATGAGTTCGTCATGGAAACTCAGCGCGTCGTTAAAGACGTGCTAAAGGCCAAAGAGCGAATTTTTGTTGATTACACAGAAGATGGAGATCGCAAGTACGTCGGTCACACATTGAAGAACGTCGTGCGTATGATGTCGAAGAACATCCGTGGCGGCGAAGGTTTCTCGTATGGTGCGGGCAGTGTTCGTGCTCTGGTCACACCTGAATTCCGATCATTGTCTGGTATTCGTGCCGCGAAAGATCGCATCGTCAAGCCAGAGGTGTTCGCCGATCTGAAGGAAGAAGTAAACACAGAGCTTGCATCACTGCTGTCGCGCCTTGGATCAAAGACCGGACGCGAGAGTTTCTCGTCAATGAACTCAGCCGAGTCTGCTCTTATCGAGTCGATCAACAGTGGCGACATTGAAAAGTCATTTGCTGACTTTGGAATGCAGCTCACTCCAGATGACATCGACTCCGTACAGGAGTTCATCGACAAGCTGCGCAACATGCCGACTGAATACTTCGAGGCGCTGGTCACACGCGCCGTTGGCATTGATGAGTTCGCGGCTGCTGTCGTGCCTCAGACCATTGGGCCGATTGCACGCAAGGCCCTGGAAGACAGCGGCGTGCGTCTCTTCGAGTATGATCCGAACATTGAGGGTTCGCGCCAGCTGGCGGTTGAGGCGGCGGCAAATTCGATTCCTGAGCGCGTGCTGTTTCAGCGTGCGATCAATGGCGTTGCCGCGCAATATGGCCAGCCTTCTCTTACAGCTGCAATCGAGCGCATGGCCAATGGATTACCGGATCGCGTGACACCAGACCAGGTGCGCGGTTATTTGCGCGATCTCAGTGTTGCTCGCCGTGACCAGATCGGACTTGACGCATTCATCGGCACAAAGCAATCGCTTCAGAAGGCCGACGTGCTGGCATTCCTGCGCAAGCGCCTCGCTGAATCACCTGATGATCTCAGTCTGTTTCAGAGTGACATTAGTGCCGTTGGCTTTTACTCAAGCGTTCGTCGTGCGGTGTTCGGCATGGACTTTAAGCAAGTACCTGCTAAAGACCTCGCGAATCGAATCAAGAACATGCAGGGCATTAAGAAGGCCGAGCTTCAGGCGATCGGTTTGATTCCGTACCTTGAGGCTTACGAAGGCAAGATCACCAAAGACGAGGTGCTGAAGTATCTCGACGACAACGTGATCGAGGTGACTCAAACCATATACGGCTCGTCGCCTGGGCAAGAGATAGATGGTTCAAGTGGCGCTGATTTCTCTGAGATCACTGCCGGATTTGATGACGACAACGCATATGAATCAGCTCGCGAGAACTACAGAGACTCGTACACTCTCAGAGAACTTCGTAACGAGTTAGAGTCCGACAGCAAATGGCTTAATGATAACGAAGTTCTCGATGAAGACGGCGAGATCGACGAAGACAAGTTTGAGTCTGCGATGGAATCCGAGATCGAGCGTCGTATCGAATCTGACGTTCGGATGTACGAAGAAAATCCGGACGATTATCCGTACTACTTTACATTTGAAATGACCGAGAACAACTCAGGTCGCACGTTCTATCGCTACGGCGACGATCGCTGGCAAGACTCTGACAGCGGCACATACTTCTCTGGCGACGACAACGAAGCGAAGATTCAGATCACGAACTGGTTAATCTCTAAAGGGTACATTCAGGGCGAGCGCATCGTTCCGCTTACTACCGATGTTACGTTTGCAGCAGAGCCGACTGATCGAACTGACTACAGCCAAGGCGATGTCGAGGACATTGGCCGATCGGCAGACTTCAGAGAGCGATACGTTAAAGCGATAATCGCTGATGGCAAGACTGCCGAAGAAGCTGAGCAGCTTGCAAAAGATAACGTCGACGCATATCCGGTCGATGAAGATGGCAGTACGCCGTACCAGCGTGACCAAGCAGCTCGTGAACTTATGCGCCTTGAGACGCCGCCAGCATTGCGCGAGATGGGTCTCGGTATTGGCGGACCGCTGCTGAGCGGAAGCATTCTCGGCAATGGCGGCGCTGACGAATATCGACTCGAGTTTACGGCTGACAACAAAAAGAAGAAGACGATCATTCTTGGCAACGCGATGAGCTTTGAAGAAGCGAAAGTTCTCGCGATCAATGCGCTTGTTGATGCTGGTCATCTCAAACGCCCACCTGATCCAGGAGATGCGTCTCGAGCTACATTTGCCGATAAGATGACACCTACACGATCGACGAAATGGGGAGACTTTCTAGTCGGTCAGACCTATGGCCGCGAGGTTCGCGAGATTGTTCTGCGCTACGAACCGAAAGGTGATCGTCAGTTTGACAGTGTTCACTTCAGCGAGCCAAACGATGTTGCGCACGCTCGCGGTATCGTAATCGAACAACGTGATGGATCGAAGGTCTTCGTCGTCGACGAGATTCAGTCGGACTGGAATCAACGCGGTCGCGGCTTCGGGTACGAGAGTGATTACAAAGATAAGATTACAGAGGCGCGAGCCGAACAAGAATCAAACGATCGCGAGATTCTGCGCTTACAAGAGATTCTCGATACGCAGCGCGAGCAGCTCGCTGACGAGATGGACCGCGCATTCTCTGCGGCTGTTGCGTCCGGCGAGTTAGCTGATTCCGCTGTTACACGAGACACGATTTCTGATTACCGCAACAGTAAAATGCAAAGCGGTGAAGACGAGGCCGATCTAGCCGCACGTCTTGTTAAAGACGGATTGCGCGATCTTCAGTTTGTGAGGCTGCGACAGAGGGTTAATCTGCTGCGGCAGCGGACAGAAACAATTAGTACGGCGATCTCTGATGTTGAACGCAAGTACCTACCAGACAATCCGTTCATGGATACCGACGCATGGGCTTCGCTTGTGGTTCGTCGTGCGATGCGTGCAGCAGTTGAGCTTGGTGTCGACAAGATCGCATTCGCGCCTGGGGCTGTTCATGCCGCTCGCTGGGGCTCTGAGCGCGTGTCATGGGAACGCAACGATGACGGAACATTCACTGTCGAAGTAAGCGGTCAAGAGAGAGGCGCAGCGATTGAGGCTTTGCTTGATGGCCAGACAATCGACGAGGCGATGGCGGCGCATGGAAGGATCAACAGACGAAGCGCCGATAAAGTGGAAACCTACGAACAATTTGAAGAGATGGTGACATCATCGTTCCATGACGTGATCGACAAGCAGGGAATGTGGCAAGCGATTAAGATTGCAAAGCGGTACTGGAAGATGATGCAGGAATCGCCGAAAGGTCACGACCTGCGTCGCGCCGCTGGCCAAATGATGTTCTACGACGACGTAGTCGCGAAGAAGCTCGTGCCAAAGATCGTTAAAGAACTCGACAAGGACGCGAAGCCAATTAGGGCAAAGCTCGACAATTTAGACAATAAAGAGCGTGGCGATGCGAGTAACTTAGATTTCACAGTCGTCGAGATCACTCCGAAGATGCGCGAGTCGTACCTTGCTGGCGCGTCGCTGTTTCAAGGCGAACAAGATGGACCACGCGGTCGCACTGTATTCCTGCCGGATCGCCAGTTCCAGATTGATCTCTTCAAGAATGCAGACCGCTCGACGTTCTTACATGAGTCGGCTCACTTCTTCCTTGAAGTTATGCGCGATCTTGCGACGCAAGAGAATGCTCCCGCTCGCATCGTGTCGGACTTCCGCGCAGTACTGAACCAGTTTCAGGTGGCGGGTCCAGAGGACATTACTCGCGAACACCACGAACAGTTTGCCGAAATGTTCGAGAACTACCTGGCCACAAGTGAAGCGCCGACGCCTGGACTTCGCCGACTCTTTGCGAAGTTTCGCGTGTGGCTCATTGATGTGTATAAGTCGATCAAGCAGATTGGCACGCCAGTCTCCGATGAAATTCGCGGAGTGTTCGACAGTATGCTGTCGGCTGAAGATGAGCTGATCGCGAAAGAGGGTGGCTCGCTGTATGGCGGCGATGCGATCGAAAGGTCGATGACGCCAGCGGAAGCTGAGTCGTACCGCGCTGCACGCAAAGAAGCTGAAGAAGCTGTGCGCGGACGCATTAACCGCAAGGTCATGCAGTCCGAAATGAAGAAGCGGCAGCGTGTCTTTGAGACCGCACGCAAGGCAATCGAAGAAGAGGTGACTCGCGAAGTCGACGCTCGTCGCGATCTTCGTGCGTACTACCTGCTTGCGTATGGCACAAAGCCAGACGGCTCGCCGCTTGATCCGGATGTTCAGCCGATCAAGATCAGCAAGGCGTCGATCGCAAAGTTCCTTGAGCAAGGCTACTTCAAGAACATGCCGAAGCCGTACTTCTATTCGGCGAAGGGCGGATTCCCCGCGCATCTCGTGTACGACATGCTGGGTTTCAACAGCGTGCCTGAGATGCTGCGAGAGCTTACGCAGGTTCCGCGTCGCGATGTGCTAATTAAAGAGATGGTCGAGGCGAGAATGCGCCAAGAGTATGGCGCTGAGTTCTTTGATGGTCCGCCAAAGATTGACGATCTGATGCACGAAGAACCGCGTGAGCGCGTGCTTCGCATGGAGCTTGAGCATTTGATGGAAAAGAATCCGTCGATGGTTAAGCGACTGATTCGCCGACTGGCTGGTCGTGGTCGATTAACTGAGACGATCAGTGCAAAGGCTCGAGCGATCATCGGACGAAAGTCTGTCGGTGATGTGAACCCGAATGCGTACCTGCGTGCGGAACAGAAGGCGCGACGCGAAGCGGCGGCGGCACTGACTCGTGGTGACATCGAGCAGGCGTTCAACTTTAAGCAGGCTGAGCTTCTGAATTTCCAGCTGTATAAGCACGCACTGGAGTTCGAGGCGCGTGTCGATAAGTTCGATGCGGTTCGTAAGCGTATGCGCCGCAAAGACGAAGACATCGCAAAGAGCCGCGACATGAACATGGTCAACGCAGCTCGTGCGATCTTGGCTCAGTATGGTCTCGGCCAGGCGGAGAAGAGCGCAGCTGAATACGTTCAGCCTATTAAGCAGTACGATCCACTGTCTGTCGCCTCGGTTGAGGCACTGATCTCGAGCGTGGCCACGGTGCCAGTCGAGTTCAACGATGCTCCTGTCGATCAGGCTGTGCAGATGATGGATACAGTCGAAGCGATCTGGGGTCTGGCGCGGTCAATGCGTCAGATGGAGATCGACGGCAAGATCGAGCAGAAAGAGCAGATCGTCGCTGAGCTTGTAAGTGGACTCGAGGCGAATGCGTCGAAGTCTTCGATCTCGACGAATGCGGCTTCGCTGACTGGCATGGATCGGTTTAAGCTCGAGCTTCTGAGTTTTAAGGCGTCACTGGTTCGTGTTGAGCAATGGGTCGACCTGATGGACGGCGGCGACCCGAATGGTCCGATGCGAAAGTACATCTGGAATCCAATCTCAAACGCGGTGACGAACTATCGTTTGAAGAAGAAACCAGTCATCGAGCGCATTCACAAGGCGCTTAAAACGTGGGCGCCGAACGACATGACTGAGGACATCATTGCGCCTGAGCTTGGCGGGTTCATCTTCCGAGGCAAGGTCGATCTATTGGGTCTGATGCTGCATCTCGGAAACCGATCAAACAAAGACAAGCTCGTGCTCGGGTATGGGTGGGGCGATAAGAATGCCGAAGGCGAAGTTGATTACTCGCGACTAAATGCGTTTATGCAGCGAATGCACAATGAGGGTTACATCGGTAAAGCCGACTGGGATCTGGTGCAAGAACTTTGGGATACGATGGAGAACCTGAAGCCTGACGCTCAGAAAGCGAACATGTCGATGTTCGGGTTCTTCTTTAACGAAGTGACGGCGGAGACAATCGTCACACCTTTCGGAGAGTATCGCGGCGGTTACGCTCCAGCGGTGACTGATCCGAACAAGGTCGCAAACATTGCCGACAAGCAGATGCTCGAAGAGATGTCGAACACGTTTGATATTCGTGCGTTACCGACAGCTGGTCGAGGCTTTACGAAGTCTCGTGTCGAAGGCTTCGCGGCACCATTGCTTCTTGATCTGCGGCTTGTGATTAACTCAGTCGATAAGGTGCTGAAGTTCATCTACATCGAGCCGACAGCTCGCCAGGTCGGACGCCTAGTGACAGATAAGAAGTTCGAGGCCGAGCTTCGCAAGTACGACCCAACGGCGGCGAGCGAAATTCTGCTGCCGTGGTTAAAGCGTGCGGTCCAGCAGCGCGTGTCGCAGCCGAGCAACACCTCGCTCGACAAGATCGCAAAGATCATTCGTGCTCGCACCGGACTTCAGACGATGTTCTTCAATATCGCCAACACGCTTCAGCAGATCACAGGTTTCTCGCTGACGGCGGTGAAGGTGCCGCCGAAGTACGTCGCGAAAGGCTTTGCTCGTTACATGGCAAATCCGAAGGGGACGGCAAAGCTCGTTGCTGAAAAGTCTGGTTTCATGTCGACACGGATGGATGACCAGGTGTCGCAGATGAACAACGAGATCGACAAGGTGCTCATCAATTCATCGACGTTCGCGAACTTCCGAGACTTCGTGACGCGGCATGGATACTTCATGCAACAATTCGCGCAGAACATCGTCGACGTGTCGAGCTGGATGGCGGCCTATGATCAGGCCACAGTCGAAGGTAAGAGTGAGCTTGATGCGATTGCGTATGCAGACGGAGTGGTTCGCACGACACAAGGCTCTATGGCTCCAGAGGACATCGCGGCATTCGAGGCTGGAAGTCCGGCGCGGCGACTCTTCACGATGTTCGTCGGGTACTTCAATATGCAGGCGAACTTGCTGGGTGGCGAGTTCTTAAAGGCGTACCACAACAACGGACTTCGACCAAAGTACTCGCGTCTGTTCTATGTTTACCTGATGGGTCTAGCGGTTCCGGCATTCCTTTCTGAATTGATCGCTCGTGGTATGGCGGGCGAGCTACCGGATGAGGATGATGAAGAACAGTTTATCACCGAACTTGTGACGATGTTCTTCGGATCGCAGGCGCGGAACGTGACAGGCATGGTCCCTTATGCAGGTGCGGCAATTAACACAGTCTTCGCTTCCGCGACTGATACACCAATGGACGACAGACTTCAGACAAGTCCGGCGATCCAGGCGATTGAGAAGGCGGCGCTGTCGATCGGACGCATGACCGATCTGATCGAAGACGACGGCAAGTCAAAGCGTCGCGCCGTCAAGGACTCACTCAGTTTGTTCTCGCTGATTACAGGTGTACCGACTGGTCCGATTCAGAGACCTGCGGTGTACCTGATCGACGTGGAAGAAGGCAGGGCGCAGCCAGAGAGCGAGCTGGACTTTGCGCGAGGTATCGTTACAGGGCGGCCAGGGAATTGATGTCAGCTTGAATTAAAGCGTCCCGAGTGATGAGATTTCCTCGGGCGCTCATGGGGGTTTCATGGGTTTATCTTCGACAACGAGTCGTGTGGCGTACACTGGTAACAACACGACAGACACCTACGCATACACTTTCAAAGTCTTTGCTGCCTCTGATCTTCTGGTGACGAAGGTCATCGGTGGTGTCGAGTCGACACTGATCTTAAACACCGATTACACAGTAACAGGTGTTGGGTCAGTCTCGGGCGGCAACATTGTTCTGACAGGCGGCAATCTCGCGACTGGTCACAAGCTGGTGATTCGTCGCGTTCGCCCGCTGACGCAGACGACAGACATCAGAAACCAGGGCACATACTACCCTGAGACGCACGAGAATCAGTTCGACAAGCTCGTGATGCAAGACCAGCAGCAGCAAGATGAGATCAACCGATCAGTGAAGCTGCCTGAGTCTGTGGCGACATCGGCGTTCAATCCAACGCTTCCTGTAGGTACACCTGGTACTTTGAGTAAAGCTCCAATTACCAATTCTACTGGCACCGGATGGGCCGACCCTAACCTATGGCCTGCGGCAACGGACATTGCAACAGCGGCATCTAGTGCTACGGCAGCGGCGGCTTCGGCAGCAGCGGCACTGGTGAGCGAAAATGCGGCGGCAGCAAGCGAAGCAGCGGCAGCGATTAGTGAGACGAATGCAGCTCAATCTGCCGTTGACGCTGCGACATCAGCAGCAAGCATGGCAGAGCGTGATCTTTCAAACCTCTTGCCGACAGCGATTAACGAAGACCTACTGCCTGATACAGACAACACTCGATCTCTTGGCAACGGAACATTTAACTGGGCGAACGTGCGTGCTGTGTTCTTTGGCATTCCTGGCACTGGCTCAGGGCGCTTCGGGACTCCAATCGCCACGGGTGCGAGCAATAGCGGCGTTTCAAATTATCGCTCTGGCAGTGTCGTTGACGGAACGTCTGGTGTTGCCAACTTTGGATCAGGACCAGCAAGCGGAGCTGGATCATCGGGAGATGTGAACGTCGGCGCTGGCACTGTGGTCAGCGGTGTGCGCGGCATTCTTAATTTGCTTGGCCGCTTTGTCACATTCCCTTCGGCGTCGGCTGATCCGTCTTCGCCTGCGACGACTGGTCTGTACTACAACACTACGTCAAACATCTGGAAGTTCTACACCGGAAGCGCATGGTCTTCGTTGTTCAACTGGAACGTCGTGAACGATCTAACAGCAGAGACAGCTCCTGCGGCAAACGATGTAATCGTGTTTGGTGACACGTCGGCATCGGCTGCGGAAAAGATGACGTTTGAGAACTTTATGAAAGTCATTAACTCGCTGACAGCTGAGACTTCGGT
>Ga0068877_10001090_pt1 | contig 22826 bp, 18 predicted proteins | sample NOAtaG_FD_66437 | JGI IMG/M metagenome (GOLD analysis project Ga0068877, IMG submission 66437) | Freshwater lake microbial communities from Lake Erie, under a cyanobacterial bloom - NOAA_Erie_Diel6S_1000h metaG | ecosystem: Environmental > Aquatic > Freshwater > Lake | place: USA: Ohio, Lake... | reverse complement strand
TGCGGAGGATGGGGCGGGGGGGGTGGTGGAGGGGAAGGGGGTCAAGTCGCTGCTGGGGGATGAACTGCTGCACCCGGACCATGACCGGCGGATGTTTGATGTGATCCGCGGGGGATCGGCGGAGATGGGCAAGGCGGAGTTTGCGGACAAGTTCACGCCCCAGCAGGCGTGGGCGCTGGTGGTGCACATCCGTGAGTTGCAGGAGCGGGCGCGGCGGAAGCGGCAGCCGGGGCCGACGCCCAAGGCGCCGGCGGAGCGGGTGTTCAGCACGCAGCGGGCGTCGTTTGTGGTGCAGACGGTGGTGGGCACCGGGCTGGAGACGCCGTGGGCGGTGGACTTCTTGCCAGCGGGCAAGGGGCCGGAGGGCTTTGCGGGCGGGATGCTGATCACGGAGAAGGAGGGGCGGCTGCGGGTGTTTGCCAATGGCAAGCTCTCTGAACCGGTGGAGGGCGTGCCGAAGGTGTGGGCGCAGGGGCAGGGCGGGCTGCTGGATGTGGCGGTGCATCCGGATTACGCCAACTCGGGGTGGATCTACCTGGCGTTCAGCCAGCCGTTCGCCGAGCGCGACAACAACGCGGCGACGACGACGGTGATCCGCGGGAAGCTGAGCAAGCAGGGTGATGGGCTGGCGCTGACGGATCAGCAGACGATTTTCCGGGCGAGGCCGGAGCAGGCGTTGCGGGCGGGGCTGCACTTTGGGTGCCGGATTGTGTTTGATCCGGCGGACGCGAGCGGCAAGCGCAAGGGGTTCACGTACATCTGCATCGGCGAGCACGGCTCGGGCAACCACGCGCAGGAACTGGGGCGGCCGAACGGGAAGGTGCACCGGGTGACCGATGACGGGCAGGTGCCCGGCGACAACCCGTTTGTGGGCGTGGACAAGGCGTACGAGACGATCTGGAGTTACGGGCACCGCAACCCGCAGGGGATGGTGTTCGATCTGCAGGGGCGGTTGTGGGTGACCGAGCACGCGCCGCGGGGCGGGGATGAACTGAACCTGGTGGAGCGCGGGGCCAACTACGGGTGGCCGATCGTGGGGCATGGGATCAACTACAGCGACATGCCCTTGAGCACGCCCTGGCCGGAGTTTGCGCCCGCGGCCAAGGACAAGCAGTTGACGCCGCCGGTGTGGCGGTGGCTGCCGTCGACGGCGGTGTGCGGGCTGGATGTGGCTCGCGCCGGGCCGGCGGGTGAGGCGTTTGCGGGGTGGCGGGGCGATCTGCTGGCTGGCGGGCTGGCGGGGCAGACGGTGCGGCGGGTGCGCATCGCCGCGGGCAAGGTGGTGGAAGAGGAAGAGGTGTTCTACGGGCGGGGGCGGGTGCGGGATGTGGTGACCGGGCTGGATGGCTCGGTGTACATCGTGCTCAACGGCCCGGACCAGGTGGTGCGGCTGGCGCCGGCCGAGGCGAAGCGGTAAGGCCCGGCGGTGCGGATGGTTGGGGGAGTGTGAGAGCCGTCGAGCCGTGTACCCACCCTTGCTTGGGGGACCAACAGCGGGTCGGGTCGCAGCAACGTGGTATCCCCGAATAGGGCGATAATCTGGCGGCGGGTGATCAGCCTTTGGACGGAAAGTGGGGAAGTTGGCGCGAATGTGTCGCCAGAAAGTTGCATGCGCCCGCGGGCGTGGAATGTTGGAGGAGCAGGGTGAGTGTTCGACGAGCGGAGTCCGAGAACACTCCCCGGATCAGTGGAGTGATTTTTGTGCGACGCCGGACGGGGAGGGTGCGAACAGTTCTGCCGGGAGCGTGATGGGGGGATGGTGGCGGGTCCGGTGGATGCCCGGGTGGGTGGTGCGACTTGGTGATGGAATGCCGCGGAGGATGGAAGAGATGAACCAGGGCGGTCATGTTGGTGCGGACGGAGGAGGTGCGTCGTGCGCCGGGGCGGTGTCTTGGTCGGGCGGGTCGGAGTCGGGGGCGTTGGGTCGTCGCGGGTTGTTTGGGGGAGCGTTGAGCGTGGGTGTGGGGCGTGCGGCGGCGGCGGTGATGGCGGCGGGGGCGGCGGTTGCGGCGATGGCGTCGGCGCGGACGGCCAGGGCGGGGCCGCTGTCGGTGTCGGCGGATGTGGACCCGGGGGCGCTGGGGGTGAAGCTGGTGAACCGGATCACCTTCGGCGAGAACGCCGAGGAGATGGCGTTGTTCAGCGTGCTGGGGTACCAGGGGTACCTGGAGCATCATCTGAACCACACGGCGATCGACGACTCGGCGGTTGAGGCGAGGCTGTCGGGGCAGGTGGCGGGGATTCCGCCGCTGAACACGATCGGGTTCAACGGGGAGCAGATGTATCAGGTGTTTCCGCCGGAGCTGCCGGTGGACGAGCTGATCGAAGCGACGATCATGCGGGCGGTGTACAGCAAGCGGCAGTTGTTCGAGCGGATGGTGGAGTTCTGGTCGGACCATTTCTCGATCGACATTCTGCACGACTGGGGGTGGGTGCTCAAGCCGATCGACGACCGGACGGTGATCCGGGCGCACGCGCTGGGGAACTTCCGGGACCTGCTGCGGGCGAGCATGCAGAGCCCGGCGATGATGAACTACCTGAACAACGACGCGAGTTTCGCGGGGAACCTCAACGAGAACTACTCCCGCGAGCTGATGGAGCTGCACACGCTGGGGGTGGACTCGGGCTACACGCAGGCGGACGTGGTGGCGGTGGCGCGGTGCCTGACGGGGTGGACGCGGCACAACGAGTTCGCCGAGCCGGCTTCGGTGCGGGGGACGTTCTGGTACGACCACGCGCGGCACGACACCGGGCAGAAGGTGCTCTCACCGCTGTTCAACCTGAACGGGTCGGGCCCGCTGGTGATTCCGGCGGATCAGCCGCCGCTGGCGGACGGGTTGATGATCGTGGACATTCTGGCGAGTCACCCGGCGACGGCGCGGTTCGTGTGCACGAAGCTGGCCAAGCGGTTCATCGGGGAGGACGTGCCCCGGCAGGTGATCGACGCGGCAACGGCGACGTTCCTGAACAACGGTCAGGGGGTGACGGGGGACATCAAGGCGGTGCTGCGGACGCTGCTGTCGCCCAACGTGCTGGCGGACGCGAGTGCGAAGTTCAAGCGGCCGTTCCACCTGATGGTGTCGGCGTTGCGGGCGTTGCCGGTGAGCGTCACGTCGGTGGGGGCGATGCGTGCGCTGCTGGATGTGGCGGGGCACGTGCCGTTCTTCTGGGCTCCGCCGAACGGCTATCCGGACACGTTCGCGTACTGGTCGGGCAGCCCGCTGCCCCGGTGGCGGTTCGGGGCGTCGTTGCTGACGGCGGCGGACGGAACGGCGGGCGGGCTGGCGGGGATCAGCGTGGACACCGGTGCGCTGCTGGCGGGGGCGCCGACGCCCTTGACGGCCGAGTGGGTGGTGAACCGGATTGATGAGTTGCTGTTCCGGGGCGGGCTGCCGGCGGCGGAGCGGACGCGGCTGACGGCGTTCCTGAACGGGGCGGGGGAGATCGGCGAGGCGGATGCGTTGGACGCGTTCGGGATCGCGATCGGGGGGCCGGCGTTCCAGTTTGTGTGATGGGCGAGGATGGGTGGGTGGGCGGGGGGTGGCGGATTGACCGAAACGGAGCGAGCACGCGGAAGAGCGCCACCATGTCCAAGTCATGCAACAAGACAGCCTGCGATGAGTACCGCTCGCTGAGCCGGCGCGGGTTCCTGGGGGTGTCGGCGGCGGCGATGGCGGCGGCGGCGACGGCGCCGGCGTGGCTGCCGAGGGTGAGCGTGGCGGCGAGCCACAGTTCGGCGGCGCAGGACGTGATCGTGAGCCTGTATCTGCGCGGCGGCGCCGATGCGTTGTCGATCGTGTCGCCGTACAACGAGCCGTGGTATCGGGCGGCGCGGCCGCTGCTGGCGCTGCCGATGCCGGGAACGACGGCGAACCGTCCGGCGGAACTGGGCTCGCCGGCGAGCAGCCCGACGGCGCCGGGGGGGCTGGTGCGGTTCTCGCTGCACAGCGCGCTGCGGCCGTTGCTGCGGGCGTACAACAACAACCATCTGCTGTTTGTGCACAGTTGCGGGATGAGCGGCTCGAACAAGAGCCACTTTGACTCGCAGAAGTACATGGAACTGGGGCGGTGGGCGGACCCGTTCCTGGTGAGCGGGTGGCTGGGGCGGCATCTGGCGACGGCGGCGCCGATGAGTCCTTCGGCGCTGGTGCGGGCGGTGGGGATCGCCGACGGGCTGCAGCGGACGCTGGCGGGCGCGCCGCGGACGCTGCCGGTGGGTGATCTGTCGTCGGATCCGGGGGTGGCGCCGCTGCTGGAGAACTTCACGGGGTACCGGCTGTCAGGGCGGACGGGCAGCTCGGCGCGGCGGCTGTCGACGCTGGGGGAGTTGTATCAGGCGGCGCAGCAGGCGCAGATGCGGGCGGCGGCGGAGAGCACGATCAACACGATGTCGCTGCTGAACCAGATCGGGGCGACGGGGTACGCGCCGGCGGACGGGGTGAGCTATCCGAGCACGCCGCTGGGCAACGCGTTGCGGTCGACGGCGGCGCTGATCAGCGCGGAGGTGGGGGTGGAGGCGGTGGCGGTGGACCAGGGCGGGTGGGACACACACCTGAACCAGGGTGTGGCGAGCGGGACGACGCCGGGCGAGTCGTTCTATGACCAGTGCACGACGCTGGCGGGGGCGTTGAGCGCGTTCTATCGCGATGTGATTGAGACGCGGCAGAAGAACGTGACGGTGGTGATCATGAGCGAGTTCGGGCGGCGGGTGGGAGAGAACGGCTCGATCGGGACCGATCACGGGTACGGCGGGATGATGATGGTGATGGGTCGGTCGGTGAACGGGGGCCGGGTGCTGACCAACTGGGCGGGCATTGAGGAAGTGGACCCGCCGACGGAGCAGGATCTGGCGGTGACGATCGACTATCGCGATGTGCTGGCGGAGGTGGTGCAGCAGCGGCTGGGGAACAGCAACCTGGCGGCGGTGTTTCCGGGGTACACCCCGGTGATGCGGGGCGTGCTGCTGTGATGCGGCGAGCAGAGGAGGCCGGAACGATGGAGCGCAAGGCGAGTGTGCGGGTGACGACGGTGACGGGGGCGGCTGCAGCGGCGGCGGTGCTGTGGGCGTGCGCCGCGTGGGGGCAGCCGGCGCTGTATTCCAACGGGTCGCCGTATGCGTTGCCGGGGGCGGCGGAGAGCCCGGGGCTGGCGACGGGGGCGGTGACATTCAACGGAACAGCGGCGCCGCAGGGCTCGGTGTGGAGCGAGGTGCAGGGGGTGTCGGCGAGCGAGGGGAACAGCGTGGCGGGTTTTTCGGGGCACGCGATCGGTCCGGTGACCGAGTCGGGGTACCGCTTCGCCGACGACTTTGTGGTGAGCGGCCCGGCGTGGATGCGGGTGTCGGGGCTGACGCTGTTTGCGTATCAACCCGGGGCGACGGCGGCGCCGTTTGACCGGGTGAGCGTGCGGATCTGGAGCGCAGCGGCGGGGCAGCCGCCGGGCGGGGCGGGCTCGGTGATGGTGTTCGGGGATGCGACCAGCAATGTGCTGAGTTCGGTGACGGGGAGCAACATCTACCGGGTGCTGTCCACTCGGGTGGCGCCGGTGAGCGCGCCGGACCAGAGCCGGCGGATCTGGAGGTTGAATGTGACGCTGCCGCAGGTGATGCTGCCGCCGGGGCGGTATTGGCTGGACTGGCAGATCGGGTGCGTCGATCCGACGGGGCAGGCGTTCACGCCGACGGTGACGCTGTCGAGCCAGCGGGGCCGGCCGGGGGCGAACGCGATGCAACTCAAGCCGACGGGGTGGACGCCGCTGACGGACGCGGGCAAGCCGCTGACGGCGGCGGATGTGGCGCAGGAGCTTCCGTTCATCCTGCGCGGGGATCTGGTGACCCCGCCGACGTGTCTGGCGGACGTGGTGGGGATCGGCGGCGAGCCGCCGGCCGACGGGCAGCTCAGCGGCGACGACTTCATTGCGTTCATCAACGCGTTCGCCTCGGGCGAGGCACTGGCGGACCTGGTGGGGATCGGTGGTGAGCCGCCGGCGGACGGGCTGGTGACCGGCGACGACTTTGTGGCGTTTGTGACGGCGTTCGCCTCCGGGTGCCCATGATGCGCCGCCCGGGGCGGGAGCGTCCGGCTCAGGCCGGAAGCGTGAGCGGGGACGGCCCAAGGGTGACGACGGTGGGGGCGCCGATGCGGCGGCGCTGCACGTAGGCGTTGAGGTCGGCCAGTGAGACGGCGGCGTACTCGCGGGCGATGTCGGCGAGGGTGCGGCCCCGGCCCAGGCGGTGATAATCAGCGGTGAGGGCGGCGGCGCGGGCGCTGGTGCTCTCGCCTGCGAAGACCAGTCGGGTGCGGACGCCGGTCATGGTGCGATCGAATTCGTCGGGGGCGATGATGCCGCGGCCCTGCTCGAGCTTGCGGAGTTCGGCCAGAAGCACGTCGAGGGACTGCTGAGCCTTCTCGGGGGTGGTGCCGACGTAGGCGGTGACCTTTCCGAAGGACTTGTCGCCGCCGTATCCGGCACTGACGGAGTAGCAGAGGCCCCGCTTCTCGCGGACTTCGGTGAACAGGCGGGAGCTGGAGCCGGCGGAGAGCACGCCGGTGACGAGTTTCTCCAGCAGGCTGTCGGGGTGGGGCTCGGCGGGGGCGTGGTGGGCGAGGTAGATGTGGACCTGGTTGCTCAGGTCGTGCTGGTGGTGGAGGGTGCCGGCGGTGGTCGAGGGGGTGACGGGGGGGATGGCGGCGGCGCCGGACCATCCGGCGAGTGCGGCATCGAGGGTGGCGGCGACGGCGTCGGGATCGACATTGCCGGCGACGGCGAGGATGCTGCCTCCGGGGCGGACGCACTGGGCCCAGCCGGCGCGGAGGGAGTCGGCGGTGACGTTGGCGAGGCCCTCTTCGGTGCCGACGCCGGCGCGGTTGAGGGGTGCGGGGTTGTGGCGCTGGAGGAGGATGTTGGCGGCGCGTTCGGCGGGCTCATCGTTCAGGCCGGCGACGGCCTGCATGCACAGTTGGCGGGTGGGTTCGATGGCGGCGTCATCGAAGCGGGGGCGGAGGGCCATGTCGGCCAGGAGGTGCAGGGCCTCGTGGACGCGGTCGGCGATCATGGTGGCCGCCAGACGGAGGAAAACACCGCCGACTTCGCAGCCCCGGCCCAGGCCCAGGCGGTCCAGGGCGTCGGCCTGAGCCTTGCTGTCCAGGGAGCCGGCGCCGCGGAAGAGCAGTTCGGCGAACATGGCGGAGCGGCCGAGCTGGTCGGCGGGGTCCATAGCGGTGCCGGCGGGGAGGAGCCAGGAGACGGCGGCGGACCGGACGGCGGTGCTGGGCTCAACGAGCAGGGGCAGGCCGCAGGCAAGGGTGCGGGTGACGATCTCAGGCATGAGCGAAGGGTACACGCAGGCGGCACAATCGGAACAGCTTGACAGGCGGAGCGATCGGATGGGGTGATGGGCTCAGGGGGCGTGGTGCGGGTGACGATGCGACAGACAGCGCGGTCGTTGCGGCGGGACGGTATCGGTCGAAGGCCGCAGCGGGGGTGTGGCGAGGCGTTGACGGGCGGACTTGCCCTGTCAGTGGAGCGGCGAAATGCTCAAGTGGATCGTCAACCTCACCGCGCTGATCTGCCTGGCGGGGGCGGGGATCGGTCTGAGCGTGCACCTGAACCAGGAGACGGAGTCGGAGCACCGCGCAGCGCAGACGGCGTATGCGGTGGAGGTCATCACGCAAGTGGTTGACCTGCAGGCGGTCAAGACTTCGACGCAGACGAGCATCAGCGGGTGGCCGGAGAAGATTGACCCGGCCTGGTTTGACAGCCAGAAGGGTGTTCCCCGCAATGCACTGGTGGATGAGGCGGATGCCCGGGCGGGGGTGCCGGGTCGTCCGTGGGTGGATGTTGCCGGTCCGGCGGAGGCGGGACTGCATCACCCGCGGATCCGTCAGACGGTCAACGGACAACTGGCGATGTTCTGGTACAACCCGGCGCTGGGGGTGGTGCGGGCCAGGGTGCCGGTGCTGGTGTCGGACAGCGACGCGACGGACTTGTACAACGAGGTGAACCGGACGCGGCTGGTGTCGCTGTTCGCCGTTGAATGCGCGGGCAACTGACGCGAAGTACGCATGATCTTGCGTGGATGGTCGCATCGCAGGGCGGGCGTGAAGCGACGCGAACGGGTGGAGATCGCACGGGACCCGGAGCTCCATCGGCGATGGGCGACCTGCGGTGATCGCGCGGTGATCTTGCGTGATCACGACGCGATCAATCGGTGATCGCGTGAGGATCGGGCATGTGAGCGGCGCTTAGAGGCCGAGGGCCTGCTCGATGCGGTAGAGGCCGGGCTTCTGGCGGGCGAGCCAGGCGGCGGCGCGGAGGGCGCCGTGGACGAAGAGGTCGCGTGTGGTGGCGCGGTGGGTGAGTTCGATGCACTCACCGGGGCCGATGAGGCGCACGGTGTGCTCGCCGATGACGTCTCCGGCGCGGATGGAGAAGATGGCCGAAGGGTCAACGGGGAGGCCTCCGGCGGCGGCGGCGTCGGCCAGACGCAGCGCCGTTCCGCTCGGCGCATCTTTTTTTTTCTCGTGGTGAGTCTCGACGATGCTGACGCGGTAACCGGCGCCGAGCGATCGCGCCAGGTGGGTGAGCGCGGAGGCGGAAGCGGCGACACCCAGGGAGGTGTTGCTGGCGCAGATGACGGCGATGCGGGAGGCGGCGCGGTCGACTGCGGCGCGGGTCTCGGGGGTGAGTCCGGTGGTTCCGACCAGCAGGGCCGAGCAGGAAGAAAGTGCGGTTTCCACTGCAGCAGACACGGCTTTTTCGTTTGAGAAGTCGATGAGCACGTCGGCTGTTGCGCCGGAGGCGAGCCAGGCGGCGGCGGTGGTGAGCGGGAGCTGTGCGCGGCCGGGCGCGGGCGTGTGCGCGAGCAGCGCGGGAGAGGCTTCGCGAGTCAGCGCGGCGACAAGCGAGAGCCCGGGATGGTCATCGATGAGCGTGCAAAGACGAGCGCCCATGCGACCGGTTGCGCCATGAATCGCGACGCGGGTACTTGACAGACGGTGATTTGTCGTGTCTACTTGTGTCATCATGTCGAACCTTTGCGCTGCTGGTGCGAACACTCAAGCATCCGGTCGCGTGCGGTCGATAGAGATTGTCGGATTCGCTTCGTCTCGCTCGGTCATGTGACCATAGCGCTCGGCGAAGTTTCCTCTAGCCACGGACAATTGTCCGGGGAGCACACAATGGCGAAGAAGGCTGCGAAGAAGAAGGCTGCGAAGAAGAAGACCGCCAAGAAGAAGAAGTAACGGTCTCCTCCGGCGCGGGCTGTGAATCACACAGCCCGTCGCACGTGCCGCAGACAACAAGGACAGGCTCGCTGATTCATCGCGACCGTTCCCGTCTGCCGCCGTGCTCAGCCACAGGATCATGTGGCCGGCCTGAGCGCTTGTCGCCGGCTGGCCCACCAAGTGTGCCGCGGGTACCGCAGCATCTGCGACCCGCGGCCTTTTTGTTTTTGGTCGGGAGAGAAGCGAGGGGTGATGATGGCGGGATGGGGTGGTGATCGCGATGCAAGTCGGCGTGATGAGCGCAGATCGAAGCAAGATCGCGACGGAAGAGTGCGTTGTGTGGGTGGGGAAAACTGGAGGCGGCGATGAATGGGCACCGGTTCGAGCACGTGCAGCAGGTGTGGACGCACCGGCAGGGGCAGCTGGTGATCGATCAGGGTGCGTGGACGGTGCGGTTTGTGATCGACGGGGTGCGTGGGGTGCTGGTGGGACCGGTGGCGGCGGCGGTGATGGAGGCGGGTGAGGCGGCGCTGGAGTTGCCGGCGGCGGGGGATCTTCCCTCGGCGAGCCTGCATGTGGGCTTGCGGGCGGCGGATCAATCGGCGGACCAGGGGTGGGTGGACCGGTTCGCGGCGTATCACCCTGCGGAGAAGGGGCACTGGTGCGTGATGGAGGTGCGGGCGGCGCGGTTGCTGGATGGGGTGATGGACAACGCGCCGCTGACCAGCCCGCTGGCGGGGGTGGAGGGACGGGTGCTGCGGGGGTTGAACGCGGACAAGGCGGGGTTGGCGGCGGCAGCGGGGCGCGTGCTGGGGAGCGAGGTGCGCGAAGCGCTGGCGATCGGCGTTGATCTTGCGGGGATTGATCTGCGAACGTCGGCGGGTCTGCGTCGATTGCGCGCGACCGCGCCGCTGCGCGACGAGGGCGCGGTGCGGGCGTGGCTGGGTGTGCCCGGCTGAGCGGTCCGGCTGAGGGAGACGCCCTGCTCCTACCTTTGCGATGTGACGGCTGAGGCGGTTTCATCTTCTGCGTCGGACGGCGGTGGTGGTGGGCGAGCGCAGCGACCGGCGTTTGCGATCCGGGAGGCTCATGCGCACCTGGCGAGCCTGGGCGAAGCGCTGCTGATGCCCAATCTGGCGGAGTGCCCGACGGTGGGGGCGTGTCTGGAGGCGTGCCGGGCGGAGGCGGCGCGGCAGCGGGCGGCGGGGTTGCCGGTGTTTGTGCGGATGAAGTCTGTGCGGGTGGAGGGGTGGACCGAGCACCGGTGGCCGACGATGGCGGAGATGGACGCGGCGGTGCCGGACGGCCCGTGCGTGCTGATGTCGTTTGATCATCATGCGGCGGCGGCGAACACGGCGGCGTTTGCCAGGGCGGGTCTGGCACCGGGGCAGGTGGTGCCGCCGAGCGGGGTGGTGGTGACCGACGCGGCCGGGCAGGCGACGGGGCTGCTGCTGGAGCATGCGGCGTACGCGGCATGGAACGCAGCGCCGGAGCCGACGGCGGGCGAGCGGACCGAGCGGCTGGAGGCGGCGCTGGAGCACCTGGCGGGGCTGGGGTTCGCGGAGGTGCACGATCTGCTGAGCCAGGACTGGTTGGGGCCGGCGCTGGGGGAACTGGAGCGGAAGGGGCGGTTGCGGCTGCAGCGTGTGCGGCTGTATGCGCCGGTGGCGAGGCTGACGGACCTGTGGGCGGGTCGGCGGCAGTGGGAGAGCGAGCGGGTGAGTCTGGCGGGCGGGAAGGTGTTTGCGGACGGGACGCTGAACAGCCGGACGGCGCTGATGATCCACCGGTATTGCGACGCGTTGCCGGCGGCGCCGCGGGGTCGGGCGATGGTCAGCCCAGCGTCGCTGGATGAATCGGTGCGGCTGGCGGATGGGCTGGGGATGGACCTGGCGGTGCACGCGATCGGGGATGGGGCGGTGCGGATGGTGCTGGACTCGGTGGAGCGGGTGCGGCCGAGCCGGTGCCGGGTGCGGATCGAGCACGCGGAGGTGGTGGACAAGGCGGACGTGGGGCGGTTTGTGGCGCTGGGGGTGGACTGCTCGGTGCAGCCGTGCCATCTGCTGACGGACATTGAGGCCTTGACGCGGTATGTGCCGCACCGGCTGGACCGGGTGCTGCCGCTGAAGGAGCTGCTGGCCAGCGGGCTGCGGCCGGGGTGGCTGGCGTGCGATGAGGGGCCGGTGGCGGCGGGAGGTGGCGGGGGCGGAGGGGGTCGGAAGCGGGAGGCAGGGCTGGTGTTCGGGTCGGACGTGCCGATTGTGCCGGCGGAGCCGGGGGACTCGCTGACGGCGGCGGTGCTGCGGCGGCGAACGGGGATGGCGGCGGAGGGGGCGATTGCGCCGGAGCAGGCGATCACGCCGGAGCAGGCGTGGGCGTGCTTTGCGATGCCCGGGGCGATGACCGGGGCCGGGAGCGGGCGGAGGGCCGGGGCGTGAGCGTGAGCGGTGAAGGTGTGCCGCTGGTGGTGATCACGCGGGCGGTGCCGACGGAGAGCGGGGGTGCGCCGGAGATCGACGGGTGCCGGGTGCGGATGGCGGCGGCGGAGCCGGGGATGACTCGGGCGGAATTGCTGGCGAGCATCCGCGGGGCGGCGGGTGTGGTTTCGATGTTCAACGACCGGGTGGATGCGGAGTTTCTGGCGGCGGCGGGGCCGGGGCTGAAGGTGGTGTGCAACTACGCGGTGGGGGTGGACAACATCGATCTGCCGGCGTGCCGGCGGGCGGGTGTGCCGGTGGCGCACCTGCCGGATGCGGTGACCGAGGGGACGGCGAACATGGCCATGGGGCTGCTGCTGTGCGTGGCCCGGCGGCTGCCGGCGGGGGATGCGTACGTGCGGAGCGGGGCGTTTGCCAGCCGGGGCAACGGCTTCCCGATCGGGTGGATGGGGATGCACCTGGCGGGGCAGACGATGCTGATCGTGGGGGCGGGGCGGATCGGGCTGGCGGTGGCCAGGCGGGCGCGGGCGTTTGGGATGCGGGTGCGGTACGTGGCCAGGTCGGCGCATCGGGAGTTTGAGGGCGGGGAGATCGGCGGGGAGCGGGTGGAACTGGACGCGGGGCTGGCGGAGGCGGACGTGGTGTCGCTGCACGTGCCGTTGACAGCGCAGACGCGGCACCTGCTGGACCGGCGGCGGATCGGGCTGCTGAAGCCGACGGCGATCGTGATCAACACGGCGCGGGGGGCGGTGGTGGAGGAGGCGGCGCTGATCGAGGCGCTGGAGGCGGGGCGGATCTGGGGGGCGGGGCTGGATGTGTTTGAGCACGAGCCGGAGGTGCCGGCGCGGCTGCGGGCGCTGGACAACGTGGTGCTGTCGCCCCATGTGGGGTCATCGGAGCGGTACTGGCGGATCAGGATGACCGAGCTCGCGTGCGCCAACGTGGCGGCGGGGGTGGCGGGGCGGCCACTGGTCAGCCCGGTGCCGGAGTGGATGTACGCGGTTTAGTTCTTGACGCCGGTGACGCCCTTGACGGTGTACTTCTCCAGAGCGCGGGCGAGGTCCACGCCGTTGATGTTGGCGAGGGTGGCGAGCCAGGCGAGGACGTCGGCGAACTCTTCTTCGAGGTTGGCGCGCTGCTCGGGGGTGGGGGATTTGCCGGGGGCGTTGTTCATCAGGGCGGTGGAGAGCTCGCCGAGTTCCTCGACGAACCACATGAAGGTGGGGGGCGTGCCCCGCTTGGAGTCGTTGGCGTAGTACTGGTCGAAGATCAGGCGTTGGAAGCCGGCGATGGTGAGGGGGCTGGTGAGGGCGAGGCCGGGGGGAAGGGGGGGAAGGGGATTGGTCGGGTGGGAGGCCGGGGCGGGCTGGGAGCTTGGAGTGGGGGGGTTGGGTGCATCGGACACGGCGTGATCTCCGAAGGCGCGGGCGGAGGGGTGCGGGTGGGTGCGAGCGAGGCAGAGACTGTACCGTTGAGGCTGGATGAGTGTGACACAGCGCATATCGGGCATCTCGGGCGTGGCGGGCGGCGGGGGAAGCGGGGCGGCTGGGGCCGCGGGCCGGTGGCGGCGCGGGTTGCGGAGGGCGGCTGGTCTGCTGGGTGGGGCGGCGTGGTTGGTGGCGGGTTTGGGCGTGGGCGGGTGCGCGTTTGAGAACCATCGCGAGGACATGGCACGGCTGGCGGGGTCGGGGGACTACCGGGCGGCGGCGGCGACGCTGGACAGCCCGGAGGTGCAGCGGATGTACGGGGAGAACTCGCGGCTGGTGTGGCTGCTGGACCGGGGGGCGATTGCGCTGGCGCTGGGCAAGCCGGAGGAGGCCATCGACCTGCTGGAGCGGGCCGAGGCGATCATGGACATTGAGAAGGGGAACAACGCGGGTGACACGCTGCTGCAGTGGACGGTGAACGACGCGTCGGCGAAGTACTACGGGGAGCCGTACGAGGACCTGTACACCAACGTGCTGAAACTGGCGGCGCAGTTGCAGCGCGGGGTGGTGCAGGGCGGGGCGACGGTGGAGGCGCGGCGGGCGGCGAGCAAGGCGAACCTGCTGCGGGACCGCTATCTGCGGGGGCAGCGGGAGTTGGAGGGCAAGGCCCGCTCGCAGTTCGGCGGTCGGTTGGACACAACGGGGCCGTTTGCGGGGCGGACGACGGGCGGGCAGTTTGTCGAGTCGCCGCTGGGGGCGTTTTTGACGGCGGTGACGTTCAACAAGACCGGGGACGCGGAGAACCAAGCGGTGGCGGCGCGTCGGCTGGCGGAGATCATCGCGGCGCAGGGGCCGCTGATCGGGCCGGTGCGGGCGGAGGACTTTGCCGGGCTGGAGCGGCAGGCTCCGGAGGCGAGCAACCTGCTGGTGGTGGCGTTCTCGGGGACGGCGCCGACCAAGCACCCCGAGCGGTTCGGGCCGATTCCGATTTACACCTATCCGGTGTACTTCGAGGTGCCGGTGCTGCGGGGCGGGCGGTCGATCGTGACCGGGGCGAGGTTGGTGGCCGAGCCGGTGGGGGCGGGGACGGGGGGGGAGGGCGGCAGGGCAGTGGGCGAGGCGTTCACGGTGGACATGCCGCTGGTGGAGGACATGGCCTCGGTGGCGCGGGCGAACCATGAGGCGGCGCTGCCGCAGATTTACGCGCGGGCGATCATCCGGTCGTCGCTGAAGGCGGCGGCCTCGGCGGCGGCGACGGAGGCGGTGCGGCGGTCGTCGAGTGATCGCAACCAGGGCGCGGTGGAGGTGCTGGGGGTGCTGATCGGGATGGCGGTGGTGGGGCTGACCGAGCGGGCGGACCTGCGGTGCTGGACGTTCTTGCCGGGGCAGGCGCACGTGGGGCTGGCGAAGTTGCCGGCGGGGAAGTGGCGGGTGCGGGTGGAGTATCTGGCGGGGGGCTCGGTGGTGCACGCCAGCGAGGCGCAGGAGGTGTCGGTGAGTGAGGACCCGGCGGCTCTGGCGACGGTGCTGAGCCGGTTTGCGCGGTAGATTGTTTGTAATTTGTATGGTATTTGGCTGCAGTTGGTGGTCTTATTGTGGATTTTGTGGCTACTCTTGGTATGTTTATAGTGGAAAGTGCAAGCCATGAGCACCACCGAACGACGGACCATGACGCTGAATCTGACGGAAGCGGAAATGCGCGTGCTGGAAGCGCTCGCGGAGAAGAAGGACCTGTCCAAGACGGCCGTCTTGCGACAGGCGTTGCGGCTCTACCAATTGATTGAACACCGGACCAGTCAGGGGGAACGGCTGGTGCTCGAGGATGACCGGCTGGCCAAAAAGGCGGAGGTGATGGTGCTGTGATGGGGGAGCGTGTTCAGGTGGTTGAGCGGGCCTCCGGGCAGTTGGTGGAGGCGACCTTGCACGAGGGACTGACGACGCGCGACCTTGAGGTGATCGAGCGGTCGTGGGCAGCGCACCGAGCGGAGCTTGTGGCGGCGTTGATGGGCGCGGGCGTTGAGCGTCGGCTGTGGCCGGAGAGCCTGCACTGGGACTGGGGTCGGAAGGCACCTCTGCTTGAGTTGCTTCTGGTGAACGCGTTCGGGGTGGCGTGTCGCGGCGGGTGGCAGGCGGTGATGATGACCAAGACAGCGGGCTACGACGCGCGAGTATCGTCAGAGGCGGGCAAGCCGCTTGTGTATGTGGACTTCGTTGAGACGGCCCCGTGGAACTGGACAATCAGCGAGCTTGGTCGATTGCCCGTGTTCAAGGGCCTTGGATCGGTGCTGATTCGGCGGGCTGTTCAGCAGAGCCGAGCCGAAGGATTCCGGGGCCGGGTGGGTCTTCATGCTCTCCCGCAAGCGGAGCGCTTCTACGGCCAGGTGTGCGGCATGACGCGGGTGGGGCCGGATGCGGCCAAGCAGGATCTGGTCTATTTCGAGTTCACGCGTCAGCAGGCCGACGCGTTCATCTCTGGCGGAGGCGACCGATGATCGGAGGCGAGTCCATGGATCGTGCGACACCGGAGTGGCTGCGTCGGTTTGCGGATGCCGAGGCGGAGTGTCCGTCGGTGTCGGCGGGCGCGCGTCAGCGGGCTTCTGGTGAGCAGCCTCGGGGCGTTGCACTGGCCGGACTGATCGGACTGTGGCGGCGGAGCCGGGGCATGTCCTCCGCGGCCTTCGCGGCCATGGCCGGGATTGAGGTTGCCGAGCTTGAGCGCTTGGAGCGGGGCGATGAGGTCGGCGGCGGTGTGCTCGCCCAAGTTGCCGGAGTCCTTGGCGTTTCGGCGGAGAAACTGATCTGGCTGTGCGGTCAGGGGACGAGCTCGGAGGCGGCGCTCGGTGGGGTGCCCGAAGGCCTGGGGGCGCGGGGATCGATCCCGGAGCCGCTGAACCCGCGGCAGGCGGCGGCACTCAACGAGATCATCCGCAATCTGGCGGGGTGAGGTGGCCGCAGGGAATGCGGCTGGGGTGACGGAACAGCGATCTTGTTCTCGGGCGTTGGGAGAGGTCCTGCGGGGGTCGTGTGCGGCTCCCGGCCGGGGTTGGTGTTGGCCGCGGCTGCAGTTCTGATGGGGGTTTGGCGGGATGTCCACGGGGGAGTCCGCGGCATCCTTTATACTCGGAAGGCCGCCGGCGCGAGCAACGCCCCCTACGGCATCCAAGGAGAGACCGATGAAGACGACCCGGAATCTGGTGGCGGCTGGCCGCGGTGTGGCGAGCGTGACGGCGATGTCGCTGGCGATGGCGGCGGGGTGGGCGCAGCCGGTGCTGATCAGCACGAGCGATGTGACGCTGGCGCCGGGGGCGAGCACGATTGTGGACCAGGCGTCGGGGACGGCGGTGCCGCTGGCGACGGCGCAGATCACGGTGCGGGGGCGGACGCTGACGGTGAACGGTCGGCACAGCATCGGTTCGCTGACGCTGGAGGCGAACGGACCGACGGGGGCGCTGGTGACGCACGCGCTGGGGTTCACGTTTGATTACTCGGGCGGAGCGGGGACGGACGTGGTGAACGGGATGCACCTGATCATCGCGGGGGATTTGACCATCACCGGCTCGCTGGTGTCGTCGGTGAACCGGATCGATGTGACGGCGCGGGGCTTTGGCAGCGGGCAGGGGCCCGGGGCGGGCACGGCGAGCACCAACAGCGGTTCGGGTGCGGCCGGCGGCGGGCACGGCGGGCGCGGTTCACCGGCGACGTCGTTCCCCGGGGGCGGGTGCTATGGGGAGGCGTTCGCACCGCGGACGTTCGGCTCGGGCGGTGGGCGGTTCCTGAACGACAGCAGCCCGGGCGGGGCGGGCGGCGGGGCGGTGCGGCTGGAGGTGGGCGGGGCGGCGACGGTGAACGGTCTGATCTCGGCGGGCGGTGGCGGGGGCACGGCCCCGGGCGGCAACGGGGCCGGCGGCTCGGTGTGGCTGAGCGCGGGGAGCATCGCGGGGGCCGGGGCGATCGCGGCCGATGGCGTGTTCACGACGGGTTGGGGTGCGGGCGGCGGTGGCCGGGTGGTGGTGACGACGTCGGTCGGCGGGGCGTTTGGCGGCGCGATTCGGGCGCGGGGTGTGGGGGGCAACCCGCGGGCGGGTGCCGGCACAGTGGTGACGCGGTTTGGCGGGGGCGTGACGACGCTGACGGTGGACAACGGTGCGCCGACGGGTGCGTCGCAAGCGACGGAACTGGCCGGCGGGGTGGTGAATGCGGATGTGGTGGTGGGCGGCGGGGTGGTGCTGGTGCCGGCGGCTGGCGGCCCGCATGGGTGGACGACGCCGGGGAACTTTGCGCTCGGCGCCAACACGCTGGTGCAGCACCGGCCGGGGGAAGCGGGCTTCACGCTGACTGTGGGCGGGAACCTGACGGTGGCGACGGGGGGGACGATCAGCGCGACGGGGCTGGGCTTTGCTTCGATGTCGGGCCCGGGTGCGGGGCAGTCGAGCACCAACTCGTCATTCGGCGCGGCGGGCGGCAGCCATGGCGGGCGCGGCGCGGGTGTGTCGGGTCTGGGGCTGTTCAGTGGGCCGTGCTACGGGGTGATTGACGGGCCGCTGAGCCTGGGCTCGGGCGGCGGGCGGTATTTGAGCGATGCCGCTCCGGGCGGATTCGGCGGGGGTGCACTGCGGCTGGTGGTCAGCGGCAACACGGTGGTGGACGGCGTGGTGACGGCCAACGGGTCGCGGGGCACCGCGCCGGGCGGCTCGGGGGCCGGCGGGTCGATCTGGCTGAGCACGGGCGGGTTGTCGGGGGCGGGGACGATCTCGGCGGACGGCGGATCGGGAACCGGGTGGGGCGCGGGCGGCGGCGGACGGATCGCGCTGGTGTCGGGCACGTCGAGTTTCAGCGGCACGGTGCGGGCGATGGCGGCGACCGAGCAGCAGCGGGCCGGAGCGGGGACGGTCTACACCAAGGTGGGGACGCAGCCGGCGGAAGTGGTGATTGACAACGGGTACACCACCGGCGGCTTCTCTCTGCCGACGGAGTTGCCGGCGGGGCTTCCGGCAGGGAATGTGACGGTGCGGAACTTTGCGCTGGTGGTGCCGGCGGCGGGGCCGCACGGGCTGGGTGTTTCGGGCAATCTGACCTTGGGCCCGCGCGGGCGGGTGTCTCAGCGGGCGGGGGAGGCGGGCTTTGCGGTGGCGGTGGGCGGGGACTTGAGCATCGACTCGACCTCGGGGATCACTGTGGCGGGTCAGGGCTTCGGGCCGGGGCAGGGCCCGGGCGCGGGGCAGTCGACCAGCAACGGTTCGGTGGGCGCGGCGGGCGGCAGCCATGGCGGGCGCGGCGCGTTTGCGATCGGGGCGACCAGCCAGGCCAGCGGGCCGAGCAACGGGGACCTGTTTGCGCCGGTGAACATGGGCTCGGGTGGCGGGGCGTATCTGAGCGTGCAGGGCGGCTCGGGCGGCGGGGCGGTGCGGCTGGTGGTGGGCGGCGCGAGCACGATCAACGGGGAGATCAACGCCTCGGGTGCGAGCGGTCAGAATGCGGCGGGGAATGGTGCGGGCGGCTCAATCTGGGTGACCACGGGGACGCTGGCGGGGACGGGGAGCATTGTGGCCGACGGGGCGAACGGCACCAGTTGGGGCGCCGGCGGCGGGGGCCGGATCGCGCTGGAGTACGCCTCGAGCACGTTCGGCGGTGCGGTCTCAGCACGCGGGCTGAACAGCCAGGGGGAGCGGGCGGGGGCGGGGACGATCGTGACGCGGCAGGGGACGGCGCGGCGGACGGTGCTGATGGACAACTTCTCACCCGGGGCGTTCGGGCGGCCGACGGAGTTGCCGTCGGGCGTGTATGACATGGACTTGATCGTCCGCAACGGCGTGGAGTTCAACGTGCAGCCGCCGGACGAGCAGGTGCTGACGATCACCGGCGAGTTGACGGTGGACAACGCGCGGCTGGCGCCGCGGTCGCGTGAGGCGGGGTTCCACTTCACAGCGCAGGGCAACGCGACGATCACGGCGACGGGTCGGATTGAGGCGGTGGGGCGGGGGTTTGCCGGGGGCAACGGGCCGGGTGCGGGGAGCAACTCGACCAGTGGGGCGTTTGGGGCGGCGGGCGGCGGGCACGGCGGGCGGGGCGGGGACGGCGGGCCGTTCGCGGGCGGGCAGGTGTACGGCTCGGCGACGCAGCCGACGGACATGGGCTCGGGCGGCGGGTCGTACTCGGGCAACGCCGGCGGCTCGGGTGGCGGCGCGGTGCGGTTCACGGTGGGCGGGCTGCTGACGCACAACGGGGTGATGATCGCCGATGGAACGGCGGGCAGTTCGGCGGCGGGGAACGGCTCGGGCGGCTCGGTGTGGATCACGGCGGGGACGATCGTGGGGAATGGCTCGGTGCTGGCGCGGGGCGTGAATGGCAGCAGCTGGGGCCCGGGCGGGGGCGGGCGGATTGCGATCTACTCGTGCAACCAGCCGGGGACGCTGACGATCTCGGCGGCGGGCGGGGGCGCTGGCAACGGCGGTGTGACGGGGCAGGCGGGCTCGGTGTTCACCACCGGCACGTCGACGATCAGCATCAGCCAGCAGCCGCAGGCGGTGTTCCCGGTGGGTCGGGGTGAGACGACGACGCTGTTCGTGCTGGCGAGCACGAGCCAGCCCGGGGGCGTGCTGACGTATCAGTGGCGCAAGCGGGCGGCGAACGGGGAGTATGTGAACCTGACGGCCAACCCGCGGTACAGCGGGATCACCTCCTCGCAACTGGAGATCAGCAACACCGGCTGCTCGGATGGGGGCGTGTACTCGGTGCTGATTGGGGACTCGTGCGGATTCTTCCCGTCTGAGCCGTCGCGCGTGAGCGTGTTCGCCGTCTCGGACATTGTGGGGATCGGCGGGCTGCCCCCGGGGGACGGGTTTGTGACCGGGGATGACTTCATCGGGTTCATCAACGCGTTTGTGTCGGGCGAGAGCCTGGCGGACATCTGCGGGATCGGCGGTCCGCCAAGTGGGCCCGACGGGCTGATCACCGGGGATGATTTCAACGCGTTCATCAACGACTTTGCCAGCGGCTGCCCGTGAGCGGGGCGGCGGTGGACACGGGACCGGTCAGGGCGCGGCGAGGCGGTGGAGGGCGACGGCGCCGGCGACGGCGACGTTGAGGGAGTCCACGCCGGGGCTCATGGGGATGACCACGCGCAGATCCGCGGCGGCGGCGGCGGCGGGGCTGAGGCCGGGGCCCTCGGTGCCCAGCAGGATGGCGCAGGGTTTGGCGCGGAGGTCGGCGGCCAGGGTGTCGGAGAGGGGTTGGCAGTCGGGTGAGAGGGTGAAGGCGACGACGGTGATGCCCCGGGCCTGCATGCGGGGCAGGGCGGCGGGCCAGGGGCCGGCGGTGTCGGATCGTGCCCAGGGGACGCGGAGGGCGTGACCGGCGGAGACGCGGACGGCCTTGCGGTAGTAGGGATCCGCAGCGGCGGAGGAGAGGATGATGCCGGCGCCGCCCAGGGCGGCGCAGTTGCGGAAGGCGGCGCCGATGTTGTCGTGGTTGAAGACGTCTTCGAGGACCAGCAGAGGGCGGCCGGGGGTGCAGCGGGTGAGCAGGTCGTCGATGTGGGTGGGGGCGGGGCGGGCGGCGATGGCCATCAGGCCCCGGTGCAGGGGGAAGCCGACGAGGCTTTCCATGGCGCGGGGGTCGATGACGTAGATGGGGACGTGTTCGCCCAGCAGGGCCAGGGCGGGGCCGATGGTGGCCAGGCGGGTGGGGGTGGTGAGGACCGAGAGCACGCGGCAGGGGGAGCGGACGAGGACATGGAAGACGACCTCGCCCTCGGCCATGAGTTTGCCGAAGGGGGCGGGGTCGGCGGGGTGGGGCGGGCGGGGGACCCCCTGGGCTGCGGAGAAGGCCTCAAGAAGCTGGCGGTCCTTGACGTCGCGGTAGTCGGCCAGGGCAGGGTCGGTGATGTCGTCAACCGGCACGATGGGCATGCAAGGCAGCGTACCCTCTCGGCAGGGACTTTGGAGGATCCGGCTATGCGTTGTGTCGCCCCGCTGAGTGTGGTTGTGTTGAGCGTGAGTGCCCTGCTGACCGGCGGGTGCGACAACAAGTCGGCGCCGGTGTCGGCGACGGGCCCGGACAATCCGTCGACGATGTACGGCAAGTCGGCGAAGATGGCGCGGGACCTCAAGAGCGACATTCAGGCCGGGCAGACGGCGGCGTTGAACCAGGCGGCTGGGATCACGGGGGAATCGGCGGCGGTGGGGGCGTTTGAGGTGGGCGGGATCACCTTCGGGGCTCCGGCGGGGTGGACGCGGCAGCCCTCGGGCGGGATGCGGGCGGCGCAGTTCTCGGTGCCGTCGCGGAACGGGCCGGACACGGCGGAGGTGGTGTTCTTCGGCGGGGTGGGTGGGAGCGAGGAGGACAACATCGCGCGGTGGAAGCGGCAGGTGGCCGGGCCGGGGGGGCCGGGGGGGCAGCCGGGGAGTTTCAGCCAGACGACGTTCAACGTGGGGACGCTGAAGGTGACGCGGGTGGCGATGGACGGGACGTACACGGGGATGTCGGCCTCGGGCGGTGCGGCGGCGCCGATCGCCAACGCGCGGTTCGTGGCGGCGATCATCTCGGGCGGGGCGATGCCGGTGCAGGTGCGAATGACCGGCCCGGCGAACACGGTGAGCGACGCGGAGAAGGACTTTGATCAGATGATCAAGTCGATGACGCTCAAGTGAACGGGTGGTGGGGTGGCCCCTGGCGGACCTGATCCCGTTACAACGGACACTGCATGAACTGGTGGCAAGCCGTCATCCTCGGCCTGGTCGAGGGCATTACCGAGTACCTGCCGGTGTCCAGCACGGGGCACCTGATCCTCACCAGCCACTTTCTGGGTCTGCACCGGCCGGAGATCAAAGGTGCGGTGAACGACTTTGAGGTGGTGATTCAGGGCGGGGCGATTCTGGCGGTGCTGGGGCTGTATTTCCCGCGGTTTGTGGCGATGCTGCGCGGGGTGCTGGGGCAGGACGCGGCGGGCCGGCGGCTGCTGATCAACATCATCGTGGCGTTCATTCCGGCGGCGGCGGTGGGCCTGCTGGCCAAGGACTGGATCAACGCGAACCTGTTCCGGGCGGGGCCGGTGATCATCGCGATGATCGTGGGAGGGGTGTTCATGATTGCGATCGACTGGTATGTGATCCAGCCGAGGCGGATTCCGCCGGCTGGTGGACCCGGTGGAGGCGTGGGCGGCGGCACGCAGGGTGGTGCGGGCGGCGGCTCGCCGGTGGTGCGGTCTGGGGCGGCCTTCGCGGGCAAAGAGGTGACCGACCTGACGGTGAAGGACGCGGCGCTGATCGGGCTGCTGCAGATCTTCTCGCTGTGGCCGGGCACCTCGCGGAGCATGATGACCATCTGCGGGGGCGTGCTGACGGGGCTGCGTCCGGCGGCGGCGGCGGAGTTCAGCTTCCTGCTGGGGATGCCGACGCTGCTGGCGGCGACGGGCTACAGCCTGCTGAAGAACCTGCGGACGGCGGCGAAGACCGGCGAGCCGAACCTGTTTGCGACGCTGGGCGTGCTGCCGTGCGTGCTGGGGATGCTGGTGGCGGCGGTGAGCGCGTGGCTGGCGGTGAAGTGGCTGGTGGCGTTCCTGAACCGGCACGGGCTGGCGCCGTTCGGCTACTACCGGCTGGTGGTGGGCGCGGTGCTGATCGCGGCGATGATGCTGGGCGGGCTGGAAATCAGCAAGTAATACCAATCACCTCTCCAACTCAGGCGTCGTGAACGGGCAGGCACACAGTGATCGCAGCAGTTCGGGGGTCAACGCTCGC
>Ga0068877_10001077_pt1 | contig 23018 bp, 17 predicted proteins | sample NOAtaG_FD_66437 | JGI IMG/M metagenome (GOLD analysis project Ga0068877, IMG submission 66437) | Freshwater lake microbial communities from Lake Erie, under a cyanobacterial bloom - NOAA_Erie_Diel6S_1000h metaG | ecosystem: Environmental > Aquatic > Freshwater > Lake | place: USA: Ohio, Lake... | reverse complement strand
CCGAGGTTGCTGTTCGTGCAGCCGGGGTTGCTGGCCAGCGGGTCGCCGTTATCGCAGGCGATGTCCGCGGGGTTGCAACCCGCGGTCGCGCCGCCGACGGTGATCTTCACCCAGATGACCTGGAAGGGCTCGGTCTTGGGTGTCCCGATCTCGACGGGGTTGAGGGTGCCATCGACGAACCGCAGGCCCATCGCCGCAGCCAGCGTCGTGGTTGAGTTGATCACCGCGTTGGGGTTGTCCAGAACGCTGCTGCTGCGGCCGGTTGATTCCGCGGGTGTCGGGCGACTGTCCGCGGTGTTCACGTTCGAGACGCCGATGTAGTAGGTGCCCGCGGCAAACGTGCGGGTCAGCGACGTGGTGCCCTCGTAGAGGTAGTCACCGAGCGGGTTGAAGTTCGAGTCATAGATGAGGTAGTCCATGCTGGTGGTCACACCCGCAGCGCGGGAGATGGTGATCGGCCCGGGCTGGAGCGTCGTGGTCAGTTCGATCGGCGTCACCGCCTGGGTTTCCAGCGTCGAGGTGTAGTCCAGCGTCGTCGTCGTCCCGCCCGTCACGCGGTAGTAGATCTCTTCCCGCTTGCCGAAGCCGTACCACTGATTAAACCGCGGCGGGGTCGACGTGGTCGACGAGGTCTGCAGGGTCGAATCTGTCCCGGGGTTGATGTTGCCCGTGGTCTGGGTCAGCCCGCGGATCGTGCCGGTGTGACCGGCCGTGCCGATGGTGGTGATGACCATGCGGTGGCGATAGATCCCCGGCGCGGCGGCGGGTGTCTTCACCAAGTAATAGTCGGCGCTGGTATCGCCCAGCACCGTGGTGGAGGTCCCCGTTGTGAACCCGAAAACACCCTCACCCGGCGAGATGATCGCGGAGGTCGCGGCGTTCTTCGCGTCGTTGGGTTCAACCTCCGCGATATAGCCGGCGGGTGGGCCGCCACGAACTCGCAGGGCGACCTCGGCGCTCCCGCTGCGCCCCTGCGCGTCGGTGATGGTGACCGGGAACGAATAGATCCCCGCGGTCAGGTTCGAAGGCGGGGTGATCTGCAGCGTGAACGTGTTGTTGGGCCCGGCGTTCATGAGTACCGTCGTGCCACCGCCGATGGACTGCAGATTCGCCGTGGCAAAGAGCCCGGTCGAGGGGTTCGCGCCAGCGACGGGCAGGGCGCGAACGGTCATGGTCGAGTTGTTCCCGGCAATGATGTTGTAAGGCGTGAAGTACCCCGCGCCGTTCGGCACGGTGGGTTCAGCGCAATCAGCGCTGACGTACGCCAGGCCGAGGATGTTGTTGGTGGGGATATCGCCGACGCGGTGGGCGACGCCCGTGTCGGTGTCGATGAGGTAGAGCCCGTCGGTGCCGGTGTCGATGAGGTAGAGCCCGCCGTTGTCCTTGTGATACGCCAGGGCGTGCGGGTTGCTGATGCCGCTGCCCAGGACGGAGAGCAGCGTTGCCGCGCCGGTGGCGCGGTTGACGGTGTAGATCGAGTCGGTGGAACTGCTCGTCCCGAAGAGGGTATCGAGACGACGGTGATAGCCGAGGTTGAAGAACGAGGTGGTGCCGGAGGGTCCGATGGCGGTGGCAAGCCCGGTGGTGCGGTCGATGGAATAGAGCGTGCCGTCGCTGCCGCCGTAGATCGTGCCGGTGGAGTTGTCGAACTCAAGCCCGTGCATGACGACGGTGCTGCTGCCGTAGAACCCCACGAGGGTCGCGGCACCGGTGCCGAGATCGAGCGTGTACAGGTTGTCGTTGCCGGTGGAGGTGACCCAGAGGGTCTGCGTGGCGCAGTCAAAGGCCAGCCCGCCGGTGGTGCCGGCGTTGGAGCTCACCGTCCCGACGGTTGTTCCCACACCGGTCGCGGGGTTGATCTCGTACAGGGTGTTCCCGCTCGTCACCGCGACCAAGCGGTTCTGGGCAAAGGCCGAGCCGCAGCAAGCCAGCATCGCGGTGATCGCGATACGCATCGTCGTCGTCTTCATGATTGAGCTCCAAGTTGATTGAGAACAGGCAGAATGCCCGTTTATTCTGATCGTTCCTTCTTCAGGCCGTACGCAACGCAGACCTGAAAAGTACACCCTCTCCCAGACTACACCGCATGACGAGGAATACAAGGGGCAGGTCGGCAGGACTTACCCTGAGTTTCAAGCTGGTTGGCCGGGAAAACTTGGAGTCTTCATCCGGCACCAGCCCACCTTCTGCCGAACCCCGAATGAGCAGAACTCCTGCGGTGCAAAGAAAAAGCCCCGGACCTTTCGATCCGGGGCTTCGTGCGATTCTTCGATTCTCAGGGCTCTGAACTTCGGCTTCAGGTCTTCACCCTCAAACCTCGGCCCACAACCCTCGGCCCTTCCTGTCCTGCATCAGACGCAGGGGAGGAAGAGGTTGTTGAAGAAGCAGTTGTAGTCACCCTCGTTCACGCCGCCGTTGGAGCAGCCGGGGCTGCCCGCGAGCGGGTCGCCGTTATCGCAGGCGATGTCGCAGGTACCGCCGACACCGGCGGGGCCCTGACCGGCCTGGAAGAAGAACCCGTCGGCGGCGAAGAAGGCGTTGTAGTCACCCTCGTTCGGGCCGTCGATGCTGTTGGTGCAGCCCGTGCCCAGCAGAAGCGGGGTACCGTCATCGCAGGCGATGTCGGCAGGGTTGCAACCGCCAACCTGCGGGGGAGCGTAGAGCGTGACGTACTGGTTGCCCGCGAGGGTGGAGAAGTCGATGGCGCGGGGGTCACCGAGGTTCCCGTTGCCGCTGGGCAGCCCGCCGAGCACCTGGTTCGAGACGAAGGTGAAGTCGGTGTTGTTGACGAAGCCCGCCACGCGGATGCGCGGGATGTTGTTCAGATCGGTGATGCCCAGCTCGCTGAGGGCGATGGCAAACTCGATGCCGGTGCCGACCGCTTCGGCCGCGGCCTGATCAGCCAACGCGTCGGTCACGCCCAGCACGTTGGAGTTGTCGATCGAGCAGAGCACCTTGCCGCCGGCGACGGAGACGAGGTTGTTGTTCAGCCAGGGGAACACGGTCCCGCCGGTTGCGCTCTGATCAATGTTGTCCGCGAGCGAACGCGGGGCGAAGTTGGTGTAGATGTTGTCCAACCCACCGACCGGGGGGTTGGTCTGCTGATCGGCGCGGTTGCCGTCATAGCTGATCACCGGGAAGCGGCTCTTGCGCCCACCGTCGAACGCGCCGTAGTCCAGGGCCTTGCCGCCGGTGTTGCCGCTGACGGCCGTCTGACGACGACCCGAAGCGCGGATGACCGCACCGTCGAGGAAGACGCGCGCGGGGTTGGACTGGTTGTTGATCGACAGGAAGTACGAAGCCTCGAAGCCCTCGTCGAACTTCAGGCCGTTGGTCGCGGTGGCGGGATCAGTCCCGGCGGGGGTCGAGCCCATCTTCTGCAGGGAGTTGAAGGCGATGTCCGGGTTGGGGCGGAACGAGAGGTTGTTCGAGTCGCCCGCGGCGCGGAGGCGGTTCTGACCCGCCACGCCATCGACCGAGAAGAACAGATTGAACTTGTTCGAGTTGGTCTCAAGGTTGCCCGCAACAAGAACGTAGAGCTTGTCGCCCTCGATCTTGGCGTAGACGGCGTTCACCTCAGAGCCCGCGGCGCGGTCCGGGTGCGGACGGACGACGAAGTTGCCCGTGTTGCCACCGACGACGCCGGCGGTGTTGGAGTTGTCGATCGACGCGAGGATGACGGGGGCGAAAGCGTCGCCGCCGGTCAGGGTGCCGGTGGTGTTGCCGAAGCCCGCGGTGCCGCAGTAGAAGAACGAGCCGAACCCGCCCGCGGGGAGGGTGCAGTAATCGACGAACATCGCCGCGGGGGTGCCGCCGCCGTTGATGTTGAGCCAGAAGTCGGGCTCGAACCCGGCGTCGAAGGTCAGACCCGCGCCGGAGCCGTCGTTATCCGAGAGGCGCGCCGGGCCGTTGGGGTTGCCGGTGAGCTTGTTCTGCCCGTCACCACTGACGGTGTCGAGGAGGATATGGAGCTTGTTGAAGTTGGCCTCGACGTTGCCCGCGACGAAGATGTGCAGGTTGGTCCCGCTGACGACCGCGTAGACGGCGTCGATCTCGGACCCGCCCGTGCCGTTAATGCCACCGACGGCTGTGGCAACGCTGTTGTTCCCGAAACCCGTGCCGCAGGTCTGCAGCGAACCGGGGATGAACGCGCCGTACGAGGTGTCGAGCTGCCCGTCAACGGTGGGGGCGGTGCCGATCACCGCGGGGGTGAACTCGATGAACTGGTTGCCCGGGAAGGCGGCGGTGTTGAGGTTCACCTCGCGCGGGTCGCCGGGGTTCTCAGAGTTCTCAGGCAACGGGCCGGCGAACTGGTTCGAGAGGAAGTCGTTGCCGCTGGAGATGATGAACGCGCAGAGCTTCATCGGGGTCCCGGGGACATAGCCACCGATGTCCGCCAGCGGGATAGCGATCTCGATGCCGCGGTTGACCGCCGCCGGGTCGCCCAGCGGAGCGCCGGTGAGCGTCTGCGCGGTGCTGTCACCGAACTGCGTGGGGTTGGTGTTGTTGACCCACTTCGCGGGGCCGTAGTTGTCCGTGCCCTTCTTCCCGTCGATGACGGGGACTTGGGCGAAAGCGAGGCTGCCGGCCAGCGTGCAAAGCAGGGCGGCGGAGTACATGGTTTGACAGGTCTTCATGACAACAACTCCCGGAGTGAATGGAATGTGAAACGGAACAAACCGAACCACTCGCAGTCCAGACACCGCACCACGCACCTCCCCCAACGCGATGCGGAGGAACGGCGAGCGGACAAACCGTGCTGGGGTTCTGCGAACCACCTCAAGTCTACATGATCGTCGCGAAAAACCAGCGGAATTCTTCGGAATACACAGGATGCCTCTCAACCAAGTCACCAAGCCCGATGCGCTTCCGCGACCCTGATCAGGGGGATTCCGCAGGCAAATCGAATCGCTGCTGGCTCAAAAAAACCACCATCAGGACGAATAAAGAGGGCATCCCCGCCGATCCCTGGGTTGATTTGGTTTCAAACTGGGTTGTTTGAGTTGAAGGATGGTCTACCCGAGAGCGTTCAAGGTGGCGCTTCGTTGAATGTTCTAGAAGACTTGACTTTCTGGTGCTGATCTCGAATCTCTCTCGATCGGTCGCTCGAACGTCTGTTTAAACACGGAAAACCCGAAGAATCGACGACCTGTGCACCCGCTAGAGGATTTTCCACGAAAAGCCTCGGTGACCCTTTGCAGGAACCGCGTGCAGACCCGATAATGGTCCTCCACCCCGGTTCTTCTTCAGGGGTGTCCGGTGATGATCGGCGAAGATTTGTTTCCCGCCGACGCACGCCGGGGTAATCGCAGAACCACAAGGACCCGTGCGCATGCAAGCTCGACATCAACGTCAAGGCGTTTCGACGTGTCAACGCGTTTCGACGTTTGGATTCACGCTGATCGAACTGCTGGTTGTCATCGCCATCATCGCGCTGCTGGTGGGCATCCTGCTGCCCGCGCTCGGCAAGGCACGCAACGCCGCACGCATCAGCGCCTGCGGCAGTGGTTCGAAGCAGATGGGCGTGGCGATGACGCTCTACGCCAACGACTTCAAGAGCGCTTTCCCCATGTTCCCGTTCGATCCGGGCAACGCCAACGATCCGGGACGCGTCGACTGGACCAACCCGGTTCAGCAGAACCGCGTGCTGAATGCGCAGTGGCGCCACGGCGGCGCCGCGGGCCTGTTCAGTGTTTTCCAGAATGGCGACGGGACCGACCGCGGTTTCCGCGGCGGCACCGACGAGGAAACCGCACGGTACTGGCCGGTCTCCAGCAGCGCACCGCCCTCGGCGCAGTCAGGGCTCAACAAGCCGCTGCTCCGCGGGTATCTGGAAGGCTTGCAGGTGCTGGTCTGTCCGGCCGACCGCGAGGATCGCTACTTCGGCTTCCCGTATACCCCCAGCGCCCCGCCCGTTCAGGCGGCGAAGTTCAAAGTCCCCACCCCGCCCACGAAAGAGTCCGAGGTTGTCAACTACAACCTCAGCTACATGTACATCGCCGGGTTCAAGACCGACGAGATCTATCTCCCCAAGCCCGCGCCGCTGTGGGGTGACGAGACCAACGCCTGTGACCTGGCTACGCGTTCGTGGTACGGTGCCAGCTCGGGCAATCCCAACACCGCCGAGGCCACTGCCGCCCAAACCCAGGCCGGGTTCTACGGCCCGTTCGATAACCACGGCCGCGACGGCGCGAACTGGGTCTTCACCGACGGTCACGCCGAGTTCCTCAAGGGCAACATCCACGACGAGTTCTTCCTGCCCAACTCCGCGAAGGGACAGTCGGTCAACAGCGTCGATCCCTTCCGCTCGCGGCGGACGCAGACGCTGGACTGATCGTCGGCGGCACATTCAGGCGTTGCGGTCTCTTGCTTGAACTTGCCGGCGTTGGCACGCGGTTGTTGCCGGGCGGGTGTTGGCAGGTCTCGTCGTTGCTGAATCGCCTGAAACCGCGGACAGCTTCGTGCCAACGTTGAGCTCGGTTCACCAGCGGGCTTGGTCGCTGCGACCGGCCCAACGCCCGTGATACGTCGGGCCGTGTGTTTCGATATGATGGCCCCCGTCGCTCGGTTCAGAGCACGGCCGGTCTTGCCCCCGATTGGTGTGATCGGTGGGCGCTCGCTGGAGGGTTTTCGTTTGTCTGATGAGCGTAACGAACAGAGCCGATCGGTCGCCGCCTCGAACGCGCCCGCGAAACGTTCGCTCCTTGGACGCCTCGTGCGTGCTCAGGAGTTCGGGCTGGTGGTGGTGATCATCGCCCTGATGGTGGGGCTGACGACGTACACGCATCTGAAGTACGGGCCTGTGCCGCGGTTTGATCAGATCAAGCTCGCGCAGGGCTCGGTGCTGGCACCGCAGGCGGAGCAGCGCGAAGGCGAGATCGCCATCAAGGCCCCGGACGGGACGATCACACGCTACAAAGAGTCGCAAGGCTACGAGCTGCGCGGGTCGGAGGAGAGGCCGATCGTTCGGTACAACTACGGCGTCAACAAGTTCTTGAACTCGGACAATCTGATTTCGGTCCTGACGTCGACGAGTTTTATCGCGGTGATGGCCGTGGGCATGACGGCGATTATCGCGCTGGGCGGGATTGATCTGAGTATCGGCTCGATCTACGCGCTGGCGGCGGTGATGGGGGCGATGGTTTTGCAGATGTTTGCGGGCGGTGATGGGAGCGGCGCGGGGCTGATGGTGGCGCTGCCGGTGGCGGTGCTGGCGTGTTGCGGGGTGGGTGCGGCGTGCGGGTTTGTCAACGGTGCGGCGAGTGTCGGGCTGAATGTCCACCCGTTCATCATCACGCTGGGTGGGATGGCGATTTACCGCGGCATCGCGTTCGTCTCGACGCAGGGGCAGACGATCTCTGGGCCCGAGTCGCTGCAAGGCGGGATGTTCAAGGCCGAGTTGTGGGGCCTGACGCCCGTGCCTTCGTTGATCATGGTGGTGATCGCGCTGGCGGGGATGTTCGTCTTCGCGAACATGGTCTTCGGTCGGCGGATCTTCGCCATCGGCGGCAACGAGATCGCGGCGAAGTACGCCGGGATTCCCGTCGGGCGCGTGAAGATCATCTGCTACACGCTGATGGGGGCGCTGACGGGTTTGAGTGCGTTGATGTACCTGGGGTACTACGGCGCCGCCAGCAGCGACGCGGGCAAGGGGTATGAACTGAGCGTCATCGCCGCGGCGGTGGTGGGCGGGGCGTCGCTTTCGGGCGGGCGCGGCTCGGCCCTCGGGGCGGTCTTGGGGGCCATCACGATCCAGTTGATCGACAACAGCATCCTCATGACGGGTATCCGTCAGGAGTACAAGGACATCGTCATCGGTCTGGCGATCATCGTCGCGGTGGTGGTGGACCAGGCGAAGCACCGCTTGGGGAGCAAGAAGCACTGAGCCGCTCGGGGAGGGAGTTGGGAAGGCGGTTCGTGCGGTGTTGGGGGCTTGCGGATAACCGGCGAGCCGGCGGCGGCATTGAGAAAGCTCGGTATGCTGCGTCCAACGCTCGTTCGTGAGCGAAAGCAGACAGGGCGGCGTGGGTGGTGGCTTGTGTGTTCGATCGGTTCACGCGTGGGCGGGGCATTTTTCGACAGGAGTTCTCGCATGGGTATCGGCTGTAAAGCACTGTTCACCGGTTTGGCGGTTCTGGGTATGGCGGCGGCGTCGTGGGCCTTCGCGGCCAATGCGGCCCCCGCGACCCCGAAGAAGAAGACCTACCGCATCGGTCTGATCGCCAAGAGCACCAGCAACCCGGTCTTCATCGCCGCCCGCACGGGTGCCGAGGACGCCGCGAAGGAACTGGGCGCCAAGATGGGCGTGAAGATCGAGGTCGATTGGCGCACGCCGACGGATGAGGACGCGCAGAAGCAGGCGGACTTCATGGAGCAACTGGTCGCCACCGGGATCGACGCGATCGCGGTGAGCTGCACCGACGCGAAGATCCTCACCGGGTCGATCGACAGCGCCGTGGATAAGGGCATCCCCGTTGTCACCTTCGACTCCGACGCGCCCAAGAGCAAGCGCTTCGCGTACTACGGCACCGACGACTTCGCCTGCGGGCAGCAGCTCGGGCGCGAAATGGCCCGCGTGCTCAACGGCAAGGGCGTGGTGGCGATCCTCGCCGGTAATCAGACCGCCCCCAACCTGCAAGGTCGCGTCCGCGGCGTGCGCGACGCCATCGAGAAGGAGTTCAAAGGCATCACCATCAAGGACGTCTACTACCACAAGGAAACCGCCCAGGACGCGGTTGCCAAGATGGAACAGGTGCAGGCGGCCAACCCGGAAATCACCGGCTGGGCCCTTGTCGGCGGCTGGCCTCTGAACACCAAGAACGCGCTGAACAAGATCTCCACCTCCGCGAAGGTCGTCTCGGTCGACGCCCTGCCCCCGATGCTGGACTACGTCAAGAACGGGCAGGTCGAGGTTCTGCTGGCTCAGAAGGTCTACGAGTGGGGCTACGAGAGCGTCAAGCTGTCGATGAACAAGCTCGTCAGCAACGAAGCGCCGAAGGACCCGATCGTCAAGGCGGATTTGGTCGTGGTGACCAAGAGCAACGCCGACGAGTACGCGAAGAACTGGGACAAATGGCTGGGCAAGGAAACGGGCAAGGACGCCGGCAAGGGCAAGAAGTAATCCCGAAGGATTGAACGAAGCCTGAACACACGCGCCCCGGAGCGAACGACTCCGGGGCGTTTTTCGTTTTTGATGAACCCGGGGATGGTGGTGGAAACTGAAGGTGGGCGGGGTGTGTGCGCGCAGCGGCGGGCCAAGGGGGCAAACGGGGGAGAAATCGGGTGAGATCCGGGGTGGATTCGGGGCTTGAAGAGGCCGCGGCGGGGGGCGATTCCTCGTATACTGGTGGACTATGACGACGGCGCGCGTGGTTTTGATGCCGGGGCAGGGGGCCCAGTGTGTGGGCATGGGGAAGGTCTGGGCGGAGAAGTCTGCCGAGGCGAGGAAGGTCTTTGACGAGGCGGACGCGGTGCTGTCGGGGAAGCTGCCGGGCGGGGCGAAGCTCAGCGAGCTGTGCTGGAACGGGCCGGCGGAGGTTTTGAATCGGACGGATGTGTCGCAGCCGGCGATTTACACGGCCGGGGTTGCGTGCTGGCGGGGGATGCTGGCGCAGATGGGGATCGGTTCGGCGGCGGGCGTGAAGGAGGCGGGGGTGGTTTCGACCGCGGGGCTTTCGCTGGGTGAGTACACGGCGCTGCACATCGCCGGGGCGTTTTCGTTTGAAGACGGGCTGAGGCTGGTGGCGCTGCGCGGGGCGGCGATGCAGGAGGCGGCGGAGAAGAGCGTGGGGGGGATGGTGGCGCTGATCGGCGCGGATGAGGCGCAGGCGAAGCAGGTGTGTGCCGAGGCCTTGGCGGGGGGGAGCGCGGGCGAGGTCTTGGTGTGCGCGAACTTCAACGCGCCGGGGCAGATTGTGATATCGGGGAGCAAGAGCGCCTGCGATCGTGCGGCGGCGGCGGAGGGGCCCGCGGCAAAGCTGGGCCTGCGGGCGACGGCGTTGCAGGTCGCCGGTGCGTTCCACTCGCCCTTGATGGCGCCGGCGGCGGAGAAGCTGCGTTCGGCGTTGCAGACGACGAAGATCGGTGCGTTGTCGTGCGAGGTGTTCGCGAACGTGACGGCGCGGGCGCACGCGAACGACGCGGAGAGCATTCGGACGCGGTTGTTTGAGCAGTTGACCGCGCCGGTGCGGTGGGCGGAGTCGTGCGCCGCGATGGCGAAGCAGTATTCCTCGGCGGAGTTCCATGAACTGGCGCCGGGCAAGACCTTGATGGGGTTGATGAGGCGGATCGAGAAGTCCGTGAAGGTGATTACCCATGATGAACCAGCGTGAAGCACGTGTGGCGGGCGGAATGTCGATGCGGAGGATGACCGGGCACGCGTGGCGTGCGCTGGCGGGCGCTGCGGTTTTGGCCGTGGCGTTGATCGGCGGGTGCAAGAAGCCGCCGCCGCCCCCGCCGCCGCCCCCGCCGCCGCCCCCGCCGCCGCCGCCGATGGTGGATTTCCAGGCGTTGCTGACGGAGATCAAGGCGGACGCGCGGGTGAGTGCGGCGGAGTCTTTGGCGATCACGGACGAGAGCTTTGCGCGTGCGGCGTGCGCGTTGGCGGACGCGTTGGCGCGGGGTGATGAGGCGAAGCTGTCGACGCTGCTGAACCGGCGCGCGTTGAGCGTGGTGCAGGAGTTGAAGGCCGCGGGCACGTGGACGCAGTCGACCAAGGGGCTGGAGGCGGTGCGGATTGTCTACGCCAGCGCCCCGATGTCGCTGACGGATATCGAGAAGCAGCAGGCGATTGAGATTTCGCTGAAGGCGAACGTGGCGGCGGCGAACCGGTTGTTCGAGCAGTACGTGGCGCGCGGGGTCGATCGGGCGGATGCGCGGGCGACGGCGGACGATCAGCTCCGGCAGATGAACGAGACGGTCAAGGCGCAGATGCTCGAGTCGGGCGCGAGCCTGCTGGAAGTGCCGGAGATGGTTTGCCTGACGGCGGTGCAGGACGGGAGCGGGGCGATCTTGCTGGGTTGGTCGGCGTCGCGTGCGGGTGGGAAGTGGACGTTCTCGAACTCGTCGACGACGCCGCTGGTGAGGGCGAAGGCGAGCGACTGGGACGATATCGGGATGCTGGGCTTCTCGCTGGGGACGGGCAAGCTGGCGAGTTCGGAGGCCGGCGGCTCAACGGCGCCGGGCGGCGGCGGCAGCGGGTCGGGCTCGCAGAAGCCGAGCACGCCCGGCGGCGGCGGACCGAGCGGGCCCTCCACCACACCACCGGAAGGACCGACCAAGCGCACCCCCGCGGGCCCGGTGAAGATCCCCGGCGTGGGATGAGAGATCAGTGCTGAGTGCTGAGTGCTGAGTGCTGAGTGCTGAGATAGATCCCGGTGGGTTTTCGTGGATTGCTTGAGATTTGAGTTTTGAGTTTTGAGTTTTCGGATTTGAGTTTTCGGTATTCAGGAAGGCGGTTGCATCGTGTCTGACAGTGGCAAGCGGGTTGCGGTTGTGACGGGGGCTTCGCGTGGGATCGGGCGGGCGATTGCGTTGCGTCTGGCGAAGGACGGGCGGCACGTGGTGCTGATCGCCCGCAGCGAGGGGCCCTTGAACGACCTGAAGGCCACGATCGAGATGGGTGGGGGGAGCGCGAGCGTGAAGGCCGCGGACATCTCGGATGCGGCGGCGTTCGGGAAGGTGATCGACGCGGTGGCGGAGGAGCACAAGCGGCTGGACATCCTGGTGAACAACGCGGGGATTACCAAGGACGGGTTGATCCTGCGGATGAGCGACGAGGACTGGACGAGCGTGATCCAGACGAACCTCACCAGCGCGTTCGTGGCGATCCGCTCGGCGGCGCGGAGCATGATGCGCGGCAAGTTCGGGCGGATCGTGAACATCGCCAGCACGTCGGGTGTGGTTGGGAATGCGGGTCAGGCGAACTACGCCGCGGCGAAGGCGGGGCTGATCGGGCTGACCAAGACGGTGGCGAAGGAGCTTGGGGGCAAGGGGATCACCGCGAACGTGATTGCGCCCGGGTTCATCGAGACGGACATGACGGCGAACCTGCCGGTGGAGATCAAGGAAGGGATCACCAAGCTCATGGCGATCAAGCGGCTGGGGCAGGTGGACGATATCGCCGCGGCGGTTGCGTATGTCAGCAGCGACGAGGCGGGGTTCCTCACCGGGCAGACGATCTGCGTCGACGGCGGGCTGACGATGTGCTGATGGTGCGGGGGGGAAGTGGACGGTCAGCCAACGGGCATGTATTTGAAGAGCCTGCTCAAGCGGCGCGGCATGACCGTGAGCGCCGGGGTTTCCAGTTTCTTTCCCGCATACGTCAAGGGGGCTTTCCGGTCGAACTCATGGATAAACATGGCGTAGCGGAAAGCTCCGCGTGGAGGGACCGCGGTGAGCCCGGATTCGTGCTCGCCCGTGCCGGTGTCGTTGAGAATCTTGTCGTCGTAGCCGACCTGGTCGTTCGGCTTGAGGCTTTTGCCTTTGGCTTGGCAGACGGCCCAATGCTCGAAGTCCTTGCCGGCGTCGGTCACTCGGACTTCGATGAGGACGAGGCGCCGAATCTCGGCGTCGAACTGCCTGACGGATTTGTACTGCAAGGCTTCTTTGCGTGCGGCGGCGGAGACTTTCGCGCGGTAGATGCCGAGGATCTCGATCTTTCGCTGCGCGACGGATTTGGTCTGGTTTCGAGCCATAACGCCCTGTAGCATACCAGAAGATGGGCGATCGCACGTCATCAACACGCGACGAAGATCTGGCCAGCACGCTGAAGAAGTGCGGGCTGAGGGTCACGGCCGTGCGCTTGCGTACGTTGAGAGTGCTTCAGCACGCGAGCAACGCGCTGGATGCGGCGGAGATTTTCGCACGACTTTCGTCCCAGGCTGGCGAAGGCGTGAAGAAGGGCCGGGAGGACTTTGACCGCGTGACGGTCTATCGCACGCTGAACTCGTTCGTCGAGAAGGGGATCGCGCACAAGGTCGACCCCGGGGACCGGGTTTTTCGGTTCTCGCTGACGGACCACGCGCACTGTTCTGAACACAAGCACGACCACGAGCACCCGCACCTGGTGTGTGATTCGTGCGGGAGCGTGCAGTGCATGCCCGAGGCGGAGGTGATCATCCGCACGAAGGGTGGCGAGAAAGGTGGAGAGAAGAAGCACGCGGCGAGCGTTCGCCAGCAGGACGTGACGCTGCACGGGACGTGCGGGCGGTGCGAGGATGAGGGGGAAGCGCCCGCGCGTGTGAAGCGCGGTGCAAAGAAGGATGACAAGAAACACAAAGGCTCCGACGACTGAAGTCGTCGGCTCTGATTTCAGCGGGCGAACTCGGCGGGGATGGGCAGCAGGTCGGTTTGGGTGAGCTTGTCGGGGAGACTGTCGAGGGTGCGGGCGTGGTCGATGTGGAAGGGGCCGGTGGTGGTTCGGCGGAGGGCGGTGAGGTGTGCGCCGGTGTTCAGGGCGAGGCCCACGTCGCGGGCGAGGGAGCGGATGTAGGTGCCCTTGCCGCAGCGGACGCGGAAGGACAGTGTGGGCCATTCGTAGCGGGTGAGTGCAAGTTCGTGGATCATGACAGGGCGGGCGGGGAGTTGCACGGCGTCGGGGCCGTCTTTGCGGGCGAGGTCGTACGCGCGTTGCCCGGCGACTTTGATGGCGCTGAAGGCCGGCGGGCGCTGTTGGATGACGCCGACGAAGCGAGAGAGCGCGGTTGTGACGGCTTCGAGCGTCGGCGGCGTGGTGATTGGGACGGGCGTGAGTTCGCCCTCGGCGTCGTCGGTGGTGGAGAAGGCGCGGAGGTCGGCGGCGGCTTCGTAGGTTTTCTCGCCCTGCATGATCTGATCGCAGAGGGGCGTGGCTTTGCCGATGAGGACGACGAGGAGCCCGGTGGCGAGCGGGTCGAGGGTGCCGCCGTGACCGACTTTGATGCGCTTGGGTGCGCCGGCTTGGACGAGCCGCCAGCGGACGCGGCGGCAGACGTCCATGGAGGTCGGGCCCAGGGGCTTATCGATGAGCAGCAGGCCTGTGGGTGTGGGCGCGGGTGCTGGCTGAGCGCTGTGGCTGGGCGCGGTGGTCATGGTTGCTTTTGTGGTGGTGTGCTGGAGGGGAAGGGCTCGCCCTTGATGACGATGTGCAGGGTGGTGTCGCGCTGGCCCTTGGGCATGGTGGAGTTTTCGCCCGCGGTGGAGAAGATCGAGACGCAGCCCAGAGACTCGGCCTCGGCGAGCTGGCGCTGATCGATGATGGCGGCGGCGCGCGGGCGGGCGCGGAGCCAGTCGAGCATGGCGGTGGTGTGAAGGCGCTCGGCGCGGCCGCGGGACCAGAAGACGACGGAGTCTTCGTGGTAGACGCTGGCGAAGTGGAGCGGGTTTTGTGGGAGGGTCATGAGCGGGACGAGGGGCGTGAGGGGCTTGAAGAGGCGGGCGGTGAGCGAGCCGGGGAGCGTGCGCGGGCCGAGGGTTCGGATCGTGACGGAGAGGATGGGCAGTGCGATGACGACCGCGAAGAGACCGATGGAAAGTGCGCGGCGTGAGCGGAGGGTTTGTGCGGCGAGATACGCGGCGGCGAAACCGAAGAGGGCGATGCCGACGAGGCTGAAGATCGATGTGGCGGTGAGTGGGGGCTGAGCGGGCGTGAAGAGGAGCGAGTAGGTGAGGAAGAGCCCGCAGAGGAGAGAGGGGATGCAGGCGATGGCGAGGAAGATGATGTCGCCCGGGGCGAGGCGGGTGGAGGGCGGCGGGGTGGATTCGTCGGTGTTGCGGAGGACCCGGCGAAAGTCGTGCTCGCGGGTGAAGAGCATCGCGGCGCAGAGGATGCACGCGGCGGGGTAGAGGGGCATGGGGTAGTGGGGGAGCTTCGCGGGGCTGAGCTCAAAGACGATCCACGCGGGGACGAGCCAGGCGAGGAGGAAGAGCTCGGCATCGCGGATGTGCGTGGGGATCAGCGAGCGGAAGGACCAGCGGCGGCGCGGCGGTTGATCGGTTGAGGTGGGCTCGGATGTGGTGGCGGAGGGTGCGGAGACGTGGGTGCGGAGGCGGCCTTTACAGGCGCGGCGGAGGGCGTCGATGAAGACCAGCGAGGCGGGCCAGAGCAGGGCGGCGGAGAGGAGAAGGTGGAACCCGGGCGGGGCGAAGTGGCCTTCGCGGCTGCCGGTGGTGCCGCGGAGGACGAACTCGTCGTAGACGATGCGGGCGTAGGTGGAGAGGCCGACGGCGTGATCGATGGCGATGAGCCAGGGGGCGAGGGTGAGGGCGAGGATGACGAGGCCCAGGAGCGGGTTGAGCTGAAGGAGCCAGCGGAAGCGGCTTTGGTTGGTTGTTGGGGGCTTGCTGAAGATGCAGAGGGAGAGGATGCAGAGCCCGGCGATCATGGGCGTGATGGGGCCTTTGCTGAGGATGCCCAGACCCATGCAGAGCCAGAAGGCGGCGGCGCGGAGGGTACGGCCGAGGAGCGTGGTGGTGCGGATTTCGCGGCGTGACCAGATGCTCCACAGGGCGGCCATGGTCAGGAGCGTGGTGAAGGTGAGCAGTTCGTCGCTGCGGGCCTGGAGTGCGTCCCAGAGCATCATGGGCGAGACGAGCAGGAGTATGGAAGCGAGGAGGGCGGCGTGGTGACGGACCATGCCGCGGGCGAGGAGGTAGATTGCGGCGCAGGAGAGGGCGTAGCAAAGGGCGGAGGGGACGCGGTACATCCAGATCGCGTCGAGAAGTGGCGTGTTGTTGGTCAGCAGGCGGGCGCTGAGGCTTTGCAGCCAGTAGATCAGCGGCGGCTTGTTCAGGCGTGGGGTTTCGCCGAACATGGGCACGGCCCACGAGCCGGCGTGCAGGCCTTTGGGAACGCCTTTTTCGTCGACGCGCAGGTCGAGCATGTTTGAGGGCAGGGTTGTGCTCTCGAACATCTGGCGTGAGGCCTGGGCGAATCGGCACTCGTCGCGGTCGATGGGGGGCAGGGCGCGGGCGGTGTGCAGAGCGATAAAAAGGGCCAGGAGAAAGACGCCCGGCGCGATGACGAAGGGGGTGTACCATCTGCCGGGTTGCGTGAGGGCTTTGAGCATCCGCACCTGTGGAGTCGTAAGGCGATGACGGAGGATACGGCATCGGGCGTGCGAGCAGAGCAAGCGGGCGGGACGGCGCGGGGTGATGGTGCGCGCTCTGGGCGTGGCGGGGTGATGGCGGGTGTGCGCGAGGCGCTGACGACGCCGCCGATGGGGTTTGGGGGGAAGAGTTGGTTTGGCTGGGCGGTGTTGACGGTGGTGGCGGTTGTGCTGTTGCTGCCGCACGACGCGCGGATTCTGGAGTGGATCAACAGCGAGGCGATGAGGCTGCCTGGGGATTTTCGGCGTGAGCTCTCGGCGCTGCAGCAGTTTGGGCAAGGCACGAGCATCGTGCTGCTGGCGTTGGTGGTGTGGATCATGGACCCGACGCGGCGCGTGCGGCTGTTTGATTTCGCGCTGGGGATGGGCGTGGCGCTGCTGACGGCGCTGGCGGGGAAGATGCTCATCGGAAGGCCGCGGCCCAAGTTTGATGATCCGGAGCGGTTCTTGGGGCCGTTCGGGGTGTACCCGTTGATGCCGAGGAAGGGGGACGGGCAGCCGATCTTGGCGCACGCGTGGGATATCACCAAGGGGATATCGAGTGACCTTTGGAGCATGCCGAGCAGTCACACGACCTCCGCGGCGGCGTTCGCGTGCTTTGTCGCGGTGATGTACCCGAAGCTGCGGTGGATTGTGCTGGTGCTGGCGTGTTTGGTCGGATACGGGCGGCTGCTCTTTGACGCGCACTATCCCACGGATGTCCTTGCGGGTGGGATGATCGGGTGGGTTGTGGCTCGACTCTTCATGGGTGATGCGGTGAACGAGGGGCTGGGTGTGAAGCTCGCCCGGCGGCTGAAGTGGGTGCGGGTGTGAGCGACGAATCGGCGGGCAGGGTGGCGGCGGAAGCGGATCGTGCGGCGAGGCACGCCGGTTCGGTCGCGGAGGTCGTGTGGGCGTTTTTGAAGCTCGGGTTGATCTCGTTCGGCGGGCCGATTGCGCACCTGGGGATCTTTCAGCGGGTCTTTGTGCGTGAGCGGAAGTGGCTGAGCGATGCGCGGTTCGCGGAGTTGCTGGCGCTGTGCCAGTTTTTGCCCGGGCCGGCGAGCAGCCAGATGGCCCTGTGCATCGGGCGTGCGCGGGCGGGGCTGATCGGCGGGGTGCTGGCGTCGGTGGTTTTTCTGTTGCCGTCGGCGGTGATCATGATCGCGCTGGCGTATGGGGCGGTGCACGCGGGGGCGATTGCGTCTTCGCCCTGGGTTCACGGCTTGAAGCTCGCGGCGGTGGTGATCGTGGCGCAGGCGGTCTGGTCGATGGCGCGGAAACTCTGGCGCGGGTGGTTGCTATCTGTGATCGGCGTGCTGGCGTGTGCGGGCGTGGTGGTGTGGGGCTCGGCGTGGGTGCAGGTTGGGGTGATCGTGCTTGCGGGGCTCGCGGCGTGGTTGATTGGTGGCGATCGATCGAAGCGGGGTGATGAGTTGATTCAGCGTGAGGGTGAGCCGGGCGAGGTCGCCGGCGCGATGGAGATGGTCGAGCGACCGATGCACTCTCGGCGGTCGGGCATGATGGCGCTGGGCGTGTTGGCGGCGTTGCTGGTGGCGCTGCCGATGGTTTCACGGTTGATGCCGACGATGGCGACGCAGGTGAGCGACGGGTTCACGCGTGCGGGTGCGATGGTTTTCGGCGGCGGGCACGTGGTGCTCCCGATGCTGCGCGAGGAGGTTGTGCCGCGGGGTTGGATGAGTGATGAGACTTTCCTCGCGGGGTACGCGGGGGCGCAGGCGATCCCCGGGCCGCTGTTTACGTTCGCGGGGTACGTGGCGACGACGGCCCGGCTGGGCGGCGACGGTGGCGGCACACCCGGCGTTGCCTGGCTCTTCGGCATGCTGGGAATCGCGGCGATCTTTCTGCCGGGGTGGCTGCTGATCGTCGGGGCGCTGCCGTTCTGGGCCCAGTTGCGCCGGCGAGCCTGGGCGCAACGGGCGCTGGCGGGGGCAAACGCGGCCGTGGTTGGGATTTTGCTGGCGGCGCTGTATGACCCGGTGCTGACCGCGGGTGTGCGGAGCACGCTCGACGCGGTGGTGGCGGCGGTGGTCTTTGTGGTTGCGGAGCGCTGGAAGCTGCCGGGGTGGGCGGTGGTTTTGGTGGTGGTTGGGGTGGTGGTCAGTGCGCGGTTGGTGGGTGGGTGAGGGGGCCCGTGGCCGACCCACGCCCCAATGAAAAAAGCCCGCTGAAACCAGCGGGCCTTTCAAGCGAGGCGGACGGGACTCGAACCCGCAACCACCGGATCGACAGTCCGGTACTCTAACCAATTGAGCTACCGCCCCGGCGGAACTCAAACTCCGATTTGGCTTGCGCCTCTCGGACGCCCCTTCATGTCGACTCGGGGGCGGGAAGAAAGATAGTCCTCATCACGGCGGAGTCAAGGGCCCTTTGGGGTTGTTCGCGGTCCTTTTCAGGCCCCGCTTCTTGACTCTTCAGGCACCCCGCACGCTCGACGAACCGGGGCTTTGAGCCCCTCGGCAGGCCGATGCTTCCGGGGAGCGGTGCGGGTGATGTGGACGGCTGGGTCAGTTGCCGAACTTGATCTTGTCGGCCTTTACTGAGCCGCTCTCGGTGGGGTGGACGCCGAGGGCGTTACCTTCGGGGCCGATCTTGCCGCCCTGGATGTACAGGGTGATGCACGCGGCGGCGAGGGCGACCACCGCGCCGAGCAGCAGCCCGATGTAGACGTTCAGGCTGGGGCCGCGGCGTTGCATGCCGCCGGGCATTTGCATTCCGAACTGGCTCATGGTCGTCGGTCCTTTTCACCTGCGCCGGTGTGCGGGCGCGGGTGTGATGCGGTCGGGAAGGTCGAAGGGACGTTGACGGTCTGGGTCAGAGGCAACGCGGTTTAGTCGAGGCGGGAGATGACCAGGTCTTCGGTCTGGACGCTGACGTCGCGGCCGAGCTTCTCGATCTTGCCCACGGCTTCGTTCATATCAACCTCGACGAGGACGAGGGAGGCGACGAACCCGTCGCGGACGATGTTCATCTTCATGTTGGCCTTGAGCCCGGCCTGTGAGCCGAGGTTGATCGCGGCCATGTCGTCGCCCGCGGCGCTCTTGAAGACGCGGGTGATGCGGGCGGTGACGCGCGGGCCAGCGCTCTCGAAGGACTTGGCGGCGGCGGTGGCGGTGGAGCCGCTCTTGGCCTGCTCCATGGCGATCTTGGCCTCTTCGAGCTGCTCGCGCAGGGCGCGGGCGGTCTGGTCGAGGACCTGACGCAGGCGCTCGCTCTCGTTGAGCTTCTCCATGACCTCGGCCATCTGGCGCGAGGTGTCGAGCTGCTGCTTGCGTGAGGCGTCGAGCTCGTCCTTGAGGGACTTGAGCACGGTGGCCTGGGTCTGGTTGGTCACCACCAACTCGTTGAACTGGTTGCGGAGGGTGTCCACCTGCGTCGTGGCGGCGCGGCGGGTTTCAATCTCCTGGGCGAGCTGCGAACGCAGCGCGTCGGCCGAGGCCTTCATCGTCTGAAGCTCCTGCTCCTTGGCCTGGATCTGCGACTGGGCCGCGGCGGCGTCGGTCCCGGTGCGGGAGCGTTCGGCGCTCAGCTCGTTCTGAGCGGCGATGCGGGCGTCACGCTCAACCTTCACGCTGTCGCGGATGGCGTCGGCGTTGAAGCTGAAGGCGATCACCAGCGCCGAAAGCAGGATGCTGAGGATGGCGCCGAAGACGATGAGAATCTTGGTCACGATGTGCACGATCTGCTCCTGCGGTTTCGTTCACCGAATCGCGCCCGGCTGTGTGCGGGCGGGGTTTGTTGATCAAGGCCGAACAACTCAAGGCACGGACACACAAAGACCGGAGAACCCACCGATCGCAACCCCGGTCCCCGGCGGGCACTGTGCCCGGAGCGGGGGGCTTGGACGCGAGGCGGGCGGGGCCGGCTCGACCGAATCCCAAAGCCAGACCGGTTGATGGACCGATTGAGCCCTGGGAAGGGTACGACCCCGGACCGGTTCACACCGGGCCGGGTGGGTGTGATATCCGATCCTGCGGCGTGTGTCAACTCCATACAGGTCATGGGTTTACCGTGCGAAGTGGATGACCGGTCGGTTCCATGGGGATCGGGATTTGGGAATGGGACTTTGGCCACGGGAGGAGCTTGGGGAATGGGGGGTGATGGGAAGGGAGGAGGGGGTGTTGGGAGGAGGGGGGGGTGGGGAGGTGGAAGGTTGATACGCTGGGGAGCCATGCGCAACCTGCTGACGAACCCCAACCGGCTCCCCTTGATTGCCCCTTCGATTTTGTCCGCGGACTTTGGCTTCATGGTCCGGGACTGCAAGCACATTTTGGAGGCCGGGGCGGACCTGCTGCATTTGGACGTGATGGACGGGCACTTTGTCCCGAACCTGACGATGGGCCCGGACATGTGCAAGTGGCTGCGGAAGCACCTGCCCGAGGCGTTTTTGGACGTGCACCTGATGGTGACGGACCCGGAGGCGATGATCAAGCCCTTTGCCGAGGCGGGGGCGAACCACCTGACGTTTCATGTCGAGGCGGTGGGGGAGGGGCGGGTGGCGGAGGTGGCGGCGAAGGTCCGCGATATGGGCATGACGGCGGGTGTGGCGTTGAATCCCGGTACGCCGGCGAGTGCGGTGATGAAGTCGCTGGAGGCGGTGGACATGGTGCTGGTGATGTCGGTGAACCCGGGGTATTCGGGGCAGTTGTTCATTCGCGACGTATTGGGCAAGGTTGAGCAGATCGCCGACGAGCTGATGCCGATCCAGCGGCTGGAAATGGACGGCGGGATCAACACGCTGAACAGCCAGCTCGTCCGCGATGCCGGGTGTGATGTGATCGTGGCGGCGTCGGCGATTTTCTCGAAGCCGGCGGAGAAGCGCGGCGCGATCGTGGCTGAACTGCGGTCGTAGCGGGCGTGAGAGCGCGGCTTGGGGATAGGGTGCGGACGCCCGCAAGGTCTGATAACCGACCAGAATCCAGACAAATCATTCTCGCCAGATGAAAACAGTGGGGGTACACTCCAGACTGCCGATTTGAGCAGGCCGGGAGCCCACGCGGCCTGTTTGATCGGTGTTTGGGTGTGGACATTGACAGGCGGAGACCCTGTCGGCACGATGGCGTTCGGCGTTGATGGACGGTTGGGTGTGGTTGTTGGCCCGGGGCAACCCGGGTGCAACCGGAAGGGTTGGAAGCCCAACTGTCTGGACGCCGGTGTTTCGTGCGTGTCCGAGTGTGTTTTGGAAGAGCGAACCATGGCCAAATCTGCCGCAGCGACCGCGAAGCGTACCTGGTCTGATGTGAAATCACCGCGCAAGGTGGTGATCAGCGAGGGGTTGTGGCTGCGGTGCCCTGCGTGCGAGCAGATGATCTATCGCAAGCAGATGGAGTCGAATCTGCACTGCTGCCCGGAGTGCCAGCACCACTTCCGCATCGGTGCGGCGGAGCGGATCCGCCAGCTGACGGACCCGGGGACCTTTGAGGCGATGTTCACGAACCTTCGCCCGAGCGATCCGCTGAAGTTCAAGGACCTGAAGACGTACGCGGAGCGGATCACCGCTGAGCAGATCAAGTCTGAGGCGACCGACGCGTGCCAGGCGGGGGTTGGGTTCATCAAGGGTCGGCAGGCGATGCTGGCGGTGCTCGATCTGAACTTCATGATGGGTTCGATGGGCTCGGTGGTGGGTGAGATCATCACGCGGGCGATCGAGACGGCGCAGGCGCGGGAGCTGCCGCTGATCGTGGTGTCGGCCTCGGGCGGCGCGCGGATGCAGGAATCGGGTCTGTCGCTGATGCAGATGGCGAAGACCTCGGCGGCGCTGGCGCGGTTCGATCGTGCGGGCGGGTTGTTCATCAGCGTGCTGACCGATCCGACCACCGGCGGGGTGACGGCGAGCTTCGCGATGCTGGGCGATCTGATCTTCGCCGAGCCCAAGGCGCTGATCGGCTTTGCGGGTCCGCGGGTTATTCAGCAGACGATCCGGCAGGAACTGCCCGAGGGGTTCCAGCGGAGTGAGTACATCCAGGACACGGGGTTTGTTGATCGCGTGGTGAGCAGGCACAACCTGCGGACGGAAATCGCGCGGGTGATCGACTTCACGGGCAAGTAAATCGCAATCGGTCGGGCGGCGCGTGGGCACCGGTTTGGTGTGGTTGAGAAACAACAACGCCGGCGTTGTCGTGCGCCGGCGTTGCGTGGTGACTGGGTTGTGTCGGTGTTAAGCCGCGAGCGGGAACAGGTGCCTCAGTTGCCCTTGGGCTCGTTGTTCATGATGGCCTTTTCGAGGGCTTCGAGGCGGCGCTGCAGGTCGAGGTTTTGTTTGCGGAGGTCTTCGAGTTCTTTGTCCTTCTCGGCGCGGAGGTCGCGGAGGGCCTCGACCATGAGGGCGGTGGTGGCGCGTTCGGTGACGTAGCGCGTGCCGGTGGCGTCGGTGGAGACCCAGTCCGGGAAGACGCGTGCGACTTCGTCGGCCATGAGGCCGATCTGTGTGCCGGGTCGGGCGAGGCCGGTGGCGATGCGGTCGTCGTTGTAGAGGAAGGAGTAGCCGCGGAGGTTGAGGAGCTTGTCGAGCGTGCCCGCGAGCGGTGCGATGTCGTGTTTGGCGCGTGGGTCAGAGAGGACGGACCATGAGCCGCCGCCGGCCTTGAGGGCGACGCCGTTGGACTGGAAGCGGTAGAGTTCGGTGCCGCCGGAAGGCACGGAGCTGGCGGTCCAGATGGAGAAAGCATCTCCACCGGCACCGGGTGCCCCGCCGAGATCATCGCCGACGTAGAGGCGGAAGTCGGTGTTGTTGGAAGTGCCAACGATGCGTTGGAAGAAGACGGCGTCGGTGCTCTCGGCGGTGGTGGTGAGGTTACCGATGGGCCCGAAGGTGAGGCGGTTGGGTGCGGCGTTGGTGCCGGTGTTGATCTGGATGGAGCCGTTGACGGTGAGGCGTTCGGGGGGCGGGTTGCCGGATGAGTCGCCGAGGACGGTGTTGCCGTTGGCGTTGAC
>Ga0068877_10001074_pt1 | contig 23027 bp, 24 predicted proteins | sample NOAtaG_FD_66437 | JGI IMG/M metagenome (GOLD analysis project Ga0068877, IMG submission 66437) | Freshwater lake microbial communities from Lake Erie, under a cyanobacterial bloom - NOAA_Erie_Diel6S_1000h metaG | ecosystem: Environmental > Aquatic > Freshwater > Lake | place: USA: Ohio, Lake... | reverse complement strand
CGTAGGGTCGGAGGTCTGATACACTGGGTAGCCACGGTGTGCAACGATATCAAAGCCAAGTAATCCAAAGTTGTTGGTCAGACCGGCATCACCCACCTGAAAACGCTCGAACGGAGAGAATGGAAGATTGGTATTGTAGCGACCCATAAAGCCAAACTTAGCCGCCATCTTTACCACAAATTGACGATTCTTCTCTGCGCCCAGCGGCTTTCCGATGGGAACATACCACTCGGCATTAAAGCGCCATTTGTGATACTCCGGACGGCGGTAGGCATTATAGCCGGACCCAACGTTAGTCATTAATGAATAGGGCGGGGTTAGCTGAACACTGGCCAAAAAATTAGACCCGCTGGTAGGGAATATGGGATTGAACACCGACGAGCGTTGCAACGCCAGTTTGATGCTTACGTTACTGGATGTGCCGCTGGTAAAATCGCTGCTGAAGATGGGATAGTTCATCAGCTTATACTGCGTAAGATTAAAAGTAACCACAAGATTAAAGTAGTCATCGGGCCACTTTAATTGCTTTCCAAAAGCAACAGAGATACCACTTGTGTTCAAGTAGTTGGTATCGGAGCGCGCTTTGTCGATTCTTCCGGTAAACGGATCGAAGGCATTTGAAAAACGGCTGCTATTAAACCCGAGAGTCAGTGAATTTCTTTTTTTACCTCCTAACCAAGGCTCAGTAAAAGAAGCACTGTACGAGCGGTAGGCCCGGCCATTGGATTGAAGACGAACACTAAGTTTTTGGCCGTCGCCGGTAGGCAATGGGTCCCAGGCTGATTTCTTCCAAATGTTGCGAACCGAAAAGTTATTGAAGGTAACTCCCATGGTACCGGTCAAACCGATACCGCCACCCCAACCGGCAGATAGCTCGAGCTGGTCGGCAGATTTTTCTTCGAGTTGCCAATTGATATCTACGGTACCATCCTCGGGGTTTGGAACAACACCAGGATTGATTTTTTCTTGATTAAAGAACTGAAGGTTGCCCAGTTCGCGTTGAGAGCGTATCAACTGTGAGCGACTGAACAGTTCGCCCGGCACCGTACGCAATTCTCGACGCACCACATAGTCTTTTGTCTTCTCGTTACCGGCAATGGTCACATTTTTTATACGGGCTTGAGGGCCTTCCATAATGCGGATCTCATAATCGATTGTATCGTTATAAACCGCCACCTCAATAGGCTCGGCCCTAAAGAAAAGGTAACCGTCATCCATGTAATACCCACTGATATCGCCACCTTCTTGGCTGCCTTCTTTACCCAAGCGTTTGTTGAGCAGGCCCACATTGTAGATATCCCCTTTATTGATCCCCAACAGAACATTGAGGATCGAATCGGAGTACTTTGAGTTTCCTTTCCAAACAATGTCCCCAAAATAATACCGATTGCCTTCGGTAACCTTGATATCGACGTTGAGGTTGCCCTTGGCTGTCATGTATTGTGTATCGGATACGATCTGCGCATCGCGATAACCGTTGGCATTATAAAAATTAAGGACCTTCTCTTTATCCTCTTCGTATTTCTTTTCGTCGAACTTGGCAGAACTCAGCAACTTGAATCGAAAATAAGGATCGAGCGCTCGCTTTGTTTTGGAGATCGACAGAAAGCCCCAATCCTTGAGGTACTGGTTGAACGAAAGGGGTTGACGTTCACCATAGGGACTCTGTGCATTATCGGGCTTAAGCGTAATGCGGGTCATTTCTTTGGTTCCCTTGAGCTGTTTTTTGAGTTTGAGATTGTCAAGTGCGGAGTTACCATAAAAATTGACATCCCCGATCAACACCTTTGACCCCTTCTCTACCCGGATCAACAGAAAATTAGAATTAGCAAATGAAGGGTCGGGTTTTTCTTCGATCAACACCTTTACATTACGAAATCCCTTTTCTCCATAGTGCTTGGTGATCTTCTCTACAATTTCACGACGGGTGTTTTCGGTGATGATAGTTTGCTTCGACAAGGAGAGTTTGGTGAGGATGTCCTCTTCTTCGGACTTTCGAATACCGGAGAATTTATAGTTTCCCAAACGGGGACGCTCTTGCACGTTGATCTCGACCCATACCTTATCATCCTCGATTCGGGTAACCAGCACTTGGGCGCCAGAAAAAAGTTTTTGTCTCCACAGATTGTTGATAGCCTTTCCAAAGATCTCAGCGCCAGGATGGACGAACTTGTCTCCAGGTTGAAGGTTGGCAATGGAGAGAACGATGGCCGTATCGAGATAACGAATACCGGTGATCTTGACATCGGCGATCACGTACTCTTTGACAATGCGCGCATTTTGCCACTCGATCAACTTGGGATCTACCGAAGTGGGGCGGATAGTATCGGGTACTTCTTGCGCCTGCAAAGGATGCACTGCGGTGATCAACGCCGAAAAAAGGCAAACTAGGAAAAGAAGTATTTTACGCAATTAGTTAGTTTTCAATGTTTTATTGAAATTATACCAAAAACAACGGTTGGCAAATTAAGTGTAAAAATCGAAAGTCTTTGTTAAAGCTGCTCACTAGTCTTTCCAAAGCGTCTTTCCCTATGCTGATAGTCGATGAGCGCCTCGTACAAATTGTCTTTTCTAAAGTCGGGCCAGCGCACCGGCGTAAAGTAGAGTTCGGCATAGGCCAGCTGATAGAGTAAGAAGTTGCTGATCCGGTATTCGCCACTGGTCCGTATCATAAGCTCCGGATCAGGGAATTTACTGGTAGTCAAATAGTTCTGTAAGGTGTCTTGGTTGATGTTATCAATTGAGAGGCGCCCTTTTTTTACTTCGTAGGCAATGTTCTTAACCGCATGCAACAGCTCCCAGCGACCACTGTAGCTGAGGGCCATGATAAGATTCAATCCGGTATTCTTGCTGGTCATTTCGAGGGCCTCCTCGAGTTCTTTTCGCGCATACTCCGGAAGCATGTTCATATCGCCGATCACATGTAAGCGGATATTGTTCTTGTCGAGACTCTCCACTTCTTTTCGAATGGTGCCGACCAGCAATTCCATAAGACCAATGACCTCGTATTCGGGGCGATCCCAGTTCTCCGTAGAAAAAGCATAAAGGGTGAGATACTCTATCCCGAGCTCGGCACAGCCCTCTACGATATTGCGCACGCTTTCTACCCCATGAAAGTGGCCGAATAACCGGTCCTCTCCCTTTTCTTTGGCCCATCTTCCGTTGCCGTCCATAATGATGGCAATATGGCGCGGCAACCTGTTTTTGTCTATCTGGTCAAGCAAAGCCTGCATAAAGGGATTAAGGTTTGATAGGAATGCAAAGCTACCCGTATTTTTCGTTTAATCGGCGGTAGGGCAATGGTACGTGGAGATATTGAAACTAAGAGTGAGCAAGGCTGTTACGAACTGGTCCTTTTGGCGGCTTCCATTTCCTCGTTCACGACCCGGCAAACCGATGGGCGTTATACCCAGCTCTCCCGAGCGGTCACTGAGAACCTGTGATATTGAAATGCCACCGGGGGGCTTGGGAAAGGCCGCCGGGTCCACATAGGTTGAACTTACATCGTCCAGGTAATCGGTATTGGTAAACCGGTGCAATATCTCAAAAGATATGTTCATCCTTCCTCCATACAATGCATACTTAATGCCACCGCCGAAGGGAATACTAAGAGCAGCAGGGGCATACATTTTTCGATCGGGGTACAGGGTACTATTCTGCCCTTCCGTTCCAATGGGTAACTCCCTAAAATAATACCGCTGCCCCTGCCATTCCGTGTAGGGATTATAGCCGAAAACCCCTACCCCCAGCGTTATATAGGGAGTAAATGAGGCTCCGGGATCGCCGGGAAGAAACCTGAAAAAATTAAAATCGCCCTGCAGCGATACCTCCCAGACCGGCGAGGTAAACCCCAAATTCCGCCTCTGCATCACCTCGTTTTGAACATTGAGGCTATCGGCAAAACCCAATTGCGCATAGGTAAGGGAAGCCCTGGCGGCAATGTATTGCCCCAGATTTTTTCTATAGAACAACGTAGCGGACTGCCCGGGGCGATTCAGTTTGGTGGTGGCATTCAGGTCGCCAAAATAATGGGCGGCACCAATCCCAATGCCGATCTCGGCAGAGGGCTGTTCTCCGTATTGCGCATGCAGAGGTTGCGATAATAACAAGGTGGTCATCAGGCAAACTCCTACACGAAAAATGATCGACATACAAATTGATTAGCTATCAAACGAAAAAAAGGGGCAATTCGTATGCGGTCAATTGCGCTTATCGAGCCCCCAGGTCAACTTATTGTGAAGGGTTTGTAAAAAATTATTTTCGCTAAGACGAATCAGGCTCACCGAAAATTCCTCTTTGCGAACGGCCAGCTGTACGTCTTTGTGCACGATCTCACGTCGAGCATCGAGTGCACAGATAACCTGGTCACTGCGACTTTCGATAGCAAAGGAGATCACATGATCGTCGGGTACCACAATGGGTCTTGCATTCAGATTATGCGGTGCCACCGGCGTTATCACAAAACAATTGGCATCCGGAAAAACAATGGGGCCATTACAACTAAGAGAATACCCGGTAGATCCGGTGGGAGTAGCCACTATCAGGCCGTCGGCCCAATAGGTGTTTAGAAACTCGCCATTCAAATACGTGTGTATCTTGATCATCGATGTAACATCGCGCTTGTGGATCGAAAATTCATTCAATCCATACGGCACATCTCCGAAAAGAGGAATCGTCGAATCGAGGTGGATCAGGGAACGCTTGTCCTCGATGTAGGTACGATCTGCCATGGCCTTTACCGCCAGATCGATCTGCTCCTTACCAATACTGGCCAAGAAACCCAATCGCCCGAAGTTGATCCCCATCACGGCGATCTTCTTGTTTCTGATCAGGGTGATCGTATCGAGCAAGGTGCCATCTCCTCCCAAACTGGCTATCACCTCGATCCCATCGGTCAGATCACTGGCCTGCGAGAAGGTCGAGACCTGTTCGGATAACTTGATCGTCTCTTTGATCTGTAGGTAAAAGGGGGCATAGATGACCGGCTCTATCTGACGAAGACGAAGGGCTTCGAAAAAAAGTTGTAGGGGTAATTGCTGATCCTCCTCAAAAACGCGGCTATAAATTGCGACCCTCATCATCAAAAACTGATATTGCGGTGTAAAAATAGCCCGTTTTGGCCTAACTGGTTAAAGCTATACTCGAAGCGGAAGGTGATATCGTAGAGCGTTAACAGGTCGATGCCAATACCTGCTGCATGCAACAACTTGTTGTTAAGTTGATTAAGGCCCGGTTGCGGGTTATGTACATAACCACTGTTGGCAAAGACCCGAGCAAAGATCCGTACGGGGACGTTGGTCAACCCTTTTTTTCGGCGAATGATCTCCGGTACCGGCAAACGAACTTCGGCCAACTCGCGAGTGAGCGAAGCCCGCAGATACCCACCGGCCACGCCATCGATCACATAGTATTCGTATCCCCTTAAAAAAATATCGCCATACCCCAAAAATCGGCGATTGAAAAAGGGCTGCGAAAAAGGAAGCTTGATACCGCCATATGCCTGCATCGACAAGTAGTAATCAGCACCTATGGGCCAACTGCGAAATGCCTCGCCATGCAGCTGCCATACCCGCGTTTCCTTGCTCCATCCGCCTTTGGTGAATCGTATACGATACGCTTCCCCTGACAAGGGGTACGGAATATAATCGACCTTTTGGTAAGAGAACCGATACGAAAACTCCGGAAATCGAACACGGGTTAACCCGCCGAAGAAATAATCCGGATTCATTTGTACTATGGTATCCAAGACCTGTTCTGTAAAATAGGTTAGTCCGAACTGGTGGCGGGCAAACAGTTTTTTGCGGTAGGTAAGCTCTCCTCCGAAACTCGAAAACTGTCTGGCAAATTGGTTATCGCTGCGCCAGAACATTTGTTTATCATCGATCGTATTATAGTTGATCTCTTTGGCCTTTGCTGCACTCATGAATAAACGATAGCCCCAGCGCAGCTGTTTGTCAAAATAGGGTCTTTCATAACTGATGGAGGCTTGCTGGGTATAGCCGGTAAACAACCATAGTCTGATTTTATCGTTACGACCCGTCACGTTATTGTACAATAACTTGGTGCCATAATTGACCCTTTTTAAACTGGCTTTTTGATCGATCAACCATTGATTGAAGTTCCGATCAATGAGCTTGAAATAGGGGAAGGGGAAAATATACCAGCGCTCCACTACCTGTACTACCACCTCCACACAATTTCCATCGAACTGACCCGCCGAAACTTTGACGGAATGAAACAAGGTCGTGTTCATCAATTGCTGCTGCGCAGTTTCGAACAGATCGGCCAATTCTTGTAAACCATAGGACTGCCCGGGGCTAAAAGGAACCTCGCGGGTAATAATGTTAGGTCTGGTCTTTTTATTACCGACCACTGTAATGGAGGCCACCAATAATTTAGCCCCCGCCGGTACCATAACCATCTCTGCGCCCGGTAAGAGACGAGTTTCTCGTTGAGCCGTATCGCGCAGCAAGGGCGACAACCCTTGTTCAACTGTCGTCACATCCTGTTGGGCATGGGAACAGAAGACCGGGACGGCCCAGCAGATCGAAAAGAGCAAGAAAAAGCAGGGATATTTCACGGTAGGGTAAAGTTCAGCATTCCTGCGAAAGATCGGGCATTTGATCCATAGTAGCCGATCAGATCTTTAAATAATGCATCAGGTTATCGTAATTGCTACGCAGTTGGTTGGTATACTGCTCCTCGCCGGCATAGAAGCAAACCTTGTAATCATAGCGTTGAAACGTGGCGACGATATCGGATATCTCGGGTTTATTGACCCGCAGGGTAATTTGAATGATGCCGGTTTGCGGATCGTTGTAGGTGTTGAGCTGGGTTACCTGCGCATCGTTGGTCTCAACCAGTTTGCTGATCTCACTGAAAGAATATTGATTTGACTCACGTTCAAGTACCAGCAGGGCGCCACCCTCTTGCAAACCCAGAAAGCGTGCCAACTGTTGCAGCAGGGCGGGCAGGGTTAGCAATGCCGTTATTTCTTTGTCTTCTCCCAGTACAGGCATCACAGATAGTTGTTGTTCGGTCATCAGCGTAAGCGCCTGCAAAAAATGATGGTCACCGCTTACCGAAGGTGATGAAAGCAAGGGAAACATACTTTGCAGAGGGCCCTCGGGTTGTGAATGTTCGAGCAGTTCCTCTTCACTCAACAGGCCTGCATAAACGCCCGACTCCACAACAGGAAGCTGCTCACAGTGATATTCTTGCATCAACCGCAAAGCCTCAGCCACGGTGTCTTCCGCCTGTAGACAGGGAAGCGAAGAAGATGTGATATCTCGTACCAGCATACAGATCGTTATATGGATGAGGGGTATTCTTTACAGGATAGTTGTAAAACAATAACCCTTTAGGTCGTTTTTAGTTTTGTCAAAAACGCGTGCAAGATCTTGTTGAACTCCCCGGGCACTTCCATCATGGGGGCATGCCCGCATTTATCTATAAAGTGAAGCTCGCTGTTCGGGATCAGTTTATTGAACTCCTGTCCCACGAAAGGCGGTGTGATAGTATCATTGTTACCCCAAATGAGTAAGGTGGGTGCCTGAATCTTGTTGAGCTCCTCGCCGAGATTATTGCGAATGGCGCTCTTTGCCAACGCGATGATCTTGATCACCTTTAATCGATTGTTGGTGATGCTGTACACTTCGTCGACCAACTCTTTGGTGGCCACGGCAGGATCGTAAAAAGTAAGCGCCGTCTTGTTTTTAATGTACTCGTAGTCGCCTCGACGGGGATAACTGTCTCCCATTCCATTTTCAAAGAGCCCGGAACTGCCGGTCAAAATCAATGAGCGAATGCGCTCGGGATGCTTGAGCGTGTACACCAAGGCCACATGGCCACCTAAAGAATTACCCAACAGATGTACTCCGGTTAGATCGAGGGATTCCAAAAAACGATGTACATATTTCGAAAGGCCCCCAACGGACGTATGCAGAATGTCCATGTCGAGCAAGGGCAGCAAAGGAACAATAACGCGGTTATGAGAACGAAAATGCTCAATGAGATCCGAAAAATTACTCAGGGCCCCGAACAGCCCGTGCAATAACACAAGGGGCTCTCCGGCACCTTCCTCTACGTAGCGGAATTTATCTTTTTCTCTGATCTCATACTTCATAGGCGGGATGGAAGGCTGTTTCCTTTGCTAAAATAGTCGATTTAGCTCAATCGGCCTCTGTTTGATGTCGATATCATTATAAGATAAAAAACGCTTGTCAGCTTTGAGGAAGCTGGGCGCGCACATCGGTAAAGAATTGTTGCAGTGCAGCGAACATATCTTTAAACAAGGGAAACAAGGTAGCCGTTTTTTCGATCGTCCAAGGACCCGCTTTTAGTAATACACCAGAAGTAACGGATTCATGTATGGACTTTTCACTCAACAATCCCATCGAAGAAAGATAAAATAAGATCACACTATAGCTGAGTAAGTATATGGCTGCATAAAGTAGTATGCCGCCGAGTTTATTCGCCCAACCCAGCGTAACCACCTTGACGGCCTCCTCGATCGCATTGGCTCCAAGCCGAATGAGCAATACAACCGCGATAAAAACAACCAAAAAAGAAAGTAAGGGGATCCAGCTGCCTGTAATACTCGTGTACTGGCGCATGTATCCCGAAGCAACTACCGATAATTTGACCGCCGCAGCCAGACCAGCCAATATGGCCACAAAAGAAAATACGCCTACGATCAGGCCTCGTTTATAGCCTTTGATCCCGGCCAGCAACAAGAGGCCTGCTCCAAGAAGATCGATCAGCATGATATCTGAAAATCGCTTTTATGAAGTGGCCAACAATTCTTTGACAAGTGTCGCGATCGTTTTTCCGTCTGCCTTGCCGGCTAGTTCTTTATTGGCAGCCCCCATCACTTTCCCCATATCGGCAGCCGAAGAGGCTCCCACACGAGCCACGATGGCAGCAAGCGCCAAGCGCAAGGCTGCCTCATCCATCTGCTGGGGCAGAAACTTTTCGATAACGCCGATCTCCTCTATCTCTTTTTGAGCCAGTTCGGGACGAGATTGCTGCTGAAATATCTCTAGCGAGTCCTTTCGTTGCTTCACCATTTTTTGCAGCAGTTTGATTTCGGCCTCCTCGCTCAATTCGCCGGTAGCACCCTCGGCCGTTTTGGCCAGCAGGATAGCTGCCTTAATTGCGCGGAGGCTGCGAAGCGCCGCTTCGTCCTTTGCCAACATGGCGGCCTTGAGGTCGACCATGATCTTTTGTTCGAGTGACTGCATCTTTATTGCGCTTTGTTTTCTTTCAATTGTTTTTCGCGAAATCGAGTATAAAAGTCGCGAGCGAACTGCTTCATCTCATCGACTTGGTCGTTGTATTGGGTGGCGCGCCCATAGGTATCGGCCATGGTCATCAACGTTTGGTAAAAAAAGTCGGCCATCTCATCGACCATCATGTCTTGTGTCCACAGGTCAATACGTAAAGCAGCTTTTTCGGCCGCATCCCAAAAAGCGATCATCATGGCCTTGGCGGCTTGCTTTTTGTCTGCGCCGGTGTCGGAAGCGCTCCAATGAATGGCGGCAGGAATTTTCTTTTCGTCGGTCTGAACGTCTATGGTAATAGTAGATAGGGTCATAGATTACATTAAGAATGGCAAAGATAAGCAAGGCTGCTCAAGCAGTGTGGTCCTGTGATTCCGATACCAGTTGTTGCAACGTTACACGAAGCCTGTTTGTTTCTTCAGCGATGTCTTTTGCAGACCCACATTGTTGGCCATTTCGTATCAACTGTAGTCGTAGGGCTTCATCCTTATAGATCCGCATCATGATGGTCGCTAGTGCCTCTTTGGTAGATTCGGAAGCGATCAAAACCGATTCGTTGGCAAATGTCGATAAACTGGTATCGGGCATCGCCAGCAACGGAATGCCGGCCCGCCAAGCCTGCACAGTGGCCAGCAAGGCCGATCCGGGTGAACCCGGAGCAACGAGTGCATACGCCGCAGCCGCCAACTGCGCTACTTGTGCTGCATCGATCGGACCGGTTATCACCAATGCGTCTTGATATTTGTATTGATCGATCTTTTTGGCAAGTGAAGGGTAGTGATCGGCGATCGATAACGGAAGTAAAAGCCGCAAGCCGCTTTGCTGGCGATGCTTGAAGATCGAGAAAGCTTGCAACAACAGGGTCAATTGAGGCTCGGAGGGCAAGGGGCCGGCCAACATAAAGAATTCCCTGCCAAACGTCCATTGCTCTTTAATGGCAAGCTTTTCTTCTGTACCCAGTATGGTATAGTCAGCCGAGGCAAATGGAATAAAAAAAGTCTCAATTCCCCGGGCAAGAAGACCGCCCCCTGCCGTAATCCGGGCCTGCTTCCACCGGGTAAAGTTGTGCTGAACAGGATGAGCGGAAATAAAGAGATCCGGTCGAAATGAGAATAACTTTTTATATAGTAAGGCATCGGACCAAAAAGGAAAGAAAGGATAGCGATGTGGTACTGATTCTATCTGCACCTGCTCGATGGCATCCAACTCGGTAAAAGCAGAGAAAGGGGCCTCAACAAGCACTAGAAAGCGGTCTTCGGGAAATTGGGTGGCCAACTGCCTAACCCAAGACAACGCAATGGCCGCCACGCTATTGGTAACCGGATCGTTGATAAAGAAAGCCATGCGCATAGAGCGCAAAGGTAGGGCGCGTGGCCGCCTGTTGTCTACTCATGCGGTCTTTCTTACCTTTGTAAGCTATGGATACCCAGAAAATGGAGTACAACACCACCCGCAATCATCTTATAATGCGGGAATACGGTCGTCATGTGCAGCGAATGATCGAACATGTTCAGCAGATCGAAGACCCCGCAAGACGGCAGCGCAATGCCCAAGCGGCGATCGAGTTGATGGGATTTTTGAACCCCCAACTAAAGAACATGGAAGACTTCAGGCATAAACTGTGGGATCATCTTTTCTTGATTGCCGATTTTAACCTCGATGTGGAATCGCCCTATCCCATTCCTACCCGCGAGACGCTCAAGGCAAAACCAAAACCACTTTCGTACCCAAAACGACACCCACGCTATTCGCACCTGGGTAAAAATCTGGAACTCGTCATTCAAAAGGCGCTTCACGAAGAACAACCCGAGAAAAAATTGGGATTCGCTAACGCGATCGCTTATTACATGAAACTGGCCTACAATAACTGGCACAAAGAACTTGTTTACGACGATGCCATTCAAAGCGAGTTGAACACCATCACCGATGGTCAACTGACCTTTACCAATACTCCTTTCATCAAAGCCTACCGCCCACAACAAGAAGGACGCGATATGGGAAGGGGAGGATACGGAAAGGGTCGCGGCAAGTACCGCCCGGGCAATGGTCGCCGAGACAGTCGCCCAGGAGGCAACTTTAAGAAAAAACGTTATTGATCTTCCTCCAAAGAAGATCTCTCTATGTCGTCACTGCCACATAAGCTTATTATTATAGCGGCCCCTTCCGGTGCCGGTAAAACATCGATCGTAAAACACTTGCTGGCTACGCTTCCCGATCAATTAGGGTTCTCGGTGTCTTGTGCCACCCGCGCACCGCGCGCGCAAGAGACCCATGGAACAGACTACTATTTTATTTCGGCCGAAGAGTTTACCCATCGCGTATCGGCCGGAGAATTTGCCGAATGGGAAATGGTATACGAAGGTAAGTACTACGGCACCCTGCACAGTGAACTGGAACGCATCTGGAGCCTACGACAAACGCCCTTGCTTGATATTGATGTCAAAGGGGGACTCCGCATCAAAGAACAGTATCCACAAAGCCTATCTATTTTTATTGAACCCCCCTCATTGGCTGTTTTGCACGAGCGATTGGCCGCGCGAGGAACCGAGACCGAGGCCACGTTACAAATGCGGCTTGCAAAGGCTAGCGAAGAGTGTAGTTACCGCGATCGATTCGATCATATCGTCATCAACGATCAACTCAGCGAAGCTTGTGCCCGCGTATTGCAACTGATCCGAGCGTATTTATCGCACTAAAAAGATGGAGGGCGTATCGGTCATATGGTTTTTGATCACCTTATTAGTAATGGGATTTTTTGCCGCGGTCGAAATAGCCTTTTATAGCACTGACAGAAAAGAACTCGCACTCGAGAAAAAAAAATACCCCGATTCCTACCGAATAGTCAACCGCTTTTATGAACGGCCGGCTCGTTTCCTGGCCTCCACACTACTAGGGTCTACGTTACTCCTGGTAGCATTGGGTTTACAGGTAAGCGATGTTACACAACATATCTGGACTTACTTTAAGATCGGTTCAGACATAAGCAGAATAGGGGTCGAGATCGTTTGGGTTAGCCTGTTGGTACTGACCGTTGTTGAATTTATTCCGAGAGCCCTGTTCAGTAGTCATGCTAACCGTCTATTACTGATAACGGCTCCTCTAGTTAATTTCTTACTCAAACTACTTTCGCCGATCGCTACAGGTCTTATGAACGTCTCGCAATGGGTGTTGATCTATATTTTCAATATTCGCATAGACCCCACAAAAGAATCACTGCACAAGGGAGAGTCGCAGCTACTATACGGCCCTGCGGACGAAAGGGAGCGAGAACAACGCAATGCGCAACTTATAGAAAACGTACGCGAACTGCCTAATCTGCGGATCAGACAATGTCTGGTGCCCCGAAAAGAGGTCATTGGCATTGAGCAAGGAGCCTCCATCGAAAAGCTCAAGCAACAATTTATCGACACTAAACTCAGCAGGCTGGTCGTTTATCGTAAAAGCATCGATCATATCGTAGGCTATGTGCACCAACTCGATCTCTTTTCTAACCCGGCCAGTATCAGTGACGTACTTTACCCCATACCAGCCGTGCCGGAAAGTATGAGTGCGGCCAACCTGATCGCCCAGTTTACACACGAACGAAAAAGTATTGCCTGGGTAGTCGACGAGTTCGGAGGCACGGCAGGTATCATCACCATGGAGGATGTACTCGAAGAGCTCTTCGGAGAGATCCAGGACGAGTACGATACCGAAGAGCGGCTCGAGAAACAAATTAGCGAAGACGACTATATTTTCTCCGGAAGAATAGAGTTGGACTATCTCGATCAGAAATACGGCCTCGATCTGCGACACGAAGAAGCTGAGACACTTTCGGGCTACATTATCAACTATCACGAAAAGATACCCAAAAAGAAAGAACGAATAACCATTGCAGAATACGAATTCGAGATTTTGCAGGTCTCCGATACCCGAATAGAGACAGTACGGGTAAAAAGACTTCGGTAACGACTCGTAGCAATACGAGGGTACTCGTATATTTGTTACCTGTAACTACCCATGTCTTTACTCCAGTTTTTTTCCAGAAGAGATAATAGCCCGGCCGGCGAGATGACCTTTATAGATCATCTCGAGGAGCTTCGCTGGCATATCATTCGATCGGTCATCGCGGTCATCATTTGTGCCATTCTGATCTTCATTAAATCGGACTATGTGGTCAGCGAGTTGATCTTTGGCCCGACCCGACCAGATTTCATTGCTGCCAAATGGCTTTGCGCTTTTGGGCAACGGATCGGAATTGGAGAGGCGCTTTGCTTTAAACAGATAGAGGCGAAATTTTTGGAAACCACCATGACCGGGCAGTTCGTCGCTTCGTTTACCCTGTCGTTTATCGGTGGATTCATCATCGCCTTTCCGTATATATTCTGGGAATTCTGGCGATTCGTAAAACCGGCCCTTTCCCCGCAAGAACTCAAGGAAACCAGGGGTGTTATTTTTTGGGTCTCTTTGCTTTTTTTTACGGGGGTATTATTTGGCTATTTTATTTTGACCCCGTTCATGGTCAATTTTTATTTCAATTATAAACTCAGCGAGCAGATACAGATCATGCCCAGCTTTTCGGACTACCTCGAAAATCTGATCTACACCACGGCTGGAATAGGGCTGCTGTTTCAAATGCCCCTGCTGATGAGTTTGCTGGCGCGCATCGGTATTGTCTCCGCCCGGTTCCTTCGGCAATACCGCAGACATGCTTTTGTAATTATTTTGATCGCTGCCGCCATCATCACCCCATCGACCGACCCGTTTAGCTTAACCATAGTTACCATACCCCTCTATCTGCTTTTCGAAGCCAGCATTATCATTACCGCTCGTATCGATAAACGCCGGGCCAAGCGAGAACAGCAATGGAGTTAATCCTGTATTGTTATGTCTACCATCTTTGATCGCAACTTACCGATTGCCATTGGGTGTGACCATGCCGGCTTTCTGTACAAAGAAAAGATCAGTACCATGCTTCGCGAACAGGGCTGGGACCTGAGCGATCATGGCGCTTTTAGCACCGACTCGGTCGATTATCCCGATATGGCTCATCCCGTAGCCAAACAAGTGGCAGAAGGCAAGGCTGCGTTTGGGATCCTGATATGTGGCAGTGGTAATGGCGTGGCCATCACCGCCAATAAAGAGCCCCGTATTCGAGCTGCTCTTTGCTGGGAACAAGAATTAGCAAAACTGGCTCGTGCGCATAACAATGCCAATATTATTTGTGTACCGGCTCGCTTTGTATCGGAACAAGTGGCTCTGCAGATGGTCCTCGATTTTATCGCTACCCCGTTCGAGGGGGGGCGTCATCAAACCCGCGTCGATAAAATTGCAGGCTGCTGATCGCTTATCTTTTACCTTTAGTATAAATGCACCGTTTATGAAAAGAGTTATTTTTTTTCTGGCACTGCTGAGCCCTATCATTGTTTTTGCACAAAAGAAAGATAAAGCGGCAATGCAAGCAGCTGCGACAATTACGGCATCGGATATGCAAAAGCACTTGTACACGATAGCCGGTCCCGAAATGGAAGGGCGCGACACGCCCTCCCCCGGGCTTGAAAAAGCAGCAGGATATATCGAAAATCATTTTCGTCAATTGGGATTGCTACCCGGCAATAACGGAAGCTATCGCCAGTACTACCCACTCTACAAAGACTCAATGACGGCAGCTTCGCTAGAGATCAATGGTACGAGCTATGTCCTTAACGAGGATTTTCAACCACTACCGGGTAACTATAGCGCCTCCATGCGCTTTTCAGATATCGTATTTGCCGGATTTGGCATCAGTGACGGAGAGTTACGCAATGACTACAAAGATCTCCCCGTTGCCGGAAAGCTGGTGCTGATCATGGACGGAATGCCCGATGGATATAAACCCAGCGTGAGCGGATTTAACTCACCGGCTTCATTAAACGGCAAATTGAACGCAGCACAGAGCAGAGGCGCAGCGGGCGTATTGATCGCTCATAGCAATTTTCCGCGCCGTGCCGCAGCGGTCGCCGGCAATTGGAGCTTGAATGGATTTAAGGCGTCGCAATCGTTGTTTGGTTGCTACATCTCTGCCAAAGTAACCGCCGCACTGTTGGGTAGTGAGCCCGAGTCGCTTATTCAAAAAATAAAAGCCAACGCTTTTGCGCACAAGCCCTATCGTGGCCTCACCGCCATAAGCTATGCCAAACAGACCATTACTGCTACTGTTTCAAATGTGTTGGGTGTAATCGAAGGCAGTGACAAGAAAGATGAGTATGTGATCATCACCGCCCATTACGACCATGTTGGAAAACGCAGCGATGGAACCATTTACTATGGCGCCGATGATGACGGTAGTGGCACAACCGGTATTTTGGAATTGGCCGAAGCCTTCATGACTGCCAAAGCAGCAGGAAAAGGGCCTCGCCGTAGTATCCTGCTAATGCCGGTAAGTGGAGAGGAGAAAGGACTTTGGGGCAGCCAGTATTACTCAGAAAACCCTGTTTTTCCCTTAGAGAAAACGAGCGTGGACCTGAACATCGATATGATCGGGCGAATAGGCTCTGATTATCTCAACGATAAAGATTCTGTCAATTACGTCTATACGATCGGAGATGATAAACTAAGTTCCGACCTGGCGCCTATTACCGATCTGGTCAACAAGACCTATCTTAATATGAAGCTTGACCGCAAATACAACGATCCCAAAGATCCCAATCGATTCTATTACCGCAGCGACCATTATAATTTTGCGGCAAAGGGTGTCCCTATCATCTTTTATTTTAACGGGGTACATGCCGATTATCACAAGCCTACCGATACCCCCGACAAGATCAACTACCCGCTGATGGCCAAGCGCGCGCAGCTGGTATTTTATACAGCATGGGAGATGGCTAACCGCGACGAGATGCTAAAAAGAGATATGCCGCTGGGAATGCCTCCTGGTCGATAACCAAATAAATAGTTTCATCGAATTACTGCTCGTGATACGATGGGTAGCGCAGTAGGCGCCTTACCAACCCAATACCCAGGCAAAGATCAAGGGTGCTACAATGGTAGCATCACTTTCTACGATGAATTTGGGTGTATGGATATCAAGCTTTCCCCATGTGATCTTCTCGTTGGGAACCGCCCCTGAGTAAGAACCATAGGAAGTGGTAGAATCGCTGATCTGGCAGAAATAACTCCAGAATGGCACGTCGTGCCATTCAAGATCCTGGTACATCATGGGCACGACACAGATGGGGAAATCACCAGCGATACCTCCGCCAATTTGGAAGAAACCGACGCCCTTTCCGCCGGAGTTGGCACGATACCATTCCGTGAGCCAGGCCATGTACTCTATCCCGTTCTTTACGGTCGAGGCTTTCAACTCTTGTTTGATCACATAGCTGGCAAAGATGTTACCAGTAGTGGAGTCTTCCCAACCGGGTACCACAATTGGCAGGTTACGCTCGGCAGCCGCTACAATCCAGCTGTCCTTAGGATCGATCTCGTAGTATTGTTTTAATTCGCCCGACAACACGACTTTATAAAGAAACTCGTGTGGAAAGTAGCGCTCGCCCTTTGCCTCAGCCTCTTTCCATTGCTTGACAAGGTGTTTTTGTAACCGACGAAAGGCCTCCTCTTCGGGAATACAAGTATCCGTAACACGGTTATAATGATTTTCCAGAAGGTCCCACTCCTCTTGTGGCGTAAGGTCTCTGTAATTAGGTATTCGCTTATAGTGTGAATGCGCCACCAGGTTCATCACGTCTTCTTCCAGGTTGGCACCGGTACAACTAATGATATCTACTTTACCCTGGCGGATCATTTCGGCCAGCGAAACGCCCAGCTCGGCCGTACTCATGGCGCCTGCAAGGGTGATCATCATCTTACCACCCTCGAGGAGGTGTTGCTCATAGCCCTTGGCAGCATCTACCAATGCGGCAGCATTAAAATGACGATAATGGTGTTGAACAAATTGAGAGATGGGTCCTTTTTGCATGGAGGATGGGTTTGATCCGCCTTCAGATCACAAAAGGGTGAGACTATGCGGGAGCCGCAAAGATAAAGGATGCATCAGAAGTGAAATACACGCAACTTTGCTACTATGAAAAGTCCCCAGCGTTTTATTGCAGGGATAGTGAGCCTCTTAGTTGCCTCTATCCCGATCGCCTCGGCACGGGTCATTAAAGGGCCATTCTCCTATTTACCGAGCGCCATTGCACAAACCGATTCGATTCAACCCGCTTTGTACCGGCAACAAGAAGCCGAGTTAGCCATTACGGGCGGAATAGTAAAGGGAACGCTGTTTACCCCCGCTACTATGAAAAGACCGCCTGTGGTGCTGATCATCGCAGGGTCGGGCCCTACCGATCGAGACGGGAACAGTCCGCTGCTACCCGGAAAAAATAACTCGTTATTACAGCTAGCCGATAGCCTCGCAACACATGGCATTGCCTCGCTACGCTACGATAAACGAGGTATAGCTAAAAGTCAGATCAAACAACTTCGAGAGGAGGAAATGCGATTTAGTGATGGGGTAGATGATGCCATCGGGTGGATTCGTTGGCTTCGTCAACAGGGTTTTCGAAAGATCTATATAGCAGGACACAGCGAGGGATCGTTAGTGGGGCTCAGTGCAGCGCAAACCGAAAAGATCAGCGGTTTTATAAGTATCGCAGGCGTAGGGCGGCCGATCGACGCCGTTTTGCGCGAACAATTTGCCGCCGGAGGCGGCCCCGATTCACTCAAAAAATTAGCCGGCCGCTATCTCGACACCCTGTTAATGGAGCAGCGCATCGCCAAGCCCCATCCACTTTTATTCTCCGTGTTTCGGCCTTCGGTACAACCCTACATGATCTCGTGGCTTCGCTACGACCCGCAAGCGCTGATGCGAACGCTCCACTGTCCTGCCTTGGTCGTACAAGGCACCAATGACCTACAGGTAAAGGAAATAGACGCCCGGATGCTGGCCAGTGCCAAGCCCAGGATAAAATTGGTCATTGTTCAGCAAATGAATCATGTATTAAAAAAGATCGATAGCCCGGTTCCCGCTGTAAATATTGCCAGCTACTCTAATCCAAAGCTGCCGGTAATGACCGAGCTGGTCTCCGCGATCACCCAATTTGTAACGGGTAAATTGAACTAATTTTGGATCCTATGTTTTGCCCAATGTCGCAGCCGTTGAGATATATCGTTGTCTTTTTATGGAGCTCCTTTCTGCTCGCTTGTCAGCAGCCTCAAAAACCGACTTCCGATGCGGCTACGCTCAATCCCGGTGCTCCTATTGCTACGGGTACGGCCAGCCCTGCCATCAATCCCTATGCAACCGTCGATATTTCTCCAATGGATATGAGCTATTGGCCCAATGACTATCCAAAGCTTCAGTTCACCGGAGATGTAAAAACAGCGCCGCTGGCCAGGGTCATCTATAGCCGCCCCCACTTGCAGGGTCGCAAGCTTTTTACAGATATACTCCAATACGAACAAGGATGGCGACTTGGCGCCAATGAAGCCACTGAATTGCAATTATTCAAAGATGCCTTCATCGAAAACCAGCTCATCAAGGCTGGCCGCTATACTCTCTCTTGCATTCCCCATCCGGACACCTGGACCTTTGTGCTGAGTAGCACCACCGATATTTGGGGCGTACAGCCAGCAAAAAATACCGATGTAGCCCGATTCAATGTACCGGTCATCAAGACAGGCCTGGCCCTTGAATATTTTACCATGGTGTTTCAAGAGAAAGAAGAAAAGGCTGAGCTAATTGTAGCATGGGAAAATTGGGAAGCAAGAATTCAATTTAAATTTTGAAAAAACATATGGCAGCGCAAGAAAAAAAATGGGGTAACAACACCGTCTTCGTACACGCAGGAGCCCATCCCGACCCCTCGACAGGAGCGATCATGACTCCGATATTTCAAACCTCTACGTATGTACAAGAAGCTCCCGGCGTAAACAAAGGGTTTGAATATGCTCGCAGTCAAAACCCAACCCGAAAAGCCCTCGAAGAAGCTATTGCCCAGCTTGAAAAAGCCAAGCATGGGCTAGTATTTAGTAGTGGAGTCGCTGCCACCGATGCCGTTATCAAGCTACTCAGTGCCGGCGATGAAGTAATATGTGGCAATGATATGTATGGTGGCACCTACCGTTTGTTTACCAAGATCTTCTCGCGGCTGGGCATCGTATTTCATCAAGTCAATACCACTCAACTAAGCGAGATCAAAAAATCGATCAATGCCAATACCAAACTCATCTGGATCGAGACGCCCACGAACCCGCTAATGAATATCTCCGATATTACGGCGATCGCCTCGCTAGCTAAGCAACATGGCATTTTGCTGGCTGTCGATAATACATTTGCCTCTCCTGCATTGCAACAACCCCTTACCCTCGGCGCCGATATTGTCATGCACTCGGCCACTAAATATCTTGGTGGACACAGTGACGTTATTCAAGGAGCGCTGGCTGTCAATAACGATGCCTTACGCGAGCAACTCTTCTTTATACAAAAAAGCAGCGGTGCCGTGCCCGGCCCCATGGATTGCTTTTTGGTATTACGCGGCATCAAGACATTGGGCATTCGCATGAAGGCGCACTGCGAAAATGGTGCCCTGGTTGCCGAGTGGCTGGTCAACCATCCGAAAGTAGAAAAAGTATACTGGCCCGGTTTTGAGTCCCACCCCGGGCATACCATAGCCAAACAACAAATGCAAGGATTCGGGGGAATGATCTCCTTCGAATTAAAGGATAACGATCCGGCCGCCACAAAAAAAGTATTATCTGCCACAAAACTTTTTTCTCTCGCGGAAAGTTTGGGGGGCGTAGAATCATTGATCAATCATCCTGCTACCATGACACACGCCTCCATTCCACGCGAAGAGAGGCTACGCAACGGACTTTCCGATAAACTGATCCGACTGAGTGTTGGGATAGAAGATGCCACTGATCTGATCGAAGACTTGTCGAACGCAATTGGCTGAGAGGGGCGAGCAGCATTGACCAACGGGTCGAGGACTAGGAGCGCTTTTCGAATTGAAGCGCTTTGACCTTTTCTTTATCCTCCTTCTCGTTCTTCAGATCGAACATGGTGCCAAATACCAAATCCCAGAGCGTAGAGCTGACGCCAAAGCCGTGATGTTCGTTCTTGTAATGATGCAAATGGTGATTACGCCACAGCGGCTTCATCCATTTGAAGGGTGGATTCCAGGCATGGATGGCATAATGCATGGAAGCATAGAGCAAGTATCCTAATAAAAATCCAGGGAAGAACATAAGAGCATGGGAGCCCATCATCCAAAAGAAGATCCCAAAAAGGAGTGATGCGAACAGGATACTGGGCACCGGGGGCATAAAGAGCCGCTGCCGATCGCGAGGGTAATGATGGTGGTTGCCATGCATCGTGTATACCACTTTCGTGGCCAGCGGTGTTTTTGGTACCCAATGAAAGATGAATCGGTGTGCGACATATTCAAACAAGGTCCAGCAAAAGATCCCTGAAAAAAAGTAGAGCCATAACGAGGAGATGGCAAACCCATGGCGGGTATGGGCCAAATAAGGTAGATAAAACAAAACAGGAAGATACATTCCCCAAATGACCAACGGGTGGGCTTTGGTAAGCACTTCGAGAAAATCACTTTTAAAGAGACGAGCCTGCCCCTTATTGTGTATTTTTTCAAATTCCATGGCGCAAAGATAACACGCATAACGAAAATTTTAAGATGACCGTGGTCATAACAACTTCTTAAAATCGCATTAACCTTGCTACCTTAGCACCAGCGAAATTGCCCCCTATGAAACTGCTCAGTTACCAGCGAGAAGACAGAGAACAATTAGGCGTGCTCATCGATGGGCATGTGTACGATATGGAGTTACTGCACCCCGAGCTGCCGGGCAGTATGAACATGTTCCTCAATTATTGGGACGACTTTTTTCCCCTTGCGCAAGCCGCCGAACGAATGGTACGCGAAGGAGGCCCTTTTGCCAAAAAAGGAATAGCAATCGAAAACGTAAACTTGCTAGCCCCCGTTCCCTATCCTCCCTCTTGTCGTGATGGCTATGCCTTTCGCCAGCACGTCGCTGCGGCCCGTCGTAACCGAAAAGTAGATATGATCCCGCAATTCGACGAGTACCCCATATTTTATTTTACGAATCATCATAGTATACAGGGACCCGGCCCCATTCGCTGTATGCCCGATCATTTCGAAAAACTAGACTTTGAGCTAGAAGCGGCCATCGTGATCGGTCGACCCGGTCGAAATATCCGTGCCGGCGAAGCCGACCAGCACATAGCCGGTCTGATGATCATGAACGATATGAGCGCAAGAACCCTGCAAATGGAGGAGATGTTATTGAATCTGGGTCCCGCCAAAGGAAAAGATTTCTCTACGGTCATTGGGCCCTGGCTGGTGACCCTCGATGAGCTGCAACCCTTCGAGATCGAGCCCAAACCCGGACATACCGGAAAAAGCTGGAATCTCGAAATGCGCTGCGCAGTGAATGGGGTACAAGTAAGCCAAGGTAATCTAGGCGATATGGATTGGACCTTTGCGGAGATCATTGAACGCGCCTCTTACGGAGTAGACCTCTACCCGGGCGATGTTATCGGCAGCGGAACGGTAGGAACCGGTTGCTTTCTGGAATTGAATGGCACCGGAAAATTACAGGACCCTAACTATGCCGAGCAGTGGCTACAACCCGGCGACTCGGTCGAGATGACCATCGATGCATTGGGTGTGTTGACCAACAGCATAATAAAAGAAGATACGGACTGGAGTATTTTACGACAGAAAAAAAATCAGCCCCGGTAATATGCTATTCGATCTGTCTCAATTGACCACGGTTGACAAGCAATACTATCTGCAACAGATCGTGGCGCCCCGACCTATTTGTTTCGCCTCTACCATCGATAAAGAGGGACATGTGAATCTGAGTCCTTTTAGTTTCTTCAATGTTTTCTCTGCGCAACCGCCCATCGTTATTTTTTCTCCTGCCCGAAGGGTACGAGACAATACCACCAAGCATACGCTAGAGAACGTACAAGAAGTTCCGGAGGTAGTCATACACATGGTCACCGAAGACATGGTTCAGCAACAATCGCTCGCTAGCTGTGAATACCCACGCGCGGTCGATGAATTTTATAAAGCAGGCTTTACGCCCGAACCGGCGCATAAGGTGCGGCCCCCTATGATCAAGGAATGTAAGGTCAAGATGGAATGTCGCGTGCAAGAGATCAAGCCCCTGGGTAGCGAAGGCGGAGCGGGCAATCTAGTTATTTGTGAGGTGTTGATGCTCCACATCGACGACAGCTTGTTGGATTCTCAAAAAAAAATGGACCCGCGCCGCTTACCACTCGTAGCTCGCTTAGGGGGAGACTGGTACACCGTGGTCAATGAGCAAAGTCTCTTTCAGGTGGCTAAGCCAAACATGCAACTTGGGATGGGAATAGACGCTCTCCCGGCCGCCATTCGTAACAGCCGGTTTTTTTCAGGCAATGACCTTGGTCAGCTCGCCAATTTTACCAGAATACCCGATGTAGATCCGGCCTTTGACGATGCCCACCTTAAACAGATCATCCAATACTTCTCGATCAACCCCGAAGAGATGGAAAAGGAGCTTCATCTATATGCAAAAGAGAGGTTGCAAAAGGGTGAGGCTGCGGCAGCTTGGCAGATCTTATTGGCCGGATAGTGGCTCGAAGTAGGCCTAATTGATGTATACTAGAAACCGAATTACTACAAAACAATGGTTTTCAATTAGTTAAAGTCTTTGGGTGTTTTCAGTCCATCGATTGCAGATTAGCAAAACCTAAAT
>Ga0068877_10001071_pt1 | contig 23082 bp, 18 predicted proteins | sample NOAtaG_FD_66437 | JGI IMG/M metagenome (GOLD analysis project Ga0068877, IMG submission 66437) | Freshwater lake microbial communities from Lake Erie, under a cyanobacterial bloom - NOAA_Erie_Diel6S_1000h metaG | ecosystem: Environmental > Aquatic > Freshwater > Lake | place: USA: Ohio, Lake... | reverse complement strand
GGCGGCACGCACTGGGGCGGCGGCGTGTCCATCAGCGCGCGCGACCAGGCCCGCGTGGGGCAGCTGCTGCTGGCCGGTGGCCGACACGAGGGCCGCGATCTGCTGCCCGCCGGCTGGGTGCAGCGCATGGGCACGCCCAGTGCGCTGGCGCCCTTCTACGGCTGGCTGGTGTGGCTGAACCGGGACGGTCTTGCGTATTCTGGGGCCTCCACCCGCGCGATCTTCATGCTGGGGGCGGGCGGTCATCTGGTGTGGGTGGACCCGGACCTGGACGCCGTGGTGGTGACGCGCTGGTTGGACCCGGCGCATACCGGCACGTTCGTGAAGATGGCCGCTGACGCGCTGCGCCGGGCCTGAGCTCCTTGCCGCCCCGGCCACCCTGACGACCTCGATGACCCTGCCCGACCCCGCGGTGCTGCGCCGCTCGCGCGCCGCCACGCGGGTGCAATTCCTGGTGCTGGGCGTGCTGATAGGCGCCTGGGGGGCGCACATCCCTTCGATCAAGGCGCACCACGGGCTGTCCGAGGGCAGCCTGTCCGCGGTGCTGCTGGCCGCGGCCGTGGGGGCCGTGTCTTCGCTGTTCACGGCCGGCCGTGTGATGGCCGCCCTGGGCGCGCGGCGCACCGCCGCGGGCGCGGCCGTCCTGGGCGGGGGCCTGCTGGGCAGCGTGCTGGCGTTCCAGGGGCAGCCCCTGACCCTGCTCTTGCTGCAAGTGGTGGCCCTGGGGGCCTGCATGTGCCTGTTCGACGTGGCCCTCAACACCGAAGGCACCACGCTCGAGCGGCTGGGCGGGCGGCCGGTGATGAGCCAGCTGCACGGCATGTTCAGCGTGGGCGGCATGCTGGGCGCCGGCGCCGTGGCCGCCTTGCTGGGGCTGGGCATCGCCCCCGCGGTACAGCTGTGGGCGCTGGGCGGGGGGGTGGGGCTGGTGGCGATGGTGGCCGCGCGCGGCATGTTGCCGGAACAGGGGCCTGAGCAGGGGCAGCCGCAGGGCTGTGAGCCAAGGCAGGAGCAGGCGCAAGGCAAAGGGCAGCCCGGCGTGCTGCAGCCTGCCCCGCTAGCCGACTTCGCCTGGCCGCGCGGGCCCTTGCTGGTGATCGGCCTGCTGATCCTGGCGGGCATGACGGCCGAGGGGGCGATGTACGACTGGTGCGTGCTGTACCTGCAGCAGGAGCTGGGCCAGCCGCAGTCGCAAGCGGCGCTGGGCTACGCCGTGTTCTCGGCGTCCATGGCGGCATCGCGGTTTGGCGGAGACGCCCTGCGCGCGCGCTTCGATGAGGCGCTGCTGCTGCGCTGGGGCGCCACGCTCGCGGCCGCAGCCATGGCCGTGGTGCTGCTCAGCGCCCACCCGGTGGTGGCCTGGCTGGGCTTTGCAGTGGTCGGCGCCGGGCTGGCCCTCGTGGCGCCCATCCTCTTCAGCGCCGCCACGCGCGTGCCGGGCGTGAGCCCGGCCGCGGCGATCGCCTCCGTCACCTCGGTGGGCTACAGCGGCTTCATGCTCGGCCCGCCACTCATCGGCGCCCTCGCCACCGCCAGTTCCCTCACCTGGGCCCTGGGCGTGGTGGTGCTGGCCTGTGCGCTGCTGGCGTGGGGGGCGGGGCGGGTGCCGGGGAGAGAGTGAGCACCCCTGGATGAGGCCTTTCCTCATCGCCGGTGATATCATAAATCAATGAAGCTGGTGATGGACACCGATACCATCGTGGCGGCGATGCGCAGCCCCAGCGGGGCCTCGGCCGAGGTGTTGCGCCTTGCGCGGCGGGGTGAATTGACGCTGGCGGCCAGCGTCAGTCTGTTCATGGAGTACGAGGCTGTATGTCAGCGAGCGCCGCATATGGACGCCGCTGGCTTGAGCCCGCAACAGGTTGGGATCTTTCTCGATGCGCTGGCACGCATCGTGCAACCTGTTGAAGTGCACTTCCTGTGGAGGCCGCAATTGCGTGACCCGGCCGACGAGTTGGTGCTGGAGGCAGCGGTCAACAGCGCTGCCCAGGCCTTGTTGACGTTCAACCGCAGGCACTTCCACAAGGCCGCCGAGAGGTTTGGTTTGCAAGTGCTGCTCCCCGGCACTTTCTTGAGGAGTTTGAACCATGAGTGAACTGAGCACCTATCCGCTGCGATTGCCGCGCTCCATCCGCGCTGGTGTGGAGCGCCTCAGCAAGGAAGACGGCATCAGCATCAACCAGTTCGTGAGCATTGCCGTGGCAGAGAAGCTGGCCATGATGCAGGCACAGGATTACTTTGCCCAGCGCAGTGCACGTGCCGACTTGGCAGCTTTTGATCAATTGATGCAGCGCTCAGGGGGTGAGCCGCCGCGTGCAGGTGACGAAGTGAAGTGAGGGTTGTACGCCCGGCCATCCCCTGTCATTGACGACTTTCCCACCGCCGCCCCCGCTCAAAGCGCAATCGGCAACTTGCCCGAACTCTTCACCTCTTCCATGACGGCGTAGGTGCGCGTCTCGCGCACACCGGGCAGCTGCCACAGCACGCTGCCGGCAAAGTGCCGATAGGCCTCCATGTCGGCCACGCGGATCTTCAGCAGGTAATCAAAACCACCGGCCACCATGTGGCACTCCAGGATGGGTGGGTGCACCTGCGCGGCCGCGCGGAACTGCTCGAAGACGTTGGGGGTGGTGCGGTCCAGCAGCACCTCCACGAACACCAGCATCCCGGCGCCCAGGCGTCGCGGGTCGAGGATGGCTTGGTACCCCAGGATGTAGCCCTCCCGCGTGAGCCTTTGCACCCGCGCCAGCACCGCCGTGGGCGACAGCGCCACCGCCTCGGCGAGCTTGAGGTTGGAGATGCGGCCATCGTCCTGCAGCTGCGCCAGGATGCGACGGTCGATTCGGTCGAGTTCGGATGCGTCGTCCATGAGCTGAATGTTTCTCCATGAGTGCGTGTCAAGACAGAGCAATTCTCTATGGAGATTTAGGATCATCGAGTCCTTCACGGTGATGAGGGTCTTCCATGCTCCCCAATGCGCGCCTGCCTTTCTTCGAGCCCTCGCCATGGGCGCAGACCCCGCTGCGCCGTGCCATCACGGCGGCCACGCGCCCGCCCGAGCCGCTGGCCGTGGCGGCCGTGCTGCCCGAGGCTCGGCTGGCGCCGGAGGTGGCGCAGCGCTCCCAGGCCCTGGCCCTGCGTCTGGCCCAGGGGCTGCGTGCGCGCCAGACCCGGCCCGGGCGTGCGGGCCTGGTGCAGAGCCTGCTGCAGGCCTACGACCTGTCGTCGCAGGAGGGGGTGGCGCTCATGTGCCTGGCCGAAGCGCTGCTGCGCATTCCCGATGCCGCCACGCGCGACAAGCTGATCCGCGACAAGATCGCGCCAGGCCGCTGGTCTGCGCACCTGGGCCAGAGCCCCTCGATGTTCGTGAACGCTGCCACCTGGGGCCTGTTGATCACCGGCAAGCTGGTGGCCGCGCCCGGTGGTGACCCGGGCGAGCCCGGCCTGACCGCCGCCGTAGGCCGCCTGCTGCGGCGCGGCGGCGAGCCCCTGATCCGCACCGCCGTGGACCTGGCCATGCGGATGATGGGCGAGCAGTTCGTTTGTGGCCGCGACATCGACGAGGCCTTGCGCCACGCGCAGGTGCAGCAGCGCCAGGGCTTCAGCCACTCCTTCGACATGCTGGGCGAGGCGGCCATGACCGCGGCCGACGCGCAGCGCTACCTGCAGGCCTACGAGAGTGCCATCCACGCCATCGGCAAGGCCGGTGCCGGCCGCGGCGTCCACGACGGGCCGGGCATCTCCATCAAGCTCTCGGCCCTGCACCCGCGCTACAGCCGCGCGCAGCACGGCCGCGTGATGGCCGAGCTCTTCCCCGTGCTGCTGCACCTGTGCACCCTGGCCCGGCAGGACGACATTGGCCTGAACATCGACGCCGAGGAGGCCGACCGCTTGGAGATCTCGCTAGACCTGCTGGACCAGCTTGCGCTGGCGCCCGAGTTGCAGGGCTGGGAGGGCCTGGGCTTCGTGGCCCAGGCCTACCAGAAGCGCTGCCCGCAGGTCATCGACCACCTGATCGACCTGGCCCGAAGCAGCCAGCGGCGTCTGATGGTGCGCCTGGTCAAAGGCGCCTACTGGGACAGCGAGATCAAGCGCGCACAGGTGGACGGATTGGCCGACTACCCCGTCTACACCCGCAAGCCCCACACCGACGCCGCCTACCTGGCCTGCGCCCGCCGGCTGTTGGCCGCGCCTGATGCGGTGTACCCACAATTCGCCACCCACAACGCGCACACGGTGGCGGCCATCCATGAGATGGCAGATCCCCGAGCCTTCGCAACGGGGCAGTACGAGTTCCAGTGCCTGCATGGCATGGGCGAGCCGCTCTACGAGCAGGTGGTGCCCGCGGTGGACCAGGGCGGCCTGGGCCGGCCCTGCCGAATCTACGCCCCGGTGGGCACGCACGAGACGCTGCTGGCCTACCTGGTGCGCCGGCTGCTGGAGAACGGCGCCAACACCTCCTTCGTCCACCGCCTGGCTGACCCCGATCTGCCACTGGACACCCTGGTGCGCGACCCGGTGGCGCTGATCGACGAGGAGGCGCAGCAGGAGGGCACTGTGGGCCTGCCGCACCCGGCCCTGCCGCTGCCCGGCGCGCTGTACGGACCGGCGCGGCGCAACTCGCAAGGGCTGGACCTGGCCTGCGAGCAGCAGCTTCTGGCGCTGGCGCACGTGTTCGAGGCTCAGGCCCCAGCCAAGAACGTCATGCCCCCGCAAGACGCGTTGCAGGCCGGCCCGCTGCTGGCCTTCGACACGCCGCACGGCGTCCTCGAGCCCGTCACCAACCCTGCCGACCGTCGCCACACGGTGGGGGTCAGCCGCGAGTGCACGGCCGAAGAGATCGAGGCAGCGCTGGTGCACGCCCAGTGCAGCGCCGACCCCTGGGCCCGCACGCCGCCCGTTGAGCGCGCGCGCATGCTGGACGCCGCGGCCGACCTGCTGCAGGCCGACATGCCCCTGCTCATGGCGCGGCTGATGCGCGAGGCCGGCAAGACCGCGGCCAACGCCGTGGGCGAAGTGCGTGAGGCGGTGGACTTCCTGCGCTACGACGCGCAGCAACTGCGTGCGGGCTTCGACCCCGCCACGCACCAGCCGCTGGGCCCTGTGGCCTGCATCAGCCCCTGGAACTTCCCGCTGGCCATCTTCGTCGGCCAGGTGGCCGCTGCACTGGCCGCTGGCAACGTGGTGCTAGCCAAGCCCGCCGAGCAGACCCCGCTGATCGCTGCCGAAGCGGTGCGCGCCCTGTGGGCGGCGGGCGTGCCGCGCGGCGCACTGCAATTGCTGCCGGGGCGCGGTGAGGTGGTGGGGGCGCGGCTGGTGGCCGATGAGCGCGTCCAGGGCGTGCTGTTCACCGGCTCCACCGAGGTGGCGCGCACGCTGCAGCGCACCCTGGCCGGCCGCGTGGGGCTCACAGGCCGGGCCATCCCCCTGGTGGCCGAGACGGGGGGCCAGAACGCCATGATCGTGGACGCCTCCGCGCTGCCCGAGCAGGTGGTCGCCGACGTACTGGCTTCGGCCTTCGACAGTGCCGGCCAGCGCTGCTCGGCGCTGCGGGTGCTGTGCGTGCAGGAAGAGGCCGCCGACCGGGTGCTGCAGATGCTGCTGGGGGCCATGGCGCAGCTGCGCCTGGGCGACCCGCAGCGCCTGAGCACGGACGTGGGCCCGGTCATCGACGCCCCGGCGCAGGCCGTGATCAAGGCCCATGTCGAGTACATGCGCAAGAGGGGCCGCCGCGTCCACCAAGTCTGTGCCCCGCCCGATCAGCCGCTGGAGCACGGCCACTTCGTGCAGCCCACGGTGATCGAGATCGAGGCCCTGGACGAACTGCAGCGCGAGGTCTTCGGCCCGGTGCTGCACGTCCTACGCTACCGCGGAGACGACCTGCCGGGGCTGCTGCGCCAGATCAACGCCACCGGCTACGGGCTGACCCTGGGCCTGCACACCCGCATCGACGAGACCGTGAGCGAGGTGGAGCGCGCCGCGAAGGTGGGCAACCTGTACGTCAACCGCTCCATGGTGGGCGCGGTGGTGGGGGTGCAGCCCTTTGGCGGCCAAGGCCTGTCGGGCACCGGGCCGAAGTCCGGCGGCCCGCTGTACCTGTACCGGCTGCTGTCGCAGGCACCGCCCGATGTGCTGAGCCGCGCGCAACACGTGGCCAGCGCGCCGCTGCCGGGCTCGACGGGCGAGCGCAACCTCTATCGCCTGGTGCCCCGGGACGGCGTGTTGTGCCTGGCCGAGGATGACACAGACCGCCAGCGCCAGCTGGACGCTGTGCTCGCCGTGGGCAGCCGCGCCCTCTGGCCCGCCCAGGCGAAGACACGGGCCCACTGGCAGCGCCTGCCGCGCGACGTGCAAGCCCGCGTGAGCCTGGTGAACGACTGGTCGGCCCAGGCCACGCCCTTCGACGCGGTGCTTCTGCACGGCACACCCGAAGAGCTCATCGCCGTGCAGCAGGTGCTCGCCGGGCGCGAAGGCCCGGTAGTCAGCGTAGAGCGCCTGGCCCCTGGCGACCCGGCCGTGCCCTTGGAGCGCCTGGTGCTGGAGCGTTCGGTCAGCATCAACACGGCCGCTGCTGGAGGCAACGCCAGCTTGATGGCCATGGCTTGAGGCCGGGTCGCTGGGTCAAAAAAAGAGCTGCGTAGCGTCTGGCGGGCCAGGTGCTGGAGAGGGCAGATCTTGCCCGGAGCAGCAGTGTCCTAGCGCGTAAATGCAGAATCATTGGCTCATAGGGCATTTGCCTGCATGCTGACCTTCAAACATCTCGAAGCGCTGTACTGGGTTGTGGAACTTGGCGGGTTTGCGCAGGCCGCTGCGCGACTGCACACAACGCAGTCAGCCGTGTCGAAGCGCGTTCAGGAGCTCGAGGAGCTTTTCGACTCACCGCTCTTTGATCGCACCCTGCGCAAGGCCCGTCCCACGGACAAGGGCCTGGAGATGCACCTGATTGCCAAGGAGTTGCTGGAGCAGCGCGACGCTGCGGTCGAACGCTTCTCGCGGCCAGAGGTGATCGAGCGGCGTTTGCGTATCGGGGTGACAGAAGTGGTGGCCATGACCTGGTTGCCTGCGTTGCTCTCCCGCATTACGCAGGCGTATCCGAAGGTCATCATCGAACCGGAGGCCGGGGCCATGATGCCGTTGCGGGAGAAGCTCATGGCCAGTGAGCTCGACTTGATTGTTGTACCCGCCGAACTGGAGGATCCCCGCCTGAGCCGGGAACTGGTGGGGGAGGTCTCGATGGCCTGGATGTGCAGACCTGGCTTCGTCGGTAAGAACAGCCTGTCCCTCGCTACGCTGATGGAGCACACGTTCCTGGAAGAGGGTCAGCAGTCAGGAAGTGGCCGGATCCTCAATCGCTGGCTCAAGACGGTAGGCCAGGAGCCCACCCGCACGATTGTCAGCAGCAACCTGGTGACCGTCGTGTCGATGACGGTCGCGGGACTTGGTGTGGCCAGGCTGCCGCATGACTGCCTGCGTCCAATGGTGGATGCGGGCTTGCTGCAGGTGCTCAAGGTTCGACCCGCCGCTCCGCACGTGACTTACGTGGCGACGTACAAGAAGGAGCTTCGCAACGCATTTCTCACCTCCGTGGTGAGGCTGGTGCAGGAGTGCTGCGACTTCAGTCGAGCCTTCCAGACGGGCGAGCCGACGCGCCGACGCTAGGCGCCCAAGGTTCCACAGCTTCGAAACATCTTGAATAAGAATGTTTCGAATCAAAAAATGTCGCTTTTCATGAATCGTGAGATCGACAGAATCCCGCCTCATCGTGGCTGTGCGCCTCTGCACGGTCGAGGAACGCGGAGCAATGGTGGCCCATTCGTTGGAGCATGTCGAAGTAGCGGTGGTAGGCGCAGGCAGTGTGGGTATTGCCGTGGCGTACTACCTGGCGAAGACTCACGGGGTTCAGCGCATCGCACTGATCGATCCTCGTGATCCGATGAGCCTGACCTCCGCGCAGTCGGGCGAGAACTACCGCAATTGGTGGCCACATCCAGTCATGACGGCCTTCACCGACTTCTCGATCACACTGATGGAGCAGTTGGACCGAGATAGCGGCGGGCGGTTGAACATGACGCGGGGCGGCTATGCGCTGGTTAGCCGTCGGGAGCGGCCCGAAGATCTGATCGAAGAGCTGTACAAGGGCTATGGCGATGCGCCGCACCGCATCCGACTGCGCGATACGGCCGGCGACTACCGGGCGCCGCTGCGCGCCCCGTGGGATCAAGCGCCCGATGGGGTCGACGTGCTTCTGGACCGTACGCTCATCCGCAAGACATTTCCCGAGTATGCGGACGATGTGGCTACCGTGATTCACATCCGCCGCGCCGGCTCCATCAGCGCGCAGCAGATGGGGAAGTTCATGCTCGAGAACCTGCGCGAGCAGGGCGTGCGCGTACGCCGTGCCGAAGTGGTGGGCATCAGCGGCGTCACCCCGTTTACTCTGGAGTTGGCCGGCGAGCAAGGAGGCAGCAAGCTACGCGCCGATCGCCTTGTGAATGCAGCTGGTCCTTTTGTGCAGGACATCGCTCGAATGCTGGGCGATGAGGTGCCCGTGCAGTGTGTGTACCAGCAAAAAATCTCGTTCGAGGACCGGGGGGGTGCCATATCTCGCCATATGCCCTTCACCATCGACCTGGATGGCCAGCAATTGGCCTGGTCGGCGGAAGACCGTGACCTGCTCGCTTCGGACCCGGCCACCCGCAAGCTGGTGGAGCCGATGGCGGGAGGCATCCACTGCCGCCCGGACGGCCAGGTCAATGGCAGCTGGATCAAGCTCGGCTGGGCCTACAACCACACTCCGACAGACCCTCATGCCGAGAGCCCCATCGACCCTCACTTCCCGGACATCGTGCTGCGCGCGGCCAGTCGTCTGCACAAGGGCCTGGCCCAGTACATCGGCAAGCTCCCGCGTGGCTCGCACCACTACGGTGGCTACTACACCATGACGGCTGAGAACTGGCCACTCATTGGACCGATGAAGACGTCTGGCGCCTTCCTGGCCGCCGCTCTGTCGGGCTATGGCTCCATGGCCGCCTGCGGTGCAGGTTCGCTGGCTGCAGGCTGGGTCATGAACGCGGCCTTGCCAGACTATGCCCCGCTGCTTTCCAGCGCCCGTAACCAGGATGCCGAGCTGATGCGTTCGCTCTTTGCAGCAGGCACCGGCAGCCTTTGAAGCCGTCGATGACCCCGCCCCCCAGGCCACACGGCGACCGTTTTCCCCACGCCCCAACCCAAGGAGATACGCCATGAAGCTCAAGACCTCTCTGTTGGCTGCCGCAACCGCGCTGGTCGCAGCTACCCCCGTCCACGCCCAAGGAATTTCCGGCACGCTCGCCAAAGTCAAGGAGTCTGGAGAAATCCGGCTCGGCCATCGTGAGGTATCAATTCCCTTCTCCTATCTGGATGACCAGCAGAAGCCGGTGGGTTTTGCAATGGATCTGTGCGCCAAGGTGGTGGACGCCGTGAAGGCGGAACTCAAGCTGCCGTCTGTGCAAGTGAAGATGCAGCCGATACAACTCAGTAACCAGATACCCCTCATCCAGAACGGCACGATTGATATCGTGTGCGGTCCGGCCACCAACACGGTCGAGCGCCAGAAGGTGGTGGCCTTCAGCAACACCATCTTCATCTCCAGCATCCGCGCCGTGGTGCGCAAGGACAGCCCCATCAAGTCCTTCGAAGAGATGGCTGGCAAACCGGTGGCCTTCACCGCGGCATCAACCTCTATCGGTCTGATGGCTGCCCGCGAGCAGGAGAAGAAGTTCCAGGTCAACAAGGTGCTGAGCCCCGACCACGCCGCATCTTTCCTCACGTTGACTACCGGTCGTACCGAGGCATTCGTGATGGATGACATCCTGCTTGCCAGCTTGGTGGCCAACAGCCCCAACCCTGGAAACTGGCGTCTGCTCGACGATTCTCTGCGTGTGGAGCCCTATGGTCTGATCATGCGCAGAGACGACCCGCAGTTCAAAGCATTGGTGGACCGCACGCTCTCCAGCATGGTCAAGAGCGGCGAATTCGCCCGTCTCTACAACAGATGGTTCATGAGCCCAATTCCACCCAAGGGCTTGAACCTGAACTTCCCCATCACGCCGCAGTTGAAGGAATCATTGGACAACCCGAACGATCGGGGTGTCTGAGACGGCTGAGGCGATCGACCTCCGTCGGGTACACATCAGTTCGGCGAGGTCGTCGGCAAACTGCCGGCCCCTCGCCTTGCCTTGAAGAGCTTGTCTCATGAACTACCCGTGGAACTGGTCGGTCTTCCTGCAGCCATCAGCTGACGGCAACGGCACGTACCTCGACACCCTGATAACAGGCTTCGGCTGGACGATCGGCGTGGCGTTTTCAGCTTGGGCGCTAGCCCTTTTGCTCGGGGTGTGTGTCGGCATTGCCAGAACGGTGCCCCATGCGGGTTTGCAACGTGCTGCGGCGCTCTGGGTCGACGTATTCCGCAACATTCCACTGCTGGTGCAGATCTTTCTCTGGTACTTTGTGGTGCCGGAGTTGTTGCCTGCTGCTTGGGGCTCGGCCATCAAGCAGATCCAGCCCCCCTGGGGATCCTTTCTTCCCGCTACTTTCGGTCTGGCGCTGTTTACCTCTGCCCGCGTGGCTGAACAGGTGAGAGCGGGGCTGGAATCCTTGCCCCGAGGGCAACTCCAGGCTGCGACAGCGCTGGGCTTGACATTGCCCCAGGCCTACCGGCACGTGCTCTTGCCAATGGCGCTGCGCATCGTGGTGCCCCCGTTGACTTCCGAATTCCTCAACACCATCAAGAACAGCTCGGTTGCCCTCACCGTCGGACTGATCGAGCTCACAGCCGCAGCGCGCGCCATCCAGGAGTACAGCTTCCAAGTCTTCGAAGCCTTTACTGCCGCAACCATCATCTACGTGGTCCTGAACCTGATGGTGGTGCGCCTGATGCGAGTGCTCGAGCATCGTCTGGCGGTTCCAGGCTTCTCGGGGCAGGCTCTTGGGCAGAGGTCCTGAGGGTGGACGGCCTTGACTTTTCCGTGATCGGCCGCTCGCTGGGCTATCTGCTCGGCGAGGGCCTCGTCTTCTCCGTCACTCTCACGGTGATGGCTGCTCTGGGCGGCGTAGTGCTTGGCACTCTCTTGGCCCTGATGCGCTTGTCCGGAAACCGGTGGGTTTCGAGTGCGGCTGGCGCCTATGTGAATCTGATACGCGCCATTCCGCTGTTGCTGGTCATCTTCTGGTTCTTTTTCCTGGTGCCGTTCCTGGGCGCTTGGCTGTTGGGCGCCAAGGAGCCTGTCAAGGTGGGAGCCTTCTGGTCGAGCGTGATCACCTTCACCATGTTCGAAGCCGCGTACTTCGCGGAAATCGTGCGGGCGGGCATCCGCTCCGTCCCGGCCGGCCAGACCCAGGCGGGGCTGGCGCTGGGGCTGACGCAGCGACAGGTGATGTCGCAGATCGTTCTACCGCAGGCGCTGCGAAACATGCTGCCAGTGCTGCTCAGCCAGGTGATCGTGTTGTTCCAGGACACCTCGCTTGTCTATGTGCTGTCGATCACGGATTTCTTGGGGGCGGCGACCAAGATCGGTCAGCGTGATGGGCGCTTGGTGGAGATGTACCTCTTCGTGGCAGCGGTCTACTTTTTCATTTGCTATTTGCTGTCCTGGCAAGTACGCAAACTGCAACTGCGAACGGCCATCGTCCGTTGAGCTCAGGGGGTCACCATGATTGAGATCGACGATGTCAGCAAGTGGTATGGCAGCTTCCAGGTGCTCAACGCCTGCACCACGCGCATCGCCAGGGGCGAGGTGGTGGTGGTGTGCGGGCCGTCTGGCTCAGGCAAGAGCACGCTCATCAAGACCGTGAATGCGCTCGAGACCATACAGCAAGGTGACATCCGCATTGACGGCGTCAGTGTCACTGCTGCCAAGACCAACCTTCCACAACTGCGTAGCCGCGTGGGTATGGTGTTCCAGCACTTCGAGCTCTTCCCCCACCTGACGGTGACCGAGAACCTCTCGCTGGCCCAGATCAAGGTGCTGGGTCGCAGCAAGGATGAGGCGCTGCAGCGTGGCCTGAAGATGCTTGACCGCGTGGGCCTCATGGCCCACAAGGACAAGTTTCCCGGGCAGATTTCGGGCGGTCAGCAGCAACGCGTGGCGATTGCGCGCGCGCTGTCAATGGACCCCATCGTGATGTTGTTTGACGAGCCAACCTCTGCTCTGGATCCCGAGATGGTGGGAGAGGTGCTTGATGTGATGGTGCAACTGGCCAGAGAGGGAATGACCATGATGTGCGTGACGCACGAGATGGGCTTCGCCAAGAAGGTTAGCCACCGCGTGATCTTCATGGACCAGGGTCGTATCGTCGAGGACTGCTCCAAGGACGAGTTTTTCGGTAACCCCGACGGTCGCTCAGCCCGGGCCAAGGAGTTCCTCTCCAAGATCCTGCAACAGTAAGCCAGCGTTCGCCCACCGAGTCTTTGCGATGGCCGCTCACTGGCGAGGCTGTCATTCGTCCTCAAGAGTGTGACTCAGATGACCGATCTTCTCCGAGAGGGCGCCGGCCCGCGATTCACCGCTGTCAATGAGCCGGTTCTCGGCTACCGCCCGGGCTCGCCCGAGCGGCGCGATCTCGAGGCCGAATTGAATCGCCAGGCCTGCACAGCCAGAGACCTGCCGCTGGTGATTGGCGGCCAGCGGGTTCAGGGGTGTAGGCTCGCCCCGGTCAAAGCGCCTCATGATCACCGAATGGTGCTAGGCCACGTTGGCCTGGCCGAGAAGTCGCAGGTGTCGAAGGCAATTGAAGCAGCGACCAAAGCCCAAACCGAATGGAGCCGCTGGTCGTTGGCCGAGCGATCGGCAGTGTTTCTGAAGGCCGCTGATTTGCTCGCGGGGCCTTGGCGCCAGCGTGTGAATGCGGCCACGATGCTCGGGCAAAGCAAGACGGCTCAGCAGGCTGAAATTGATGCCGCGTGCGAGCTAATTGACTTCCTGCGATTCAATGTGCAGTTCGCGCAAGAGATCGCGGCCCAGCAGCCGATCTCGAGTGCAGGCGTACGCAACAGGACAGACTACCGGCCCCTCGAGGGATTCATTTATGCGGTCACGCCTTTCAATTTCACAGCCATAGGCGGCAATCTCGTGGCTGCGCCAGCGCTGATGGGAAACACAGTGTTGTGGAAGCCGGCCGGTACGGCAGTGCTGAGTAATTTCTTGGTGATGGAGCTGCTAGAAGAAGCGGGGCTGCCGCAAGGGGTCATCAACTTCGTGCCCGGCGATCCCGTATCAGTGAGCGAGGTGGTCATGGCTCACGCGAACTTCGCAGGCCTGCACTTCACAGGCTCGACCGCGGTGTTCGATCAGCTATGGCTGCAGACTGCACAGAACCTTCAGCGCTACCGCAACTACCCACGGCTAGTAGGCGAGACCGGTGGTAAGGACTTTGTCGTCGCACATGCATCCGCTGATATTGAAGCCTTAAGTGTGGCCTTGCTGCGTGGCGCATTCGAGTACCAAGGCCAGAAGTGCAGCGCCGCCTCCCGCGCCTATATCCCTGCGTCCGTATGGCCCCGCTTACGCGAGCGTCTGTGTGATCTGATATCGACCGTTCGTATGGGCGACGTGCGGGACTTGTCCAACTTTATGGGGGCCGTGATCGATGCGCGGGCCTACGAACGCATCACCAAGGCAATTGATAGCGTTCGGTTCGCGTCGGACTCCCGTATCCTGTGTGGAGGAACCTACGAGGATGTGAATGGTTTCTTCATCAAGCCCACCGTTATCGAGGTGGAGAATCCAAGACACCCATTGATGTGCGATGAGCTTTTTGGCCCTGTGCTCACCGTTCATGTTTACGAGGATTCGCGATGGCACGAGGCGCTGACTTGGATCGACACCAGCACGGCCTATGCACTCACTGGCGCGGTGTTCGCGAAGGATCGATCTGCATTGGCTGAGGCCGAGGCCCGCTTGCGCTTCGCCGCAGGCAACTTTTACATCAACGACAAACCCACTGGGGCGGTGGTGGGCCAGCAGCCTTTCGGCGGCGCACGTCGTAGTGGTACCAACGACAAGGCTGGGTCGGCCCTGAACCTCCTGCGCTGGGTGTCGCCTCGGACGGTCAAGGAAACGCATTTGCCGGCGCGTTCCTATGCCTATCCGTCCATGGACTGAGTGAGAAGCCCACAATCAACGCTCTCAGGCTCATCGATGGTGTCGCCGGCGAGAACCTGCCGCCGAATGATCGAGTGCCTGCAGCGCGATGCCACCCTCTCCGTCCAGCAGTTGGCCGAGGCCGTGGGCCTGTCGCCCACGCCCGTGTGGAGGCGTCTGAAGACGCTGCAGGATGCCGGCGTCTTGCGCGCCCGCGTCACGCTGATGGACCGCGAGAAGCTGGGCCTTGCGGTGTGCGTGCTGGCGCACGTGACGCTGGTACGCCACACCGAGGGTGTGGTGGAGGATTTCGAGCGCATGGTGCGGGCCAGCCCCGAGATTCTGGAGTGCGCCAGCACCCGATCGGGTTTCGTGCGCTGCGTCGCAAGAACCCAACATACACTCCGTGTCGACAAACACTGGATCCAAAGCCGACCACCATGGCGACCGCAAGATCGACCAAGACTGCTGCCAAGTCCGCCAAACGTCCCGCCGCCAAGCGGGGGCGGGGATTTGGTGCCGCCTACGTCTACGACAGCCTTCGCGACGATATCCTGTCGCTTCGACTGCCGCCCGGCACACTGCTGGACGAGACGGAACTTGCTGGAAGGTTTGGAGTGTCCAGATCTCCAGTGCGGGAAGCGCTGATTCGACTGGCTGGAGATGGCCTGGTGCAGACCTTGAGAAACAGGTCATCCATCGTCGCGCCCTTTGATGTCTCCTCGGTGCAGGCTCACCTGAATGCAATGTTGCTGATGTACTGCGCGACTGCGCGGCTGGCAGCGCTTCACCGAACGGCAGCCCAGCTCTCAGACCTGCAGGCCATGGTCAAGGCTCACCGAGCCCAGATGAAGACGGCTGACATGAATACCATCGTGTCCAACAACCGCGCATTCCATGTCGCAGTCGCTGAAGCGGGTGGCAACGCTTTCTTTACCGCGTGGACCGGTTCGGTGTTGGATCAAGGCCAGCGCCTGATGGGGATGTATGTGCAGGACACGGGCCAGACCCGCTCAGACGCCGACCTCAACGACCATACGGCCATCGTCGACGCTATCGCCCGCAGTGATCCCGAGGCGGCCGAGCGTGCCGCACGTTCTGACGCGATGATCCTGTTTGATCAACTGCGCCGGCATTTCTTCAAGGACGCGCTGGAGGGTATGTCCGTGGGTTCGATGCTCGGCAAGCCAGCCCCTTGAGCCCGGCGGCACTCAAAGCCCTCGCCCGAAGACTCCCAGTCGTCTCGGCGTCCGCTCGGTTCCAGGGTCGATGGGAAAGATCGGCCTGGGCAGGCGGCGGTAGGTTAGCAGCGTGGGGTCTGTCGTCACGCTTCCCGGCGTCTCGCAGTCCACGATCGAGCCGGCCAGCGGCTCGAAGCCGTTGCGAAAGTGCGTCGTCGACTTGACCACCATCACACGACACGAGGAAGGGTCGATGCCGTGCTCGGTGAACACGCGGGGATCGAAGACCTGTTGCCGCTCCGTGTTGACCACTACATCGATGCCACCGATCCGAAGCCGGGCTGTGCGCCCGAGCCACAGCCTGGGTTCGCCTTGAGCGAAGGCTGCTTGGCGAGCGTCTTCGCGCACGACGACCACTTCGGCCTCGACGTCCAAAGGGTCACCTGAACACGGTCCGACCTTGCCTCCCAATCGCAGTCTCAGCCGTGCGCCTGCACCGGCGCGGTGCGCGAAGTCCACGACCAAGGGGTCCCAGATCATGGCCAGCGCCAATCGGTCGGCTCCGCTGGCCATAAGTTCGCGCAACACGAAGGTCGAATCCCCAGCGGCTCCGCCACCAGGGTTGTCACAGCGATCGGCGATCACGGTGGTGCGCTTGGACGCCGCAGCATGCTGTAGCGCGGCCTGCACGGCCTGCCGAGCTGGAAGTCCCGCTCCCGAAGGCACCGTAGCCTGCGCAAACCGGCCGGCGAGATCCATCGCCATCGACTCAGCCGCCACAGGGTCTGCGTCGGTGATCACGAGTACTGTGGCTGTCGCATCCGGCACGTCGGACAGCCAGAAACCGTGGCAGGCTGATATCGACAGCACACCCGTTCTGGTTTGGGCTTGGCGCACATGCGCCACGAACGATCGCATCGGTTCCAGCGTGGTGGGATAAGCACCAACAATGGGCACGCGCACAGCCGCCGTCACGGGACGCAAGCCCTGGTTGACGTGCCGCTCTAGCAAGTCGTAGGCTTGCAGAGCCCGGGCCGCGTAGTCGGTGTGGGGATACTCGAGACAAGCCAGAACGAAGTCAGCCTGTTCTAGCATCAGAGGACTCACATTGGCGTGCAAGTCCAGCAGCACAGCCACTGGAACGTCAGCTCCTACATGGTCTCGGACGGCAGCAAGCAGCTCTCCTTCGACGTCGTCGGTCCCCTGCGCGCACTGCGCGCCGTGGAGAAACAGAAAGACTCGGTCGACGCTCCCGGCTTGTCTCAGGTCGGCCAGCATCTCGTCACGCAGAGTCGCCCAGTCGACCGCCGAAAGTGGAGCGCTCGGTTGGCAGGTCGCAAAGTAACTCGGAGCCACGTCCAGACCATCCTCGATCGCACGCCGCCAGAAGGCACCGTAAGCCAGCAGGTCGCGCTCCGCCGAAGGCTCCATGGCGCCAGCAGGCCGCCAGACGTTGAAACTGGACAGGTTGGTAGGCACTGGCGAGAACACGTTGGTCTCGTGCATCAAGCCGGCGATGAAGGCCTTTCGGGGACGTTCAGATCTCATGCGCTTAGAAGGCTTCAAGAGGGTAACAACCGCATGTCCGCCCGGCTCACAGGCCGAACCGCGCGGGCGAAAAGGCTGCTGCATCCAGGCTGCCCAAATCCATAGGCTGCTTGCCGCACATCTGCATGGCCAGCAAGTGCCCGCTGGCAGCACCCACGGTCCAACCCAGATGGCCATGACCTGTGTTCAGCCACAGTCCGGCCACGCGCGTCTGTCCAATCAGAGGACGCCCATCAACGCAAAGCGGCCGCAGACCCGTCCACGACCTGGGCTTGTCGACATCGGTCGCCTGCAGGACTTCGGGGTACAGACGACGGGCCAGGGCCGCGAGGTGGGCCACCCGGCCTGGGGCTACCCGCAGGTCTTCACCACAGAACTCCGCCGTGCCCGCGACACGAAGCCTGCCGTGATCCGCAGAGCCCAGTGGGGTCACGGCCACGTGCAAATCCCGGTCGATGACTGGTACACGGGGGGCGGTGTCCTGACTGTTGATGGTGTAGGTCAAGGAGTAGCCCTTAGCGGGCCGCACCGGCAAGCGCACGCCCACTGCGGCAGCAAGCGCCGGACTTTGAGCCCCAGCTGCCAGCACGACCGCATCGGCATCGATCCGGCGGCCGTTCTTCAGTCGTAAACCGACCACCTTGCGGCGGTCCGCCTCGATGCGATCTACCGCCGCGTCCCACTGGAATTCGATGCCGGACGCCGCGAGCTGGGCAGACAAGGCGACGCAACACCGGTGGCAGTCGCCCGTCTCGTCATCGAGGTTATGGATGCCACCGGCCAGTTGGCCGACGACGGGCGCCAGGGCCGGTTCGACCTTGACGAGGTCTGCACGCTCGAGCACGCGGTGCCTGACCCCCCATTTCGAGAGCATCGCGGCCCACTTCACCGCCTTGTCGAGGGCGCGGCTATCGCGCAGCACCATCAAGGAGCCGTTACGGGCGTGGTCAAAGAGCGGGGACTCCACACCCCATTCATGCATGCAGCGCAGACTGTGGAGCGCAAGCGCCGTGTTTGCCTTCGTGTTGGCCACAAAGCGCGACCGGGCCGACTCTCGCAGGAAGCGCGTGCCCCATCCGATCAACGACGGCAGGGCCCGGGCGCGCAGCAGAACGGCTGCGTCCTCGCGCCCGAGATGGCGCAGCAGATAACTCAGGATACCTGGGGAGTTCCAGGGTTCGACGGCGCTGGGGTGTAGCAGTGCACCGTTTGCATAGCTTGTGCCCTCTCCCGGGCCGGAGGCCGCATCCAGCACCACAAGATCACGCAGGCCCGCCGCATGCAGAAAGCGTGCACTGGCCAAACCGACGATGCCGGCACCGATCACGACGACCCTCATGGTCGGCGAGTCTAGCTGCGGACCGATCTTCTTGTCGACAACTGGCATGCATAGGGTCTGCATGCGTTGACATCCGAACCCAACGCAGCTAGTCTAGGGGCTCTTGGTCGACAGGTTGTCGACTTCATCTCGGCACCACTGGCCCTATATGGAGAGGCAGCGATGGTCAGCGAAAAATCTCTCACACACTCCCACCTGTCTCGGCCGAGCAGGGGTCTTCGCCTGATCGAAGCCGCATTCGGCTTCGCCGCTGCCTGCGCACTGTTCACCGTGACCGCTCCGGTACGCGCGCAGGCGTCCGGCCAGCCTGAGGCCGACACGCAGACCGTCACGATCACCAGCACCACCGCCCGCAAGCGCAATGAACTGGCGCAGGACGTGCCGGTTAGCATGGACATCATCGGTGGCAAGGACCTGAAGGATGCGGGCATCACTCGCATCAAGGACATCCAGGCCACCGTGCCTGGCCTGGTGATCGAGACCCGCGAGTCCAGCGGCAAGATATCGCTGCGTGGTGTGGGCACGGGCGACGTCGGCCTGGGCACCGACCAATCGGTGGCCGTGCACGTGGACGGCGTGTACCAGGTGCACGGCAGTGCTGGCTTGGCCCGTGCCTTCGATATGGACCGGGTGGAGGTGCTGCGGGGGCCGCAAGGCACGCTCTACGGTCGCAATGCCACGGCAGGGGTGATCAACCTGGTGTCGCGCGCGCCGCAGATGAAGTTCGGCGCCGAGGCCGACGTGTCGGTGGGCAGCTTCGGTCTGCGGCAGGCGCAGGCCACCTTGAATGTGCCCTTGGGCATGGACACGGCGGTGCGTTTTGCGCTCATCAGTTCAGACGACGACGGGAGTATCAAGAACCTGGCCGTCGCGGGCGACAAGCTGCGGTACCTGGATACCTTCACCGGCGTGCGTGGGCGCCTGCGCACCAAGCTGGCCGATGTGGGTGTGGACCTGTCGGTGCAGTACATCAACGACCGCAGTGCAGGCGCGCTGATACCCAACCCTGAGATCGAGGGTGTGGGCCTGGGGGCCACCAAGGCCGAGTCCTACGAGCTGGGCTACGCGCCCGATGGCAAACCCACCTTCAGCAGCAGGAACTTGGCGGTCTCCTTGCAGCTGACCAAGGATTTGCCCAACAACATGAAGCTCACCGCGACCACCGGGTACGGTGAGCACAAGGGCGGACAGTCGTTCAAGTTGGCTTACCCGGGCCGGCCGTTCGGCTTGGCCCTGACCATCAACGAGCCTGCCGACCAGTGGTCCCAGGAGCTGCAGGTCAGCGGCTACAACGACCGGATGGACTGGGTGGCCGGCCTTTTCTACATCACCTTCGATGGGGCCGACCAGCGGCTGGCGTCGTTCTACAAAGCAGGCTTCAACCTGTTCGACACCGATGCTAAGGCCGGAGGCTCGTCCACGGCTCTGTACGGCGACGTGAACTACCGGCTCTCGCCGGCGCTGCGCCTGAATGTCGGCCTGCGCCACACGAAGGACAAGAAGGACGGGGTGGCGTCTTCGCAGAGCGATGTCGGCTACACGGTCAACCCGCCGGAGTACGCCTCCAAGTCCTGGAGCGCCACCACCGGCCGCGTGGGCCTGGACTGGAAGATGAACAAGTCCACCATGCTCTTCGGCAGCCTGTCCACCGGCTACAAGAGCGGCGGCGTGATCCCGAACTACGACCCGCTCAAGCCCTTTGACGTCTACAAGCCGGAAACGCTCACCGCGCTGGAGGTCGGGCAGAAGACCACCTTCGCCAACAATGCCGGCCTGTTCAATCTGTCGGCCTTCGCGTACGACTACAAGGACAAGGTGGAGTTCTACAGTCCGGCGCCGAACACCTTCGGCTTCTACAACGCGCCCAAGGCGCGCGTCACCGGGGTGGATGCGTTCGTCGACCTGCGACTGGCCAAGCACGTGCGCTGGGATCTCAATGCCTCGTGGCTGAATGCGAAGTTCAAGGATTTCCCCGCAGACTTGTCCGTCTACGATCCCGCCACGGGCGAGGTGGTGAAAATAGTGCCCACCAATTACGCCGGTAACCGCATCGCACGTGCACCGAAGTTCAGTGCCACCACCGGCCTCGTGCTGGAGCGGCTGCCGGTGGCCGGGGTGGGCCTCGCGCAAGTTCGTCTGGAGTACGTGTACCGCAGCCAGGTGTTCATGGACTTCACCAACGATCCGCTGTTTAGCACGCCGTCCATCAACATGGTCAACCTCTCGGCCCGTCTGGACTCCACCAGCGGCAAGTGGTACGCCTACTTCGCGGGTCGCAACCTGACCGACAAGCGCTGGATCGATGCGGCGGTGCCCAGCGGCCCTGGCTTCGCCGCCGTCAACTCCGGCCGCACCTGGCAGCTCGGCGGAGGCTTACGGTTCTGATAGGAACGCTGCGATGGTCAAGATCGTCTGGCTCCTCAAGCGGGCGCCCCATCTGTCGCAGGAAGCGTTCGAACGCTGGTGGCTGGAGTACCACGTGCCCGTGGCGCGGACCGCACCCAAGCTGCGCCGCTACGTGGTCAACCTGCCACAGCGACCGGACGGGCTGGCCGGCAAGCCCACCGCGGAGTGCGAGTGGGATGGCGTAGCCGAGCAGTGGTTCGACACCGAGGACGACCTGAACGCCGCCTACAGCCGGCCAGTGTCGGCCGACATCCGCGCCGACACCTTGGCGCACGTGGCACGCCTGGAGCGGCTGATCGTGCGCGAGGTGTCGATCGCCACCGGCACGCCCGATGGCCATGCCGGCTGAGACGCAGGGCTCGCGCGACGTCGTCGATCTGGTCGTGGTGGGCTCGGGTGCGGCCGGGCTGGCTGCGGCCGCCACCGCCGCCGTGCATGGCGCCCGGGTCTGCGTGCTGGAGAAGACCGAGGCGCTGGGCGGCACCAGTGCCCTGTCCGGTGGCGAGATCTGGATTCCCTGCAGCCGCCAGGCGCGCGAGGCCGGCATCGATGACTCCGCAAGCCAGGCCGAGACTTACCTGCGCAGTCTGCTGGGAGAGGGCCTCGACACCACCCGCACGCGCGCCTTCCTGGAGGCCGCACCCGACGCACTGGCCTGGCTGGAGCGTCACACACACCTGCGCTACGCGCTGATGCCGCGATCCACGGACTATCACGCCGAGCGGCCCGGTGCCTGCCATGGCGGCCGGTCCCTCGCTGTACTGCCCTTTGACGGCCGTGCGCTGGCGCAGGATTTCAGCCGCCTGCGCTGGCCGCTGCGCAATGCGCTGGTCTTTGGCGGCACCTCCGTGTGCACACGCCTGGACTTGCCCCACCTGCTGGCCGCCGGACGGCGCCTGGGCTCGGCATGGCACGCCGCGCACCTGATCGCCCGGGGCTGGGCCCACCGGGCGGCCGGACACCCCAGGGGCCTGCGGCTGACCAATGGCAACGCCTTGGTCGCCCGCCTGCTGGCCACCCTGCGTGAGCAGGGCGTGGAGGTCCGCACCCGCGCCGAGGTGCGCTCGCTCATCGTCGAGGACGGGCGGGTGTGCGGCGTCGAGGTCGCTGAGGGCGGGACTTCGTTGTGCCTGCTCGCCCGGCGGGGTGTGGTGCTGGCCACCGGCGGGTTCTCCGCCAGTGCACGCGAACGCTCCCGCCACTACCGCCACTCCCAGCGCGGTGCTGACCACCACCCCCTGCCGCCCGCAGGCAACGATGGCGACGCCTTCGCCCTGGTGCAACCCCTGGGGGTGGGCTTGCCCGCCCCCCCCAGGCAGCCGGCGGCCTGGGCGCCAGTGTCACTGGTACCTCGAGCACATGAAGCGCCGGCTCCGTTTCCGCACTTCAGCGACCGTGGGCGCCCCGGCATCGTGGCCGTCGGGCCGGACGGCGAACGATTCGTCAACGAATCCGCCTCGTACCACGACTTCGTCACGCGCATGCTCGACCGCGGCCTGGATCACGCCTGGCTGCTGGCCGACCACCGTGCGCTGCGGCGCTACGGGCTCGGGGCGGTGCGGCCTTTCCCGTCGCCCCTGGCAGGGCATCTGGCCAGTGGCTATCTGCGGCGGGGCCGCGACTGGGCGGAGCTCGCGAGGTCGCTGGGCCTGCCTGCCGAGCGCCTGCAGCACACCCTCGCGGCCTTCAACGCACACGCGGCCCGCGGCAGCGACCCCGCCTTCCACCGCGGAGAAAGCCTGTTCGACCAGCGCTGCGGTGACGCGGACCACCGGCCCAACCCCACTCTGGCGCCCCTGCAGACGACCCCGTTCTACGCCGTGAAGGTGCTTGTGGGGGATATCGGGACGTTCATCGGTCTGCCCACCGATGGGGCCGCCCGCGTGCTGAACACCGCGGGCACGCCGGTGCCGGGCCTGTACGCCGCAGGCAATGCGGCGCAGAGCCTGTTTGGCGGCCACTATCCTTCGGCCGGCATCACCCTGGGCCCTGCGCTGACCTTCGGCTGGCTGGCCGCGCGTCATGCGCTGGGCACGGATGAACCGCCGATCCCGCCCGCCAGGCCACAGGAGCCACACCCCCATGCTGACACCGCCCACCCCCTCGCTTGATGGCCGGGTCGCCGTCGTCACCGGTGCAGGCCGTGGCAACGGGCGCGGCATCGCACGCGGGCTCGCGGCGCTGGGTGCCTGCGTCATCGCCACCGACATCGATGGTGCAGCAGCCGAGGCGACTGCCGAGGGCCTGCGTGCTGACGGTGCACAGGCGCATGCCTTGCATTGGGACATTGCCGATCGCGCTGCTGGCCTGGCCCTGCGCGAGGCGTTGCGGCGCAGGGGCTTGACCGTCTCGGTGCTGGTGAACAACGCGGGCATCGAGGCGCGCGGCAGCGCGGGCGACGCCGCGTACGAGGACGCCTGGCGCCGGGTGCTGGGGGTCAACCTGGACGGCACGATGAGGGCCACGGAGGCCCTGCTGCCCGATC
>Ga0068877_10001067_pt1 | contig 23140 bp, 17 predicted proteins | sample NOAtaG_FD_66437 | JGI IMG/M metagenome (GOLD analysis project Ga0068877, IMG submission 66437) | Freshwater lake microbial communities from Lake Erie, under a cyanobacterial bloom - NOAA_Erie_Diel6S_1000h metaG | ecosystem: Environmental > Aquatic > Freshwater > Lake | place: USA: Ohio, Lake... | reverse complement strand
GCACGTCGACGCGCCCGCCGAGCGCGGTGCGCGGCGCACCGGGCCACAGCGTCGACAGGTCCAGTGCGTCGGTGCGCGCGCGCAGCGTCGCCAGCGGCCAGGGGTCGAGCGGCCGGATGCGCGCCTCGAGGTCGAGCTGCGGCGCCGCGGCGCCGTCGCGCGGCCGCCCGCGCAGCGTGGCGACGACGTCCAGCGTCGCCAGCGGGCCGCTCGCCCGCGCCACCGCGGCCCAGGGCGGGACGGCGCCGACGGCGGCCGTCGGCGTGACGGTGGCGCGCGCATCGACCGCATGCGGGGCCTGGTTGGCGATGCGCGCTGAGGCCTCCAAGCGCAGGCCGTGCCCGCTGGCGTGCGCCGCGGCCACGGCCAGGCCCTGCCCGCGGCGACCGTCGAACGCGAACCCGGTGAGCCCGAGGCCGAGCAGCGGCGGTGCGTCGTCGATCACCAGTTCGGCCAGCGATGCGGCCGCCACGCGGACCGCCACCGGGACGACCATGTCGGGCACCGTGATGCTGCGGCGCGGGGCCGGCGGCCCGGTGTCGACGTGCAGCCGACGCGCCTCGGCGCGGGCCACGTCCAGCGCGAGCCAGACCCCCGGCTGCCCTGGTTGCGGGCCGAGCTGCCAGCGGATTCCGCCGAGCTCGAGCCCCTCGACCTCGAGGCCCGCGTTGCCGCCACTCCAGCGCAGCCGCAGGCGCTCGGCACGCAGGGTGCCGCCAACCAGCGCCCCCTGCAGCCCCTGCACCTCGAGCCCCAGCACCAGCGACAGCACTCGGCGCGTGCCGGCCTCGCTGCCTGCGGCCCAGCGCAGCCCGGCCGCCACCGCCCCCAGCACGACGGCGGCCAGCAACAGCACCACGCCCAGCGGCAGCAGCAGCCGCAGCGCCGCGGCCAGCGGCGCCGGCCGTGCGGCGGGGTGCGGTACCAGGTCCGCGGCCGCCGCCGCGCCGCTGCCTGCCGTTGCGGGTGACTGCGGCCGCTGTTGCGCCGCCGCTGCCGGGGGGTCTTGGTCTGGGTGCTGCATGACGCGGCTAGAACGCGATGCCGACGCTGAAGTGCACCCGCATCGAGCGCACCTCGCGTCCGTAGGCCCAGTCGAGCCGCAGCGGGCCGACCGGGCTGCGCCAGCGCACGCCGATGCCGTAGCCGAGTGCCGGGCGCAGCTTTCCGACGCTGTCCGCCGCGTTGCCGGCGTCGACGAACACCGCGCCCCACACCGAAGGCAGGTTGGCGCTGAACGGGCGCGCCAGCTCGAGGCTGGAAGTGAACAGCACGTTGCCGCTGCCCACCACGCCGCCGGTCACGGGCCCGAGTTCCTTGTAGCCGTAGCCGCGCACCGACTCGTCGCCGCCGGCGCGGAACCGCTGCGACTCCGGCACCGCCACGTCCGCCGGCTTGAACACCTGACCGAGCTCGACCCGGACCTGGCCGTACCACGACGCGCCGAGCGGCCGGTAGGCCGTGAGTCGACCGTAGGCGCGCGCGAACGAACCCGTGGGCGAGCCGCTGCCGTGGGAGCGTCCGAGGCCGACCTGGCCCGAGAAGGTCAGCCCGTCGGTCGGGAGCAGCACGTCGTCGACGGCGCGCCACACGCCGTGGTAGTTGACCGTGCTGGCCACCGTGACGACCTTGCCGAGCGCGCTCTCGCGCTTGCTGCGCTCGACCTCGACGAAGTAGAGCTGCTCGAACCGCCCGCGGTCCTGCGTGCGGCCCGCGCGCAGGCGCTGCGACAACACCGTGTCGCTGCCGGTCTCGAGCTGCTCGATCGCCCCGCCGAGGAGGTTGCGGTAGAGGCCCGGGCCCGGATGGGTGCTGATCTCGCCCTCCCAGCTCTGGCGCTTCGGGCCCCACTCCGCCTTGTTGCGGGACGTGGCGGCAAAGCCGAACACCCGCCGGTACACGTGCTCCACCGAGGTGCGCAGGCCGGTGTTTGCGGTGGCGCCCACGCCGAAGGTCCAGACCTGCAGCGGCGCCTCCTGCAGCCGCACCTGCACGCGGGCGGCGTCGGCGCCCTGCGGGTCGGTGTCGAGGGCGACGGTCACGCTCTCGAACAGGCCGGCCTTCTGCAGCCGCTCCTGGAAGTCGAGCAGCAGCGCCTCGGTGACTGGTGTGCCGGCGCGTGCCAGCGACAGCTCGCGCACCGTCTGCACGTCGTGCGCGACAAGGCCCTCGATCTGCAGCGAGCCGAGCCGGAACAGCGGCCCGCTGTCGACGGCGACGAAGATGCGCACCTCGTGCTGCTGCGGGTCGACCTGCGCCGCGGTGCCGGTCCAGGCCGCGGCGGCGTAGCCGCTGGCGCGCAGCCGCGCCAGCGCGCTGGCCTTGGCGTCGTTCCAGTCGGCGTTGCGGAAGGTGGCGCCGGCAGGCAGCGCCCAGGCCGCGCGCCACGCGGCCAGCGTGTCGCGCGCGTAGGCCTCGCCGCGCGTCGCGTCACGCTCGAGGTCGCCTTCGGCCGCCAGCGTCACGCGGGCGATGCGGGCGCGCGGCCCGGGCACGACCACGAGCCGCACGAGGTCCGGCTGCGCCGCACTGGCGCCTGGCAGGCGCTCGACGCTCACCTGCGGCGCGAAGTGACCCTCGGTGGCGAGCAGGTCGCGCACCTGGGCCGGGGCCGCATCGGCGAGTCGCCCCCACTCGCTGCCCTCGACCTCGCCGCGGGCGAGGCGGTTCAGGCGCACGATGTCGAGGTGGCGCTCGAGCAGCGCCTTGAGGCCCGCCGGCGCGATCACTTCGACCTGCAGGCCGGGCACGGACGGCGCGGCCGACCCCATGGCGCCGTCGGCGCCCGCCAGCAGTTCGCCCGCACCGGGGCGCCCCGCCGCTGCGTCGGTGGGCGTCGCGGCCGGTGCGCCCGGCTGCACCGGGAAGGCGGTCGCCGTCGCGGTACCGCCGGCCGGTCGCGGGTCGGGCGGCAGGCCGGACCGCACCGCAGCCTCCACGACGGTCTGCGCGCCGGATGCGGACGGTGCCGCAGCGTCGCCGACCGGGGCCAGCGCGGCGCAGCCGCCGAGCGCCACGGCAGCCGCGCCGGCCAGCGCCACGGCCGCGCGGCGCGCCGCACGCGCGCACGCCGCGCCGCGCGGCCTCATTTGCTCAGCAGCCGCATCGCCCCTTCGAGCCCCGCGAGGGTGAGCGGGAACATGCGCTGGTTCACCAGCTGCTGGACGATGGCGATGCTCTGCCGGTAGCCCCAGACGCCCTGCGGCTCGGGGTTGATCCAGGCGTATTTCGGGAAGGCGTGCGTCAGGCGCTGCAGCCACTCGGCGCCGGGCTCCTCGTTGTTGTATTCGACGCTGCCGCCGGGCTGGAGGATCTCGTACGGGCTCATCGTCGCGTCGCCGACGAACACCAGCTTGTAGTCCTTGTTGTACTTGCGGATGAGGTCCCAAGTCGCGAACTTCTCGCTGAAGCGGCGCCGGTTGTTCTTCCAGACGAAGTCGTAGACGCAGTTGTGGAAGTAGTAGAACTCGAGGTGCTTGAACTCGGTCTTGGCGGCGCTGAAGAGTTCCTCGACGCGATGGATGTGCTCGTCCATCGTGCCGCCGACGTCCATCAGCAGCAGCACCTTCACCTTGTTGTGGCGCTCGGGCACCATCCGGATGTCGAGCAGCCCGGCATTGGCGGCGGTGGAGTGGATCGTGTCCTCGAGGTCGAGCTCCTCCTCGGCCCCCTCGCGCGCGAAGCGGCGCAGCCGCCGCAGCGCCACCTTGATGTTGCGCGTGCCGAGCTCGCGGGTGTCGTCGTAGTCCTTGTACGCGCGCTGGTCCCAGACCTTGACCGCGCTGCGGTTGCGGCCCTTGTCCTGGCCGATGCGGACGCCCTGCGGGTTGTAGCCCCAGGCGCCGAACGGGCTGGTGCCGCCGGTGCCGATCATCCGGTTGCCGCCCTCGTGCCGCTCTTTCTGCTCCTCGAAGCGCTTCTTCAGCGTCTCCATCAGCTCGTCCCAGCCCATCTTCTCGATGGCGGCCTTCTCCTCGGGCGAGAGCTCGAGCTCGAGCGTCTTGCGCAGCCACTCGAGCGGCACGTCCTGCGTGAAGTCGGCGAGCAGCTCGACGCCCTTGAAGTAGGCCGCGAAGGCGCGGTCGAACCTGTCGAACTGGGCCTCGTCCTTGACCAGCGAGGTGCGCGCGAGGAAGTAGAACTCGTCGACCGAGGGCCCGATGACGCCGGCGCGGATGGCCTCCAGCAGCGTCAGGTACTCCTTGACCGAGACCGGCAGCCTGGCCGCGCGCAGTGTGTAGAAGAAGTTGATCAGCATGGCCCCGTCCCGGGCGCGAGGCCCCAAGTATCGGGCATCGCTCGGCGTCGCGGCCGGGCCGGGCGGCCGGCGGCCGCGCTCAGCCGATCTCGAGCACGACGTTGCCGGGGCTGCCGCCGGCCTGGACGATCTCGTGCGCGCGGGCGATCCCGGCCAGCGGCAGCCGCGGCCCGATGCGGTGCTGCAGCACCCCGGCCTCCAGCCACGCGCCGAGCTGGCCGAGCGCAGCGGCGCGGTCGGCGGTGCCGAGCTGGTAGACGATGAAGAACGAGAAGCGCACGTTCTTCAGGATGGCCGGCCCGAACGGGATGCCGGCGACGTGCTGGCCGCTGCCGTAGACGACGACGCGGCCTTCGGGCCGCACCAGCGCGAGATCGAGCGCGGCGTTGGCGGCCAGGTCGACCTCGACGACGCGGTCGATGCCGGCGCCGCCCGTGAGCGCGGCGACCCGCGCCGCCACGTCCTCGTGCCGGCGTTCGATCGCGGCGTGCGCGCCGGCGGCCAGCGCGATCTCCGCCCCGGCCGTGCTGCCGACGGTGGCGATGACCTGCGCGGCACCCATCAGCCGCGCCATCTGCACGGCGTAGTGGCCCACCGCGCCGGCGCCTCCGGCCACCAGCACGCGCTGCCCGGCGACACCGCCGTCGTGGGCGTCGACGCGCAGCGCGTGCAGCGCGGTCAGCGCCGGGATGCCCAGGCAGGCGCCTGCGTCGAAGCCGGTGCCCGGCGGCAGGGTCACGGCCTGCTCCGAAGGCAGCGTCACGTACTCGGCCGCGGTGCCGAAGGGACGCTTCCAGGCGGCGTTCCAGACCCACACCCGCTCGCCGATGCGCGCGCGGTCGACGCCCGCGCCGACGGCGTCGATCGTGCCGGCGCCGTCGCTGTGCGGCACGAGCAGCGGGAAGGCCAGGTCCGGCGTGCGGTAGCCGCCGCGCGTCTTGACGTCCGACGGGTTGACGCCGGACGAGGCCAGGCGCACCCGCACCTCGCCTGGGCCCGGCTCGGGCGTGGGCAGTTCGCCGAGCTGCAGCACCTCGGCCGCGGGGCCGGTGTGTCGGTAGAAGGCGGCGCGCATCGGGAGAAGAGAGAGGAGGAAAGCGGGGAGGGGTCAGGCGAGGGCGGGACCAGGGGGGAGCGCGCGCGTCAGCGCGCGCGGCGCACACCCTTGGCGGCCGGCCGTCGCGCCGGGTCGTGGCGCTCGAGCCAGCCGAAGAACTCCTGGTACCACAGGCGGCTGTTGCGCGGCTTCAGGACCCAGTGGTTCTCGTCGGGGAACCAGAGCAGCCGCGCATCGACGCCGCGCGCCTTCAGCGTGTTGTAGTAGGCGAGGCCCTGCGCGTCGGGCACCCGGTAGTCGAGCGCGCCGTGGATCACCAGCGTGGGAGTGGTCATCGTGCCGGCGAACGCATGCGGGCTCTGCGCGAGCGGCCTGGCCATGTCGTCCCAGTACCAGGCGCCCAGCTCCTTGGCGTGCCAGGCCCAGGCGTCGTCGGCGAACATCCCGACCCAGTCGTAGCAGCCGGCGTGGCAGACGTAGGCGTTGTAGCGTCCGGCCGGGACGTGGCCGTTCATCCACGCCACCATGTAGCCGCCGTAGCTGCCGCCGGCGGCGAACACGCGCTTCGCGTCGATCCACGGCTTCTTCAGCAGCACGTCGGTGGCGCGTTCCACGTCCTGCAGCTCGAGCGCGCCCCAGCGGTGGGTGATGCTGTCCTTGAACGCGAAGCCGAAGCCCGAGCTGCCGTGGTAGTTGACGCTGGCCACGACGTAGCCGCGGGCCGCGAACACCTGCGTGTTCCAGCGGTAGTGCCAGTTGTCGCCCGGGCCGGTGTGCGGGCCGCCGTGGATGTTGTGCAGCAGCGGGTACTTCTTGCGGCGGTCGAAGCCCGGCGGGTAGACGAGCCATACCTGCACCGGGTCGCCCTCGCCGGGGCCATCGGCTGCGCGCGCACCCTGGATCCACATCTCCTCGACCTGGCCGAAGTCGAACCTGGCCAGCAGCGCATCGTTGAACGTCTCCAGGCGCCGCGGCTCGGCCCCGGGCAGGTGCGCGAACAGCCGCGCCGGGTGCGATGCGCTGTCGGTCAGCGCGACCAGGGTGCCGGCGGCCTTGTCGAAGGCGCTGACCCAGCCGCCGCGGGCGACGACCTCGGCGCGGCGGTCGGGCAGGTCGAAGCGCCACACGTGCGAGCGGCCGCGCTGCTCGGCGACGAACAGCACCGCCTGGCCGTCGTCCTCCCAGTGGATCGGCGCGTGCACCTCGTGGTCCCACTCGGCGCTGACCACCTCCCACTGCCCGCTGTCGCGGTCGAGCACGGCCAGCTGCGAGGGCATCGTGTGCTTGACCTGCTGGTGACTGGCCGTGAAGGCGATCCGATCCCCGTCCGGGCTGTAGCGCGGGTGCCCGAAGTCCCACGCCGGGTCCTGCGCGACGATGCGGATGCGGCCGCTGCCGAGCTCGACCTCGGCCAGCGCGAAGCGCCCGTCGGTCCGCTTCTCGGCGGCGGGGTCGAAGGCGAAGACGGCACGGCGGCCGTCGGGGCTGACGTCGAACTGGTGGGCGTCGGGGTCGGCGCGCGTCAGCTCGTAGGAGGTGCCCTCGAACAGGTCGCGCACCTTGGCGGCCGTGCCGTCGCGGCCGAGCTCGAGCAGGTGCAGATGAGGCACCCGCTCCATCGGCAGGTTGCGGTCCCAGTGGCGGTACTGGGCCTCGCTGGTGGCGTAGCCGGTCTCCTTGCGCTCCTTGAACTCCTTGTGCGCCCGGGCCTGCGCCTTGGCGCCCTTCAGCCCGGGCCGGACCCAGGACACGAACAGCAGCCGCCGGCCGTCCGGGCACCAGCGGAAGGCGTCGACGCCGGTGGCGACCTCGGCGGCGCGCCGGGCCTCGCCGCCGTCGGGCGCGATCAGGTACAGCTGCGCCTCGTCGTCCTTGCGGCCCTCCTGCTCGCGCCGTGCGGTGAAGGCGATCCAGCGGCCGTCGGGGCTCCAGCGCGGCGCGCCGTCCTTGTCGCCGCAGGAAGTCAGCCGCCGCGGCCGGCCACCGAGCGTGGACAGCAGCCACAGCGAGCTGCTGGTGCGGTTGTCGTCCATCGAGGACGAGGTCAGCGCGGCCACCGCCTGCGCGCCGTCCGGCGCGAGACTCGGGGCGCCGAGGCGCTCGACCTGCCACAGGTCGTCGATCGAGAAGGGCTTCTTCTTGGGCATCGGTCGTCTTCGGGAGGGCTCGTGGGGAGGCGGTGCGCAGCGTCGCGCCGCCCGGGGGGTCAGATCGCGGAGGGCGTCGGCCGCGGCCTGGCGAGCTGCCAGTCGAGGTGGGCCTTCACGGCCGGCCACTCGGCGCCGGTGATGCTGTAGACGGCGGTGTCGCGCAGCGTGCCGTTGGGGCTGACCTGGTGCGACCGCAGGATGCCGTCGAGCTGCGCGCCCAGGCGCTCGATCGCGCGCCGGCTCTGCGTGTTGAGGCGATGGGTGCGGAACTCGACCGCGATGCAGCCGAGCGCGTCGAAGGCATGGCCGAGCAACAGCCGCTTGCACTGCGTGTTGAGGGCGGTGCGCTGCGTGCTCGCCCCGTACCAGGTGCTGCCGATCTCGACACGCCGGTGCACGGCGTCGATGTTCATGTAGGTCGTCATGCCGACGATGCGGCCGACCGCGTCGAACACGGTGAAGGGCAGCATCGAGCCGGCAGCCTGCAGGCCGAGCCGGCGCTCGATCTCCCGCACCATCGACTCGGGCGACGGGACGGCCGTGTACCAGAGCCGCCACAGCTCGCCGTCGCGCGTGGCCTCGCACAGGCCGTCGTGGTGCTCGCGCGCCAGCGGCGCGAGCCGGGCGTGCGGCCCCTCCAGCGCGACCGGGTCGGGCCAGCCCATGCTCAGCGGTTGTGCCGCTGCATGAAGACGAGCTTCTCGAACAGCGTCACGTCCTGCTCGTTCTTCAGCAGCGCGCCCACCAGCGGCGGCACGGCCACCTTGTCGTCCTTGCTCTGCAGCGCCTCGAGCGGGATGTCCTCGGCCACCAGCAGCTTCAGCCAGTCGAGCAGCTCGCTGGTGCTCGGCTTCTTCTTCAGCCCCGGCAGGTTGCGCACGTCGTAGAAGGTCTTCAGCGCGCCGGCGAGCAGCTGCTTCTTCAGGCCCGGGAAGTGCACGTCGACGATGGCCTGCATCGTGTCGGCGTCGGGGAACTTGATGTAGTGGAAGAAGCAGCGGCGCAGGAAGGCGTCGGGCAGCTCCTTCTCGTTGTTGCTGGTGATGAACACCAGTGGCCGGTGCCTCGCGACGATGGTCTCGCGCGTCTCGTAGACGTGGAACTCCATGCGGTCGAGCTCGCGCAGCAGGTCGTTCGGGAACTCGATGTCGGCCTTGTCGATCTCGTCGATCAGCAGCACCTGCGGGGTCTCTGCCGCGAAGGCCTGCCACAGCACGCCGCGGACGATGTAGTTGTGGATGTCCTTGACCTTCTCGTCGCCGAGCTGGCTGTCGCGCAGGCGGCTCACCGCGTCGTACTCGTACAGGCCCTGGTGCGCCTTGGTGGTGCTCTTGATGTGCCACTGCAGCAGCGGCATGCCGAGCGCGCGCGCCACCTCCTCGGCCAGCATCGTCTTGCCGGTGCCGGGCTCGCCCTTGATCAGCAGCGGGCGCCGCAACGTGATCGCCGCGTTCACCGCGAGCATCAGGTCCTGCGTCGCGACGTAGGATTTGGTGCCTTGGAATTTCATCGCAAGCGGGCCGCGCGCGCTGCCACAGGGTAGGTCGGGGGCGTGCCGGGCGCCCGGGGATGACGGGCAGCCGGGGCCGCCGCGAGGCTGCTCGGCAGTATAAGGGCCGCCCTATAATCTCCCGCGTCCCGCGTCCCGCGCTGCCGCGCCCCACTGCGCATGCGTGCCGTCCCGCCCGATGGCGCGACCCACCGAAGTCCAAGCCCATGAGTCACCCGATCCGCCTGCTGCTCGCCTCCATCGCCCTGGCCGCCGCTCCTTTCCTGACGCAGGCCCAGGACGCCAAGGGCGACCCCAAGGCAGGCGCGAAGAAGGCCGCCATGTGCCAGGGCTGCCACAACATCCCGGGCTATCAGGCGAGCTTCCCCGAGGTGTATCGCGTGCCGATGATCGCGGGCCAGACCGCCGGCTACATCGTCGCCGCGCTCAACGCCTACAAGAAGGGCGAGCGTCGCCACCCGTCGATGCGCGGCCTGGCGGGTTCGCTGTCCGACCGCGACATGGCTGACCTCGCTGCCTACTATGCCGGCCTGAATCCCTCGTCGCTGAAGTCGGTGGCCGACATCCCCTCGGCGCCGAGCGCGCAGGTCGCGGCGCTGCTGCAGAAGGGCGCCTGCGCGTCCTGCCACGGCGCCAACTACGATAAGCCGATCAACGACGCCTACCCGCGCCTGGCCGGGCAGCACGCCGACTACCTGTATGCCGCGCTGCGTGCCTACGGCACGTCCGGCAATCCGCAGGTGGGGCGCGCCAACGCCATCATGTCGGCCCAGGTCAAGCCCTACACGCGTGCCGAGCTCAAGGCGATGGCCGACTACTTCGCCTCGCTGCCCGGCACGCTGCACACGCCGCCGCAGGCCAAGTTCCGCTGACCGGCCCGGCCGGCGCGCTGCCTCAGCGCACCGGCGCGGTCTCGCGCAGCAGCAGCGCCCGCTTGCGCTCGAGTCCGCCGGCGTAGCCGGTGAGTGCGCCTCCGTGGCCCACCACGCGGTGGCACGGCACGACGATCGAGATCGGGTTGCGGCCTACCGCCGCGCCGACGGCGCGTGCCGCACCCGGGCGCCCGAGCCGCGCCGCCAGTGCACCGTAGTGGTCGACGGCGCCCGGGCCGATGTCGAGCAGCGCCTGCCACACCGCGCGCTGGAAGGGCGTGCCCTGCGGGTCGAGAGGCACCATGAACCGCATGCGCGCGTCGCGCCAGTACGCGGCGAGCTCGCGCGCGAGCTGGGCCAGGTGCGGCTGCGCCGGGTCGACCGGCGCACCGATCGGACCGGGGTGATGGCGCTGGCCGTCGAACCACAGGCCGGCCAGTCCGCGTGCCGTGGCCGCGGCCGTCAGCGGGCCGAGCGGGGTGTCGATTCGGACCTGGGCCACGAACCGTGAAGACGGCGGCGTCGGTGCGGCGCGGCGGGTGGGCATGGTTTCAGGGCTCCAGCAGTTGCCACAGCCGCATGGCGGCGTAGCCGCGCCAAGGCCGCCAGGCCTCGGCGCGAGCGGCCGCGGCGCGTGCGTCGCGCGGCGGCAGCGTGGGGTCGACGCGAGCCAGCGCGTCGAGCACGCCGATGTCGCTGGCCGGGAAGGCGTCGGGCCAGCCGAGCGCGCGCAGCGCGATCAGCTGCACGCTCCACTCGCCCAGGCCGGGCAGCGCCCGCAGCGTGTCGACCGTCGGCGCCAGCGGCGCGCCCGGGTGCAGATCGAGCGTGCCGCCGGCCACCGCCGCGGCCAGGGCCTGCAGCGCGCGCACGCGCTGGCGCACGATGCCCAGGCGGCCGATGGCCTCGGGCGCGGCGCCGGCGATGGTCGCGGCCGTCGGGAACAGGCGCGTCAGGCCGGGCCAGGGCGTCTCGATCGGATCGCCGAAGGCCTGCACCAGCCGCGACGTCAGCGTGCGTGCCGCGGCCACCGTGACCTGCTGGCCGAGGACGACGCGCACCGCCGCCTCGAAGCCGTCCATCGCGCCGGGCACGCGCAGCCCGGGCACCGGCGGCGCGGGCAGCGCCGCGATCACCGGGTCCACCAGCGCCGGGTCGGCGTCGAGGTCGAGCCCCTGGCGCACTCGCTGCAGCAGGCTGCCGAGCGCTGGCACCAGCGCCGGCGCCACCTCGATCGCGATCTCGTGGCGCCCGGGCTCGAAGCGGGCGTCGAGCCAGCCGGCCACGTGGCGGCCGCCGTGCGTCCAGGCAAGCGTGCGCGCGATGCGGCCGGCGCCAGGGTCCACCTGCTCGATGCCGTCGAGCTGGCGCCGCGCGAAGAAGCGGAGCACGCCGGCGATGTCGTAGGGCGGCCGGTAGCCCAGGCGCACGACGAGACCGCGTGCGGTATGGCGCGCGCCGCCCGGTTCGCTGGCGTCGCGCCGGTCTGCCGCCACGCCGGCGCGCTCGCGCCGCAGCGCGCCCGGGCTCAGCCGGTAGCGCTCGGCGAAGGCGGCGTGGAAGCGGCGCAGGCTCGAGAAGCCGCTTGCCAGCGCCACCTCGGTGACGGGCAGCCCGGTGTCGGTGAGCAACTGCTTGGCCTGCAGCAGGCGCTGCGTGGTCAGGTAGTCCACCGGGGCGACGCCGTGCTCGGCCGTGAAGATGCGGCGCAGGTGGCGGTCGGTCACGCCCAGGCGCGCGGCCACCTCTGGCAGCGCGACGTCGCGCCCTTCCTGCACGGCGCGCGCGAGCAGCCGCGCCGCGGCATGCGCCAGCGTGCGCGACGAGTCGACGAAGGCCAGGCCCGGTGCCAGCTCGGGGCGGCAGCGCAGGCAGGGTCGGAAGCCCGCGCCCTCGGCGCTGGCGGCGTTGCCGAAGAAGCGGCAGTTGCGCAACAGCGGCGTGCGCACCCGGCACACCGGCCGGCAGTAGATGCCGGTGCTGCGCACGCCGACGAACAGGCGCCCGTCGAAGCGCGCGTCGCGGGCGCGCAGCGCGGCGTACAGGCTGCCCGCCGCGGCGCCGTCGTACTCGCCCTGAGGCAGCGCCAGTGTCGCGGGGCGGGGCGTCGTCATGGCGGGATCTTAGGCGGCGTGCCAGCGCCGGCTCGCCGTTTCCGGACGTGTGCTTCGGGGCCCGTCACGCCCGCCGCAGGCGGCTGCCTGGCGCTACATGGCCTTGAACAGGTGGACGTAGGCGCGGCTCACCGGCAGTTCCTGCGCGTGACCGCGCACGCGCAGCCACAGCCGGCTGGCCTCGTCGCGCCGCGTGCCGGCCAGGTGGGCCAGGTTGACGATGGTGCTGCGGTGGACCTGCACGAACTGCTGCGGGTCGAGCTGCGCGGCCAGCTCCTGCACCGGCGTGCGGATCAGGAACTCGGCGGCGGCCGTCTGTACGCAGGTGTACTTGTCGTCGGCGCGGAAGAACAGCACGTCGTCGACGGCGACCTGGTGCGTCAGCTCGCCGCTCGAGGCGCGCACCCAGCGCAGCCGTTCCGCTGGCGCAGCGGCGCCGGTGCCGGCCGCCGCCGGCAGCAGCCGCCGCAGCGCGGCCAGCAGCCGGGAGTCGGCCTCGGCGGCCTCCGCAGCCTCTGCAGCCGGCCGCGCCAGCGCGCGCTGCAAGCGCTCGACCGTGCGAGCCAGGCGTTCGGCCGACACCGGCTTGAGCACGTAGTCGAGCGCCTCGCGCTCGAAGGCCTGCACCGCGTACTCGTCGTAGGCGGTGACGAAGACCACGCGCGTCCGGCCCTCGATGCCCTGCGCGACCTCGAGCCCGGTCAGGCCGGGCATCTGGATGTCGAGGAAGGTGAGGTCGGGCTCGAGGGCGGCAATGCGCTCGGCAGCCTCGACGCCGTTGCGGGCGACGTGCACGATCTCGAGCGCCGGCCAGGCCGCCCGCAGCTGCGCGGCCAGTTCGCGCGCCAGGTGCGGCTCGTCGTCGGCCAGCAGGGCGCGCGGCGCGGCCGCGCTCACGGGGCGGCCCTGCGCGCTGCGGGCCGCGGGCCGGGCGCCGGGTGGCGGTGCGGCGCGCTCACGCAGCCTCCAGCGGCAGGCGCAGGCGCGCCATCGTGCCCGGGGAGGTGCCCATCAGCTCGAGCGTGGCGGCATCGCCGAAGCCGGTGCGCAGCCGCTCGCGCAGGTTGGCCAGCGCCAGGCCATGGCCGCCGCGCGGCGGCGCCGTGGCGCCTGCCGCCGCGAGGCCGCGACCGTCGTCCTGCACCTCGACGAGCAGGCGACCCGCCTCGACGCGGGCCCGCACGCGCACGCGGCCGCCCGCGATCTGCGGCTCCAGTCCGTGCACCACGGCGTTCTCGACCAGCGGCTGCAGCAGCAGCGGCGGCAGCAGGGCGCGGCGCGCCGCCTCGTCGGCGTCGATCGTGAACGCCAGACGCTCCTCCATTCGCGCCTGCTGCACGCGCAGGTAGGCCTCGGCCAGCGCCAGCTCTTCGGCCAGCGGCGCGCGCTCGCGGCGCAGGTTGGCCAGGCCCGCGCGCAGGTAGTCAGTGAACGCGCCCAGCATCCGGCGCGCCTTCGGGCCGTCGTGCTCGATCAGCGCCTGCACGTTGGCCAGCGTGTTGAACAGGAAGTGCGGCTCCATCTGCGCCTGCAGCAGCCGCAGCTGGGCCTCGGCGGCGGCCCGCTCGGCGGCGATGGCGCGCGACTTGGTGGCGAACAGCTGGTAGATGATGAAGCCCGCCACCGCCCAGAAGGCGAGCGAGACGAACACCGCTCGCGTGCCGTCGTTGCCGGGGATCCAGCTCATGCGCTCGGCGCCCGCCAGCCACAGCCCGAGCGGGGCGCCGACCAGGGTGCCGAGCAGCGGGATCCCGGCGAAGAAGGCCACCCGGGCGGGCATCTTGAAGCGGCGGATGCGCGACGGCCCGCCGACCCAGTGCCCGCCGAGCTCGAACAGGCCGTGGATCGCGTAGCCGACCGTGAAGGTGACGATCAGGTTCTTGCCGAACCAGTGGCGCCATCGCGGCAGCTCGAGCCAGTCCCGCCCCTCGTCGGCATAGGCGACGAAGCCGAACACCGTGAACACGGCGGCCAGCACGAGGCAGAACAGCGCCGTCCACACGAGCTGCAGCCAGTGCGGGCCGATGCGCTCCATGTCGGCGGAGACCCACGACTGCCAGGAGCCGCGAAGCAGGGTGCGATCGATCTTCATGGCGCCCAGTGTAGGAAGGGCGCTGCCGGCCCCGGGCAGCCCGGGCGACGTATGGCGAGCCGGCGGCGCGGATCGACAGCCGGGCCGACGGGCGCAGGTCGTGCGGCGAGCCGGCGGCGTCGCGGCCCCGGCGGCGCCCCGGATGCGCCCCGGATGCGCCCCGGATGCGCCAGGATGCCCCTCCTACAATGCCGCGACCCTGCTCCGGGACCCTTGCATGAAGACCCACGCCAGCGCCTTCAAGGCCTACGACATCCGAGGTGTCGTCGGCCAGACCATCGACGAGGCCTTCGCCGGGCACCTGGGCCGCGCCTTCGGCAGCGAGGCCCGCGCGGCCGGCGAGAAGGCGGTGGCGGTGGGCCGCGACGGCCGCCTGTCGGGCCCCGGCCTGTCGGCCGCGCTGATCCGCGGGCTGGCCTCGACGGGGCTGGACGTCGTCGACCTCGGCGCCGTGACGACGCCGATGCTCTACTACGTGGCCGCCACGCGCGGTCGGTACGGCTGCTCGAGCGGCATCCAGGTCACCGGCAGCCACAACCCGAAGGACTACAACGGCTTCAAGATGGTGCTGGCCGGCCGCGCCATCTACGGCGACGACATCCAGAAGCTGCGCGCGCGCATCGAGTCCGAGGACTATGTCGAGGCGAAGGGCCGCGCCGCGCGCATGGACATCACGGCCGAGTACCGCGCCCGCATCGTCGGCGACTGCCGACTCGCGCGGCCGATGAAGATCGTGGTCGACAGCGGCAACGGCATCCCCGGCGCCAGCGCCCCTGGCATCCTGAAGGCGCTGGGCTGCGAGGTCGTCGACCTGTACAGCGCGGTCGACGGCAACTTCCCGAACCACCACCCCGACCCGAGCAAGCCCGAGAACCTCGAGATGCTGAAGGCCGTGGTGCACGCCACCGGCGCCGAGCTCGGCCTGGCCTTCGACGGCGACGGCGACCGCCTCGGCGTGGTCACCCGCGGCGGCAACATCATCTACCCCGACCGCCAGATCATGCTGTTCGCGCGCGACATCCTCGCGCGGCACCCCGGCGCGAAGATCGTCTACGACGTCAAGTGCAGCCAGCGCCTGCCGGTGGCCATCCGCGAGGCCGGCGGCGTGCCGCTGCTGTGGAAGACCGGCCACTCGCTGATCAAGGCCAAGCTGCGCGAGACCGGTGCGCCGTTCGCCGGCGAAATGAGCGGGCACCTGTTCTTCGGGGAGCGCTGGTACGGGTTCGACGACGCCACCTACACGGCGGCGCGCCTGCTCGAGATCCTGTCGCGCCACGACGATCCGAGCGCCGTGCTCGACGCGCTGCCCACGAGCCACAGCACGCCCGAGCTCAACGTGCCCTGCGCCGAGGGCGAGCACCACCGCGTGGTGGCCGAACTGCTGGCCCGCGTGGCCGACGGGCGGCTGAGGTTCGACGGCGGCGAGGTCGGCACGATCGACGGCCTGCGCGTGGACTTCGCCGACGGCTTCGGCCTGATCCGCGGCAGCAACACGACGCCGGTTCTGGTGCTGCGCTTCGAGGGCCACACCCCGGCGGCGCTGCACCGCATCGAGGACGCCTTCATGGCCGCGCTGCGCAGCGTGAAGCCCGACGCGAAGGTGGCGGCGGCGGCGCATTGACGCCGCGCCCGCCCGGCCCGCGATGACGCCCGGCGCCGCCGCGGCGCGCGCCGCCTACTCGACGCTGCTGCGCCTGGCCACGCCGCTCTACCTCGCGCGGCTGTGGTGGCGCGGCGCGCGCGAGCCGCTGTACCGCGCCGCGCTCGCCGAGAGGCTGGGCTTCGTCGCGCCGCAGCCGCCCGGACGGCTGTGGATCCACGCGGTCTCGCTGGGCGAGACGCGCGCCGCGGCGGCGCTGATCGAGGCGCTGCGTCTCGCGCGGCCCGAGCTGAAGCTGCTGCTGACCCACGGCACCGCCACCGGCCGCGCCGCCGGCGCCGCGCTGCTGCGCGAGGGCGACGCGCAGTGCTGGCTGCCCTACGACACGCCGGGCGCGGTGCGCCGCTTCCTCGACCGCCACCGGCCGGCCGCCGGCGTGCTGATGGAGACCGAGGTGTGGCCGAACCTGGCCCGCGCCGCGGCCGTGCACGGTCTGCCGCTCGTGCTGGCCAACGCGCGCCTGTCCGAGCGCAGCCTGCGCAAGGGCCTGCGCCTGGCCGCGCTGATGCGGCCGGCCGCGGCCGCCATCACGCGCGCCTTGGCGCAGACCGAGGACGACGCGGTGCGGCTGCGCGCCATCGGGGTGCGCGACGTGGTCGTCACCGGCAACCTGAAGTACGACATGACGCCCGCCCCGGCGCTGCTCGAGCGCGGCCGCGCCTGGCGCCGCGCGCTCGGGCGTCCGGTGGTGCTGGCCGCCAGCACGCGCGAGGGCGAGGAGACGCCGCTGCTGGCCGCCTGGGGCGCATTGCCTGCACCGCGGCCGCTGCTGCTGCTGGTGCCGCGGCACCCGCAGCGCTTCGACGCGGTGGCGGCGCTGGCCGCGCAGGCCGGCTTCACGACGGCGCGCCGCAGCGCGTTCGGCGACATGCCGCCGGTCGACGCAGCCGCGCTCGATGTCTGGCTGGGCGACTCGATGGGCGAGATGCCGCTGTACTTCGCGCTCGCCGACGTGGCCCTGCTCGGCGGCAGCTTCGCACCGCTGGGCGGCCAGAACCTGATCGAGGCGGCCGCCTGCGGCTGCCCTGTGGTGATGGGGCCGCACACGTTCAACTTCGCCCAAGCCTCGGAGCTGGCGCTGGCTGCCGGCGCGGCCGAGCGGGTCGTCGGCGTGGAGGCGGGTGTTCGGCGAGCGGCGGCGCTCGCATGGCCCGAGCCCGCGGGGTCGGCCCGGGCGGTGATGGCGCGCCACGCGCTCGACTTCGCGGCGGCGCACCGCGGGGCGGCGCTCCGGGTGGCACGGGGCGTCCTGGCCGCGGTCGCGGACTGACCGCGCCAATCCCGGCGGCGCGCGACGCGCCCGGGCACTGGCGTGACGGTGGCGGTGCTCTCAGACCGTCTCGACCTCGAGCAGCACCGGGCCGTCGGCGCGGATCGCTTCGTGCAGTGCCTCGGCGAGCCGCGCGCCGTCGGCGACGCGCCGCGCCGGCAGGCCATGGCCGGCGGCGAGCGCGACGAAGTCGAGCCCGGGCAGGTCGGTGCCGACGAGGTCGGCGCCCGGTGCGAAGCCGAAGTGCGGCGCGAAGTGCTGCAGCGCGCCGTAGCGCCGGTTGCGCACGATCAGCACCGTCACCGGCAGGCCCCACTGCGCCGCGTTCCACAGCGCCTGGATCGAGTACATCGCCGAGCCGTCACCGATCAGCGCAATCACGCGGCGCCGGGCTGCCGGCGGCCGCTCGAGCTCGGCCAGCGCCACGCCCATCGCGGCGGCCAGCCCGTGGCCGAGGCCGCCGCTGTCCATGGTCCAGTAGGTGCCGGGTTCCCAGATCGTCAGGTGGCGCTGCATCGCGCCGCGGCTGCTCGGCGCCTCCTCGAACACGATGCTGTCGCGCGGGCGCACCGCCGTCAGCGCCTGCATCAGGTACGGCACCGGGATCCGCTCGCCCGCGGCCGGCACGGGCACCTGGGGCGCCGGCTCGCGCTGCGGCGGCGCGGCGCGCCCCGCCACCCGCGGCGGCACCGGGCGCGCCAGCAGGTCGGCCAGCGCCGGGCGCAGGCTCGCGAAGACGCTCGTGCCCAAGGGGGCCCAGGCAGCCGCCTGCGGGTCGTCGGTGACCTGCACCACGGCAGCGCCGGCGGGCGCGTGCGGCCCCTCGCCCTGCACGTGGTAGGTGAACGCGTTGGCCCCGAGCGCGAACACGAGGTCGTGCCCGGCGAGCAGCTCGACGATCCTCTCGCGCTGCGAGGGCAGCCAGCCCGCGAACAGCGGGTGGTCCTCCGGGAAGCCGGCGCGGCCGCTCATCGGCGCGCCCCAGACGCGGGCCCGGTGGCGCTCGGCCAGTTCGCGCGCCAGCGCCCAGGCGCCGTCGCGGTCCACCGCCGGGCCGATCACGAAGGCCGGGCGCGACGCCGCATCGAGCGCGTCGCCGATCGCCGCCAGCGTCGCCGCGTCGGGGCGCACCGACTGGCCGACGCGGCGCGGCGCCACCGGCTCGCAGGGCCGTGCCCAGTCGTCGGCCGGCACGCTGACGAGCACCGGGCCGCGCGGCGGCGTCATCGCCACGTGGTAGGCGCGGGCGATGGCCAGCGGCACATCCTCGGCACGGCCCGGCTCGACGGCCCACTTCACGTAGGGCCGCGGCAGTGTCGTCGCCTCGGCGCTGTGCAGGAACGGGTCGAAGGGCAGGATCGAGCGCGCCTGCTGGCCGGCGGTGAGGACCAGCGGCGTGCGGTTCTTGAAGGCCGTGAAGATCGCACCCATCGCATGGCCCACGCCCGCCGCAGAGTGCAGGTTGACGAAGGCCGCGTTGCCGGTGGCCTGGGCGAAGCCGTCGGCCATGCCGACCACCACGCACTCCTGCAGCCCGAGCCGGTAGCGGAAGTCCGCCGGCCAGCCGAGGAAGAAGCCGAGCTCGGTCGAGCCCGGGTTGCCGAACACGGTGGTCATGCCGTGGGCGCGCATCAGCGCCCAGACGGCCTCGCGGACCGTGGCCGTGGCGCTCATCCCCAGACTTCGCGTGCCGTCTGGACCACCAGCTCGAGCTTGCGCCGCTGGTCCTCGACCGCGATGTTGTTGCCGTGCACGGTGCTGGAGAAGCCGCACTGCGGGCTCAGGCACAGCTGCTCCAGTGGCGCGTGACGCGCTGCCTCGCCGATGCGCCGCTTCAGGTCGTCCTTGCTCTCGAGCTGCCCGAACTTCGTCGTGACCAGGCCCAGCACGACGACGCGGCCCGGCTTCAGGAAGCGAAGCGGCCGGAAGTCGCCCGAGCGGTCGTCGTCGTATTCCATGAAGATGGCGTCCAGGTTCATCTCGGCCAGCAGCGCCTCGGCCACCGGCTCGTAGTTGCCCTGGGCGGCGAACGTGCTCTTGAAGTTGCCGCGGCACAGGTGCATCGCCAGCGTCATGCCGGCGGGCTTGAGGGCGACCACCTTGTTGATGAACTGCGCGTAACGGTGCGGCAGCTCGTCGGGATCGTCGCCGCGCCGGCGCGCCGCCTCGCGCATCTTCTCGTCGCACAGGTAGGCCATGTTCGTGTCGTCCATCTGCACGTAGCGGCAGCCCGCGTCGTGCAGGCTGCGCAGCTCCTCGCCGTAGGCCCGAGCCACGTCGTCGTAGAAGGCTGGGTCGAGCTCGGGGTAGGCCTCGCGGCTGATGCCGGCGCGGCCGCCCCGGAAGTGCAGCATCGTCGGGCTCGGTATCGTCACCTTGGGGGTGCATCCGGGCGCCTGCCGCTCGACCTGCTCCTTCAGGTACTCGAAGTCGGCGCGCTGGATGTCCTTCGCGTGGCGCACCTTGTCCACGACCTTGATCACCGGCGGTGCCAGCTCCTCGGTGCCGTCGGCGCGCCTGACGGTGACCGGGATGTCGGTGTGCACGCCGCCGAGCTGCTCGAGGAAGTCGATGTGGAAGTAGGTGCGGCGGAACTCGCCGTCGGTGATGCTCGCCAGGCCGCAGTCGCGCTGGAACCCCACGATCTCGGCGATGGCTCGGTCCTCGACCTCGCGCAGCTGCGCGGCCGTGATCTCGCCGCGGGCCTTGCGCTCCCGCGCCTGCAGCAGGTAGGTCGGGCGCAGGAAGCTGCCGACGTGATCGGCGCGGAACGGTGGTGTGGTGCGCGGGCTCATCGTCGCTCAATCCTGAGTGATCTTGCGTTCCTGGATGATCTTCGCGTAGCGCGCCGAGTCGGCCTTGATCAGGTCGCCGAAGGCCCTGGGGCTCATCGGCGTCGGCTCGGCACCCAGCGCGCGGATCGCGTCGGCCACCGCCGGCAGCCCGAGCGCGCGGTTGATCTCGCGGTTCATGCGATCGATGATCTCGGCGGGCACGCCGGCGGGCGCCCAGAAGCCGTGCGTGGTGCCCGCATCGAAGCCCTTGAGGCCCAGCTCGTCGAGGGTGGGCGCGTCGGGGAACAGGCCGATGCGCTTGAGCGATGCCACCGCCAGCAGGCGCAGCCGGCCGGCGCGCACGTGCGAGAACGAGATGCCGGGGTCGAAGGTGTAGTCGATGCTTCCGCCCAGCAGGTCCTGCAGCACGGCGGCCGAGCCGCGGTAAGGGATGTGCACGGTGAACAGGCCCGCCTGCGACTTGAGCATCTCGCCGGCGATGTGCGGGCTGGTGCCGTTGCCGGGGCTGCCGTAGCTGAGCCGGCCCGGGTTGCGCCTGGCGTGGGCCACGAACTCGGCGAAGGTCCTGTACGGCGCGTCGGCACGGACGACGAGGAACAGTTCCAGGCGCGCGCCGGCGGCCACCGGCACCAGGTCGCGCGCCGCGTCGTAGGGCATCTTCGGCGTGAGCAGCGGCACGATGGCCGCGGCGCTGCCGCTGCTGCACAAGAACGTGTAGCCGTCCGGCGCGCTCTTGGCCGCGGCCTCCGAGCCGATGATGCCGCCGGCCCCGCCGCGGTTGTCGACCACGATCTGCTGGCCGAGAGCCTGCGACACCGGCGTGGCGACGGCGCGGGCCACGGCGTCGGGCGACCCGCCCGCGGGGAAGTTGACGATCAGGCGGATCGGCCTGGCCTGCGGCCAGGGGGGCGTCTGGGCGCGTGCCGGCAGCGGGGTCAGTGCCGTCACCGCGGCCAGCGACGTCGATCCGGCCAGCGTGGCGCCGGCGCCGAGCAGGCGGCGGCGGCGCGGCGAGAAGCGGTCGTTCATGGGGCGGTCTCCTTGGGGCGGGGTGGTGATTGGCGCGTGCGTGCGCCTGCGCTCAGAACGGGTAGTGCCGCTCGCCGGTCTGCACCGTGATCCAGCGCAGCTCGGTGAACTCGGCGATGCCGGCCTTGCCGCCGAAGCGGCCCATGCCGCTGCCTTTGACGCCGCCGAACGGCATCTGGGCCTCGTCGTGCACGGTGGGGCCGTTGACGTGGCAGATGCCCGACTCGATGCGCTGTGCGACCTGGATCGCCCGCGCCGTGTCGCGGCCGAACACGGCCGCCGACAGCCCGTACTCGTTGTCGTTGGCGCAGGCGATCGCCTGCTCGACGCCATCGACGCGGACGATGCACTTGACCGGGCCGAAAGTCTCCTCGTGGTAGATCCGCATCCTGGGCGTCACGTGGTCGAGCAGCGTGGCCGGCATCAGCGTGCTGTCGGCCTTGCCGCCGCACACCAGCTTCGCGCCCTTGGCCAGCGCGTCGTCGATCAGCGCGTTGCAGTGCTCGACCGTGCCCATGCCGATCACGCTGCCCAGCACCACCGGCTCGGGCCGGCGGGGGTCGCCGAGCGGCAGGCTCCTCGCCTTCTTCGCGAACATCGCGACGAAGTCGTCGGCGACCTTGCGATCGACCACGATGCGCTCGGTGCTCATGCAGATCTGGCCGCTGTTGGCAAAGGCGCCGAAGGCGGCGCCGTCCACCGCCGCGTGCAGGTCGGCGTCGTCGAGCACCACCAGCGGCGCCTTGCCGCCGAGCTCGAGCACCGCCGGCTTGAGGTGCTTCGCGCAGGTCATCGCGATCAGCCGGCCCACGCGCGTGCTGCCGGTGAAGTTGACGCGCCGCACCGCGGGGTGCGCGACCATCGCCTCGACCACCGCGCCGGCGTCGGCCGGCGCGTTGGTGAGGTAGTTCACCACGCCGGCCGGGAAGCCGGCATCCTGGAAGGCCTCGACGATCAGCTGGTGCGTGCGCGGGCAGTTCTCGCTGCCCTTCAGGATGACCGTGTTGCCGCAGGCCAGCGGCGTGGCGATCGCCCGCACGCCGAGGATGACCGGGGCGTTCCAGGGCGCGATGCCGAGCACGACGCCGGCCGGCTGGCGTACCGCCATGGCCAGCGAGCCGGGCACGTCCGACGGGATCACCTCGCCGCCGATCTGGGTGGTCAGGGCCGCCGCCTCGCGGATCATGCCGGCGGCCAGCATCACGTTGAAGCCCGCCCACATGGCGGTGGCGCCGGTCTCGGCCGGCACCGCCTCGACGAACTTCGGCGTCTTCGCCTCGAGCGCCTCGGCCGCCTTCAGCAGCAGCGCGCGGCGCTCGCCGGGCCCGGTCTTGCTCCAGGTCTTGAACGCCTCGGCCGCGGCCTCGACGGCGGCCACCGCGTCGGCCGTGCTCGCCGCCGGCGCCCGCGTGACCACCGCGCCGTCGAGCGGGTTGCGGCGTTCGAACGTGGCCTGGCCCTCGGCGCCGACCTCTAGGCCGTTGATGATCATCGACGGTTCGGACACTCTCTTCTCCTGGGTGGATGCGGACTTGTCGGGCTTCTTGCCGAGATAGGCCTCGCGCACGACGGTGCTGCGCGCGAGCAGCGTGGCCGGCCCGCTGGCCACCAACCGCCCGCGCTCGAGCACGTAGCCGCGGTCGGCTACGGCCAGCGCCTTTCGCACGTTCTGCTCGACCATCAGCACCGTGACGCCCTGGTCGGCGATGCGGCGCGCGATCGCGAGCAGCTCGTCGACCATCCTCGGCGCCAGGCCGAGCGACGGCTCGTCGAGCATCAGCAGTCGCGGCGCGCCCATCATCGCGCGCGCCACCGCCACCATCTGCTGCTCGCCGCCGCTCATCGTGCCGGCGAGCTGGCCGGCTCGCTGCGCGAGCTTGGGGAAGTCCTCGAAGGCCTGCGCGAGGCGCCGCTCGCGCTCGGCCCTGTCGACCAGCCAGCCGCCGAGCTCCAGGTTCTCGCGCACCGTCATCTGCGGGAACAGCTGCCGGCCCTCGGGCACCAGCACCAGGCCGCGGCGCACCAGCTCGCTGGTGCGGGCGTCGCGCGGGATCGTCTCGCCGTCCAGCCGCAGGCGGCCCTGGCGGGGGATCAGGCCGTTGATGGCCTTCAGCAACGTGGTCTTGCCGGCGCCGTTGGGGCCGAGGATCACGGTCAGGCCGGGGCGGGCCTCGAGCACCAGGTCGCGCAGCACCAGGAAGGCGCCGTAGCCGGCGCTCAGGCCCTCGATCTTCAGGTGGGCGAGCCGGCGCTCGAGCGCGAGTTCGAGGTCGTTCCTCATGGCCGCGGCTTCCGGGGCTTACGGGGCTTACGGGGCTTACGGGGCTTACGGG
>Ga0068877_10001063_pt1 | contig 23182 bp, 18 predicted proteins | sample NOAtaG_FD_66437 | JGI IMG/M metagenome (GOLD analysis project Ga0068877, IMG submission 66437) | Freshwater lake microbial communities from Lake Erie, under a cyanobacterial bloom - NOAA_Erie_Diel6S_1000h metaG | ecosystem: Environmental > Aquatic > Freshwater > Lake | place: USA: Ohio, Lake... | reverse complement strand
GTCTGCACCTGACAGTGAGCGGCCGCTACAACCGCACCCGCATCGACAATCGCGACCGCATCCTGCCCGGCGGCGGCCGCGGCTCGCTTGACGGCAACCATCTCTTTCAGCGCTTCAACCCCGCCTTCGGCCTCACCTGGGGCCTGCGCGGCGGACTGAGTGCTTATGCCAACTACACCGAAGGCAGCCGCGCCCCCACCGCCATCGAACTCGGCTGCGCCGATCCGGAATCCCCCTGCCGGCTGCCCAATTCCATGGCCGGCGATCCGCCGCTGCGGCAGGTCATCTCCCGCGGCGTCGAGGCCGGTCTGCGCGGCAACTACGAAGGCCGCTACCAGTGGAGCGCCGGCTTCTTTCGCGCCGACAATCGCAACGACATCCTCTTTGTCGCCAGTGAACAAACCGGTTTTGGCTACTTCCGCAACTTCGGCCTCACGCGCCGCCAAGGCTTCGAGGCCAGCTTCGATGCCCGCCTTGGCCGCGTTTACACGGGTGCCAATTACAACCTGCTCGCCGCTACTTTTGAGTCTCCCGAGGAAGTAAACGGCACGGGTAATTCCACCAACGAAGAAGGCGCGGGCCTGGAAGGAACGATCGAAATCAACCCTGGCGCCCGCATCCCGCTCATCCCCCGTCACATTGCGAAAGCCTTTGTGGACGTCCAACTGACGCGCCGGCTGAGCCTCGACCTCGGCGCCACCGGCATTTCCTCGCAATTCGCTCGCGGCAATGAGAACAATCTCCACGCCCCCGACGGCCGCTTCTATCTCGGCGCCGGCTCCACGCCCGCCTATGCCGTGCTCAATTCCGGCGCCCGCTTCGCGCTCACCTCGCGCATCCAACTTTTCGCCACGGTCAATAACCTGCTCGACCGCCGCTACTACTCGAGCGCGCAACTGGCGCACAGCGGCTTCACGGCCGCGGGCAATTTCATCGCGCGTCCCTTTGGCTCCCTCAGTGGCCAGTTTCCGCTCCAGGGCGCTACGTTTTTTGCTCCGGGCGCCCCGCGCGGGGCTTGGGCCGGTGTGCGATGGCGCTTTTAGTCCTCGCGCTGATGCTCGCGCCGGCCGATGCCTGCCCCGCCGCGGCCGATGCCTTTCGCCGTGGCGATCACGAGGCGGCGCTGGCGCTGCTCGGCCCGGCACCCGCGCGGAACTCCTTCTGCTCGAAACTCGCCGGTCTCATCGCGGCCGCCCGCGGAGATTACCGCGCCGCGCTGAATCCGCTCGAGACCAGTTGCCGCATGAACCGCAACGAGCCCGACGCCTGTTACTACTATGCGCGCGCCCTCTATGCGCTTGATCGTTTCGAGGATTCCCTGGCCGCTCTGGCCGCCCCCGCGGCCAGTAAATCCTGGCAACTGCTCACCGCCCGCGGCCAGGCCCTCGACGCCCTCGGCCGCACCGAAGCCGAGCCAGCGCTCAAGCGCGCTCTTGCCGAGCGTCAATCCGATCCCACCCCTGTGAGCGAACCCGATCCCCTGCTGGCCTTGGCCTCCTTCCTCTATCGCCAGGGCCGCGCAGCCGAGGCGCTCTCGTTGCTGCGCTCGGCTCCCGCCGCCTACCAGCCTCTGGCCAGCTACCACTACCAGACGGGCCGCGCCCAGGCTCAAGCCCAGCACTGGGCCGAGGCTGCCGAATCGCTCAAGAACGCCGTCTCGCTCGCCCCCGACCATACGGAAGCCCACGGCCTGTTGAGCCGCGTCTACTATCGCCTCAATGAGCCCGAGCTGGCCGCCGCCCACGCGCGCCGGGCAACTCAGGGCTCACCGATTTCGAGATAACGGTCCACCCGGCCGGCCTCGATCTTCTGCTCCTTGCCTCCCGGCCAGCGCACCACGAGCGACTTCACTTGCTGTTCCGCCCCCAGGCCAAAATGCACATCGAGCGAACTGGCGCTCGCATAACCCACGGCGCTGGTCACGCGGTTGATCTGCCTTGAGCCCCGCGCTGTCATCAACTCGACGCGCGCCCCGATCGCGCTGCGGTTGCTCCGCGTACCGCGCAGGCGCAGGCCCAGCCAGTGCCGCCCCGCGCCGAGCGTGTTGCGCAAAACAAGCGGCGTATCTCCGATGCGGCTCACCACGGCGTCGACTTGCCCGTCGCCGTCCAGGTCGCCAAACGCCGCCCCGCGGTGCCGCCCGGGCGCACCCACCGTTGCCGCCGCGAACATCCCATTGCCCTGATTGCGCAGCAGCAGGTTCGGCTGCCGCGAGGCCCGGTTCGAGTACTGCTCGGTGTTGTCCTGCACATCCGAGCACGCGGCGAACAGGTCCTTCCAGCCGTCGTTATCGAAGTCGTAAATCCCCGCGCTCCAGCCACTCGAGGCGAGCGTCGCCCGCCCGACCCGGCTCGCGTAAGTCCGGTCGAGAAATTGCTTCCCCCCCTGATTAAAAAACAGCGGAAAGGTTTCGTTGGTGAGCGCCGTGAGAAACAGATCTTCCTGCCCGTCGTTATTCAGATCACGAAAGTCCGCGCCCATGGCCGACAAGGCCCGCCCATCATCGTTAAACGCCACCCCCGCCGGCCCGGCGATCTCTTCAAAGCGCCCCCCCCCGCGGTTGCGGAACAGAAAGTTGGCCTCCGTATCGTTGGTTACGAATACATCGGGCAAGCCGTCTCCCTCCACGTCACCAAACGCCAGCCCCATGCCCTTGCCGGGATAAGCACCGATGCCGCTTTCCGCCGACACGTCGGCGAAGCGCCCCGCCCCATCGTTGCGGTACAAACGATTCGCCACGGGCCCGTATTCCCTGGGGTGGCAATACGTGCGCACCGCGCCGCCGCAGGCCGGCTCCCGGGCTGGGTCCCAATCGACGTAGTTCACCACGAACAAATCGAGATCGCCGTCGTTGTCCATGTCAAACCAGCCGGCCCCCACGGCCCACTCCGCCTTCTTGCGCACCAGTCCGGCTCTGGCGGTCACATCTTCAAACTTCCCTTCGCCGCGGTTGTGGTAAAGCGTATTGCCGCCGACTCCGGCGACAAACAGATCGACGCGTCCGTCATTGTCGAAATCCCCCACCGCCGCCCCGATGTCATAACCCGTTCCCGCCACGCCCGCCTCTTCGGTACGGTCTTCAAAGCGCATGCCGCCGAGGTTGCGGTACAGACGGTTCCAGTAGCGCGGGTTGGTTTTCTTGAGCTCGGGCTGCGCTGCCCCGTTAACCAGAAACAAATCCAGCCGGCCGTCCCGGTCATAGTCGAGCAAGGCGACGCCGCCCACCATGGTCTCGATCAGCCGTTTTCCACCTCGTATATCTGCTTCGAGGCGCGCCGTGATGCCGCTGTTCGCGCTGACATCGCCCAGGGCCGGCGCCAGGAGCAGCGCGAGCCAAAGCTGCCTCATCTTTGGGCCTTCATGGGAGCGGCCTCATCGCCTCATTCGCTCTGGCTGACATCAATACCCCGCCCGGGAGCTTAGCACAGGCTGCCAGGCGGCGGGGCTCTCTCTCAGCAGGCGACTTTCTGATCCTGCCGTGCCTGTGCTTCCAGCATCTTTCGCGCCGTCGCGGCCGGCATGGGTGGGGAATACAGATAGCCTTGACCATACTGGCAACCCAAACCCGCCAAGTTCTCAGCCTGCTTGCGCGTCTCCACGCCCTCGGCCACCACGTGTAGCCCGAGGCTGCCGGCGAGCAAAATGATGGCGCGCACAATCTCAAACGCCGCGCGGTCCTCCATCATCGTGCTGACGAACGACCGGTCGATTTTTAGAGTGTTGAATGGCAACTTGTGCAGGTAGCTTAAGGATGAGTAGCCGGTGCCGAAGTCGTCAATTTTCAAACCAGCACCCATCCGGCGCAATTCCTTGACGATGTCGAGGGCTTGCTCGGGGTCCTGGACCAGTACGCTCTCGGTGACTTCAAAGTGCAGGCTGCTCGCGGCCAAGCCTGTTTCCGCGAGAACCCTCTCCACCTCTTCAATCAGATGGCGGTCCTGAAATTGCCTCACGCTCAGGTTCACGCTGATCTCCAGTGGGGGAGTTTGCGGAAATTCCCTCTGCCAGCCCCGCACGGTTCGGCAAGCTTCCTCAAGTGTTCTCATGCCGATCGGCACAATCAAGCCGGTCTCCTCCGCCAGCGGAATGAAGTGTGTCGGGGAAATCAGCCCTCGTACCGGATGCCGCCATCGCAACAATGCCTCAAAACCCACTATACGGTCATTGCTCAGTAACACCTTCGGTTGATAGTAGACCTCGAACTCCCATTGCTCGACGGCCCGCTTGAGCTCGCTTTCCATTTCGAGCCGCTCCCGGACGTTTTGCCGCATCTCCCGGTCAAACAGGACAGTCCGGTTCCCACCCAGGGATTTTGCTTCATGCAGAGCCATCTCGGCGTCCCGCCAGATGTCTTCACCTTTCCGGCGGTCTTCCTGCAATGCATAGCCAACACTCGATGACAGATAGAACTCAGTACCCTGCAGCCAAATTCCCCGGGCCAGCGCGTAGCGCATGCTTTCGGCGATCTTGAGCGCATTCTCTTCACTTTCGATGCCCGGTAGGGCGACCGCGAATTCCTCTTCGCTGATCCGCGCCACCACGCAGGAGCCTTCGTTTCTTCCGCCGGTATTGAGAACTTCCACCAGCCGCTCTCCTGTCAGCCGGAGCAGTTGATCACCCACGCCGTTGCCGAGAGAATCACGCAACAGCGCCAGACGGTCAATACACACCAGGAATACGGCCAAGCTCAAACTTTGCGCTTCAAACTCATCCTCAATCCATTGCTCAAATCCAACACGGTTCCCCAAACCGGTAAGCGCATCGACTGTTTTCGCCTCCGTGATGTCCTGATGAGATCCACTGATGCTAACCGCGTCTCCCCATTCATCCTTCTCCAGACGGCCCCGCAATAACAACCAGCGCCAAGCGCCATCGCGGTTCCTGAGCCGGAATTCCAAACTCAACTCTTCCGGCAGCGCCTTCCAGTCACTTCCACTCATTGCCTTGCCCAAGCGGGCCAGATCGAGCGGATGAATCAGCGCCATGCACTCCTCAAGGGAGGTCTCGACATCCACAGCCTCAAGTCCGGTTAGTTCCTTGAATTTTTCGCTGAAGTCGATTTGCCGCCGCACCAGATCGATTCGCCAGTGATCCTGATTCACCGCTGCCTGTTGCTGCTGTTTCAATAATCGCTCGGCGTATCTTTTCCCTGTCTGCAATTCCAGGATTTTTCCTGCCTGTTCAAGTGAGCGGCGCGCCTTAAGTTCGATCAGACTCCAATTCCACGGCGCCGGAAAACTTGCGTCCACGCCCGCATCGACGCAATCCAGTTGCCCCTCCTCAGTCCACTCACAACAACAGGCTATGATCCGCACCGGAGATTGTTCGTAACGAGTTCGCAACATCCGCACCCAATCCCCGCACTCCTTCGTCCAACTCATTCCCTCGAGCACCAGCAATCCCACCGGCGTCCCCAGTTTGTCGCACTCCTCGATAATCGCTGCTGTTTCTTGTATCGAACGCGTGGAGAAAACCGCATCCGCTACCCGCTGCAGCGTTTCCCGCCACAGCCCTTGGGGCGTCGTGCTTGCACTGCCCCCTGGTATCGATAACAACAAAATGGGCATTTCGGGCAGGTTAGGGACTAATTCTTCCACTTCATCAGGCATATCGACGTCCGATCCCTTTGCTTTAATGACAACTAAAGAATTTGCCGCCCTTCCCCCTCCCGCCGCGTCATCTTTTCCCGGTCCAAGTATTCGAGTAGCGGGATTGCATACTTTCGTGATACGCCAGTCCATTCCTTGAACTCCACCACGCCAAAGCGGGTCCCCCTGCGAGTCCGCAGCAGTTCTTTCAGTTCGCTGATGGCGCGCGCATGGTAGACGAGTTCCGGGCCAACCCGCACGAGTTTCCCCTCCCGCAGGAGAATGGCCAAGACCGTCCTGGCGCGATTGGCGTCGATACCGCAGGACCCGAGCACCTCGCCAAGGGCCGGAACCGCGAGGCCCGCATCAGCAAAAGCCTTCTCGATGCGTTTGGCTGCCTCGTCTTCGGCTCCGGCCAGTCGCACCTGGTGGCTTTCGAGACGCAGCCACTCGCCTTCGGACTTGACGGCTGGGGCCTGCTTCAGGACGAGATCCAAGACACCCGCCGGGGCGCTGCCCAATAGCTGGCTGCGCAGCATTTCCCGGCTAAGGCCGGTCTCGAGCGGCTTATCCTGATGGTGGCGGCGGAGACGGTCCACGACAGCCGCCGCCAGCTGCTTTAATTCCTGGCGGGCGATCAGCCAGTTGCCGCTGCGCTCGATTCCTTCCGGTAGCGTCTTCAGATCCTGTCCCAGCCTCGCCTCGATCTCGGCCAAGGCGGCGCCGAGCGGCTCCTCCCCGGCCAGCGCCGCCACTCTCTCGGTGGTCTGCATTCCGCGCCAGCGCCGCAGGCGCTCGGCCGCCCCCTTGCGCCGCATCCGCTGGCCGGTGGTGTTCAAGTCGAGGACGGTGCCGCCTCCCACGGTCGAGACGGGAGAAAAGCTGCGCAGAATAAATCGGTCGCCCGGCAACACCAGCAGTGGCCGCTCGAGCACCAGCCGCGCCATGGCCGTTGCGCCAGGTTCGATGCGCCGACTGTCCTCGAGCACGCGCACTTCGGCGACCTCCTCGGCGCTACCGCTGTGAAAATGAACGCGCGCACGGTCGCGAATCGCCCGCGCCTCTGGCAGCAACTCGATCTCGCAGTCGAGCAGGCGCGATGCGCGGGGCCGCGCTGGAAGGCTCACCACTTGGCCGCGCTCGATCTCCCCGGCCTCAACGCCCGTCAAATTCAAGGCCACGCGCTGACCCGGCCGTGCCTGTTTGACTGCCGTCCCATGCACTTCGAGTCCGCGCACCCGCACTTTCCGGCCCAGGGGATAAAGCTCGAGCTCATCCTCGAGGGCGATGGCGCCGCCCCGCAGTGTCCCGGTCACCACCGTCCCATGCCCTTTGATGACAAAGGCCCGGTCGACCGGCAAGCGGGGCCAGCCCGCCGCCGCGGGCGCCTTGTACTCCCGGGCCGCCTCAACCAGGGCCGCGAGCAAGTCCGGCATCCCCGCTCCGTTCACCGTGCTCACCGCGATCACCGGCGCCGTCTCGAGAAAGCTGCCGCGCACAAACTCCTCCACCTCGAGCCGCGCCAGCTCGAGCCACTCCTCATCCACCAGGTCGGCCTTGGTCAGCGCGATCACCCCCCGCTTGAGCCCCAGCAGACGGCAGATCTCAAAGTGCTCCCGTGTCTGCGGCTTGATCAGCTCATCGGCGGCGATCACAAACAGCACCACGTCGATGCCGCTTACCCCGGCCAGCATGTTCCGCACAAACCGTTCGTGGCCCGGCACGTCGACAAAGGCCAGCTTCACCCCGGCCGGCGCCGTCAGATTCGCAAAGCCCAGCTCGATGGAGATGCCCCGCTGTTTTTCTTCCTTCAGCCGGTCCGTATCGATGCCGGTCAGCGCCTTCACCAGGCTCGTCTTGCCATGATCGATGTGTCCGGCCGTCCCGGCGATAATGTGAGTCATGCGGTTGTTGGCTTTCTTATTTTGTCTGATCGCTCTTCAGGCCGGTCAAGAGTCGGCGGCTACCTTCCACTCTTCGGTCACGCAGGTGCGGCTCGACCTGCTTGCCACCAACGGCCAGGGGCCGCTCGGCCAGTTGCGCGCCGAAGACCTTGTGATTCAGGACGAGGGCCAGCCCGTCCGGATCACTTCTTTTCACCGGGAGACCCCCGATCTCAATATTTTGCTGCTCCTCGATGTCTCCGGCAGCATGAAAACATTTCTTTCGCAGATTGGCCAGAACGCCCGTACGCTGCTCGGGCAACTCCGCCAGCAGGATCGTACCGGCGTGATGGTCTTCTCGAAGGAGACCGATTACCTGATGCCGTTTTCCTCCCGCCTCGACCGTGTCGTTAACGCCATTGACCAAGCTCTGCGGCCGGGACTGATGCCCGCCGGCACGGCCATCAATGCCGCGCTTGTCGATGCCGCGGAAGCCTTCCTCACCAATCCGAAACTGACCGGCCACCGCGCCATCTTCATTCTTACCGACAACAAAAGTCTCAACTACCGCGTTCCCGACGAACTCGTCCTGCGCAAGCTTTTCGCCGCCGACACCGTCCTCAACGCGATTGTCACCAGCAATGCCGAGTCTCCGCGCCCCTACAAGAATCCCAGCGAGCGCAATCCGGATTTCAGCTGGGCCGATGTCTTCAAGCTCTCCGCGGAAACGGGCGGAGAAACACTGCGCACCGGCCGCGCCGACGAGGCCTTCACGCGGCTGCTCGGCAATCTGCGGCAGCGCTATCTCATTACCTACGATGCCCCGCCTGCTCCCGCCAATCAGTTTCGCCGTGTCCGCCTCACTCTCACCGCGCAGGCCCGCAAGAAGTTCGGCAAGCTCAACCTCAAGGTCCGCTCCGGCTATTACACTGGTTCGTGATGAAATCCTCGAATTCCGCCGCTGAGCTCGAGCGCCGCCGCGCCAACGCGAGGCTTGGGGGTGGCCCCGAGCGATTGGAAAAACAGCGCCGCGAGGGCCGAATGACGGCCCGCGAGCGCATCGACTTCCTGCTCGACGAGGGCAGCTTTGAGGAGCTCGATCCCTTCGTGCGTCACCGCTGCCGCGACTTCGGCATGCAGGACCAGATTTTCGACGGCGATGGCTTTGTCACCGGCTTTGGCTACATCCATGGCCGCCTCGTCTATGTGTTCGCCCAGGATTTCACCGTGCTCGGCGGCTCGCTGTCGGAGTCGAACGCCCTGAAGATTTGCAAGATCATGGACATGGCCATGAAGAACGGCGCGCCCGTGATTGGCCTCAATGATTCCGGCGGGGCTCGTATCCAGGAAGGCGTCATGTCGCTGGCCGGCTATGCCGATATTTTCCTGCGCAACACGCTGGCCTCCGGGGTCGTGCCTCAGATCTCTGCCGTACTCGGGCCCTGCGCCGGCGGCGCGGTTTACTCCCCGGCCCTCACCGACTTCATCTTCATGGTCGACGGCACCTCCCACATGTTCGTCACCGGGCCCGACGTAATCCGCACTGTCACCCACGAGGAGGTCTCCAAGGAAGATCTCGGCGGCGGCATGACTCACAACGCCACCTCGGGTGTCGCGCACTTCCTGGCGCCTTCCGACGCCGGCTGCCTCCGCCAGATTCGCCGCCTGCTCGAATTCCTTCCCTCCAACAACCGCGACGAGGCCCCCCGCCGCTCCACCGACGACCCCATCGACCGCATGGACCCCGCTCTCGATTCCCTCGTTCCCGAGGATTCCAGCCAGCCCTACGACATCAAGGACCTCATCTCGCGCGTGGTCGACGACGGAGACTTTCTCGAGATCCACGAACACTTCGCCCGGAACATCGTCATCGGCCTCGGCCGCCTCGCCGGCCAGACGGTTGGGATAGTCGCCAATCAACCTGCCGTACTCGCCGGCTGCCTCGATATCGATTCGAGCGTCAAGGCCGCCCGCTTCGTGCGCTTCTGCGACGCCTTCAATATCCCCATTCTGACTTTTGAGGATGTTCCCGGCTTTCTGCCCGGTCTCGCCCAGGAATTCGGCGGCGTCATCCGCCATGGCGCGAAACTCCTGTATGCCTACGCCGAAGCTACCGTACCCAAAGTCACCGTCATCACCCGCAAAGCCTATGGCGGCGCTTACTGCGTCATGGGCTCCAAGCACCTCCGCACCGACATCAATCTTGCCTACCCCAGCGCCGAAATCGCCGTCATGGGGGCCGAGGGCGCGGTAAACATCGTGTACCGCAATGAACTCGCCCGCGCGTCTTACCCTCAGCAGACGCGCGAGGAGAAGGTACAGGAATTCAAAGAAAAGTTCGCCAATCCGTTCGTTGCGGCCGAACGTGGATTTATCGACGACGTGATCCTGCCCCGGGAGACGCGCCCTCGCCTAGTCCGCGCCCTGCGCATGCTCGAAAACAAGGTGGACAGCCTGCCGCGCAAGAAGCACGGCAATATCCCGCTGTAGTATTCTCGTTGAGGAGTGAATCCCATGAAAACTTTCGCACGGAACCTGTTGGGCTGGAGCTCAGTACTCGCCCTGTTCCTTGGCTTCGCGGCCAATCCCGCTTTTTCGCAGACCGGCGCCTTGGAAGGCAAGGTCATCGGCCCCGACGGCAAACCCGTTGGCAAGGATGCGGCGTTGATTCTCATCACGCGCACCGACATCAAGGGCAATTACAAGGTCAAGACCAACAAGAAAGGTGAGTTCTTTCACGCCGGTCTCCCCCTCGGCACCTATGATGTTTCCTGCGAAGTCGACGGCAAAGTTGTCGACAGTGTGAAGGGCGTTCGCATGCGCCTCGGCGACCCCGTACCGGTCAACTTCGACCTCGCGCAAATGGCCGCCCGCCAAGCCGCCATGCAGAAAGCCGCGGAAACCGGCCAAGTCACCCAGGAAATGGCCCGCGACATGAGCCCCGAGCAGAAGGCCGCCCTCGAGAAGCAGGCCAAGGAACGCGCCGAGGCCATGAAAAAGAACAAGGAGCTCAACGACGCCTTCAACGGCGGCATGGAAGCGATGAAAGTGAACAACTTCCAGGGCGCCGTCGAATCCTTCGAGAAAGCCGCCACCCTCGACGCCAACCAGCACGTCATCTACGGCCAACTGGCGGAAGCCTACGGCCAGCTCGCCAAGACCAAGACTGGCGCTGAAAAGGAAGAAATCAACAACAAGTCTCTTGGCGCCTTCAAGAAGGCCATTGAGCTCAAGGGTGACGACGCCGCTTATTACAACAACTACGGCCTCGCCCTGGCCCGCTCCGGTAAGTTTCCGGAAGCGCAGGAGTCGCTGAACAAGGCCGCCCAGCTCGATCCCGCCGGTGCCGGGCGCTACTTTTACAATCTCGGCGCTCTGCTCGTCAATGCCGGCCAGAATGAGCCTGCCGGCGAAGCCTTCCGCAAGGCGATCGAAGCCGACCCCAATTACGCGGACGCCCACTACCAGATGGGCATCTATCTCACCGGTAAAGCCCAGGTGGATACCAAGACCGGTAAGATGACCTTTCCCGAAGGCACCCAGGCCTCTTTTGAAAAATACCTCGCGCTCAAGCCCGACGGCCCCTTTGCCGCCAGCGCCAAGGGCATGATCGAGACGATGGGTGGTACCGTCCAGACCACCTACACCAACCCCGACGCCAAGAAGGCGGCCCCCGCTCCCGCGGCGCCCAAGAAGAAGAAGAATTAGCTTCCCTTCATGATCCGGGCGCTGATCGGGGTTTTGATCGCCGCAATCGTGGCCGCCTTCATGCGGGCCGTGATTGGCATGATCTCCCGGGAAGTCTCCGATACTCTCAACCCGAAGGCGGCGGCGCCCCAGCCGCCGCCTTCGCCGTCTCAGGCCGCGCTGCGCAAGTGCCCCGTCTGCGGCACCTACTCTCCTGGCGATTATTGCTCGGATCTCTGCCGCGACAAGGCAAAATGAAAAGGTATGCTGCTTTCCGAGATTGCCGCCCGCCTCGCCGCCACTCTGGCCGGTTCGGCCGACCCTGACATCCATTCCCTTTGCGGCATGGAACAAGCTGGCCCCGGACAGCTCACCTTTCTCGCCAATCCCAAGTACGCCCATAAGGTAAAGGATTCCCGCGCCGCCGCGATCATTGCCGCTCAGCCCTCTCCACACTTGCCCACCCTGGTTTCGGCCAATCCCTATCTCGACTTCGCCCGCGCCCTGGAATTTTTCTATCAGCCCCCGACGCTTGCCGCCGGCATCTCTCCGCTCGCCTTTATCGCCCCCACGGCCACCATCGGCGAAGGCGCCCGTATCGCGCCTTTTGTCTATGTCGGCGACGATGCCGTCATCGGCCGCAACGCCACCCTGCACGCCCATGCCGTCATCTATGCCGGGGCCATTATCGGCGACGACTTTCTCGCCCACTCCCATTCGGTCGTCCGCGAGTTCTGCCGCATCGGTCACCGCGTCACGCTCCAGAACAATTGCGTCATCGGCGGCGACGGCTTCGGCTTCGCCAAGCGCGCCGACGGGTCCCATCACAAGATCGTGCAGTCCGGCATCACCGTCATCGAGGATGATGTGGAAATCCAGAGCCTGTCGAACATCGACCGCGCCACCATGGGGGAAAGCCGCGTTCAGCGCGGCGCCAAGATCGATTCCCTCGTTCAGGTCGGCCATGCCTGTGTCGTCGGCGAAGACAACATTTTGTGTTCCCAGGTCGGCCTGGCCGGCTCCACCATCCTCAAGAAAAGTGTTTTGCTCGCCGGCCAGGTTGGCGTCTCCGGCCATCTGACGATCCACGACAACGCCGTTGTCTATGCTCAGAGTGGCGTCGGCCATGACGTGGAGCCCGGTCATATCGTCTCCGGATCTCCGGCCTTCGATTTCCGTGAGTGGCGCCGCGCCGTCACGGCCTTTCCCAAGCTCGGCGAAATGGTGCGTACCCTCCGCGACCTGCAAACCCGCCTCGAAGCCCTCGAACAAGGAAAAACTAATCATGAAGCGTGACCAACTCGCCTATCAGAAGCCCGAATTTCTCCATTCCACCGAAGGACGCAGCGTTCGCATCCTTTCGGAGTATCTCGACCCGCTGCGCGAGTTCCGCCATCACCACATCCACGACACGATCGTTTTTTTCGGCTCGGCTCGCATCCCCTCGCCCGAGGATCCCAAGTTCGCCACCCACACCATGGGCCGTTACTATGACGAGTGCCGCGAGCTTGCCCGCCGCATGACCGAGTGGTCCATGGGCCTCACCAATACCGAGCGCATGTTCGTTGTCTGCACCGGCGGCGGCCCCGGCATCATGGAAGCCGCCAACCGCGGCGCTCACGATGCCGGAGGGCTCTCCGTCGGACTTAACATCGGCCTCCCCATGGAGCAGTTCCCCAACCCCTATATCACCCGGGACCTCAGCTTCGAATTCCACTACTTCTTCATGCGTAAGTTCTGGTTCGCCTACCTCGCCAAAGCCCTCGTGGTCTTTCCCGGAGGCTTCGGCACTCTCGATGAACTCAGCGAAATTCTCACCCTCGCTCAGACCCGCAAGCTCCACAAGAAGATGGTTTGCTTGCTTTACGGCACGGAGTTCTGGAATAAGATCCTCAGCTTCGACGCTCTGGTCGAATCCGGCATGATCAGCGAGGATGATCTCAAGCTCTTTCAATACGCCGACACGGTCGACACCGCTTTTGAGATCCTCCGCGACGGCCTCACGAATCTATACTTGAATCCGGAGGTCGAACTGCCCGAAGCCGAAGTCAAGACTCCGGCCATCGCCAGTTCGCGCGTGTGACGCCGCTTTTCCAACCGCCCCGCAAACTGACCCTGCTCGAAACCCTGAGCCGAGCTGGCTGGTGGGAACGTTGCTTTCTGGCCTCACTCTCCTTCCTGCTTCTGGCCGCGGTGCTGCGCCTGCCCGACCCCATCATCGCTCTGACGCTCGTCATCATGATCGCGGCCGCGCCGGTGGCGATCTGGCGGCTGGGCCGGCGCCTGGTCAGCCACCTCGTCTGGCGGCTGCGCAACCGTCTCATCGTCGCTTATATCTTTATCGCCCTCGTCCCCGTCGTCCTGCTCGTCACCCTCGGAGCCGTCATCAGCTATTTCGTCACCGGACAGCTGGCCATCTATCTCGTCAACAGCGAACTCGAGCGCCAGGTCGGTACGCTCCGCGGCGCCGCTCAAAGCGTGCTCCGCGTCCCGCCCGAGCGCCGCCAAGCCTCCCTCGATCGCCTCGGCGCCTTCTTTGAAGAACGCCTTCCTAACTTTGAAATCCGCCTCGACCAGAAAGAGGTTAACCTCTCCGGAGCTGTTTCGCCTCGCGCTCACTCAGATTTCGAGATCCGCATCGACTACAAAGAAACTTACCTCTACCCCGCCGACGCTTCCCTCCCGCCCGCCCCACCCTCCCTCGCCGATGGCGGCGGCATCCTGCTCAAAGGCGGCGAATACTTCGTCTGGGCGAAGTTCCGCTCCGCCGGCGCCCAAGTCATTGCCATGGCGCCGCTGAGCAATGACTTTCTGTCCCAGCTCATGCCCAGCCTCGGTCCCGTCTCCCTCGGCACCCGAACCGAAGCTGAAAGCCGCGGCGTCCGCTTCCGCAAACGCAAGGCGCCCGCCAAGGAAGTCACCCCCGCCGCCATTCCCGCTCCCCTCAACCGGGCCGACATCCAACTCACCGGTTTTCGCATGGTACCCATTACGGTCTGGGAAGAGCCCGATCACACCCGCGACGATATCCTGCTCGTCGAGACGCGATTCCTCGCCGTTCTCAAACTGCTGTTTTCCTCCAAGCAGGACTGGGATCAAAGTATCATCCTCCTCCTGCTCATCGCCATCGGCGTCCTCTTTCTCATCTTTGAAATCACCGCCCTGCTCATCGGCGTCACCCTCACCCGCACCATCACCGCCACTGTCCACGATATCTACGAGGGCACCAACCGCGTCATGGAGGGCAACTTCTCGCACCGCATCCCGATCAAGGGCCACGATCAGCTGGCGCAGTTGGGCGCCAGCTTCAACCGCATGACCGAAAACCTCGAGCAACTGCTCAAGGTCGCCAAGGACAACGAACGCCTCAACGCCGAGCTCGAAATCGCCCGCGAGGTCCAGCGCCAGCTCTACCCCAAGTCCGTGCCCGCCTCGGCCTCCCTCGCCCTCACGGCTCACTACCAGCCCGCCCGCATGGTCTCTGGCGACTACTTTGACTTCCATCGCCTGTCCCCCACGCAGCTCTGCCTGTCGATGGGCGATGTTGCGGGCAAGGGTATTTCCGCCGCGCTCCTGATGGCCACCGTGCAGTCCAGCTTCCGTTCCCACATACAGTCCCTCAGCGGCCAGATGCACGTTTCGCACCTTGTCACCGAACTAAACAAACTCCTCTACAACAACACCGCCCCGGAGAAGTTCTCCACCTTCTTTCTCGGCATCTACGACGAAGCTTCCTCCACCCTGCGCTACACCAACGCCGGCCATTTGCCCCCGATCCTGATTCGCGGCGGAGAGGCCTCCCTGCTTGCCGTCGATGGCATGGTCGTTGGCGCCTTCCCCTTTGCTCAATACGGCGAAAGCTCCATTTTGCTCGAGCCCCACGACCTGCTGCTGCTCTACACGGACGGCATCACCGAACCACAAAACGAATTCGGCGAAATGTTCGGTGAAGACCGCCTCATCGAAGTTGTCAAGCGCAACGCCCGCCTCAATGACGAAGCCATCATCCACGCCGTCATGGAGGCCGTCAATCAGTGGACGGGATCCCCGGAATTGCAGGATGATATGACATTGCTCATCGCCCGCCGCCACTAGCGCCATGACCAACTTCCGCCGCCGCCTGCTGCTGTTCTTTGGCCTCATGCTCGCCCTGCTGCTCTTCGGCATGGCCGGCTTCGTGCTCGTCGAGGGCTACCACTGGTTTGACGCCCTCTACATGACCGTCATCACCCTGACCACCGTCGGCTATTACGAAGTCAAAACCCTGTCGACCGCCGGCCGCGCCTTCAACATGGTGCTGCTGCTGATCGGCGTCAATGCCATCTTCCTCGGAATCGGCCTGATGACTTCCACCGTCGTCGAGCTCCAACTCGACCACTACTTTGAACGAAAGCGGAGAAAGCGAATGATCGAATCACTGCATGATCACTACATCATCTGCGGCTTCGGCCGCGTCGGCCGCGGAGCCGCGCAGGAACTGCTCCGCTCGAAGGCGCCCATCGTCGTCGTTGACAAGGACGAAGATAAAATCGACCGCGTCATCAAGGCCGGCATGCTGGGCGTCCTCGCCGATTCCACCCGCGACGAAACTCTGCGCGGCGTCCGCATCGAGCGCGCCCGCGGCCTCGTCGCTGCCCTGGCCAGCGACGCCGATAACCTCTTTCTCACTCTCTCGGCGAAAACCCTCAACCCCAAGCTCACCGTCGCCACGCGCGCCAACGAAGACGAAGCCGCCTCCAAGCTCCGCCGCGCTGGCGCTGATTCGGTCGTTTCCCCGTATGGCGTCACCGGCTCCCGCCTCGCCCAAAGCCTCATCCGCCCCCATGTCACGCAGTTTCTCGACTACGCCATGCTCGACCCCGCCGTCGACCTCGGCATCGAACAATTCCGTGTGCACCAGGATTCCCACGTAACCGCCAAATCCCTGGCCGACCTCAAGGAACTGCGCAAGGAATTCGGCATCAGCGTACTCGCCATCCGCCGCGGTCACGGAGAAATGATTTTCAACCCCGGCCCGGACACCATCATCGAGGATGGCGATTACCTCATCGTCATGGGTCAGTCCCAATCCCTGCAAAAGCTCGAAAAACTGCTGCTGTCCCGCCTATGAAAGTCCTCACCCACGAACAGATGCGCGCCGCCGACCGCGCCGCCATTGCCGCCGGCATCCCCGAAATCGTCCTCATGGAGAATGCCGCCCACGGCGTGCTCCGCGCTCTCGAGGCCCGCTACAGCCCCCTCAACTCCCAGCGCATCGCTATCTTCTGCGGCAAGGGCAACAACGGCGGCGACGGCCTCGCCCTCGCCCGCCTCCTTGCCCTCCACCACCGGCCGGCCCGCCTCGATGTCCTGCTCGCCTACCCCCCCGAGGACCTCTCGCCGCTGGCTGCCGCCCAACTGAAAATGCTTGAGGCCCTCGGCATCGTCTACACCATGCAGTGGCCGCCCGATCTTGCCGCCACCACGCTCGCCATCGACGCCCTGCTCGGCACGGGCGCCCGTGGCGCGCCCCAATCTCCGATCCGCGAAGCCATCGGCTACCTCAATCGCTTGCCGCTGGCCCGCCGCGTCGCCGTCGATCTGCCCAGCGGCGGCCTCGTCCAGGCCGACCTCACGGTTACCTTGGCCGCGCCAAAGCCCGAACACGCTCTCACGCCCGCGCTCGGAGAATGGGTCCTGGCCCCGATCGGCATCCCGGAGGCGGTGCTCAATGCATCCTCCTGGAATCTGACCACGTCCGCCGACTTGGCCGCCTTCGCCGTCCGGCGCGATCCCGCCGCGCACAAAGGCGACTTCGGTCATGTCGCGATTCTCGGCGGCGCCACCGGCAAGCCTGGCGCCCTGCAGATGGCCGGCGCGGCCGCCCTGGCCGCCGGCGCGGGCCTCGTCACCCTCCATTCCCCCGACGCGCAATTCCGGCCCCATCTGCCCGATCTCATGTACGGCCCCTGGCCCGGCAGCCCCGCCGCCCTCGCCCCCTATCGGGTCGTCGCCATCGGCCCCGGTCTCGGCCTCGCCCCCGCTCTAGTCACGGAGCTCTACCACCATCTGCCCGCCCCGCTCGTGCTCGACGCCGATGCCTTGAATTCCCTCGCCCCGCTCAGCGACAAACCCGCCTGTGGCGCACCCCGCTTTCTTACACCCCATCCGGGCGAGATGGTCCGCCTGCTCGGCCGTCCCGTCGGCGACCGAGTCGAGGATGCGCTCCATCTCTCCGCCCTCACCGGCGCCACGGTGATCCTCAAAGGCCAGCGCACTCTCATCGCGCTGCCCGGCGGCACGCTCTGGATCAACCCCACCGGCGGCCCAGCCCTCGCCAAAGCCGGCACTGGCGACGTCCTCACCGGCATGCTCGCCGCCCTCCTTTCTCAATTCCCCGCCGCCGGCGCCCTTGCCGCCGTGGCCGCCGTCTATCTCCATGGCCGCTGCGGCGATCTCGCCGCCGCGCACCACCGCGAGCGCTCCGTTCTTGCGTCCCGTCTCGTCGATCACCTCCCGGAGGCCTGGCGTGAACTCGGCTGAGTGGCTCACGGCAAACGAAGCCGAAACCATCGCCGCCGGCCGCCAAATCGCCGCGCTTCTGCCCGCGCGCGGTCTCGTCCTGCTCACCGGCGATCTCGGCGCCGGCAAAACCACCCTCGTCAAAGGAATCGCCGCCGGCCGTGGCATCGCCACCCCCGACGAGGTCACCTCGCCCACCTTCCCCCTCATTCACGAATACGGCGAGCCCGTTCGCATCTATCACGTCGATCTTTATCGCCTCGATACCGAGCAGGAAGTCCTGAGCCTCGGCCTCGATGACCTCATCGATAGCCGCGCCCTCGTTCTGATCGAGTGGGGCGAACGCTTCCCCCGCCTCTGGCCTCCTGGCGCTCCCCAATTGCATCTCAAACACCTCGGCGGCGACCAGCGCCTCATCCGCCTCGTGAACGGTTAAAATCAAGTCTCTATGGGACAACTGCAAGGCAAGGTCGCCATCGTCACCGGCGGAGCTTCCGGTATCGGCCGGGCCATCGTCGAACGCTTCTCGCGCGAAGGCGCCGCCGTCGAAATTCTCGACCGCGATACCAGCGAGGTGCCCGGCGCCACGCTCACCCCCTGCGACGTCGCCGATGCTGCCGCCGTCGAAGCCGCCGTCGCTGCCATCCACGCCCGCCACGGCCAAATCGACATCCTCATCAACAACGCCGGCATCGCCCACGTGGGCAATGCCCTCACCACCACGCCCGAGGATTTCGAGCGCGTCCAGCGCGTCAACGTCTTCGGCCCCGCCAATTGCCTCCGTGCCGTGCTGCGGCGCATGGTCGACGGCCAGCGCGGTGGCGCCATTGTCAATCTCGCCAGTTGTCTCTCCGTCATGGCCATCGCCGACCGCTTCGCTTATGGCGCCAGCAAGGGCGCTGTCCTCGCCATGACCTACTCCGTTGCCAAGGACTTTCTCGATCACCGCATCCGCTGCAACGCCATCCTCCCCGGCCGTGTGCACACTCCCTTCGTCGATGGCTTCATCGCCCGCAATTACGCCGGCCGCGAAGCCGAAATGTTCGACAAATTGTCCAAAGCCCAGCCCATCGGCCGCATGGCCCAGCCCGAGGAGATCGCCTACGCCGCTCTCTTCCTGTGCAGCGACGAAGCCAGCTTTATCACCGGCACGGCCCTGCCCGTCGACGGCGGCACGCTTACGATTCGCTAGCCCGTCCCGCGCGCAAAAATTCCTCCAGCCGCTGCCCGGCCTGCTCCCGCACCCCCGGCTCGTCGCCGAATCCCTCAAGCCACAACATCTCCGTGTCCCGCCGGAACCACGTCATCTGCCTCTTGGCGTATTGCGCCGTCCGCAAGGCCGTTTCGGCCACCGCCTGCTCGCGCGTCATCTCCCCAGCCAGACACGCCCAGGCCTGCCGGTACCCCACCGCCTCCATCGCCTTTGCCTCCCGCCCAAAGCCCGCCGCCGCCAAGCCCTTCACTTCCTCGAGCAATCCCCGCTCGAACATCTGCCTCGCCCGCAACCCGATCCGCTCCCGCAGCGCCTCCCGCGGCGGATTCAGCCCCAGCTTCAGAATGCGAAATCCCTCCAGCCGCCGCCGCTCGCGCCGGTGCGCCTCCCGTAGCGGTTGCCGCTCGAGCACCATGATCTCGAGCGCCCGGATCAGCTTATTCACGTCTCGGGCATGGATCCGCGCCGCGCTGTCCCGGTCCCAGCACGCCAACACCCGGTGCAGCGTCCCCGCCCGCCACCCCTCCCACCGGCTCAGCCGCTCGCGCACGGGCTCCGAGCGCGCCGGCCCGTCGAATAATCCCTCGAGCAGCGCCCGCAGATAAAAGCCCGCCCCGCCGATCACCATCGGCAACCTGCCCCGCCCCGCGATTTCCCGCAGCATCGCGCGCCCCTGCCGGCTGTATTCTCCGGCCGTGTACACCTCGTCCGGATTACGGACGTCAAATAGCCAGTGTGGCAGCAGCGCTCTCTCGGCCGCGTCCGGCTTCGCTGTGCCGATGTCCATTCCCCGGTACATCTGCAGCGAATCGCAATTCACGATTTCACCGCCGTATCGTGCCCCCAAAGCCAGCGCCAGCGCGCTTTTTCCGCTCGCCGTTGGTCCGGCAATCACCACCAGCGGCGATATACTGTTAATCAAATCGGGGATTGCCTCCAACGAAGGACGAAAACAAATGAAGAAGTCAGTTCGATGTGCCTGCGGCTTGGGCCTATTGGTATTGTGCCTCAACCCCGCCTCGGCTCAGCAGACGGCCCCCCGGCAGGCGGTTGCCGCCGCGCAATCGCCCAAGACCGACAAGGCCGCGGCTTACTTCAATTACTCGATGGCCCACATCTTCGCCGATCTCGCCGCCTCTTCCGGTAACAAGAGCGAGTATCTCAACCCCGCCATCGAATTCTACAAAAACGCCATCAAGGCTGACCCCAAGGCCGGTTTCATGAGCACCGAGCTCAGCGACCTCTACGTCCAGGCCGGGCTCGGCAATCGCGCCGTCACTGAATCCGAGGCCGCCCTCAAGGCCGACCCCAACGACCTCAGCGCCCGCCGCATCCTCGGCCGCATCTACGCCCGCCTCATCGGCGACCCCCAGGCCAACCGTATCCGCGAAGACATGGTGCGCAAAGCCCTCGACCAGTATCAGAGGATCACCGACCTCGAGCCCACCGATATCGAATCCTGGGTCATGCTCGGCCGCCTCGCCAAGGTCGGCCAGGATAATGCCGGGAGCGAAAAAGCTTACAAGAAAGTGCTCGAGCTCGATCCCGGGAACGAAGACGCTCTCTCCGGCCTCGCCATGGCCGCGGCTGAATCCGGCGATGTCGCCGGCGCCGCCGCCATGCTCGAAAAAGCCGGCGCCAAGAATCCCAACCCCCGCGCCATGGCTCAACTCGCCGAAATGTATGAACAGATGAAGGATTACCGCAGCGCCGCCAAGGCTTGGCAGAAAGCCCTCGATCTAAGCGGCGGCAATCCCGAAATCAAACGCCAGCTCGCCGAAAATCTCCTGCTCGGCGGCCAGCTCGACGAGGCCGTTCGCGTCTACGAAGAGCTCGTCGAGGACGAACCCAAGGACATCGGCAGCATTTTGCGCATTTCTCAGATCTACCAGCAGAAGCGCAACTTCGCCAAGGCCCGCGACTTCGTCAAGAAGGCCAAGGACCTCGACGCCACCAACCTCGATGTCCGCTTCAATGAAGTTGTTCTCCTTGAGGCCGAAGGCAAATCCGCCCAAGCCCTCGCCACCCTCAAGGACATGCTCGACTCAACGGCCCGCCGCAGCTATCTGCCCACCGAGAAGAACGTCCGCATCAACCTCCTCGAGCGCTACGCCGTGATGCAGCGCAATAGTGAAAAATTCGCTGAGGCCGTCAAAACCTTTGAAGAGATCCAGAACCTCGATTCCTCGGCCACCACCAAGGTTCAGGCCCAGATCGTCGAAACCTGGCGCCAGGCGAAGGATTACCCCAAGGCTGACGCCCTCGCCGACGACTTCCTCAAGAAGAACCCCAACGACCGCATGATGCGCCGCATCAAGGCCCTTCTTCTGTCGGAAACCGGCAAAGCCCCTGAAGGCGCCGATCTACTCACGAAAATGCTCGACGGCAAGGAAGACCGCGAGATCCACATCGCCATTGCCACCGTCTGGGAAAAAGGCCGCAACTACCCCGAAATGGCCAAGAGCCTCGATGCCGCCAGCAAACTCTCCCAAACCCCCGACGAGCAGGAGACCATCACCTTCATGCGCGGCGCCATGCTCGAAAAACAGAAGCACTTCGATGCCGCCGAAGCCGAGTTTCAGAAAATTCTCAAAGCTGACCCCAATAACGCCGGCGCCCTCAACTACCTCGGCTACATGCTGGTCGACCGTAATGTTCGTGTCGCCGAAGGCCTCGCCATGATCCAAAAAGCCCTCGAACAGGACCCCAACAACGGCGCTTATCTCGATAGCCTCGGCTGGGCCTATTTCCGTCTCGACAAGCTCGACGAGGCCGCCAAATACCTCCAGATGGCCATCGAACGCTCCGCCAAGGACCCCACCGTTCATGACCATTACGGTGATATTCTCCTCAAACAGGGCAAAACAAAAGAAGCCGTTGCCGCCTGGGAGCGCAGCCTTGCCGAGTGGGCCTCCACCGGCCCTAGCGACAAGGACGACAAGGAGATCGCCAAGGTCCAGAAAAAACTCGACACCGCCAAGGCGCGCCTCGCCCGCGAGTCCACCGCCCGCCCTCGCAAGAACTAGGAACCAATCGATGAAATCCTTCTTCACTGCCTCACTGCTCGCCGCCAGCCTCCTCGCCGCCGCCGAACTCAAACTCGGCAAGCCCCTCACCGTCAAACAGCCCGTCTCGATCGCCGACGTCTACGCCCAGCCGGAAAAATTCCTCGGCAAAACCGTCGCCGTCAAGGGCAAGATCACCGAAGTCTGCCAGATGATGGGCTGCTGGATGAATCTCGTCGATTCCGCCTCCGGCAAGAGCATCCGCATCAAGGTCAACGACGGAGAAATCGAGTTCCCCAAGAACGGCGCCGGCCGCCTCGCCATCGCCGAAGGCTCTCTCACCAAGATCGAGCTGAGCAAAGAACGCGCTCTCGCCGAAGCCAAGCACGAAGCCGAGGAAATGAACCGCAAATTCGACCCCCAATCCATCACCGCCCCCGTCACCCGCTACCAAATCCGCGGTACCGGCGCTGTCATTTTGGATTAGCCGCCACCCTGTAGTACAATCTAAGAAGTAAGCCTTCACGTGGGCCTGTGGCGCAGTTGGGAGCGCGCTTCCATGGCATGGAAGAGGTCAAGGGTTCGAATCCCTTCAGGTCCACCAAACGCCTCAAAAACTGAGCGTGCACTGGCTGCCTTTCAGGCTGCCCATCAATCCAATTGGAGTCCAATTCTTGAATGCCAACTGGTCTAGCCCGCGCGACACCATGACGGCAGCAATGGATCAACCCACACGTCAATGAACTGCCTCAGGTGTGAATTGCCTCAGGGGTGGATGTCGCCTCCAGCGCATACAGTTCGGGCAAGACTTTGTGAAAGAAACACGAAGCTAGCGCGAAGACTTAAGCGGGTCGATCAAAGAAAGCCTGGGATTGCGAACGAATTAGGCCGGCCCACCGGGCCTCAATGGTGGCTCAAGTGGCACTCTTCCGCCAGTGCTATTTGCGTTTGGAAAGCTAGCGAAACCAGCACTCTTCGGGAGTTTCGCTTTCCGTCCCACGATCTTCTTCGCTTTTAGCCACCGCCACACTCTTGCTGCCTTCTTGTACATCTTGGAGTCAAGTATATCCTCACCCACTGCAAATCGTTCCCGGACATCAAAACGGCATTATCGAACTGAAGGCATCCAAAAGCCTGAAACCAGTTTCGTTATCACACATGCGAGGTGATGCACAAATCTCAATAGGCGCAAACCGGGAGGAAGGGTGACGGAATAGACCGGAAGGAAGGGTGACACATTGAGAGGCCGGCGGCCGATAGGGGTGAATGCCCTGGAAAGAGAGAAGCCGGACAATGGAAAAAATC
>Ga0068877_10001060_pt1 | contig 23209 bp, 14 predicted proteins | sample NOAtaG_FD_66437 | JGI IMG/M metagenome (GOLD analysis project Ga0068877, IMG submission 66437) | Freshwater lake microbial communities from Lake Erie, under a cyanobacterial bloom - NOAA_Erie_Diel6S_1000h metaG | ecosystem: Environmental > Aquatic > Freshwater > Lake | place: USA: Ohio, Lake... | reverse complement strand
CGCGCGGCGCAGGTCAGCCAGCCCACGGTGATCCGCTTCTGCCGCAGCCTGGGCTGCGAGGGCCTGTCGGACTTCAAGCTGCGCCTGGCCTCGGGGCTGAGCGCCACGGTGCCGATCACGCACACGCAGGTCACCGGCGAAGACAGCATGCTCGAGCTCGGCGTCAAGGTGCTGGGCAACACCGCGAGTTCGATACTGGCGCTGCGCGAGCAGCTCAACCGCGAGACGCTGGCCACCGCCATCGAGCTGCTGGCCGGCGCCGAGCGCATCGAGTTCTTCGCCGTCGGCCACTACGGCGTGGTGGCCCATGACGCGCAGTTCAAGTTCCTGCGCTTCGGCGTGCCTTGCGGCAGCCACACCGACGTGCGCATGCAGCCGCTGGCGGCCAGCGTGCTGAAGCCGGGCGAGGTGGTCGTGGTCATCAGCAGCAGCGGCCGCATCGACGACCTGCTGGGCGTGGTCGACACCGCCCGCGAGCGCGGCGCCACCGTGCTGGCCATCACCGCCAGCCAGAGCCCGCTGGCGCGCAAGGCCGACGTGGCCCTGATCGTCGACCACGTGGAAGACGTGGCGACGCACGTGCCGATGGTCAGCCGCATCCTGCACCTGCTGCTCATCGACATCCTCGCCGTCGGCGTGGCCATGAAGCTGGGCGGCGATTCGGCCGCCGGCCTGCCGCAGGCGGCTGCGGCCGGCCTCGACGAGGCCAACGTGGCGATGCCGGGTGTGCTGCCCGGCACAGCCCCGAAGGCACCCGGCGCACGGCCGGTGGCGCCGGGGGTGAGCGCAGCCCGGCCGCTGGCCGGGCTCACCTCGCACAGCCGCTGAGCGCGGCCGTGCGCAGCAGCGCGCTCAGCCGCGCTTCGTGGTCTTCACCAGGCGGTTGACGACGCCCTCGATCTGAACGATCACATCGGCCGGCACGCCCTTGGACAGCAGGTTGGCGCGGGTGGCGTTGTCCATCGCCAGCTGGCCATCGGCGCCCAGCGGGATCACGACACCGGCGACGACGACGTTCATCACCTTGCCTTCGGTCAGGCTGAAGCCGGCCGCGATGTTGACGCCAGCCACGCTGCGCGTGAGCAGCAGGCCGCCTGCGCCGCCGCTGCGGTTGGTCTCGACGCCGAAGCCCAGCGGCGAGACCACCGGGCGCAGCGCCATGACGCGCGGGTCGATGCCGACGGCGCCGGCCATGGTGTCCGAGACCTGGTCGATGACGGCGCAGCCCGACAGGCAGGTCAGCATGACGGCGGCCGCGCAGGCGGCACGGGTGAAGCGGTGATTCATATCGATTCCCTCGGTGAACATCGGTTGGATTGACACGCTGACGGTGCTGCCCGCCGAGCGTCTTGGGCGCCGGACTGAACAGCCCTGCCGCCGGCCACTATCCGAAACAAGTGGTATCCCATCATCGGCAGCTCTGAGGACAAACGCAGGAAATCGGAGCCAAAAGGGTCACGGTGTCGCAACTTAGAATGAGAGCTCTTCCGAGGAGCGCTGCGACGGGTTGCCCGCCAGGCTCGGAGAACGTGCCGCCGCGGGCTTGGCACGGACCAACGGCGCTCGACCCCTAGGCCAGGAGTCGAGCCCTTGAACAGCGCCAACCCCACTTCTTCCGCTGCGGCCCCTGCCGCGCCGCCGCCGATGCGCCTGTCGGGCCTGGAGCCCGTGGCCATCGGCAGCGGCTCGCTGTTCGTCAACATCGGCGAGCGCACCAATGTCACCGGCAGCCGCGCCTTCGCGAAGATGATCCTCGAGGGCCGCTTCGAGGACGCGCTGGCCGTGGCCCGCCAGCAGGTGGAAAACGGCGCCCAGGTCATCGACGTGAACATGGACGAGGCCATGCTCGACTCGGCCGCGGCGATGGAGCGCTTCCTCAAGCTCGTGGCCGGCGAGCCCGAGATCGCGCGCGTGCCGATCATGATCGACAGCTCCAAGTGGAGCGTCATCGAGGCGGGCCTGAAGTGCATCCAGGGCAAGGGCATCGTCAACAGCATCTCGCTGAAGGAAGGCGAGGCCGAGTTCAAGCGCCAGGCCACGCTGGTGCGCCGCTACGGCGCCGCCGCGGTGGTGATGGCGTTCGACGAAAAGGGCCAGGCCGACACCTACGCGCGCAAGACCGAAATCTGCGAGCGCGCATACCGCGTGCTGGTCGACGAGGTCGGCTTCCCGCCCGAAGACATCATCTTCGACCCGAACATCTTCGCCATCGCCACCGGCATCGAGGAGCACGACAACTACGCTGTCGACTTCATCGAGGCCACGCGCTGGATCAAGCAGAACCTGCCCGGCGCCAAGGTCAGCGGCGGCGTCAGCAACGTGAGCTTCAGCTTCCGCGGCAACGACCCGGTGCGCGAGGCCATCCACACCGTGTTCCTGTACCACGCCATCCGCGCGGGCCTGGACATGGGCATCGTCAACGCCGGCATGGTGGGCGTGTACGACGACCTCGACGCCGAGCTGCGCGAGCGCGTGGAAGACGTGGTGCTGAACCGCCGGCCGGACTCCGGCGAGCGCCTGATCGAGATCGCCGAGCGCGCCAAGGGCATGGCCAAGGACGACAGCCTGCGCCTGGCCTGGCGCGCCGGCGACGTGAACGAGCGGCTCAGCCACGCGCTGGTGCACGGCATCACCGAGTTCATCACCACCGACACCGAAGAAGCCTGGCAGGCCATCGCCGCCACCGGCGGCCGGCCGCTGCACGTGATCGAAGGCCCGCTGATGGCCGGCATGAACGTCGTCGGCGACCTGTTCGGCGCCGGCAAGATGTTCCTGCCGCAGGTGGTGAAGAGCGCCCGCGTCATGAAGCAGGCGGTGGCCCACCTGCTGCCCTACATCGAGGCCGAGAAGAAGGCGCTGCAGGACGCCGGCGGCGACGTGAAGCCGAAGGGCAAGATCGTCATCGCCACCGTCAAGGGCGACGTGCACGACATCGGCAAGAACATCGTCACCGTCGTGCTCCAGTGCAACAACTTCGAAGTCGTGAACATGGGCGTGATGGTCCCGTGCCAGGACATCCTGGCCAAGGCCAAGGCCGAGGGCGCCGACATCATCGGCCTGTCGGGCCTGATCACGCCCAGTTTGGAGGAGATGCAGCACGTCGCCGCCGAGATGCAGCGCGACGACCACTTCCGGCTGCGCCAGACGCCGCTGCTCATCGGCGGCGCCACCTGCAGCCGCGTGCACACGGCGGTGAAGATCGCGCCGCACTACGAGGGCCCGGTGGTCTACGTGCCCGACGCCAGCCGCAGCGTGGGCGTGTGCAGCGATCTGCTCTCCGACGAGCGCGCGGCGAAGTACATCGCCGAGCTGCGCGCCGACTACGACAAGGTGCGCGAGCTGCACGCCAACCGCAAGCAGGTGCCGCTGGTCACGCTGGCGCAGGCGCGTGCCAACAAGACGCGCATCGACTGGGCCAGCTACACGCCGCCCAAGCCGCGCTTCATCGGCCGCCGCGTGTTCCGCAACTACGACCTCGCCGAGCTCGCCGCCTGCATCGACTGGGGCCCGTTCTTCCAGACCTGGGACCTGGCCGGCAAGTTCCCCGACATCCTGCGCGACGAGGTCGTCGGCCACGAGGCGCAGCGCGTGTTCTCCGACGGCAAGCGCATGCTGCAGCGGCTGATCGAAGGCCGCTGGCTGCAGGCCCAGGGCGTGGTGGCGCTGCTGCCCGCCGCCACCGTGGACCACGACACCATCGAGGTCTACACCGACGAGACTCGCGCGCAAGTGGCGCTGCGCTGGCAGCCGCTGCGGCTGCAGACGGAGCGGCCGGTGGTGGATGGCGTGGCCAGACCCAACCGCAGCCTCGCGGACTTCATCGCACCGGCGGGCGGGCCGCCGGACTACATCGGCCTCTTTGCCGTGACCGCGGGCCTGGGCATCGAGAAAAAGGAGCGCCAGTTCATCGCCGACCACGACGACTACAGCGCCATCATGTTCAAGGCCCTGGCCGACCGACTGGCCGAGGCCTTTGCCGAGCGGCTGCACCAGCGCGTGCGCACCGAACTGTGGGGCTACGCCCCCGACGAGGCGCTGAGCACCGAGCAGCTTGTCGACGAGCAGTACCGCGGCATCCGCCCGGCCCCCGGCTACCCGGCCTGCCCGGCCCACGGCGTGAAGCACGCGATGTTCGAGGTGCTGGGCGCGCGCGAGATCGGCATGGATCTCACCGAGAGCCTGGCCATGACGCCGGCGGCCAGCGTCAGCGGCTTCTACCTGGCGCACCCCGAAGCGATGTACTTCAACGTCGGGCGCATCGGCGAAGACCAGCTCGCCGACTGGGCCGCGCGCGAGCGGCTGGCGCTGGACGAGGCGCGCCGCGCGCTGGCGCCCGTGCTCGGCTGAACACCCTCGGGGCGCGTTGCAGTCGCAACGCGAGGTAACGCTGGCGTGGGTGCGTCAGAAGTCGCTACAGAACCAGGCGGGTGCTGCCGACAATGCGCTGAGCCATGCCACGCGCGCCGATCCCGGCCGCTGCATCGGCACGCCGGAGATCCCCCCGTGAGCTTCAGACTGCTTGCCGCATCCCGTCGGCACGTGCTTGCTGCACTCGCCACGCTGACCCTGGCCGCTTGCGGTGGTGGTGGGGACGGTGGCACGCCGCCTCCTGCACCTTCACCGCCGCCCCCGGTCGTCGAGCTTCCGCCGACGCGGGCCGATGCTGCGCGCTTCCTGTCGCAGGCCAGCATGGGGCCGACCGAGAGCGACATCGACCGCGTCGTGAGCCTCGGCTACCGCGGCTGGGTCGACGAGCAACTGGCGCGCCCGGCCACCTCGCACCGCAGCTTCTGGGAAACGCGCGACGCGGCCATCCGCACCGCCACGCCCGGCTCCACCGCCGGCGCCGACCAGGTGATCGAGAGCTTCTGGAAGCAGGCCGTCACCGGCGAAGACCAGCTGCGCCAGCGCATGGTGTGGGCGCTGGCCCAGATCTTCGTCATCTCGATGGCCGACGACGCCGTGGGCCAGAACCCGCGCGCCGTGGCCGCCTGGCTCGACATGCTCGGCGAGAAGGGCCTGGGCAACTACCGCGATCTGCTCGAGAGCGTGTCGCTGCACCCGATGATGGGCGTGTACCTCACGCACCTGCGCAACCAGAAGGCCGATGCGCGCAGCGGCCGCGTGCCCGACGAGAATTACGCGCGCGAGGTCATGCAGCTGTTCACCATCGGCCTGGTCGAGCTCAACGAGGACGGCTCGGCGCGCCTGGTGGGCGGCAGCCCCGTCGACACCTACGGCAGCGCCGACATCAGCGGCATCGCCCGTGTCTTCACCGGCTGGAGCTGGACCTGCCCCGACGGGCCCGACAACAACTGCTTCAGCCAGGGCAGCGTGGGTGGCGTCTCCGACCCCGACCGCACCTTCAAGCCGATGATCGGCTACGCCCAGTACCACAGCCCCGAAGTGAAGACCTTCCTGGGCACGACGATCCCGGCGCAGACGCGCATCGACCCCGAGGCCAGCCTGCGCGTGGCGCTGGACACGCTGGCCAACCACCCCAACGTCGGGCCGTTCATCGGTCGCCAGCTGATCCAGCGCCTCGTCACCAGCAACCCGAGCCCGACCTACGTGCGCGACATCGCCCGCGTCTGGGCCAACAACGGCAGCGGCGTGCGCGGCGATCTGAAGGCCGTCGTACGCGCCATCCTGCTGCACCCCGAGGCGCGCGCCGCCGCCACCGACAGCAGCGGCAAGCTGCGCGAGCCCGTGCTGCGCATGGCGGCGATGTTGCGTGCCCTCGATGCCCGCAGCGACACCGGCTGGTGGCGCGTGGGCAACACCGACAACCCCGGCACCTCGCTCGGCCAGACGCCGATGCGCTCGCCCTCGGTCTTCAACTACTACCGCCCGGGCTACGTGGCCCCCGGCACGGCCAGCGCGGCACGCGGCCTGGCGGCGCCCGAGCTGCAGATCGCGCACGAAACCAGCGCCGCCGGCTACGTGAACTTCATGCGCGACGCCGTGTCGCAGGGCGTGGGTGCCAGCAACACCATCGCCGGTGTCACGCGCCGCGACATCCAGATCGACTGGACCGCCGAACTCGCCTTGGCCACCGACGCCGCCGCACTGGTCGACCGCGTGTTCGGCAGGCTGCTGCCCCATGCGCCACCCAGCGCCGCGCTGCGCAGCGAGATCGTGGCCGCGGTGGGCGCCATCGTCGTGCCCACCACCGGCAGCACCGCCACGGCGCTGCGCAACCGCGTCCATGCCGCCGTCCTGCTGACGCTCGTCAGCCCCGAATTCCAGGTGCAGCGATGACAACCAGCTCCCGTATCCGCTCTGCGTCCGCCGTCGACGCCACGCACCGCGCCGGCCGCCGCGTCTTCCTGCGCCAGGCCGGCGCCTTGTCGGCGCTGGCCGGTGCCGGCACGCCGCTGGCGCTGGGCCTGATGGCCGCCGGCGAGAGCGCCGCCCAGACGGCCACCGACTACCGCGCCATCGTCTGCGTGTTCCTGTTCGGCGGCAACGACAGCTTCAACATGGTGCTGCCCACCGACAGCGCCAGCTTCGCCGCCTACAGCGCCACGCGCAACCAGGCGCCGGACTCGATTGCCCTGCTCGCGCCGGGCACCGCGGCCGTGCCGGGTGCGATGGCCGGCTCGCCGGCGCGGCTGGGTGGCGTGCTGCCCATCGCGCCGATCGACGCCCAGGGTCGCGCGTTTGCGCTACACCCGCTGATGGGGCGCCTGGTACCGATGTTCAATACCGATCGCCGCCTGGCCATCCTGCCCAACATCGGCCCGCTGGTGGTGCCGACGACCAAGGCCCAGTTCCCGCAGCCCAACCACCCGCGGCCGGCCAGCCTGTTCTCGCACAACGACCAGCAGAACACCTGGCAGGCGCTGGGGCCCGAGGGCAGCACGCGCGGCTGGGGCGGCCGCATCGGCGACAGGCTCGCCGCCGGCAACACGCGCGCGGCCTTCACGACCATCTCGGCCGCGGGCAATGCGGTGTTCCTGGCCGGCGACACCGTGCGCCAGTACCAGCTGGGCACCAATGGCGCCACGCGCCTGGCGGCCGATGCGTCGGGCAACACCTTCGGCTCGGCCGCGGTCACGGCGGCGCTGGAGCGCATCGTCTCGCGCAGCCGCGGCAGCCATGTACTCGAGGCCGATCTGGCGGCCGTGTCGCAGCGCGCCATCGACGCCGAGATGCAGCTGCGCACGACGCTCACCCCCGCCGGCCAGGCCCCGTTCGGCACGCCGCCGGCCAGCGGCGGCTACAACGCCGGCAACGACCCGCTGCTGCGCTACACGAGCCCGATCAACGGCGCCGTCTCGGTCAACAACCTGGCGCAGCAGCTGCAGGTGGTGGCCCGCATGATCGACGCCGGCCTGCGCGGCGCCACCGGCGTGCGCCGGCAGGTGTTCTTCGTCAGCATGGGCGGCTTCGACAACCATGACCTGCAGAACCGCAACCACAGCGACCTGATGGCGCGGCTGGCCCACGCACTGGGCTACTTCGACAGCGTGCTCGGCGGCCTGGGCGCGCAGGGCAACGTCACCACCTTCACGGCCAGCGACTTCGGCCGCACCTTCACCAGCAACGGCGACGGCACGGACCACGGCTGGGGCTCGCACCACTTCGTGATGGGCGGCGCAGTGCGCGGCGGCAACCTCTACGGCCGCTTCCCGACACTGGCGACCAAGAACCCCGGCAACAACAACTTCGACGGCAGCCCCGACCAGCTGGGCAACGGCAGCCTGCTGCCCACCACCAGCGTCGACCAGCTCGGCGCCACGCTGGCGCGCTGGATGGGGCTGAGCGCGGCCGATGCGCTGGAGATCTTCCCCAACCTCGCCAACTGGAACAGCAGCGCGCGCGACCTCGGGTTCCTCACGGCCTGATGCGCCGCAGGCGCGGCTCAAAATGCCGCGCATGAAGACTCCGTTCTCCGCTTCGCTGGCGGCATGGGCGATGGCCGCCTGTGCGGGGACCAGCGCCCTCGTGAGCGCCTCCGCGCAAGCCGCCGAGCCGCCACTGCCCGCGGTGGCCGTAGGCCGCATCGAGCGCCTCGCGCTGCCGCCCTCGCGGCACGTGGATGCACGCCCGGTGGACGTGTGGCTGCCGGCTGACTACACCCCCGCGCGCCGCCACGCCGTGCTGTACGTGCACGACGGACAGATGATGTTCGATGAGCGCATCACCTGGAACAAGCAGGCCTGGCACATCCACCTCGCGGTGGATCGGCTGGTGCGCGCGGGCCGCATCCCGCCCACGCTGGTGGTGGGCGTGTGGAACAACGGCGAGCGCCGGCGCAGCGAGTACTACCCCGAGAAGTTCCTGCCCTACCTGGCCGAGCCGGTGCGCCAGCGTCTGGTGGCCGAAGGCCTGGCCGGCCAGCCGCGCGCCGATGCCTACCTGCGCTTCCTGGTCGAGGAGCTCAAGCCCGCCATCGACGCGCGCTTCGCCACCCACCCGGGCCGCGCCCACACCGCGGTGCTGGGCTCCAGCATGGGCGGCCTGATCTCGGTGTACGCGCTCAGCGAGTACCCGCAGGTGTTCGGCGGTGCCGCGGGCCTGTCCACGCACTGGGTCGGTGGCTTCCAGCCCAATGCCGCGCTGCCGCTGGCCGCCTTCGAGTACCTGCGCGACCATCTGCCCGCCGCCGACGGCCAACGCCGCCTGTACATGGACCACGGCACCACCGAGCTCGACGCGATCTACGCGCCGTACCAGGCCTTCGTCGACGAGATCGTGCGCGAGCGCGGCTACACCTCGCGCGACAGTGCCTCGCGGGTGTTTGCCGGCACCGGCCACAACGAGCGCGCCTGGGCCGAGCGCGTGCACCTGGCGATCGAGTTCCTGCTCGGTGGCCGTTAGCGCCATGAGATGGCGCGCAAGATGAAGCCATGACCCCGGCGATGCAGCCCCTGGCCGGCTGGGTGCCGCGCTGCGGCGACGAGCTCGTGGCCCGCACCCGCGACTTCCACGCGCAGGTGGCCCGCCGCCGCAGCGTGCGCGAGTTCGACAGGCGGCCGGTGCCGCGCGAGGTGATCGAGCACGTGCTGCGCGCCGCCGGCACGCGCTACCGCCACTGCGACGTGCCCGAAAGCGTGGGCACGGCATCGGCGTGCTGGTGACGGCACTGCACCAGGCAGACCTCGCGACGCTGACGCACACAGCCAGCCCGATGGGCGCTCTCACCGAGCTGTGCGGCCGCCCCGACAACGAACGGCCCGTGGTGCTCTCAGGCCGGCGCCGCGTCAGGGTCGGAACGCCGGCGCCGCCACCAGCGCGGCGGCATCGGCCGGCGGCCCGAGCACGAACAGGTTCGGGCTCTGGCTCGGCGGCATCGCGGCGCGCACCTGGGCGTGCAGTTGCGCATAGCTGCCTGCAAAGCGGCCGTGGTTCCAGGTGCGCAGCAGCTGCTCGGTGAAGGCGCCGTTGTTCTCGCCGTCCATCGAGAACTGGTTGTCCTGGCAGCCGGATATCAGCAGCACCGCCGGCTTGAACGGCCCCGTGAGCGTGAGCGCCTGTGCCGCCGGGCCGGTGACGGCCACCTGCGCGAGCGCGGCGTCGGGGTCGTCGGCGCGCGCGGCCGCCGCGGCCTTGAAGACGGCGCTCTGCAGCCCGTCGTACAGCGCCTCGTGTGCCGAGTAGACCCGCTGCGCCACGCCATCGGGCATGAGGCGCGCGCGCTGGCCCGGCGGCGGTGGTGGCGGGATGCGCGCCCGCGTCACGCTGCCGCTGTGGCAGCTGTCGGAGACGACCAGCACGCGCACGCCGCGGCCGAACCGGCTGAGCTCGAAGTAGAGCTCGTCGTCGATCAGCTGGCCGTCCCAGAGGCACCAGGTCTCGTCCTTGCGGTCGGGCTCGTCGCGGTTGGTGTCGGGCACCTGGCCGCCGTGGCCGGAGAAGCTCATGAAGAACAGGTCGCCGGCCTTCAGCGCCTTGGCGGCGGCACGCATGGCCTTCAGCACGGCCGCACGGGTGGCGCGCTTGGTGAGCAGCGTCGTCGGTGTCATGCCCTGCTTCTTGGCCAGCGCCGTCATGTCGCGCGCATCGAACTCGCAGGCGGCAAGCGGGCCTTCCCAGCCCTCGTAGTGCGCGGCGCTGACGGTGTTGAGGCCGAGGTGCAGCGACAAGGCGCGGGGCTTCGGGGTGGTCTTGCGGGGGGTTTCGCGGGTCGTGTCGCGGGTCGTGGCCATGTCGCAGGTCTCCTCGTGGGGTGTGATGCCTCTGCGATGATGCGCCTGTGGCTCCGCGCTGCGCATCCCTAGCCGCCGGACCCTGCGCCGATGCCCCGAGCTGCTTCCGTCCACACGCCCTCGCCCCGTCTCGTCTCGCTCGCGGCCCCGTTGCTGCTCGAGCTGCTGCTGGCGATGGGTGTGGGCATCGTCGGCACGGCGCTGGCCGCGCGCTTGTCCGATGCCTCCGGCGCCGGGTTTGCGCTGGCGCACCACGTGTTCGGCGCGCTGTTCCTGCTGTTCCGCATCATCGGCGCCGGTGCCGGCGTGGTGCTGACGCAGGCCCTGGGCGCCGGCCGCCGCGACGAGGCCGACCGCGTGGCGCGGGCGCTGCTGGGTGCCAGCACCTGGGTCGGCCTGGCGGTGGCGGTGCCGGCGGCGCTGGCGCCCGAGGCGCTGCTGCGGGTGCTCAATGCACCGGCCGAGGTGCTGCCGCTGGCGGCGCCGCTGCTGCTGGCACTGGCGCCGGTGCTGTTGCTCGACGCCTGGAGCGCCAGCCTCACCAGCGTGCTGCGCAGCCACCTGCGCGCGCGCGACACGCTGGCCGTGATGGCCGCGATGCAGACGTTGCAGCTGCTGCTGATGGGGCCGTTGATGCTGGGCTGGGGGCCGATGCCCGACGCCTGGGCGCTCGGGCTGCCGGGCTTCGCGCTCGCCGCGCTGCTGGCGCGGCTGCTCGCCATCGGGCTGCAGCTGGCGCTGTGGCGGGCGCGGCTGAGCCTGGTGCCGGTGGCCGGCGACTGGTGGCGCTGGCGCGGCCACGAGCTGGCCGCGGTGGCGCGCATCGGCCTGCCGGGCGCGGCCGAGAACATCGCCTACCGGCTGGCCTTCCTGGTGAGCATCGCCGTCGTCGGCCACATGGGCGCGGCGGCACTCGCCACGCACGCCTATGCCCAGCAGGTGATCATGATCGTGCTGCTGTTCGGCCTGGCCACCGGGCTGTCGGTGGAGGTGATCGTCGGCCACCTGGTCGGCGCCGGGCGGCTGCACGAGGCCCATGCACTGGTGAAGCGCGCCCTCGCGCGCGGCCTGGCCGTGAGCGTGGCGGTGGCCACCGTGGCCGCGCTGCTGGGGCCGTGGGTGATGGGCCTGTTCACGCAGGACGCGGCCATCGCCGCGGCAGCCGTGACGCTGCTGTGGTGGACGGTGCTGCTCGAGCCCGGCCGTACCTTCAACCTGGTCGTCATCAACGCGCTGCGCGCCACCGGTGATGCACGCTACCCGGTGCAGGTGGGCGCCGTGAGCATGCTCGTGGTGCTGGCCGGCGGCAGCTGGCTGCTGGGCGATGTGATGGGCCTGGGCCTGGTGGGCGTGTGGATCGCCTATGCGGCCGACGAGTGGCTGCGCGGGCTGCTGATGTGGCGGCGCTGGGTGAAGCTGCAGTGGGTGCCGATGGCGCGCGCGAGCCGCTGGGGGCTCGTGCGTTGATGGACGCGTCGGCCTCTCGCTGCTGCTGAAGCAGCGCGCTCAGCCCAGGTGCCGCCCCAGGAAGGCCACGACGCGCTGCCACCATTGCACCTGCGTCTCGGGCTTGTACCAGCCGTGGCCCTCTTCGTCGTACTCGACGTACTCCACCGCCGGGTTATGCGGCTTCACGGCGGCGTAGAGTCGGCGGCCATGCTCCACCGGCACGCGGCGGTCGAGCTTGCCATGGCCGATGAGCAGCGGATTGCGGATGCGCGCGGCCTGCTGCAGCGGTGAGGTGGCACGCAGCTGCTCGGCGTCCTTCTCGCGGTCGCCGATCATCTGCGGCATGCCGAAGTCCTTCCACACGCCCGGCGCGTCGCTCCAGTGCGCGGCGTACATCAGGTCGATGTCGCTGACGCCCACCCAGCTCACGGCGCAGCGGAACAGCTCGGGCTCCTTCACCAGCCCCATCAGCGCCGCATAGCCGCCGTAGCTGGCGCCGATGATCGCCACGCGCTTGGGGTCGGCGATGCCCTGCTGCATCAGCCAGCGCGCGCCGTCGGTGAGGTCGTCCTGCATCGCCAGGCCCCACTGCTTGAAGCTGCTGGTGAAGTGCCGCTTGCCGAAGCCGCTGCTGCCGCGGAACTCGGGCTGCAGCACGGCGTAGCCGCGCGAGGCCAGGAACTGCACGTCGCCCTGCCAGCCCCAGGTGCTGCCGCGAACCCAGGGCCCGCCGTGCACGTACACCACCAAGGGCAGGTTCTTCTTCGCGCCGCCCGGCGGCAGCGTCAGGTAGGCCGGAATCGACAACCCGTCGCGGGCCGCGTAGCGCACGAAGTCCATCGCCGCCATCTGCTCGGGCCGAACGGCGCGGCGCGACTGCCCCAGCAGCGTGAGCTGGCGCTCGCCGCGGTGCCACAGGAAGAAGCGCGAGGGGTGCACGTCGGAGTAGGCGTGCACCAGCACGTGTGGCGAGTTGCCGCGGCGCGGAGGCGTGATCACGTTGACGGTGGCGCCCAGGCGCTGGTCGATCTCGGCCTGCAGCGCCTTCATCTCGGGGTCGAGCCACACCGTCACCTCGGCGTCGGCAACGAAGCGAAAGCCGGCGAGCTGGTCGCCACGCCAGACGAGCTCGTGCGGGTCGATGTCGAAGCCGTCGACGGCCACCAGCGGCTTCTCGGCCATGCGGTTGGCCACCGGGTCGAAGCGGAACAGGGCCCGGGTGTCGCGGCCGGGGCTGGCCGTCACGAGCAGTTGGCCGTCGGGCAGCACGGCCTCGAGGCCGGGCAGGTCGCCGGTGAAGCGGTCGCTCTCGCGCAGCTGCTTCCACTGGCCTTGCGCGTCGCGCCAGTGCATCGCCGCGCGGCCTTCGCGCAGGGTGAGCGCGGCCCGCAGCTCGCCGCGGCCGTCGAGAAGCCAATGGTTGGTACGCGGCGGGTGCTCCACCGAGCGGTACCTGGCGCTGAGGGTGTCGATGAGCTGCAGGTTACCGAAGTCCTGCGCCTCCCAGTACGACACCGCCATCCAGCTGGAGTCCTGCGCACCCACCGCGGCGGGCCGCATGCCCCAGTGGTGATCCAGCGTGCGGTAGCGGCTGCCGTCCAGGTTGACCGCCTGCATCGCCGACGCGCCGTGGCTCCTCTGGAGCGAGTTGCGGAAGTCGTAGCCGCGGAAGACCACGCGCTCGTCGCTTACCCACATCACCCAGCCGATGTCGAGGTCGGTCAGGCGCGCCACCGGCGTGGCCTTGAGCGTGGCCAGGTCGATGATGACCAGCGCGTGGCGCTGCTCGGCCGAACCCACCACCACGGCCGCGTGCGCGCCCGAGGGCGACAGCGCGGCCTGCACGAACGACGGGTTCTCGAAGAACAGGCTGGCCGGCAGCGCCGCGGCGGCCGGCGCCTGCGCCACGCCGCGGCCCGGCAGGGCCCAGGCAGCGGCGGCAGCGCCGGTGGCCAGCGCCTGGCGGCGCGAGATCGTCGTTCCTGTCATCGTCGTCCTCACCGTACAGCCTTGTTCAGCCCTTCACCCCGCCCGCGGCCAGCCCCGAGAGCATCCAGCGCTGCGCCAGCAGGAACACCGCCGTGATCGGCGCGCCGCTGAGCAGAGCCGCAGCCGCGAAGTCGCCCCAGCGGAAGTTGTGCTCCTGCACGAAGAGCTTGCTGCCCACCGCCAGCGTGAGCTGGTCCTGCTGCGTCAGCAGCACGCTGGCCACCGGGTACTCGATGACAGCGCCGATGAAGGCCAGCAGGAACACCACCACCAGGATCGGCACCGCCATCGGCAGCAGCACCAGGCGGAAAGCCTGCCAGCCACTGGCGCCGTCGACACGCGCGGCCTCCTCGATCTCGGCCGGCAGTATCTCGTAGTAGCCCTTGATCGTCCACACGTGCGCGGCGATGCCGCCGCTGTAGGCGAGCACCAGTGCCGCGTGGGTGTTCAGCCCGATCGCCGGAAAGGCAGCTCCGAGGCGGTCGAAGATGGCGTAGAGCGCCACCAGCGCCAGCACGGCCGGGAACATCTGCATCAGCATCAGCGCCGTCAGCATCTGGCGCTTGCCGGCAAAGCGCATGCGGGCCAGTGCATAGGCCGCCGTGGTGGACAGCAGCAGCGTCACCAGCGCCGATGCCAGCGCCACCTTCACGCTGTTCCAGAGCCAGCGCAGCACCGGCAGGTCGGGCATCACGGGCGTGCCGTCGGGGCCGGGCACCGGCAGGCCGAGCACGTAGCGCCAGTGCTCGAAGCTGATCTCCGCCGGCCACAGCGAGCCCGTCGCCGCGAAGTTGCCCGGCCTCAGGCTCACGCTCAGCACCACCAGGAAGGGCAGCAGCACCGCCGCGCACAGCAGCAACAAGAAGGCATGCGCGAGCACGAGGCGCCAGCGCTGGTGTCGGGGTTGCACGAGGGGCATCGGCGGCTTTCTTCAGCGGCGCGGGCCGGCCTCGTCGGCCAGCCGCGTGGCCCGCATCTGCAGCAGCGTCACCGCGGCCACGAGCAGGAAGATGACGGTGCTGATGGCGCTGGCCAGACCGAATTGCGCGCCGCTGTCCTGGAACGCGATGCGCCAGGTGTAGCTCACCAGGATGTCGGTGGTGCCCACCGGCGTGCTCGCGTCGGGCTGGTCGGGGCGCCCGCCGGTGAGCAGGCTCACGAGCACGAAGTTGTTGAAGTTGAAGGCGAAGGCACTGATGAGCAGCGGCGTCAGCGGCTTCAGGATCAGCGGCATCGTGATGGCGCGGAAGTTCGTCCACGCGCCGGCGCCGGCCACCGCGCTGGCCTCGTACAGGTCGGCCGGGATGCTCTTGATGAGCCCCGAACAGAGAACCATCATGTACGGGAAGCCCAGCCACACGTTCACCACCAGCAGCATCGCGCGGGCCAGGGTCGGATCGCTGAACCAGGCCGGGCGGATGCCGAAGAGGCCGTCGAGCACCAGGTTCACCTCGCCGAGGTTCTGGTTGAACAGGCCCTTGAACACGAGGATGCTGATGAAGCCCGGCACCGCGTAAGGCAGGAAGAGCACCAGGCGGTAGGCGCCCTTGCCCTGCAGCGGCTCCCAGTTCAGCAGCACGGCGAGCACGAGGCCCAGCCCGGCCGCGAGCGCGACGCTGGCGGCGGCGAACACCACCGTCCACACGAACACGCCCAGGAAGGGCTCGCGGAAGCGCTCGTCGGTGAAGAGCCGCTCGTAGTGCGCGAGCCCCACGCCGACGCGGTAGCCCGGCGTCAGGCGGTCGCCGGCCTCGCTGGTGTAGAAGCCGGCGGCATCGTCGCGCCGGTAGGTGGTGCCACTCAACTGGTGTGTCAGACCGCCGTCGGCGCCGGCGGCGAACAGGGGTTGCGGCTCGGCCATCTCGCGCAGCGACAGCAGCGCCAGCCGCTCGCCGCCCGGCGCCTGCAGCGCCAGCAGGCGCAGGGCGTCGAGCTGGGCCACGGTGTCGCGCAGGTCGAGCGGCTGGCCGGCCGGCGTGGCGACCTCGTGCAGCACCTGCGGCGCGGTGGGCAGGCCCTGCCAGGGCTCGCTGAGCAGGCCGGGTCGGCCGTCCGTGGGCGGCAGCCACACGCGCAGCGACCCGCCCTCGCGGTGCAGCACGAAGGGCCGGGCGCTGCCGGGTCGGATGGTCGACTCCTCCAGCAGCACCTGGCGCGCGCGCGCATGGTCGAGCAGGTTGCTGGAGCTGGCGTTGGTGAAGCCGATGCCGATGGTGGTGAGCATCGGGAACACCACGAACACCAGCGCCGCCGCGACGCCCGGGAACAGGTAGCGCAGAGCCTGCGTGCGCGTGCTGCCGTAGGTGTAGCCGGCGGCGGCCGTCACCACCAGCAGCATCACCGCCAGCAGCGTCTGCCCGCTGCGGTGCACCTGCACCACCGCGGCCAGCGAGGCCAGGGCCAGCAGCAGGGCCACCAGCCGTGCCGGGCCGTGGCCAGCGCGCGACGGGCCCATCGCGTCAGCCCCCGAGGATGCGCCGTTCGGCGGCGCGCAGGGCCTGCTCGGGCGTCTGGCGGCCCTCGCTCAGCAGCGTGAGGCTGGTCTTCATGGCCGACCAGAAACGGCCCATTTCGGGGATGCCGGGCGTGACGATGCCGTCGCGCGCCGATGCCAGGATGGCAGCCACGCGCGGGCCCACCACGGCGTCGCGGGCCAGCACCGCGGCATAGGCCCGGCTGGCCGGAGCGCCGATGGGCTCGGCCCGGTCGACCCGCGCCAGGCCCTCGGGCGTGAGCAGGTGCTGCTCGACGAACTCGATGGCCTGCTCGCGCACGCGCGTGGCGCGGTTGAGCATGATCCCCTTCACGCCGACGAAGGGCGCCGCCGGTGCGCCGTCCACCGCGGGCAGGCGCGCCAGGCCGAAGTCGATGCCGACGCGCCTCAGGTTCACCCAGGCCCAGGGGCCGTTGATCATCATCGCCACGCGGCCCTGCGCCATCGCGGCCTCCATCTCGGGGTAGCCGCTGCCCACCGGCATGCGGCCCTCGCGCAGCAGCCGCGCCAGCCAGGCGGCGCCGCGCTGCGCGCCGTCGCTGGCCACGCCGGTGCGCCGCGGGTCGTGCGTGCCGTCGCCGCGTGGCTCGAAGGCATGCGTGCCGCCGGCGGCCAGCAGCGGCCAGGTGAAGTAGGTGTTGGTGTAGTCCCACAGGATGGCACGGCGGCCCTCGCGCGCCAGGCGGTCGTCGAGCGCGACGAGTTCATCGAGGCTGGTCGGCGGCTCGGGCACGAGCGCGCGGTTGTGGATCAGCGTCACGGCCTCGATGGCCAGCGGCCAGCCCCACACGCGCCCGCGCTGCGTGAAGCCTTGCCAGGCCAGCGGGTCGATGTCCTCGCGCAGCCGGCGCGGCGGCTGCAGCGCATGCAGGATGCCGGCGGCCGACCACTCGCCGACCCGGTCGTGCGCGTACACGTACAGGTCGGGGCCCTTGCCCGACGCGGCCGACTGCTGAAAGCGCGCCGGCCCGTCCAGCGGGTCGGGCGTCTCCACCACCAGCGGCACGCCGGTGGCGGCGGTGAAGCGCTCGCCCACGGCCCGCAGGCCCTTGGCGCCTTCGACGGTGAACCACACCGTCACCGGCGCGCTGGCGGCGCGGGCAGGCGCCACCGGCAGGCCCAGGCTCACCGCCGGCAGCAGCGCCGTCGCGATGGCAAGCCGGCGCCTGCGACTGCTATCGATTGCGACGCCGGTCGACATGCGCTCGGACGGTTCCGCGGGCGCGCTTCAGCCGCGCCGCGCCGCGCAATGCTTCGCGATGAACTGGGCGTGCGTCGGCATCACGTCGACGCACTTGCCGATGACGCCGCGGATGCCATCGAGGAAGGCCTGGATCTCGTCTTCCGGGTAGATGTCGACCAGCGGGTTGTAGCCATCGGGCACCAGGCCCTGGCCGTGCAGCACCTGCAGCCAGCTGACCTCGGTGAACAGCTCGGTGTGCTCGCGGAAGATGCGGCCGTGGCTCTTGTACAGCGCCATGCGCTTCTTCAGCGGCTCGGGCACGCTCATCTCGCGGCAGGCGGTCCAGAAGGGCGAGTCGGTGCGCTCGTTGAGGTGGTAGTGCAGGATGATGAAGTCGCGGATGCGCGTGTACTCGAAGTCCATCTGCGCATTGAACTCGTCGATGTCCGGCTGGCTGAATCCTTGCGCCGGGAACATCGTCATCAGCTTGCCGATGGCCGTCTGGATGAGGTGGATGCTGGTGCTCTCCAGCGGCTCCATGAAGCCGCTGGCCAGGCCGATGGCGACGACGTTGCGGTTCCAGTTCTTCTTGCGCTTGCCCGTCGTGAAGCGCAGCAGGCGTGGCTCCGCCAATGGCGCGCCGTCGAGGTGCGCCAGCAGCGTGGCGGTGGCCTCGTCGTCACTGACGTAGCGGCTGCAGTAGACGTGCCCGTTGCCGGTGCGGTGCTGCAGCGGAATGCGCCACTGCCAGCCGGCGCGGTGCGCGGTGCTGCGGGTGTAGGGCGTGAGCTCGGGCACGCCTTCGCACGGCACGGCCACGGCGCGGTCGCAGGGCAGCCAGTGGGTCCAGTCGTCATAGCCGGTGCCCAGGGCCTGCTCGATCAGCAGGCCACGGAAGCCCGAGCAGTCGATGAACAGCTCGCCGGCCACGCGCGTGCCGTCCTTGAGCTGCACCGCCTCCACGAAGCCATCGGCCGCGCGCAGCTGCACGTGCTCGATCTGCCCTTCGACGCGCTTGACGCCACGCGCCTCGGCGTACTTGCGCAGGTAGCGTGCGTACAGGCTGGCGTCGAAGTGGAAGGCGTAAGTCACCTGCGACAGCGGCGACTTCGGCATGTCCAGCGCCGGCCGCATGAACTTGTTGGCGCGGCTGGCCATGCGCGCGATGCTGAAGTGCTCGAGATCGGGCGCCTTGCCGGCCAGCCACATCTTGAGCCAGTACTGATGGAACTCCACCGTCCACAGCTCCTGTCCGAAGACACCGAAGCCGTGGATGTAGCGATCGCCCTGCTGCTTCCAGTTCACGAACTCGATGCCCAGCTTGAAGCTGCCCATCGTCTCGCGCAGGAATTCGTCCTCGTCGATCTCGAGGATCTTGTTGAACAGCTTGATCGGCGGGATCGTGGCCTCGCCGACACCGACGATGCCGATGTCGTCGCTCTCGATCAGCGTGATGCGGTACTTGCCCTGCAGCACCTTGGCCATCATCGCGGCGGTCATCCAGCCGGCAGTGCCGCCGCCGACGATGACGATGCCTTGCACCGGGGCCTGCGCGCCAGGGGTGGAAGGGACTGCGTTCATACGAGGGATTCCTTCGGATCGACGACGCTGCCAATGCTGTCACGGCCGGGCCGCCGGCGCATCGTGACCTTGCCGGAAAAAAGCCCCGCGTCGTTGCCGACGCGGGGCTGTCTCGGCCTGGCACCCGGGCCGGCCGCAGAGCCGGACGGGCGTCAGGCGGTCACAGCTTGTAGTTCAGGCCCAGCGTGTAGGTCTTGCCGTACTTGACGCGTTCGACGATGTTGTCGGGCGTGTTGGTGTAGCGCTTGAACTCGGCGTTGGTCAAGTTGCGGATCTGGCCGTTGAAGGACAGGCCCTTGAGGAAGCCGCTCTGGATCTCGTAGGACAACTGCAGGTCCTCGGTCGTCTCGGGCGCGACGAAGGTGAGCTGGCGGTTGTCCTGGAAGTCCGACACCTCGCCCAGGAAAGCCGAGCGCTTGCGCTGTGCCCAGGCCACCTGGAAGCCCCACTTCTCGAAGTAGACGCGGGTGTTGGTGACGTTCTTCGACAGGCCCGGCAGCGGCACGTTCGTGGCCGCGCCGATGTCCTGCGTGCTCAGGCCCGAGGTCGGGATGGTGACGGAGCTGCTCGTCGAGCTGTGGTTCACCTGCACGCCGAAGCCGTCGAGGGCCTTCACGAAGATGCCGAAGGGCACCGACACCGCGAGTTCGGTGCCGCTGAGCCGGCCACCCGTGCCGTTCGCCGGCTGGGTGTACAGGCCAACCTTGTTCACGCCCGTGGGCAGTGCCACGCCGTAGCGCGAGAAGTCGATGGCCTGCGTCTGGCGGTACACGTAGGTGCGCAGGTCCTTGTGGAAGGCGGCCAGCGACACGTAGCCCTTGTTGCCGCCGAAGTACTTCTCGAACGAGAGGTCGATCTGCGTGGAACGGAACGGCTCGAGGAAGGGGTTGCCGCCGCTGCCTTCGATGCGCGGGCCGCCCGCAGCCGTGGCGTTGACGCCGAAGGTGGAGCTGGCGCGCATGTCGGCCATGCTGGCGCGCGACATCACCTTGGCCATGCCCAGGCGCACCACGCTGTCGGCCGGCAGGTCCAGCGCCAGGTTCAGGCTGGGCAGCACGTCATCGTACTTGTGACCGATGCTGATGCGGGTCGACGGGCAGGTGGCCGGCGTGTTGCCCACGCAGGTGGCCGGGTTGACGACGAAGCCGCTGCCGGTCTGGTCGGTCTGCACGAACTGCATGCCGACGTTGCCACGCAGGCCGCGCCCGAAGAGCTCGGTGTCGATGCCGCCCTGGGCGTAGAAGGTGTTGACCTTCTCGGTCACGTCCCAGTCCTTGTTCAGGATGTCGCTGTCCACCTTCGGCGGCAGCTCGTAGATCGTGCCGAGCGAGCCCTGCGGGTTCCAGGTGATGATCGGCAAGCCGGTGGTGCCGGCCGTGCCCACGCCCGGGCTCGGCACGTTGACGGCGGCGTACGGATCGAGCACGGTACCGCTGGCCGTGACGCTGCCCTTGATCACCAGCCGACCCTCGGCGGCGGTGCGGGTCTTGCTGCGGTCGCTGATGTTGGCACCGAAGTCGAGTTCGATGATCGGGCCGAAGTCCACAGCCCGCTTGGCCGAGGCGCGCACGGCCTTGATCTCGTCGACGATGGTCGGCAGCGCCACATAACCGGCCTGCGGCGAGCTTTCGCCACCCGACCAACCCATCGGGTCGGTCAGCTTCATCACCGCCGGGTCGGCGTAGTTCAGGCTGGTGCTGTAGCGCACCCGGTCGAAGTTGCTGCCGGTGAACCCGTTCCAGCTGATGGTGCTGGCGCGGTGCGCCGCCGCGAAGGCCGGCAGGTTGCCGTTGCCCACCAGGCCAGCCGTCGTCTCGTAGCGCGTGCCCTTGCGGTTGACCTTGCTCTGCGACAGGTCGACCAACGCTGTCCAATCACCGAACTTGATGCGGTTGGCCCAGCCCAGCGCCGTGAGGTCGTCTTCGACGCGCTCGTCGTGGTTGCGCACCACGCCCTTGTAGTTGTCGAGCGTGCCACGGGTCATGTTGCCGCTGCCGTCGACCGCCACGTTGTAGTAGCGACCGTTGGGGTCGTAGCCACCCGCGCTGTTGCCGCCGACGGCGCCTTCGAGGCCCTTCTTGCTGATGCTGAAGTCGCCTTCGGAGTAGAAGTAGTCGAGCGTCGAGTCGAAATTCTTGTTCGGCTTGAACTGGATCACGCCCATCACGCCAGTGCGTTCGAAGGTCGTGCGTTCGGTGTCGGCCGTGAAGCCGCCCGGCGCGCGGCCGGTGACGGTGGTGCCGGTGCAGGCGCCGCCTGCGTCGTAGGTGCTCGTGCAACCCGTGACGTCGGGCGCCCAGCCGCCCCAGGCATTGAACTTCTGCTGCTCGGCGCCCTTGTCCTTGAGCTGCGTGAAGCCCAGAGCGATGCCCAGCTTGCGGTCGGCGAACTGGTCGATGTAGGAGAGCGTGACGCGGTCGCCGTCGCCCTCGCCGGCGCCGGAATCGATGCCCGTCTTCTCCTTGCGGTACGAGCCCTGGATCACACGCTTGCCGAAGTCCAGCGGCCGCACCGTCTTGAGGTCGATCGTCGACGCCAGGCCCTGGTTGATGAGGCTGGCCTTGGGCGTCTTGTAGACGTCCACGCCGCTCAGCAGCTCGGCCGGGAACTGGTCGAACTCGACACCACGGCTGTCGCCAGTGGAGGCCTGCTCGCGGCCGTTCAGGGTGGCGGCGTTGAAGTCCGGGCTCAGGCCGCGGACGCTGACGTTCTGCGAACGGCCGGTGCTGCGGTTGCGCTGCGTGGCCAGGCCAGGCAGGCGCGAGATGGCGTCGGCCACGGTGTTGTCGGGCAGCTTGCCCACGTCTTCGGCGCTGATCGCCTCGACGACACCGTCGTTGGCCTTCTTCACGGTGATGGCGCTCTCGATGCCTCGGCGGATGCCGGTGATCGTGACCACCGAGCCGGTGTCGGACGCTGCCGGAGCGGCCTGCTGGGCGTGCGCGACGCCACCGCTGGCCAGCACGGCAGCCACGGCGGCGGCCACCGGGGTGGCGCGCCACAGCGCGGAACTCGTGCGTGCGGGTTGGTACTTCTTCATGTTGTCTCCTGCGACTCTGGAGGGGTCTGTGGGGGCTGCCGGCCGGGCCTGCTTCAGGCGCTGGTCGGTACCAAAAGATTCGAAACGGCGATCGGGGACCCGAACTTTGTACCAAAACTAGATCATCCGTACCCCTGCGGAAACCCTAGATCGGTGCGCACTCAGGGCCGCTAGGGTGCGATCCTGTGCCTTCTAGCCCGTCGAATCTCACTCGTAGGCGCTCGATGGTGCACCGAGTTGGGGAATGTCGACGCCATGAGCACCGGATTTGTAGCGAAACTACAGTTCTTGTCCCCCGCGGCGGGCGCCGTGCTGGCCCTGGCCCTGGCCGTGGCGCCGGCGGCGGCCCAGCCCCGGCTGCACGTGCCTTCGCCGGACTGGCGCGACCAGATCCTGTTCTTCGTCATGACCGACCGCTTCGCGGACGGCGACCCGGCCAACAACGACCAGGGTGCCGGCGAGTACCGCCCGGGCGAACGCAGCCGCTACCAGGGCGGCGACTTCAAGGGCCTCGTCGACCGCCTCGACTACATCCGTGGCCTCGGCGCCACGGCGCTGTGGATCACGCCACCGGTGGCCAACCAGTGGCTCAGCCCCGACGGCAGCTACAGCGGCTACCACGGCTACTGGGCGCAGCACTTCAAGCAGGTCGACCCGCACCTGGGCACACTGGCCGACTACCAGCGCCTGAGCGACGCGCTGCACCGCCAGGGCCTGTACCTGGTGCAGGACATCGTCGTCAACCACACCGGCAACTTCTTCAGTTATGGCGCGGGCTGGCGCGCCGACGACGCACACCGCGCCTGGCGCGCCTGGCAGCCCCATGCCGGCTCGCCACCGGTGCCGCGCCCGAGCCAGCCTCCCTTCGACCAGAACGACCCGCGCGACCCGGCCCAGCGCGCCGCCGGCATCTATCACTGGACGCCCGACATCGCCGACTACACCAACGCCGTGCAGGAGGCCACCTTCCAGATGTCGGGCCTGGACGACCTCAACACCGAAAACCCCGTCGTGCGCCGCGCGCTGCGCGAGAGCTTCGGCTACTGGGTGCGCGAGGTGGGCGTGGACGCCTTCCGCGTCGACACCGCGTTCTACGTGCCGCCGGGTTTCTTCGACGACTTCCTGCGCTCGCGCGACGCCGCCGCGCCAGGCATCGAGCACGTCGCACGCGCCACCGGCCGCGAGCGCTTTTTCACCTTCGGCGAAGGCTTCGGCATCGACAAGCCCTTCCGCGACGAGCAGGCGAAGAAGATCGACCGCTGGCTGCGCGAAGGGGGCCGCCCGGGTGGCCGCCCGCTGATGCCGGGCATGCTGAACTT